>LXNJ01000747.1_pt1 | contig 21231 bp, 23 predicted proteins | sample 809081 | NCBI WGS metagenome assembly LXNJ01 (sample SAMN04870510, study PRJNA318959) | sponge metagenome | biome: sponge; feature: marine sponge reef; material: water | host: Petrosia ficiformis | place: Greece: Milos, Mediterranean Sea | collected 2013-05-29 | depth 5-7 m | reverse complement strand
CAAGGCTTTTTCGCTGATTCTTATGTTTTTTGTTCTAAATCGGGGTTAGAAACCCCTCCTACAAGAGCATTTGCGAAATAGGTGGCAACTTGGGTTATACTATACCGATAGCCGATTGCTGAAAGCCAAAAGCCACAAAATATGAATGAAAACAGCGGCATGACCCGTATTCAACTTCTTATCTTGCTTGTAATTGTTATTGTCATAGGAGTGTTCTCTTATCCGCCGTGGGCAGAATATCGCAAAGTTAGCCAAGCAGATGTAGATGTTGAAATGCTCGCCATAGCTATAAAGAAATACTACAAACACACGCAGACGTATCCAGCAAATTTGGAGCAACTTGTAACCGATCCTGGCGTGGACGGTTGGCGCAGGACCTATCTAAAATCGGTCCCAAAAACGCCTTGGGGTGGGAACTACACGCTAATACAAGAGACCTATAAAGTCGGAATTGCGAAAAATCACCCGCGTGTACCAACAAAATATCGGATAGATGGGATCGCTGAAATCAGCAGGGTTTATCACACGGACGCTGCACAAGGCGAAAAATACTGGTGGTAATCTGTGGACGAAATCTGGATACAAATCATCATTTTTTTCTTAGGTTTAGCAATTGGCAGCTTTCTCAATGTCTGTATCTACCGCATCCCTCGCTCAGATATGTCTATTTATTCGCCGCGCCGCTCCTTTTGTCCTGAATGTAATCAATCAATAAAGTTTTACGACAATATCCCGCTTCTGAGTTATCTGCTTTTACGCGGAAAGTGTCGGCATTGCAAAGCGAAAATATCTGTCCTCTATCCGATAGTTGAACTCGTTACGGCAGTGCTATTTCTCGCGATGTCCTACCAATTTGGAAGGACACTTGATTTTCTGCATGCACTCATTTTTGTGTCTGTGCTGATACCAATTTTTGTCATTGATGCGCAACACTATATTATTCCGAATGTCATAAGCCTTACAGGATTGATACTTGGCTTGGGAATAGTGTGTACAATTGCTTATCATGGTAAAGATTTAGATTATCTAAAGATGCGACTCATTGGGTTTGTAGCAGGCGGTTTGGTGTTGTGGTTAATTGCGTTTATCGGTAGTGCAGTTATGCGTAAAAAGGCGATGGGTGGCGGAGACGTGAAACTCATGGCGATCATCGGATTGTTTCTCGGTGCGTGGCCAGAGTTACCAATGGTGATAGCGTTATCTGCTTTCGGTGGTGCAGTTATCGGGACACTGCTGATAGTAACTGGCAGAAAAAGTCGACAAAGTCCAATTCCTTATGGGCCTTTTCTTGCTGGTGCTGCTGTGGTTGTGTTGCTGTGGGGCGATCCGCTCTGGGAGAAATACTTGCAATTGACTGGATGGAATTGACATAGTAGTAGACACACGTTGTGGTGCCATAGTCGTAATAGATAAAGTTATACAGTATAGTGGAATTAGTTTGTGATCTAACAAGGAGGATTTTCATGGACGTAAAAGACGCAATACTTTCAAGACGTTCCATTTTCAAATTCAAACAGGAACCCGCTCCATCGGAGCGTTATGTCAATTTACACGTAAGTTGCTATCAGCATCTTCTAATGTAATAAATATTAGTGCTTTAGAGAAAGAAATCCTATGGCAAATACATATACCCAACTCTATATTCATGTTGTATTCGCTGTTAAAGGGAGACAGTCCCTCATTCCAAAACACCACAAAGAGGAACTTCACCAATACATCACGGGCATTATTACCAATAGAAGGCAGAAGTCATACAAATCAATTCAATGCCCGACCACATTCATATCCTTATAGATATGACTCCAGATTGTAATCTTTCTGATTTAGTAAGAGATATTAAGGTGAGTTCAACAAAATTTATCAACAAAAACCGTTGGGTAGTAGGCCAGTTCAAATGGCAGGAAGGATTTAGTGCATTTACCTATTCACATTCTCAGTTGGGAGATGTTGCAAGATACATCCGAAATCAAGAAAAACATCATTCTCATAGAACATTCAGAGAGGAATATCTTGAGTTATTGAAACGTTTTGATATTGCTTACGACGAGAAGTATGTTTTTGAGGGTGTTGATGAGAATGCTCCAGAAACATAATGTTCTGTTGGAATGAGGACAGTAAGTAGGTAACAACATACCGCTCCGCTGGAGCGGAGGAGAGTGCATAACATTTTTCTATAAACATATCGCTCCGCTGGAGCGACTGAATGTCTCTGATGCTATATGTAAAGGCTCTAATACTTTGCAACCAACCACCTAATAAACTATAATCCAAAAAGGAGGGATTTCATGGACGTAAAAGACGCAATACTTTCAAGACGTTCCATTTTTAAATTCAAACAGGAACCCGTGCCGAACGATGTCCTTGAACAAATATTCAGTTACGGGATATGGGCACCGAATCATCACGTTACAGAACCGTGGCGGTTTACCGTCATCGGCGAAAAAACGAAGTTGGTACTTGCGCAACGTTACCGAGAAATCAAGATGGAGGACACGCCAGACCACGTTGATGCGGAAAATCTTGCCAAGATAGGCGAATTGGCTTACGAAAAATTTATGTCTAAGCCAACGATTATCGCTGTGTCCTGTGTCCAAGATGGGGACGAACAACGGCAACGTGAAGATTACGCCGCTGCCTGTTGTGCAATGCAGAACGTCCAACTCGCTGCATGGGATGCAGGAGTCGGTATGCAGTGGAGCACCGGCAGAATCACGATGGAAGAAAAGACCTATCAGTTGCTTGGAATAGATTCATCGCAGGAATACATTATCGGTTTTTTCTATACTGGTTATCCTGCAGAGATTAAAGAACCGAATCGGAAACCTGCTGCTGAATTTATCCGCTGGGTTGCCTAAACCGATAACCATAAGTGTCAACTTAAGGATATATTTTGTTGTAGGAGGGATTTTCAACTCCGATAAATCTGCATGCAAAGTAGTAGGCACACTCCGTGTAAACAAGATAAGGCGGACGGAGTATGCCTGCTACCTTTAGATCACTATTGACACTTGTGGGTGGCTTAAACTGATAGCTGATACGCAGTTTTTGCATTTTTCCAGAAGAACTTCGCCTTAACTTCATCGCCTTTTGGACTGAAGTAGTCGTTCACAATTTTTTGCACGACTTTATACTGTGCAAAACGTTCGGATACAGGCCAGTTGCTTCCGTAAATAAGTCTATCTTCACCAAACGCTTTCCATAAAACATCTATTGTTGGCGTGTAGTAGGCAACGTCTTCAGGGGCGGGAGTTTGTCCTGTATGCTCTGCCAAACCCGATACTTTACAGTAGACATTCGGATAGCGCGCAACTTCCTGTATGGTTGAAACCCATCCCGCATCGGGTGGATTACCATCGACTCGAACGCCAGCGATGTGGTTAATCACAACACGCATCGTTGGTGTATGTTCAACCAAGGCAGGCACGTTGCGTAATGCATCAGGGTTTATGAGCAGGTCTAAGGTGAGTTCCTTCTCAGCTAATTTCTCAATGTTCTTTAAGAAGTCAGCATCGCCGAGTGCTTGAAGATGACCGCCTCCGAGACGTATTCCTCGGAAAAGCGGATTGCCAGAAAACCGATTCAGGTTTTTCTCAAAGTCTGCATCGTTAGGTGCTAAATTGCCAACGAACCCGACAATAAATGGTTCATTAGCCGCAAGGTCAAGGATCCATTGGTTGTCGTCAACCCACTTGCTTGCCTCAACGACTACAGTTCCTGTTACGCCTTCAGGTACAGCGAGTTTTTTGTAATCGTTCGGCATAACGGTGCGGTAAAGTAAGTCATCATTAGGGTTTGGCCACGGCACACCTTCTGGTCGTGTCGGGTCATAAAAATGTGTATGTGTATCAATAATCATCAATACTCCTTTGTAAATACTGTAGGACAAGGTCTCCGTGCCTTAGTCCAGTTAGGTTTTCCCATTGTAGGACAAACTTCCTGTGTCTTAACGCTGTTATCCGTTCTACTGCTAACCTGTTTTCTATATGGATGTCCGGCTCCCGATGAGGCACAACAGCAGCGGCGAGAACTCCAGCGCGATGCCTTAAAACTCAAAATGGGGCAAGAACTCAATCCCATTGATCCGGAGGGGCATGTTGCGCTAGGAAAAATCTATCATCAATTGGGTGAGCACGAGAAGGCGATAGAATCTTTTCAAACAGCAATTTCTCTTGACGAAAAACATCAGCATGCGTATAACAATTTGGGTTTAATTTATATTGACCTCCGTCTATTTCTGCTGGCGATAGAAATGTTTCAAGCGGCGCTTGAAATTGAACCGGAGAACCCCGCTTTTTACAACAATCTCGGCTATGCTTACGACATGTCGGACAGGTTTGATGAAGCACTGGAGGCTTATCGCAATGCCTTGGATGCCGACTCCGCGTTCGTGGATACCTATTACAACCTTGCTGATGCCTATCTAAACCGAGAATCTTATCCAGAGGCCATTCAGTATTACAAAGCAGGTATAGAACTGGATGGTGGTGACGCGACAGTCTACTTTAATATCGGTCTTGCATATCAAGAAACCGATGAACTGCTTAGTGCAATCCAAGCCTATGAAAAAGGTGTATCTCTGGATAGCGATGAGGTTGAGGCTTACTATCGCCTTGCACTTGCCTATCAAAAAAAGGGTGATCACGTCATGATGCACCGTTATTTAGACACGTTTCTCAAAAAGGCTGAAGGTATCCATCGCTTTGAAAAACAATATCTCACTGCAAAGCGGATGCGTCAACAAGCATCGGGAGATAGGTAAACCTACGTGAGTTCGGTGTCCAAGATATGAAGTTCTTAATGTTTTGAATTCTGCTCACATAACCACACTTTGTAGCACAAACTTTATGAAGATTAATTTATTAATTCGGTAATTTTCTGTCCGCACAAGGCAGGTGTACCCACCTGCTGGCGAGGTTTCCTAACCTCACAAAATTACCGGTTTATTTTCTTAAACTTCATAAAGTTTGCGCTACAAAAAATTGTTTATACCGAACTTACGTTAAACCTATAAGTTGGGTTTCGCTATCGCTCACTCATAAATCAACGCTGTGAAATCCCATCGATTATTCAGAGAGGGTTCGGATAAGCCTTTCCGCATAGCCGTTCTCCCAAGGGACACCCTCTGTGTGCCAACGAAATCTCAATTCCATAGCGGGTGAGTGTTGAAATATAGTCGGTTGATAATAGAGATTGCTTCGGTTGAAACCGAGTGTGTTACAAATCTGTCGCACTGAGTAATTGGTTCTCAAAACCTTTACTATTCCTCGTTTTTCATCTGGAGTCAACCCAGCCATGTTGAGACTTTTTTTAGATGTCCAATTCCAGGGTCAACTTGCCAACGAGTTGCTCAAGTTGGGTAATTCGCTGTTGATAGGCATTGGTCTGTTTATCAGCAGGTTCAAAGAGTGTCGCCGTGTTATCAAGGAAGTGGCGTTTCCACCTTGTGAGTTGTTTTTTGCAGAGGTTATGTTGACGTCAGAGTTCCGCTTGTGAACTCTGACCGCTAAGGGCCTCAATAACAACTTCAACCTTAAATTCGGAGTAAACTTTCTTCGTTTTGCCATCGGAAACTCCTTTCAATTATATTGTTATTATACCACAATGTTGACTTAGAAAGTGGTCTGAAATTCCGCTGGCAGTACATGGCGTTGATTTGGCTGAATGCCAAAAGCGCATTCATAGCGTTGATTTAGGTTTCACGTTGTTCAATCCAACCTACAGGTTGTTTATATCGAAAACCGACAAAGAGACATTTTATACCAAATTACCCTAAATCGTAGGGGCGGGTCTCTGTGCCCGCCCTTACCATCGGCAATGAAAACAATGCAATTCTCGTTAATTTGGTATTACTCAAAATTATGACACCACTACTCACCGTCAATTCAGTAACAAAACAGTTTGCATCGACACCTATTGTCAAGGATATCAGCTTTGAGGTATATCCGAGGGAAATCTTCGCGCTCTTAGGGGCAAGCGGCTGTGGCAAAACAACAACGTTGCGTTTGATTGCAGGGTTTGAAAAAGCGAACGCGGGCGTAATTGTTATGGGAGATCGCGTTCTTGAAGACGATGGAATACACATTCCGCCAGAATCACGTGAAATAGGGTTTGTTTTTCAAGATTTTGCACTCTTTCCTGACAAAAACGTTCTGGAAAATGCTGCATTCGGACTTAGCCGAAAAATGCGAAAAAAAGAACGGCACGCGAATGCTTTGGAGACCCTCGAAAAAGTCGGGATTGCTCATCTACACGCACGGATGCCACATCATCTCTCTGGTGGTGAACAGCAACGAGTCGCTTTAGCGCGATCACTTGCTACCCAACCGAAGCTGCTGCTGTTAGACGAACCCTTTTCAAGCCTTGATACTGGGCTACGCCAAGCAACAAGAGAAGAGGTGCGCGGATTGTTAAAAACCTACGGTATCAGTGTGGTATTGGTGACCCACGATCAAGAAGAGGCGTTGAGCTTTGCCGAACGGGTTGCTGTCATGAATAGCGGCACAATTGAACAGATTGGCACACCTGAAGATGTATACCGACAACCCAAAACTGTCCATGTTGCGAATTTTTTGGGAAAAACGAACATTATTGAGACGGACATCAGAAACGGTTTCGCTGAAACACCTTTCGGTGCATTGGAGATAGATTTCCCAAACGCAACCGATGTTCTTCTCTCAATTCGTCCAGAACATATCACCATAGAGAAACATGTCTCAGATACCAGTGATGAAAACCCAGGACGCATTGCTGCTCGTGAATTCAAAGGGCATGATTTTACCTATCGCGTTGAGGTAGATGGTAAATCTTACTTTGTCCAAACTGACTATCAACGGCATTTCCAAGTGGGTGAAGCGGTTACATTGAAACCACTTGAAGCGGTTGTTATTGAAAATGAGGACTAATTCTTTTTTGGTGTTTCTATCAAATATAGCTGCGCAATTATCCCATTAAGACCTTCAATCATTTGCTCAAACGCTTCAGCAAGTCGTGTAGCCTCCTCCTTTGCTTTTGCGACATCTCCCTGTTCAATCGCATCGCGTATCCCAGGAAAAACAACAGCAGCGTAGCCAGTATTCAAACCCGGTGCATATACAAGGTGCTTAAACCATGGACGCAAAGGTAACCCTGCTTCATCTGTCAACGTTCGTTCTAATTGATACAATCGCTGATTTATTTTTTCTATTTGTTCTTTGCTACCAGACAATAAATATGTTTCAAGCTGTGCATTTAGTTTTGTCGCTGTTTGTTCCCATTCTGTAAGAAGATTGTGTAATCTATCTAATTCTATTGGCACACTGTTTTTGAACGTCTCCAATTCTAACAGTAGTGCTTTGGCATACACATCGTAATCAAAAGGCAAAATATCTGCATTTGAAAGGCGGAGCGCAATGATACCCCAAATTTGTGCCATTGCAACCTGATACTGAAATGTCGGATCACCAAAATGTTCCATCCAATAATAATTGTCCTGCATCGCATGGTAAACACCATAGGGACCGCTAAATCCCATACTCACAGCAGATATACCGGCATGTCCAACAAATGGGGAATGATCTGAACCACTACCGAGATTACCGACTCTTGGTTCTGTAGCATTGTGCCGCTTTTTCCAGTTTTCATAAACCGGTTTCAAAGTTCTCGGATCAATTACCTCCTGTGTTGCTTCACGGACTAACTGTCTGAGCGTTGGAATCGCACTTGCATAAAAATTATTCCCTGTTGCGGCTATATCCACATTCAAGTAGGCTATCGCTTTCTCCTGTAATTCCAATTTTAGTTCCTCAACCCATTCAGTAGAACCGAGGATACCAAATTCTTCTGCATCCCATGAAGCGAAAATGATTGTCCTTTTCGGACGCATGCCTTGCTTTGCTAACGCACCTAAACATCTCGCCACTTCAAGCAAGGAGGTCGTCCCACTACTCGGATCCGCCGCGCCGTAAATCCAAGCATCGTGATGGTTACCTAAAATCACCCATTGGTCAGGATACTCCGATCCTTCTAAAGTTGCAATGACATTGTAAATCGAGCGGATGCTGTGTTCACATCGCACTTTGAGATGCACCTCTGCCGGCCCAGGTCCAATATGATATGCTAACGGCAAGCCTCCTTGCCAATTTGATGGCACATTTGGTCCAGCAAGTGCTTGTAACAAATGTTTAGCATCCTTATAAGCAATCGGGACAACGGGAATTTTGGGAAGGTCAGTTGCCTCATCCATTGGAAGTCTATCCGCATCTTCAATCGCTGCCCAACCTGGTGTTAACGGGTCGCTGGCATGCTGGAAAATATATTTTACCGTGCCACGTTGAATTGCATCGGCAGAACGCCACGGACCGCGCGGGTAAACATCACCCCGCGTATAACCGTCGTCCGCTGGATCAGAGTAAAGAATCAATCCAACCGCACCGTTATCTCCTGCCAACTTTGCTTTCACGCCACGGTAACTACCACCATATCGAGCAATACAGATTTTCCCTTCTATAGAGATACCACGTTCTCTCAGCACTCGGTAATCATCGGGCAATCCTCTATTGACATAAACTAACTCTGCCGTCACATCACCGTCAGGTGAGTAGGCATTGTATCCTGGTACAATATCTGTCCGAAACGAATCTTTGTCCCATTCCCATCCCGATTCTTTGCTAACCGCTATATGTTTAGTCGGTGAGACGAGTTCAACATGCACTTCAAGCGGATGTGGAAGATACACCTGATATTCATATATCTTCACCTGCAAGCCGTAGCTTTCGTATTCACTGCGAAGATATTCTGCTACCTTACGACTATTTTCTGTTCCCGCGAGATGTGGTTCTTCTGTCAATCTCCGTAATTTTGTTCGACACATCTCTGGAGAAACCAGTTCTTTAAATGCTGCTTCTATATTTTGTTGTACCAATCCGTTTTTAGCAGTAAACCCACGAATGTCCGCGTCTGAATAAGCAAAAAGCGATGGAACCATTAACAAGCATATAAAACAACAGGCAAAATTCCATCGCGAAAGTCTAAAAAGTTTAAATTTTATGATTGTAATTGGTCTCTACCTCTTCTGCAATTTATTTCAATAATAGCATGGATTCGGATTATTTTCACTATTTTTTTAAGTCTTAATGTGTTAAAATAGTACTGAAAAAGATACGGTTTTTAGTCCATTTTTTGACATTTTCAACGCGAAATGCGAGGAAATTCTGATGGAAGCAAAAATACTAATTGTAGAAGATGAACGCGATATCGTAGAGTTGCTAAGATATAATCTGCGTGAAGCAGATTTTAAAGTTGATGCTGTTCGGAATGGTGCCGACGCGCTACAACGTGCAGTAGATAATCCGCCCGATCTCATTTTGTTAGACCTCATGCTCCCAGAAGTTGACGGATTAATTGTCTGTCGTCTCCTAAAGAACGACCCACGCACAAAAAATATTCCCATTGTAATGCTAACCGCAAAAACTGAAGAAAGCGACCGTGTAACTGGACTTGAATTAGGGGCTGATGATTATATCACAAAACCATTTAGTCCGCGCGAGGTTGTTTTACGCATCAATGCTGTGCTGCGGAGACTCAGAGCAAGTGAGCAGACTGATGAGGAAAATCAGATAGAAACGCATGGCGTAACAATTGATTTGGATCGGCATCAAGTGTTGACAGAAGTTGGCGCAATTGATCTTACTGCGACTGAGTTTAAACTTATCACGCTATTCGCCCGTTCTCCCGGACGCGTTTTTTCTCGCGATATTCTGATGGATGTTATCTGGGGACAAGAGTATTACGGCATTGACAGGACAGTTGACACACACGTCAGTCGGCTCAGACGTAAACTCGGTGATTTAGGTAAACATATTGAAACTGTGTACGGTGTTGGCTATCGGCTTAAGGAAGAGAAGCCTTGATGGTAAGTAATTCCTAAATCTATGGACAAACTCCGATAGGTGCGGGCGTATAAAGTTTTGTCAAAACCTACCCTACAAATGTAAGAGGCGCAATGAATTGCGCGACTACAAACGCCGTAAATCCAAAGAAATGGAGCCATTTTATGAATTTAAGATTAAGAGACAAAGTTGTCGTTGTGACGGGTGCCAGCCGTGGAATAGGCAGAGCCATCGCAAACGGCTTTGCCGAAGAGGGCGCACGCCTCAGCATCTGTGGTAGAGACCCAGATACCTTACAAACCGTAACCGAGGAACTCACCGCACACGGTATAAAGGTATTGTCAAAACCTACCGATGTAACTGATGCTGCTCAAGTAGATACGTTTATAACAGAAACATTGTATCGTTTCGGTAGAATTGATGTTGTCGTTAACAATGTCGGTGGAAGTCGGTGGACACCTTTAAACGAGATTTCTGATGAGGAATGGCACGAAATTATCGATCTGAATCTCGTTTCAGCAACGCGCATTAACCGACTTGTTATCCCTGCGATGCAAGAGCAGGGAGGTGGCGTGATTCTCATGATTGCCTCTATTTATGGCAGAGAAGGCGGCGGACATATTACCTACAACGCAGCAAAAGCCGCAGAAATTAGTATGGCAAAGTCGTTGGCAAAAGAACTCGCACCTGACAACATACGTGTCAATAGTATTGCACCGGGGTCTATCCTTTTTCCCGGTGGCGGTTGGGATCGTCGTATCAAAGCGGATCCTGAAGGTATGAAAGCGTTTGTTGAAAGTGAGATGCCGCTCGGCCGTTTCGGGAAACCGGAAGAGATCGCAAATGTTGCTGTTTTTCTTGCATCTGAACGCGCAAGTCTTGTTACTGGGGCATGTATCAATGTTGACGGGTGTCAGTCGCGGTCAAATATATGAGGACAATTGGCTGAATCGCAGATTATATGAATTTCGCTGATGCGGATTACTCATAATTATCGGTCGGTGCTTTCTAAACGCGCCGTTTTCTGCCTGAATGAATCAACGTCAAATACTATACGTGCATTTAGTGTTGATTCATAATCTTGAGAATCTTGGTTCAGACAATAAGTAATGTGTCAATCTCGCATTATTTTGGGATGTGGGTTATACTTAAGCATCCCATCCGCATCAGTAAACCGCAGATATAGTGCCCACGTCCAACTGTTCTGCTCAACGCTACACACAACCTCGTTCCACCCTGGTTTTAACTGACACGGAATCGTATCTGTATCTGGTGTTATACGACGGTAGATCCGTTTTTTATGGATTTCTGTTCCGTTTAGCCACACCGCAACCGTCTCATCGCTGCCTAACAGAAGAACAGTGTCCATAGTTTTTGGTGCATAGACGTAGGTAACCGCGTATCCAACCACGCCTGTGTTCATGCCGATGTTCGCGCGAAAATCCAGCATGCCGTTAGTTCTGGTATCAACTTCACGCCAGCGAATTGTTTTACCTTCAATCCCTTTGTAGGTTTTGTTCAGGTTGAGAGGATTTTCAGGTGAAATCGATGGCACAGTTGTGTTAGCGTCTGTTTTCGGAAACGGACCTAAAACCATATAATGTCGGACAAAGGGTGATGCATGTAATACTCGATAAGAATCAACACCAACTTTATGGCCTGTCGCTTGGGTTGATTTACCGACACTTCTCAAGACAATCTGATTATTTCCTTGATTCAGCGGTATAGTGCCGAATGTTACCAACGTTCCAGCAATAAGTTCCGGATGGTAGCAATCGTAAGGTTGCCCGATCTTCGTTCCGTTAACGGTGAATTCTGCATGTCCATATTCCGGTCCGCGAGTCAAGATTGCACTGATTTCATATAGGTTTTTATAGGGAATTTCAATTTTTTGATGAACTGATACGCCAGAGGCTTTGGCATTCAATGCAACATGCCCACCTTCAATATCAATTCCTGCATCACGATAGTTTTCTAACTTATACCCCTCCGATTCTTGTTTGACTAACAAGGATATTGCCGATTGTGTATCCTTTGGTGGCAATTCCCACTGTTTTTCATACCAAAATTGGGGCAGTGTATAGATATCGCGAGCTTCGTTTGTCAGATAGAGATTGTAACCTTCAAAGCAGATTGCTTCTCCAAGAAAATTGTGCCGCAAAACCCGCGGTTTACCCTGAATCATTTGCGCTAAGTCGCCATCAGTGCTGTGATATACCCAGAGAGAATTGTAGGTGCAGACAGCAAGCCGTTTCCCGTCCTGTGAGATACCTGCCCCTGTTACTAATTTCGCTTCTGTGAACTCACCGACACGTTCCAAAACCTGTTTCTTACCGGCTTTCAATGCAGGAAAACGATAAAGCACGGCTTCTGATTGTTCTTTAGAGACAATATAAGGTATGTCGTTAGCGATAAATAGACCTTCCGCATCCACATTATTATCGGGATAACGGTACGGATATTTCGCGATGACTTTTGCTTCTGTCTCAGTGTATGGGTTCGGTTCTTTCACAACAACTACATTTAAATCAAATCGCATTCTGCTATTATTGCCGATGTCGCCAATCCAGAGTTGCCCTTTGTTATCAATACCGAGTGCCTCCCAGTCGAAATTACGTGAGCCGCGTACCTTAATTTCCTTGATTAATTCACCATTCCGTTTTGTTGCGTAAATTACCGATGGGTTTCCAGAATCGTTTAGTGTCCAATAGACCCCTTCAAACTGTTTACTTGCAACAATACCAGAACTCTCACGTATATCGGGATGTATATACTTGCCGGTAGGTTGCCACGGTGGAGTACCAAATGAGGCGAGATCTTCAGCAGTAGCGATTGTGGTTGTGAGGATAAAAATAAGTGAGTAAAGTAGAAATTTCATATATCGGCAATTCCTTGAATGGTCATGATTTTAATGTCATAAAGTATAACATATCCAATCCCATCCGTCAAAACATTACAAGCAATTGGGTGTGTAAATATTTGGTTATATAGGTTCAATTTGCAATGATTACGCGGCGTTTTCCACTGTAGAGGCGGATTTCTACAAAAACTTTACACACCCCTTTAGAACAACAAATCTTGCCATTACACCACAAATATGTTAAAATTACCATAAATCAGTCTATAGTCCAAAAGAGTTTAGCAGAAAATGGGAAATGCCTTTAAAAAAGCCGTAATCGTATTCATCGGATTTATTGTCATTTTGGTGGGTATCTTAATCGTTGTCATCCAACGTTATTCACAATACGGTTCAATCCCAGATACGATGGAGATGGTAGACTTTAAAGGGATTCTCTTAGCGTTTTTAGGGGCAGCAATCCTGAGTCTAATTAGCGTTGTCCTCACCTTCAACTTGGCACGGACATGGGTAAAGGAACAACCGGAATTAGCAGAACGAATCTTTCGACACGCTTTAATAATCAACATCAGTCTTATCATCATATTTGGTGGTTTAGCGGGTGGGATTATCATTTTACGGACTTTATGGACGATTGGCTATTTTTAGTTTGCATTTGTGTTAGAAATGTGCTATAATATCTTAAATTAGTATTTGAACGAAACATTTCCGACACTGTTTTAGCAAGTGTTAGCATTTTGTAAGGCACGGTTTATTGTAATACAAGTACACATAATGTTCGGTGAATTTTAGCCATGTGTGGGAAAGGGATGTTGATTTTGCTTACAAAACCTTACTAATTTGTAGCCTGCACAACCGCTAATTGAGAACCAGCCACAACTTGGAGGTGTGAAAAATACACTATAGAGGTAAACGCACGCAGAAACCACGGGAAAGAAAAAGTCGTTCGAATTATCAGATTCGAGCTAAAGAGATTTTGCTTATTGATCATGAAAACAAGCAGATCGGTGTGATGACTCCGCGCGAAGCGATGGAACGTGCTGAAGAAGTCGGGTTGGACTTGGTCGAAGTTTCTCCGAATGCTGACCCTCCCGTTTGTAAGATAATGGACTATGGAAAGTATCAGTACGAAAAGAACAAACGTGAGCGAGAGGCTCGAAAGAAGCAAACAAAGATCGTTCTGAAAGAGATTCAATTCCGCCCTGATACAGCCGAGCATGATTATCAATTCAAGAAGCGCCACGTTGAAGACTTCTTGAAAAATGGATGGAAGGTGAGAGCAACAGTACGTTTCCGAGGTAGGGAGATGCTGCATACGGAGTTAGGCAGAAACATGCTTGCTCGATTAGAAAAGGATGTTGCTGAAATTGCAGAGGTTGAACAACCACCTAAGATGGAAACACGCACTATGTCCATGCTTTTGATGCCGAAATCTTCGTAACTAAAGGTTTTTGTTGCAGGTATATGGCAAATCGTGTTCTCTTACGATTTGATGGCTTTTTGAAAGAGAATATCGTATGCGTGGAGATAGCGATTCTCCAAGTTGATTTTGTGCGTCTATGCCTACCTTTCGCTGAAAAAACCTCCAATAAAGTTCGTTAGATAAGCCATCAACAGAAGGATATTGTAATGCCGAAAATTAAAACACATAAGGGCGCAGCAAAACGTTTTAAATTTACTGCAAAAGGGAAGATCCGCCGCAATCGTGCGTATGCGGGGCACCTTTTTATCTCAAAATCCTCAAAACGGAAGCGTCGTTTAAGACAAAGCACGCTGGTAGATCCAAGTAATGAAAAACGTTTGAAACGTCTAATTTATTAGGAGTTCAGAATGGCACGAGTAAAAACAGGGAATGTCCGTCGGAAACGGCGGAAACGGATACTAAAGCACTCCAAAGGGTATCGCGGTGGACGTAACAACTTGAGACGTACCGCTATGGAGGCGGTTGAGAAGGGTTGGAATCACGCTTATGCACATAGACGTGCGCGAAAACGTGATTTTAGACGACTTTGGATTGTGCGTATTAATGCTGCCGCAAGACTACACGGACTTACATATAGCCGTTTTATGCACGGACTCAAAACAGCTGGTGTTGAGTTGGATAGGAAAGTCCTTGCCGATATTGCTGTGCATGATGCTGCAGGGTTTGGTCAACTTGCCGCCCTTGCCAAAGGGTAAGTTATACCGATACATTTGCCAATTAGATATTACATTATTAGAAGGTGATGAAGGGACACAGTAAGCCGTTGAGACCTCTCAACAAGAGAGACCACGCCATCGGTTGGAAGCGCGGTTTTGAGAGCAACTGCCGAATTTCATTCTGGAGCCGATAAAAAATAATGAAGCGGACAGATTTCACAATCTGTCAAGCGGGGTGGTACCGCGGAAGTAGATGCCTATCGCTTTCGTCCCCATAAGGAATTAACCTTTATGGAGCGAAGTGATGGGTGTTATTTTTTTAAGAGGCAACTATGAAAACAGAATTAGAAGCGATTCAAGCAGAAGCTCTTGAGGCTTTGAAAGCAGTAAAATCTTCAGACGCGCTTGAATCGCTCAAAATAACATATTTTGGACGCAAGGGAAAGTTGACAGATGTTATGAAAGGAATGGGACAACTTTCGAATGAGGAGCGTCCGATAATTGGAAAACTTGCTAACGATGTGCGAACCACGCTAACCGAAGCGTTTGAAGAAACAAAGAACGTACTGGATAGCCAACAACAGGAACTGCAACTTGAGGCAGAATCAATTGACATAACACTTCCCGGACGAAAACCTGCGTATGGGAAAGCGCATCCGGTGATGCAAACGTTGGAACGGATTGAAGCGATCTTCACGCAAATGGGTTTTCAGATTGTGACAGGACCGGAAGTTGAGACGGAACATTACAATTTTGACGCACTCAATACACCTCCCGACCATCCCGCGCGCGATTTACATGATACATTCTACTTAACGGACGGACATCTGTTGCGCACCCATACTTCTCCTGTCCAAATTCGCGTGATGGAGAACCAGAAACCGCCAGTACGTATTATTGTGCCGGGGAAGGCGTATCGTGTAGATTACGATGTCTCCCATACACCAATGTTTCACCAAGTCGAAGGACTGCTTGTGGATAGGCATGTTACCTTCAGCGAATTGAAGGGCATGTTGGTATCCTTTGCGCGGCAGATGTTTGGTGATCAGACACAGATGCGTTTCCGTCCACACTTTTTCCCTTTTACAGAACCGAGTGCGGAGGCTGATATTTCTTGTACTGTGTGTCGTGGTAAGGGGTGTCGCAGTTGCGGACACACCGGTTGGATTGAAATCTTGGGCGCAGGTGCTGTTGACCCAGAAGTGTTCCGTGCTGTTAACTATGACCCAGAGGAGGTTACTGGTTTTGCTTTTGGTATGGGGGTAGAGCGAATTGCAAACCTCCAGTTCCGCATACCGGATATCCGTACCTTCTATGAAAACGATCTCCGTTTCTTGCAGCAGTTTTAATAGTAGCGGGCATTCTTGTAGGAGGGGTTTGTAACCCCGATTTTTAAGGACTTATCTATGAACGTAACCCTAAATTGGCTAAAGACCTATATCGATTTTGATTTTTCTCCAGATCAACTCGCGGAAAGATTAACGATGTTAGGCATTGAAGTTGAATCTGTCAAACAGCTCGGCGCAGCGTTAGAAGGCGTAGTTGTCGGCAAAGTAACTTCCATCAGACCACATCCAAATGCTGATAAACTTGTGCTTTGTCAGGTAGATATAGGTGAGACGGACGCACTTCAGATTGTTTGCGGTGCGCCGAATGTGTGTGAAGGAATGTTTGCACCTGTTGCAACAGTCGGCACAGAATTACTGACCGGTATTACAATCAAACGTGCTAAATTGCGTGGAGAAGAATCGCACGGTATGCTCTGTTCAGAGAAAGAGTTGGGTTTAGCGGCGCAGCTTGCAAGCGCATATTCTAAGTCTGATGAAGCCGCAGGACTCATGGAATTATCTTCTGATTTATCCATTGGCTCGTCACTTACTGAAGCGTTAGGTTTAGACGATGTGGTATTTGAATTAGAGATAACACCGAACCGTCCGGATTGTCTCAGTATGATAGGTGTTGCCCGCGAAATACGCGCTGAAACAGGTAACGACTTGAAATTGTCTCAAATAGACCTACAAGAAAGTGAAGCGGACATAAACAAACGGACATCCGTAACAATTGATGCGCCTGAATTGTGCCCACGTTATGCAGCGCGTGTAATCCGTGGTGTTAAGATCGGGGAATCGCCTACATGGCTAAAACAGCGGCTTGAATCTATCGGTGTAGGTGTTATTAACAATATCGTGGATGTTACTAACTTTGTCTTGATGGAATATGGGCAACCGCTGCACGCCTTTGATTATCACAAACTTGCTGAAAATCGTATTGTCGTGCGCTGTGCAGCAGAAGGCGAACAGATTACAACGCTTGATGAAGAGGAACGCAACCTGACTCCCGATATGTTAGTTATCGCAGATGCAGAAAAGCCTGTGGCACTTGCAGGGATTATGGGTGGCTATGACTCTGAAATCACTGAGACAACATGTGATGTGCTACTGGAAAGCGCCAATTTCCAACCGTCAAGCGTCCGAGCAACCGCAAAAGCATTGGGAATACACACTGAGGCATCATATAGATTTGAACGTGGTGCGGATCCGGAGGCTGTTATTCCCGCGCTTGACCGTGCAGCACAAATGATTGTGGAATTAGCAGGCGGCACCGTCTGTAAAGGTATTATCGATGTCTATCCGGGTAAAAGTGAACTACTACAGATTCAACTTCGTGCTGAACGTGTCAATTTCATATTAGGAACCGAACTTGAAGCAACTGAAATAGAACAGATTTTAAGTCGGTTAGGGTTTGGTGTGGAAGCATTACAATCAGAGGAAAATGTCTATCAGGTCACCGTCCCATCGTTCCGATCAGATATTACACGTGAAATTGATCTGATTGAAGAAATTGCACGTGTCCACGGTTATGATAACATCCCGACAACGCTACCAAAGGGCGACATTCCTATCCCCGTGCCAAACATCTCAGCAGAAGTTCGTAAACGGACAAAGCATTTCCTACTTGGATCCGGCATGATGGAGGCTATCAATTATAGTTTCAGCCATCCAAACTGTTTTGATAGGATACGGTTAACAGCAGGCAATCCGCTTCGCCAAGCACTACAACTGAAAAACCCGTTGAGTCCAGAGATGTCAGTACTTCGCACTACGTTGTTGCCGAGTCTGCTTAATAATGCACAGCACAATCACAATCATCAGATAAATAATATTGCATTCTTTGAACTGTCTACCGTGTTCATCCAAGGCAAAGAGCCAGAACGCATTGCTGGTATCCTTGCAGGGGAGATTGGCGGTGGTGTCTACAGCAATCCGTATCGTCATCCAGACTTCTTTGACGTTAAGGGTATTGTTGAAAGTATGCTTGAAGTCTGCGGTATTACCGATTATTCGTTTAAGAAAACGGAAGATCCAACTTTCCACCCAGGTCGTAACGCAGAGGTGTTGTTGGATAAAAAACGCATCGGTATCCTTGGAGAGGCACACCCGAAAGTGCTGGAAAGTTATGAGTTGCCTTACAAAGCGTATCTCTTTGAACTTGACCTTGAAGCATTAGCGGGCGCAGCCGATTTTTCCAAACGTTTTGAACCGATCCCAATCTATCCCAGCGTGCTACGTGATCTCGCCATTGTTGTAGATAAAAATATGCAGTCGGATGTGCCGATAGCGTTTATCTATTCCACAGGGGGAGAATTGGTTGAATCGGTCCGACTCTTTGACGTATACGTTGGGGATCAGGTGCCGGAAGGTAAAAAGAGTCTTGCTTACACGATCACATATCACTCTGCAACTGAAACCTTGACGGATAAAGCGGTTAACGATCTCCACGACAAGGTTGTCAAACGACTGAATCAAGAACTTGGTGCAGAGTTAAGAATGTAATACCATTTCTGAATAATTGCTTTTTGTTAACAAAAACGCGTTTGTAGTCGCGCAATTCATTGCGCCTCGGACATTTACTCTCAGATTTGTGGTTAGCAGACTCACGCGTTTGTAGTCGCGCAATTCATTGCGCCTCGGACATTTACTCTCAGATTTGTGGTTAGCAGACTCAGTTAAAAACTATTATGCACGCGCACCGTATAAAAAACCTATTTTCAGCCATTGCACGTCACTACGATTTTCTCAACTCGTTGTTGAGTCTCCGATTTGATCGGGGATGGCGAAGGGAAACAGTCAAAGCGAGCAGTGTAACCCCAACAAGCAAGGTGCTTGATGTTTGCACAGGTACAGGTGAACTTGCACTTGCGTATGCCGATAAAATAGGTGCGGATGGTTCAGTGATCGGTTCTGATTTCTGCTTTGAGATGTTAGTTGTCGGTAAGCAAAAGGTAGAACGGCAGGATCGGACGCACGCCTTTGTCCCGATTGAAGCGGATACGCTCACCCTCCCGTTTTCAGACAACACTTTTGACATTGTCTCTGTCGGTTTTGGTATCCGAAACGTTTCCGACCTTGAATTGGGCATCCAAGAGATGACAAGAGTCGCTGTACCGGGTGGTAGAATTGCCATATTAGAATTTACGCAGCCTGTCAATCCGGTATTTCGTAGTCTCTACTATTTCTATTTTACAAAGATTTTACCTTTTATAGGCAATTGCATTTCGCGCAGCAAAGACGATGCGTACGGTTATCTTCCCCGTTCCGTCATGCAGTTTCCGAATTGTGATGCATTGAAAGTAGTTATGGAGCAGTGCGGATTGACAGATGTCCAGTATTTTCGGAAAACGTTAGGCATCGTTGCAATTCATGTTGGTGAAAAGGCATAGATTTGTCTTGAAAATATATTTATAGGAGAAACTATGAAAACTTTGCTAAAGTTTTTTACTCTCATAGTAGTAGGAATACTCGCTGTTTATATGGTTGGTTGTGGAGAACGTGCTGAAGATGATGACGTTGAAGCTGCCCACTTGATGCGTGCAAACCCAACACCCGGTAGCACAATTGCTGCGAATAGCACTATTACCGTGACTTTTGACAAAGACCCTGGCAGTGTGGAAGTGAATGTAGGTGCCGCCACAACATCTGGCGCAACAGTCACAATTACAGGACCATTCCAACAAGGGCAATTTACCTTGACACTTACTTGGGAGGGTGGAACCCGAGATTTAACATACATAGTAGGCACTTCCGAACCGCTTGACGTTGAGCCTGAGCAGATCCCTGAACTTGAACCCGTTGCACCTGAAGGGATGGTGCTGATACCTGAAGGAGAATTTCAGATGGGAAGTGAAGATGGTGACGCTGATAACGATGAACAACCGGAGCATACCGTTTATATTGATGCTTTTTATATTGATGAAAATGAAGTAACCAACGCACAATTTAAGGACTTTGTTCTTGCTAACCCTGAATGGCAGAAAAACCGCATTGATGAAAAATTCCAAAATGGCAATTATCTGCACGATTGGAATGGCAATAATTATCCTGACGAGGAAGGTGAGCATCCAGTGCGTTACGTCAGTTGGTATGCCGCAATGGCTTACGCAGTATGGGTAGATAAACGTCTACCGACAGAAGCGGAATGGGAGAAGGCAGCACGCGGTGGACTAAAAGGGAAAAAATATCCGTGGGGTAATACGATTAACGGGACAAGAGCCAACTACGGTAAAAATATCGGACATACAACACCTGTTGGTAAATACCTTCCGAATGACTACGGCGTTTATGACATGGCAGGGAATGTGTGGGAGTGGTGTTTAGACGCATATCAGAGCGACTTCTATGCAAATTCTCCAAAGCGAAATCCTGTTGCAGGTGCTGACAACGTTGCGGAAATTGTAAACGACTTTAAGAATCTTGTAACTGATCGTGTCCTACGTGGCAGTGGATGGAACGGTAATCCAGAGTGGTTACGCGCCGCAAATCGCTATGGGGATAGTCCTGCTTATGCGGGGATTGGTGCACTTGGATTTCGTTGTGCAAAGGATGTTGAATAGTTCGCGATACTATAGTGGATTATAAAATTGAGTGGACATTTTCTTAGGATTTGTAGTGTTTGTAGTCGCGCAATTCATTGCGCCTCTTACATTAATAGGTAGTCGAGGTCTTCTAACCTCGACTGTTCACAGTATTTAACGCTCTTCCCGTCAAATCCCCATGCTTTAGCTTGTGGGATGTAGACAGGAAAAAACCTTGACATTGAAATGAAACCCTGATATACTAATTAGACCGTTCAGTGGTAGTTGTTGTAGCAGCTGCCACACCACTACAATGGGAAACGGACTCTTCACAGAAACGGCATATCATGAGAAAAACCTATAAATATAAGATACAAAATCAAAAGAACACACACAAACTTGGCAACCTGCTTGACGACATGCACCAGATACATGTGCATATTATGCGCTTGCAGCGTAGGTATTACCGTCTGTTTGGTAAAAATATATCTGCTTACACAATGACCAGACATATTACG
>LXNJ01000746.1_pt1 | contig 21309 bp, 17 predicted proteins | sample 809081 | NCBI WGS metagenome assembly LXNJ01 (sample SAMN04870510, study PRJNA318959) | sponge metagenome | biome: sponge; feature: marine sponge reef; material: water | host: Petrosia ficiformis | place: Greece: Milos, Mediterranean Sea | collected 2013-05-29 | depth 5-7 m | reverse complement strand
CGCGAGTGCTTTCATGGTGAAAGCTGTCTGCTCCCTTGAGGCGTTGTAGGGAAACATAAGGATGGGAAGATCAGAGCTATCGGCGAACGCCTCGAGCTTTTCTCTTCCCTCCTCCGGGGATCCGCTCACGGAAACAAGGTCAAGCAGTTCGTCGCTTATGCTTTTTATCGCCTCCGTCCTGTTATCCCGCCAGAGTTTTTTTGCTCTGTCCGCTTCCTCACCGAATCCGTAGCTGCTTACAAGCTTGTGGTAATAATCTCCCATGGAACATACGTAGAGGGCCACGAATTCCCTTACGATTTCTCTTGATTCGCTTCTGTTCTCAGAAACCATTGCCGGGAGAAATGGAGCTACAGTTATTTGTCTTCCGCTTGATCTGAGTATTTTTTTTCTTTCGTTTATAAGATTCACAGGGCACAGGTATGGAATCCAACCGTCTGCGACTTGGGAGGTAAGCTTGATGTTTTTCGGTCCCATGGACGCGATGTATATCGGAATCCCGCTTCTTTGGGGTTCGAAGAGAAGCTTGAAGTTTTTAAGCCCGAAGATTTCTCCTTCATAGTTAACCCTTTTTCCCGCGAGTATCGTTCTTATTATCTCGACGCACTCAAGAGTTCGCCGGATGGGCCTCTCGAATTTCACTCCGTGCCAGTATTCGTTGAGATAAACGCTGCTTATCCCCAGGCCAAGAATGAATCTTCCCCCGCAATACTCATCCAAAGTGGCGGCTGTCTGAGCTATAAGCGCCGGAGACCTGCTGTAAACGGAGATGATGCCCGTAGCCAGATTTATCCTTTCTGTTACCGACGCCATGTGAGATATGACGGAAAACGCGTCGCGTCCCCACATCTCGGGAACCCAGATAGAGTGGTAGCCCAGGTCCTCGGCCAGTTTCGAGAAATACGTGAGATCATCTTTTTTTACGTCTGCCCAGTAGGGCACGACAATTCCGGTAAGAGACAACAGTTTCCTCCTTCCACGCGGGCTTGCTGAGGTTCATTTTACTTGAGTTTTAAGACCGTGAGAAGACATGGAGGCCCTAGGGTTTTTATTCTCCACTCCCAGGGTCTCGGTTTTACGGAGACGGTTTTAACGTTCATTCTATAGTTGGTTAAACTATTTTGAAGACATTCGCCAACCTGTCTTCGGACAAATAAATCCTTTACTACGGGAGTTAGCAAAATGCGCAAGTTGCCCCCAAGAATGCAAACAAAACTTTACAAGGAGCACCTTTTTCCCGAGGAAACGAGAGAGGTCAGGCAAAAGGTAAGGGCTTTTGCGGAAAAAGAGGTCTTTCCACTGGCTCGTGACATAGGGGAGAAAAGCGAGAAAAATGAGAATTTTCCCCACGAGCTTTTCAGGAAAATGGCGGCCGAGGGTTTTTTTCGAATTCCGTTTTCAAAAAAAGACGGGGGGCTGGGTCTTTCCTACCCCGCATGCGGAGCGGTGGTCATGGCCGAGGAACTGGCCTATGTAAGCGCAAGCGTGGCGGGAACGATAAACGCTCACTTTCTGCTTTCGGGAAAAACCCTCGCCATGGGCTCGGCCCACATAAAGGAAAAATATCTCGCTTCTGCTCTTGATGGAACTTCGGTGGGGTCGTTTGCGATGACGGAACCCCAGTCGGGTTCCGACGTAAGGACCGAGTCTCTTGTAACGAAAGCCCGCAAGAAGGGCAAGAAGTACGTTATAAACGGCCGCAAGCGCTACATAACCAATGCAGGGGTGGCGGACTTCGTTACCCTGCTCGCAAGCATGGGAGACAAATCCATTATGATAGTGGTCGATCTTGATTCACCGGGCTGTTCGGTGAGCGCCCCGGATAAAAAACTCGGAAACAGGGGGGAACTTACCTACGACATATATCTTGAAGACGTAGAGGTGCCCCGAGAAAACCTAATAGGACAGGAAGGGGACGGTCTCCGTGTTGCCGTTAATTCTCTTCTCTACGGAAGGACTGGAATCGGGGCAAGTGGCGTGGGGATGGCGCAGTCGGCGTTTGATGAGTGCGTGGAGTTCATGAACGAAAGGGAGGCTTTCGGAAGAAAAATAGCAGATTTTCAGTACTGGCAGTTTCTGCTTGCACAAAGGGCTGTGGAGATAGAAAATGCGAGGAATTTGTATTTTAAAGCCGCCCTTTGCCTTGACAAGGGAGATCCTTTTCCGACGTTCGAGACATCCGCCGCCAAGTACTACGGCTCGGAAATAAGCGTTACAATGGCCCGCGACGCGGTTCAGATATTCGGAGGCTTAGGACTCATGGTAGAACTTGCCCATGACTCTTCCACTTACAAGGTTGAAGAGATTTACAGGGATTCTAAGGTCGGGGAGATATACGAAGGTACAAACGAGATACACAAGATGATAATAGCGAGATCTATTTTCGGAAAGAGGTGATATTGCTTTGCAGTTGATAAACGGAGAAACCCGCGATAAGAGTGTCCTGAAGAGTTCCCCGAACCGTTTATGGCGAAATATTGTAGTTAGCACCAAAGAGACTTTCTCTAGGGAAAAGAAAAAAGTCAGGGCCGGGATGCGCCTTGTCTACGGAGTTCACGATACCCCGTTTGGAAAATGCCTTGTCGGGGTCTGCGAAGAAGGTATATGCCATATGAGTTTTTTCCGTTCGGCCCCGGAAACCCACGCGGAAGAATTCAGGAAAATATGGCGGAACCCTCAGAACCTAAGGGATGACGAAAAGACGGCCGAAGTGTTGCGGAATTTATTATTTTCCCCGGAAAAACAGCCGCCGGAGATTCTGCTTCTTGGAACGCGGTTTCAGCTTAGGGTCTGGGAAAGACTGCTGGAAGTCCGGGAGGGAGAGACCCTGTCCTATTCGGATCTTGCGGAACTGATTGGAGAGCCAGCGGCCGTAAGGGCCATTTCAAATGCGGTGGCTGGAAATCCGGTTGCTTACCTTGTGCCGTGCCACCGCGTCATAGGCAAATCGGGGAACCTTCACGGCTACCGCTGGGGGTTGGAAGTAAAAAGAGCGATTCTTGAATACGAAGGGGTTATGGGGTGACGAATCCGGTTCGAATTTGCAAAGTCAGCGGACAGGCTCTTCTTTTGTCATGCAGTGAATAGCCCCGAACCCCCACGCGAGGTCGACGCAGTCTATTCCTACGACGTGTCTTGCGGGAAAAAGTTCTGACAGTATGCCAATTGCCTCACGGTCTTTCGGGTCGTTATAGGTGGGAACGAGAACCTTTTCGTTTGAGATATAGAAATTGGCGTAAGTCGCCGGCAGTCTCTCGCCGTCGAAAAAAAGCGGGGAGGGCATAGGAAGGGGGATCATTTCAACTTTTCCTCCGTCCTCAAGTCTCAGGTCTTGGAGTATCTCGAGGTTTTCGCGAAGCGGGTGGTAATTCTGATCTTCGGGGTTATCCTCCAGGCATAAAACAACTGTTGCGGGACCTGTAAACCTGCATATATCGTCAACATGGCCGTTTGTGTCATCTCCCTCGATTCCCCCGTTTAGCCAGAGAATGTTCGTCGCTCCCAAGTACTCGGAGAATATCGTCTCGTAGTCGTTTCTTTCAAAAGAAGGATTCCTCGCCTGGTTATCCGCGCTTAAAAGACACTGCTTTGTCGTAATTAGGGAGCCCTTTCCGTTTGCGTCAATGCTTCCACCCTCAAGAATGATTTTCCTTCCGAGGCGGGTAGGGGTTTTAGAGTCAAGGCGAAGGGCTTCGGCTATGAATCCCGGAACCAAGTCGTCGTTTTCCCAGTCGGGATACTTCGCCCATGCGTTAAACCCGAAATCAAGGACGCTTAGCTCCCCGGACTTCTCCCTTACAAAGAAAGGTCCTGAGTCCCGTATCCAAGACCTGTCGGTGGGACACTCGTAAAATTCCACATTGGCTAGGTCAGTCGATTCTTTTTCGAGAAAATCCTCAGCCCGCTTATGTGCTTCCCCAGGGTTGACGATTATTCTTGTTTTCTCAGATTCTGATAGGTAGCTTACGATTTCGCGGTAAACCTGCCTAATACTCGAGAATTTCTCAGGCCAGTCGCTTTCATTCTGCGGCCACACAAGCCACGTGGCTTCGTGAGGTTCCCACTCCGCTGGAAGTCTGTAGCTAATCGCCCGAGAATCACTCAATTTCAGGTCCCGGAATCATTGTCGATAAACCTTTGCCGAAGTTCCGAGTAAGCGTCAATTCTTCGGTCCCGAAGAAAAGGCCAGTTCCTTCTTGTTTCCTCAAGTTTTCTAAGATCGACGTCAGCCAGTATGATTTCCTCTCTGTTGCCGGAAGCCTCGGAAATCACCGCTCCTTGGGGGTCGCAAACAAAGGAATTTCCCCAAAAATCTATCCCTCCGCTGTTTTCTCTCGATTCCTCGAAACCCACCCTGTTTACGGCCGCGACATAGATTCCGTTTGAGATCGCGTGGGCGCGCTGAACAGTTTTCCATGCTTCAAGCTGAGTCTTTTTCGAGTGTTCGTCCTCGTTTGTGTGCCACCCTATGGCGGTTGGATAGAAGATAATGTCTGCTCCCTTGAGCGATGCTATGCGTGCCGCTTCAGGATACCACTGGTCCCAGCAGATAAGTGTGCCTATCTTCGCAAAGCCGGTTTCAAAGCAGGAAAACCCCGTGTCTCCGGGAGCAAAATAGAACTTCTCGAAATAACCCGGGTCATCTGGTATATGCATCTTTCTGTAAATGCCGGAAATCTCTCCCGCAGGGTCAATAAGGACAAGGGAATTATGATACACTCCGGAAGCCCTTTTCTCAAAAAGCGGGCACACGATGAAAACTCCTCTTTTTTTCGCTTCCCTGCAGAATCTGTTCGTAGCAGGACCGGGGATTGGCTCGGCAAGGTCAAAACAGGTCGTGTCCTCCGACTGACAAAAATACCTCGTGAGGAAGAGTTCCGGAAGACAGACTATATTTGCTCCAAGAGCCGAAGCCTTTTCTACATTCAATATGGCTTTTTTGAGGTTTTCTTTCCTATCTTCGTGCGCTTGGGTCTGAACAAGGGCAATTTTAAGACTGCTCATGCGAATACGATAACTCCACAAGTGGGATAATAAAAGAAGATAAAGAGGCTTCTTTCCGCGATTTTTCGATGAGGGAAACCGGAGTTTGTAACTGTTTTATTCGAGAGACGGTGTTTTTTAATTGTTTTTCTAGTTTTATAATCATTTTTTTAGAAATACTAGAAAAATTAAAAGATTTATTAGAATTTTTGAATCTATAATTATTTTATTGGAAATAAGTAAATCTATAATTATTTATTTTACAAAAGGTAGTTTTTTAACTATATTATAAGGAAAATAATGATTTTATTAGATTAGTTCATGAAAACAAACGTTTCGAAAACACGGCCCGCAGGCTATGCTTGGCTCCTGAGAAGATTCGGATTGACCGCAATGCCTAACCCACACAGTTCCTTTGTTGCGGCAACAGGTGGCCGGCAACAGAAAGTACAGGGTGGTAGGGTTGAAGATATTTATTCTCTTCAATACTGGCCCGGTGAAAAAACAGGGGATCATCTGGAATTTGCCTTGAAATATGATGGTGTAAGCCTGAGCTCTTTAAAGGTTATTTTCGATGCTGTCGCAGAAGATGAGCTTGTCGATTACATCAAATCCAAGCCAACGGGAAAGTATGCTCGTCGCATCTGGTTTTTTTACGAGTTTTTAACTGACCGCAGGCTCCTTATTGAAGATCTGCCCAAGGGGAATTATCTGGAAGCACTTGAACCGGACATCTATTACACTCTCCCTCGGGGTGAAAAATCTCAAAGACACCGCATTCTCAACAATTTGCTTGGAACAAGGGAGTTTTGTCCTATTGTCAGGAAAACGGAGAAGCTTCGAGAGATGGATCAGACCGATTTTCGAGAGAGATGCGAGAAGATAGTCGAATCGTACCCTCCGCAACTACTTAGAAGAGCATTAAGTTATCTCTACAGCAAAGAAACCAAATCTTCTTTTGAAATAGAAAACATTAAACCCGACGCGTCACGGACTGAAAAATTCATAGCATCTTTGGAGATGGCACGTCGGCAGGATTTCTGCGACAAGGAGTCGTTAATTGGTTTGCAGAATCGAATTGTCGATCCACGTTTCATGAACGAAGATTATCGAACGGTTCAAAACTATGTAGGTCAGACGATTTCCTATCAAAAAGAATTAATTCATTATGTATGTCCCAAGCCGGAAGATCTTCCTGGCCTGATGCGGGGGCTTCTGACTTCTCATCGGTTTATGATGACCGGCGGTGTCTCAGCTATTGTTCACGCAACTATAGTAGCCTACGGCTTTGTTTTTATTCATCCGTTTGAAGATGGCAACGGCCGAATCCACCGGTTTTTGATCCACAATATTTTCTCCCTTCAAGGAATGGTTCCGGAAGGTCTGATGTTTCCCGTATCTGCGGTAATGCTTAACAATCCTGAAGGCTACAATGATTCTTTAGAGGCGTTTTCACTTCCCTTAAACCGACTTGTGGAATACAGTCTAGATGAACTTGCCCAGATGACCGTCCACAATGATACTGCGTACTGGTATCGTTACATCGATATGACGGCACAAGCTGAAGCTTTATATGATTTTGTCATTCAAACTATTGAGAGTGAACTTGTAGAGGAGTTGAGTTTCCTTGCAAATTACGACAGTACTAAAAAGGCGATTCAGGATGTTATCGATATGCCCGACCGTCTGATAGATTTGTTTATCCGGATTTGCCTTGAAAACAACGGCACGCTGTCTGCAAACAAAAGAAAATCACATTTTGATTTCTTGAGTGATGACGAACTTTTTTTAATGGAAAATGTTATTAGGGAAAACTACGAGCAATTATCCTGATCAGGTAGCTGGATAAAATGTATGAATACGATCTTTTTTCTTTAATCCTGCTTTTCTTCACGGGTGCTCTTGCGGGAGTGATAAACGTAATGGCGGGCGGCGGAAGCAGCATTGTGCTTCCCGTGCTCATATTTCTCGGAATTGACCCCACAGTTGCAAACGGAACAAACAGAGTGGCGATTCTGTTTCAGAATTTTTTCGCGACTCTTTCCTTCAGAAAAGAGGGCGTTGCCGACATAAAAACCAGCGTCAAGCTGGCGGCTTTCACCCTTCCCGGCGTTCTTGTGGGAGCTTTCGCGGCGGTACGGGTGGGGGATGAGCTTTTCGAGAAAATCCTGGCCGTCGTACTTATCTTTGTCTGCGCCTCTTTTTTCCTTAAAGTTGATTTTTTGGGCAAACTGCTTGGTGGTAGCGACGAAGCAGGACGTGGTTGGGTTCTTTACCCGGCACTTGTACTTATAGGTTTTTACGGCGGCTTTATCCAGGTCGGAGTGGGGCTTTTCATAATGGCGGCTCTTTACCATCTTATGGGAGCATCCCTCGCCAAGGTGAATGCGCACAAGGTGGTTGTGGTGCTTATCTACACAATTCCCGCAATCCTCATATTTTTTCTGAGCGGCAACATAAGCTGGTTCATAGGGATATGTCTCGCTGCGGGGAATTCGGTTGGCGGATGGTTTGGTGCTACGGTTTCTGTAAGGGGCGGCGAAAAGTACATAAGGATGGCCCTTGTCGTTGCCGTCGGGCTTATGGCTCTTAAGCTTTTGGGGGCGTTTTAGACCCTCGTCGGGAATCACGCGCCGGAACTTGGGAGGGGATCTGGGTCTGCTGAGGTTTTTCTCAGAAATTCATAGAGCGTGTAGTAGATGCTTTCGTTCTGGAGGAGCTTCTCGTGAGTTCCCTGTTCCACTACCTCTCCCCTGTGGATTACTATCACGTTATCCACCTTCTTTAGGGTTGAGAGCTTGTGGGTTATCACCAGCCTTGTCTGGGAGCCTGCGTTTTTCCTTATTACCCCCTGTATCCCCTCCTCAGTTTCCGCGTCCAGGTGAGAAGTGGCCTCGTCCATTATAAGGAGTTTTGAGTTCTTTCTGACCGCTTTTTCGATCGATCGGGCCTGAGTTTCCCCGGAAGAGAGCTTCTCAGCTTCAGGCACCGGGCTGTCCTGCCCGTCCCTTTCGTCGGATACGTCCTTTTCGAACAGAAACAGGTCCTGGAAAATGGCGGTTATGTTAGAGCGCAGGTACCGGTTTGAGAGTTCCTCCACGTTTATGCCGTTAAACAGTATCTCTCCCCTCTGGGGCTTGTAGAATTTGAGGATCAGGTTAACTATGGTCGTTTTCCCTGCCCCAGTGATTCCTACAAGAGCCGTGCTCTGACCGGGTCTTATTACGAAGGAGGCGTCCTTGAGCACCCACTCCTGCTCGTTATATGAGAACCATACGCCCCGGAACTCAAGCGAACCTTCGGTGCCCGCAGGCACCAGATCTCCGCTTACCTCGGGTTCTTCCGCCAGGGTGTCGTAGAGATTCTCAGAGGCGGCCACGGCGGACTGGAAGACGTTGAATTTTTCCGAAAGCTCCTGTATGGGCTTGAATATCATCCTTACGTAGTAAAGAAACGCGAGCAGGGCGCCGAGAGAGAGGTCGAGGTTCATTACCCCGATTGCCCCGTACCAAAGAATTATGCCCGTCGCGGCTATGCCCACGTACTCTATGGAGGGACGGAAAATCACGTAGATCCAGAGCTGCTGAATGTTGGCCCTGTAGTTTTCCCTGTTCACTTCCCAGAATCTCTCGAAGTTTCCTTTCTCCTTTCCGTAAAGCTTAAGGAGCACTATTCCCCTCATGCTTTCAGCGACAAAGGCGTTCAGCTTGCCTATGGTCCTTCTGATTTCCCTGTACACTAGTCTGAGCCTCATTCGGAAGATGGAGACCGTGAAAGCCAGAAATGCGGTGAGGCCGACAATTATAAGCGTAAGACCGACGTTCATTCTGAACATGATCACTAGGGTGCCGATTATGATTATTATGTCCTTTATGAAATGTATGAGAACGGAGGTGTACATTTCGTTTATGGCGTTCACGTCGTTTGTGACGCGGGTGGTTATCCTGCCCACGGGGTTTCGGTCGAAATACTGCTGGGGAAGGGTGAGTATGTGGGAGAGGGTGTGGTTCCGCATGTCGTGCATTATTCTTTGGCCCGAGTAGTGAAGAATATAGGTAAAAGCGGAGGTGAAGATGAAAATTCCGATTACGGATAAGACTACGTAGAAAGCGAGAGTCCCGAGTCTTTTTGTCTGTTTTGAGCGAAGAAGCGACACTTCCCCCTTGTCGAGTGCCTCAAGGTCAGAATGAGCCAAAAAAACGATCCCTTCGGTTTCCTCAAACAAAGAAGCGTTTCGGGCTATTATTCCCAGAACCTCCTGTTTCTGGTCTCCCTCGAATTCCCCGGGGGCGACCGCGATGTATTTTGTCTCGGAGAACGAAACGCCCGAGCGCTCAATTCTGTCTTTCTCGGAGGAGGAGAGTTTTGAAAAATCGACCAGGAATCCTCCGTTTGCAAGCGCAAGCGCGGATTTCTCCCCGAGTCCGGAAAGCACCCGTTTCGCCTCATTTCCTCCCTCCGCTTTGCTCCAGGTGGGATATATATGATTGTCGACCGCGACTTTGATGAGATAGGGAACCGTGATTTCAAGCGCCGCGGTAGCGATCATCAGGAGAAGCGACAGGGCGAAGTAAATGCGGTACTTTCCCAAAAACCCGAGAATCCATCTTAGGATTTTAAGGTCGTAGGTTGATTTCCTCTGTTTTTCCAGATCGCTCATTTTCCCACTCTAGGCCGACTGCAGTTTCTCAAGCGCGCTGTAGACTCCGCATTGCTCCAAAAGTTCTCTGCGCTCCCCGCTCTCGATTATCTGCCCGTCTTTCATGACCGCGATTTGCGAGAGTCCGCTCACAGAAGACGTCCTGTTTGAGATTATCACCACTGTGCGTCCGCGCATTGCCTCTGTCACGTTTGTTATCACGGTGTTCTCCGTCTGCGGATCAAGGGACGAGAGCACGTCATCGAGTATCAGAACCTCGGGCTTGAGCACCAGGGCCCTCGCTATAGCCAGGCGTTGTCTCTGCCCTCCCGAGAGGCTGAGTCCCCGCTCTCCCACCACGGTATCGAATCCTTGCTGAAACTCCATTATTTGTTCGTATATCTCCGCCGTTTTGGCGGCCTGTTCCACCTGTTCGCGGGTTATGTTCGGGTTTATGAAAGTGATGTTGTCATAAACCGTGCCACTGAACACGGTTATTTCCTGTGGCACGTAGACGATTGTTTCCTGGAGGCTTTTTCTCGATATCCCCCTTATGTCGATCCCGTCGACCGTTATTTCCCCCGACTCGGCCTCGTTGATTTTCATGAGCAGCTTCATGAGCGTTGTCTTTCCCGACCCCATGAGGCCCGTTATTCCCAGGGTTGCTCCGTGGGGTATGTGGAGGTTAACATTGCGCAAAGCCGGTGTGGAGCCGTAGGAGAAGGAAATCCCGGAGAATTTTATGTCTCCCTTGAGTTCGTGGTCCCTCTCTTCTTTTTGGGTCCCATCTTTCGGTTCAACCGCGAAAATGTCGTTTAGCCGGTTTATCGAAGCGTTCCCTCTTTTGAGAAGGTCAATCGCCCATCCCATGGCCATCATGGGCCAGGCGAGCATCATGAGGTAAACGAGTATGGCGGAGAACTCCCCAAGGGTTATTTCGGTGCCGATCGCTCCGGCTCCACCGAAGAAAAGAAACAGGGCCATTGCTAAGGAGGGCACGAAATATATAAACGGCTGGAAGACTGCCCGGATTTTCACGAGGTGTACGTTTTTTTCAAGGTAATCCGCGCTTGCGCGGTCAAAATCTCGTCCCTCGGCCTGCTCAAGCCCGAACGCTTTTACCACCTTGATGCCCGAGACCGGTTTCCTTGCGCTTTCAGTGAGCTCTGAAAAGGAGTCCTGGGAGTTCTGGAATCTCCTCTCTATCATGTTTCCGAACTTGTATATGAAGACGGCGAGCGCGGGAAACGGCAAAAACGCGTAAAAAGCCATTTCGGGAGAAATGTAAATCATTGCGGCGAAAATGAAGAAAAACAGGAAGATCCCGTCGTAAGCTATGAGCAGCCCTAAACCGCAGGAGAACTTGAGGGTCTCTATGTCGTTTACCGTGTGCGCCATCAGGTCGCCGACTTTTCTCCCCGAGAAAAAATCGAAGTTAAGCTTCTGGAGGTGCTCGAAGAAGTCGTTTCTGAGCGAATACTCTATTTTCCTAGCCCCGCCCATTATGAAATACCGCCAGCCGAGGCGGAAAAAAGCCATGAACAGTCCGAGGCCGAGTATGTAGAGGGAGTACTTTGTTATGAGGGAAAAATCGGCGCTCTGCAGGGTGAGCTCATCTATTATCCACTGGATTACTATGGGGACTGAAAGCTGGGCCATATCCACCAGCGTAAGGGAGACGATACCGGTTAGAAATGAGTACCTGTACCGTAAAATAAGGGAGGAGATGCTTGTTTTTCTGACCAACGGTATACGAGTAAATATTTTTCCGGACCGAAAAACCTGGCGGCTGCCCGGTTCCGATCCTATTAGGATAAAAAGCGAATTTTAAAATCTGGGCGGTGTGCGCGACCGCCAGGAATCATTATACAGTGAAAAACCCGGAGAAGGTAATTTGCTGTGTCCGTGGGCGATTTTTGCCCGTACGGAGGTGGATAGGGTATTTTTTTCGGACGGAGGCAGAGAGAGTGGGAGATATCTCCTATCAGGTTCCCGCGGAAGTTGCGACCGCGCAGAGGGTTGTAAGAAAAAGCAGGTTCGTGGCTACCGTCGGCAGGGCCGCCACGAAACAGGACGCCGAAGATTTCATAGAGAGCGTAAGGGATCTCCATCCCGCGGCTAGCCATAACTGCTACGCGTTTTTGGCCTGTGCTCCGGGAGGGGACAATATCGGTTTCGGCGACGACGGAGAAGTGTCGGGAACTGCGGGGCGGCCCATGCTCACTCTTTTAGAGCACAGCGGTATAGGGGAAATAGCGGCAGTCGTAAGCCGTTATTTCGGAGGGATAAAGCTTGGCCCTGGAGGGCTTTTAAGAGCGTACACGGATTCCCTGAGGGCGGCCTTGGGGGAGCTTGAGCTTAAAGAGCACGTTCCGGTGAGGGCGGGGCACATTGTTTTTTCTTACGCGCATGAGAATTCCATACGGGTTCTGTTTAAGAAATCGGGCGTTACGATAACGAGCGTCGAGCGCGGGGAGGATATCCGCTTCGGTTTCACGGCACCTCTCGGCGTTGTCGCGAGCCTTGAAGAGAGGGTTGCTTCCTTGACCAGGGGGAAATCCAAGCTTGTCTGGACATAGGCAAGCGGAGCCCTCGTTGAGAGTGGTTATTCCCTGTTCTGCCGTATAGTCAAAGCCGGTATACTAACTTTCAATCAATTTCACAGGTGGAGGCGGTTATGAACGTTTACGAGTGCGTAAGATCGCTTAGTTCCGTAAGAAGTTATCTTGACGGGGAAGTTCCGGAAGAAGTCATCATGGAGGTTATGGAGTCGGGGAGATTCTCGCCGAGTGCCCACAACAATCAGCCGTGGGAATTCGTGCTTATAAAGGACCGTGCAATGCTACAGGAAATGGGAAAGTACTGCACAAGCGGCAGCTTCATCGTGCAGGTGGCTTTCGCGGTGGTGCTTCTGGTGGATCCACAAAGCAAGTGGCACCAGATCGACGGCACCAGGGCTGCGCAAAACATGGTTTTAGTGGCGTGGAGTCACGGACTCGGGTCCTGCTGGATAGGGAGGATAGAGAAGGAAGAGCTTAAAAGGTATCTGGGGGTGCCGGAAGAGTTCGACGTCCTTACTGTGCTTCCGTTCGGTTACTTTGACAAAAGGCGGGTCGCTACCGGGAAGTTGAGGAAAACTCCGGACGAGGTCTTTCATCTGGACGGTTACGGAAAAAAAATTCCGAGGTAACAGACTTGCGGGATTTTCCGCGCGACGGACGAAAAAGCATATTGACGGAGGCTTTTAAATGAAAAAGTATTTTGTCGAATTCATAGGAACCTTCTTTCTCGTCTTCACGATAGGGAATGTCGTTGTTGTTCCCGGTTCCGGGCTTTTTGCTTCCGGTGCGGGACTTTTCGCTCCTCTGGCCATAGGAGCCGTGCTAACCGCGATGATCTATGCGGGGGCTCACATTTCGGGAGCGCACTATAATCCGGCTGTGACGATGGCGTTCTGGTTCAGGGGAAAAATGAAGTCGGGTGACGTTTTTCCCTATATGGTTACTCAGGTCGTTGCGGGCGTCTTAGCCGCCTTGGCCGTTATGCTTGTAAAAGGAGCTCCCGAGACCTTGCCCATGGAGATATCCCCCCTCCCGGCTCTCATCGCGGAAACCCTTTTCACCTTCGCGCTCTGCCTGGTGATACTTGAAGTCTCAACCTCGAAAGCAACACAGGGCAACTCCTATTACGGCATCGCCATAGGACTCACGGTTATGGGGGGAGCGTACGCGGTCGGGAGCATCTCAGGGGGAGCTTTTAATCCTGCGGTGGCGGTGGGAATGATCATAATGGGAATAGTGGATCCCTCCTCCATATGGATTTACCTGTGTGCGAATTCTATCGGAGGTTTTTTCGCGCCGGCGATCTACAAGCTCATCCACTCGGACGAGTGACTTCGCGGCGCAAAGCGTAAGGACTTCGCAGGATGAATCTTAAGAAGCTTGGAAACACGGAAGTTCTCGTTCCCGAGATCGGCCTCGGCACATGGAACTACAAGGGGGGAGTGGAGCCTCTGAGAACGGGAATCGAGCTTGGGGCTTCGCTTATAGACACAGCCGAGGGGTACTATACCGAGGACATAGTCGGCGAGGCCGTGCGGCCCTTCAGGGACGAGGTCATTATAGCGACCAAGGTTTCGGGAAGGAACTTGGCTCACGACAGCGTGATTAGATCCTGCGAAGCCAGCCTCAAGAAGCTTGGCACAGACTGCATAGATCTTTACCAGATACACTGGCCGAATCCCGTTTACCCTATAGACGAGACGATGAGCGCGCTTGAGAAGTTGGTTGACCGTGGGTGCGTAAGTTACGTGGGGGTGAGCAATTTTTCGGTAAGGCAGATGCGTGAGGCGCAGCACTATTTTCCCAACTATCCGATAGTTTCAAACCAAGTGCTCTATAACCTTAGATCAAGGGATATAGAAAAAGAGTTGCTTCCCTACTGCCTTGATAACGATATCACCGTGATGGCTTACACTCCGCTTGATGCCGGAAGGCTCTGCCGATCCCGCCACGGCAGGGTTTTATCCCAAATAGCGGCTGAGACGGGGAAGACTGAGGCGCAGGTCGCTCTTAACTGGTGTGTCTGCCGGGAGAACGTCATCGTCATTCCGAAGGCGGATTCGGTCGCAAAAACGATTGAGAACTGCGGGGCTTCGGGGTGGAGACTTTCCACTGAGCAGATTCGCAGACTGGATGAGTCTTTTTGAGCCTGCGTTTTTGTCACCCCGTTATGTGATATACTAACGGGGAACACGGAATTAAGAGGAGGAGAGTGTGCGATGAGTTTCAAAAAAACGCTTTTGGTTTTCTTTTTTGTCTTAGCTTTTTTTTCTTTTACCGATCCGGCTTCTGCGAGTGAACTTGATACAGGCGATACCGCCTGGATACTGATTTCAACCGGTCTTGTTCTTTTCATGATGATTCCAGGGCTTGCGCTTTTCTACGGGGGGCTTGTCGGCAAAAAGAATGTCCTTTCGGTGCTTATGCAGTGCTTTTCAATTACTGCGGTGGTAACGATCATATGGACGATCTTCGGTTACAGCATGGCTTTCGATACCACGGGAATGGTGGGGGGAGAGACTGGAGTGAACGCTTTTGTCGGAGGTCTTTCAAAGGCGTTTCTAAACGGTGTGGGCACCGATACCCTTTCGGGAACGATTCCCGAAGTTCTTTTCTTCGCCTTTCAGCTTACCTTTGCCATTATCACTCCGGGACTTATAATCGGGGCATTTGCGGAGAGAATGAAATTCTCGGCGATGCTTCTTTTTACGGCCCTGTGGGTAATATTCTGCTATTTCCCGATTGCGCATATGGTCTGGGGAGGCGAGGGTTCCTACCTCGGAGACATGGGGGTGATTGACTTTGCCGGTGGGATAGTTGTCCACATCACGGCGGGTACTGCGGCCCTGGTGGCGGCGATACTGATCGGGACGAGGAGAGGTTACCCGAATCAGGTTCCGCTCCCGCACAATCTCACTCTTACGATGATTGGCACCGCGATGCTCTGGGTTGGATGGTTCGGGTTTAACGGAGGAAGCGCCCTCGCGGCGGGGGGACAGGCGGCCATGGCTGTCGTTGTAACCCAGATCTCTCCGTGTGTTGCCGCTCTTACCTGGATATTCCTTGAAAATGTGAGGTCGGGCAAGCCGAGCGCCTTGGGTTTCGCGACGGGGGCTATTGCGGGTCTTGCCGCCATAACGCCCGCCTCGGGCACCGTGGGACCTATGGGAGCCATAGCCATAGGGGCCGCGTCTTCCATTCTTGCCTATATAGCCGCGACCTATATCAAGTTCCGCTTCAAGTATGACGATGCTCTTGACGTCGTGGGAGTCCACGGAGTCGGAGGGCTTGTGGGAATCATACTGGTCGGAATCTTTGCGTCTACCTCCTACGGCGGTTCGATTGCTGACCTGGACATAGGCGCCCAGCTAGGCGTGCAGATATATGGGGGAATATTCACCGTTGTCTACACCGCCATAGTAACTTTTATCGTACTCAAGATCGTTGATCTCGTCGTCGGGCTCAGGGTCAGCGATGAGGAAGAGACACAAGGTCTTGACATAACTGATCACGGAGAGGTGGGTTATTACGACGTCTAGAGCCGAAGTGGGGGTTTACGCCCGCATAGTTTACGGATGAAGAACCCTCGTTCGCAGGATACGAGGGTTTGTGGCTGCGGGTACTCCATCGGGGATCCATGGGTAGTTCCGAAACAGAGGTACTCTTTTTTCGGCTGGTTCGTGATGAGCTGCGGAATAAGCTATCCGCCTAATCGGATCAACATAGAGTGCGATCGTTGCGGGGAGGTTTTCGACGTGATTGAGGGAACCGGAGAATTCCTTGAGGAATATACGCGCCGCAACCGCTGATCACATCTTGTACTTTCCGAAATCCTCAGTCGGTATGTCTTCGAGGATATCGCCCGCGCTTTGGTCTTTATCACCGACTTTTACGCTCAGGGAGGCTTTTATCACCTCTTCGTCAACCATGATGCGGCACCCCGTCCTCAGTGCTATCGCTATGGCGTCGCTCGGTCGGGAATCAACTAGGAGCTCTTCTCCATCTTTTTTTATGCGAAGACGCGCGTAAAAGGTGTTTTCCCGAAGCTCGGTGATTTCTATTTCACTGACTTCGTAGCCCGTGGCGGCGATTACGTTTTTAAGAAGATCGTGGGTTAGGGGTCTGGGTCTCGGAGTTTTTTTGATCTCCATAGCTATTGCGCTTGCCTCTTCAAATCCCACCCAAAGCGGAAGACTTTTCTCTCCTTCCTCGTCGTTTAGAATGACTACAGGCATGTCGGTAAACGGGTCGGCAACTATGCAGGAAACCTTCATCTCAAGAAACATTTTCTCTCCTCCCTTTAGTTCAGATATTGTCCTCTAAGTGAGTTCGCAAGTCCTTCGGTTACCTCTACGTCCACCATTTCTCCGATAAGTTCCTTTTCCCCGGGGAAATTAACTATCCTGTTATGCTCCGTTCTCCCGGAGAGCCAAGAAGAGTCATTCCTGCTCTCCTCCTCGACCAACACCTGCTCGGACTCTCCCACCCTCTCCATGTTTTTCGCACGGGTGATTTCCCGCTGGTATTCCTGAAGACGGGAGAGCCTCTCGCCGGCCGTATGGTCTTCTACCCTTTCGCCCGATCTCCAAAGCTCATTCCCCACTGTTCCGGGGCGCGGCGAGTACTTAAACGAGAAGGAACTGTCAAACCCCACTTCCCCGACAAGGCTCATCGTCTGCTCGAAGTCATCTTCCGTTTCCCCAGGGAACCCTACTATTATATCAGAAGATACTGCTATGTCCGGCATGGCGTCGCGGAGTCTGTTAACCGAGTCTACATACCAGCTTCTGGTGTAGGTCCTGTTCATGAGTCTAAGCACTTTGTCTGAACCCGACTGCACGGGCAGGTGGATGTGGCGGCACACCTTTGGCACCTCGGCCATGGCCTCCACCATTTTTTTCGTTATGTCTCTTGGGTAAGAGGTCGTGAATCTTATCCTCTCAAGACCTTCGAGTTCCCCCAAGACCCGAAGCAGGTCCCCGAATTTAAGCCGTCCCAGTTTCCAGGAATTAACCGTCTGCCCTATGAGCGTTATCTCTTTTACTCCTTTTGCGATCAGGTACCGCGCTTCGGCGGTTATGTCCTCAACCGGCCTGTTCACTTCCGATCCCCTTACCGTTGGCACTATGCAGTAGGCGCATTTCTTGTTGCATCCCTGCTGTATGGAAACAAACGCGGTGGGCTTTCCCTCCTCGTGGTAGGGAAGTACGTCGAATGGTTCTTCCACGTCAAAGGATGTTTCAACGGGCCTTGATTTCTTCTCCCTTATCTCTTCTATAAGCCGCGGGAGTCCGGGGATCGCTCGGGGTCCGAGCACGAAGTCAAGATGCGGCATCCTGCGGATGAGCTCCTCCCCGTAGAGCTGCGCCACGCATCCTGATACTCCGACTATGAGCTCCGGGTTTTTCGTCTTTAGGTGTTTGAATCGTCCTAGGCTGCTAAGCGCCTTCTGGTCGGCCTTTTCCCTTATGGCGCAGGTGTTCACGATTACTATGTCGGCTTCCTTGGGGTTTTTGGTGATACTGGCGCCTAGAGCGTTTTGTATCCTGTCCGAGTCGTACTCGTTCATCTGGCAGCCGTAGGTTTCAAGGTAAAGGGTGTCGGTTTTCATGATGAACTGAAATCGTAACGCATGCCAATATAAGTATCAAGTGAGGCAAGGGAAGAGACTTTTGGGGAACAATCGTCGGTTGGGCTGAATTGAATGGTGTGTTTTGATTATTCTTACGTACTCATTAAAATACAACTGGAATGCTCTGATTCGTGGGCGTCAAAGGATGATCTTTTCTATCCCGGTTCTCTTAGCGGGATTCGGAACTCTGGTTCACGGAGAAAACGGAAATGACAGACAACAAGCTGGAATCTGACTCTCCTGGCCTCGCAAGCAAAAAAGGGATATTCGCCTGGATGGCCGACATAACCCCGGAGCAGTGGAAGATATTCGGGGTGACCTTTTCGGGATGGACGTTCGGCACTATGGACATTCTGCTTTTCACTTTCGCGGCAGTAAGCATCGCGGATGTTTTCAGTTTATCTCCCAAAGCCGTCGGGGGGATTTTCTCAGTAATGCTTTTTTCTACCGCTTTCGGCGGGATTCTTTTCGGTATAGTTTCGGATTATGCCGGAAGGGTAAAGGCCATTACCTTGACTATACTTTGCTACTCTTTTTTTGCCGGCCTCAGCGCATTTTCTCCCAACATTACATTTCTTATCATATGCAGCGTGTTTTTGGGTATCGGCATGGGAGGTCAGTGGGCTTCGGGAAAAGTGCTTGTCGCGGAAACGTGGCCGAAGGAACACAGGGGAAAAGTTGTCGGCATGGTGCAAAGCGGATGGTCAGTCGGTTACCTATTGATCGCGCTTCTTGCCGCTTTGATACTCCCACGTTTCGAAGTTGAACTGGGATGGAGAATACTTTTTCTTGTTGGGGCAGTCCCGCTGCTTCTGATTTTCTACATAAGGCGCAATCTGACTGAACCGGAGATATGGCGGAAGACCTCCCGGATGAGAAAAGAGAAGAAACTCGATGCCGGAGGTCAGGAATTTACCCTGAACCAGATATTCAAGGGAGAGCTTCTACGTTACACAGTAATGTCCACCTTTCTTGCGAGCTTTTGCATGATCGCTTACTGGGGCCTGATGTTCTGGGTTCCTCAGTTCCTTGCAAGACCCATAGAAGAGGGGGGAGTCGGACTCGGGATGAAGGGATTTATGTGGATAGTACCGCTTAGCCTCGGGGCTTTCTTCGGACAAAACTCTTTCGGCTGGATAAGCGACAGGTTTGGAAGAAGGCCGATTTTTGCCTCCTTCCTGGTTATCCTAGCCATACTCATTTATTTCTTCGGGCAGTCAACGACCTTTACCCAGATTCTCATACTCGGTCCGCTGGTAGGGTTTTTCGGAGCCGGTTTCTATTCGGGATTCGGGGCAATATTCTCCGAACTGTTCCCGACCAGAGCGAGAGCCACAGCCCAGGGTTTCTGCTATAACGTGGGAAGGGGGGTGGCGGCCTTCGCACCGCTTCTCGTGGGCTACTTGGCGGAAATTAAAGGTTACGGCCCGGCGCTTGTTACCATTTCGGTTTTTGCCCTCGCCGGTGCGTTTATCGTTTTTACCCTTCCTGAAACGAAAGGCAAGGAACTTGATATATAGAGAGCTGGGGGCTTTTGCCCGCGCCTTGCATATCTTCTCTCCCGTCAGCAACAGAGCTCTGTGTTGGAACTTTTGTGCCCGCAAAGTCCGTCTGGAATTCAGATCCGGGGAATTTAAGTCACTAGGCGCTTCGGGCTACGCCCTGCGAGGCTGATATGAAGAAAGCAAAAGCGGACAGTTCCATTTGCTATTAACAAACGGTATTTACATATGGAAGGGTTATCGGCATATTAATTTGTCTATAATTATAAAGAAATTTATAGTTAGTTTTAATCTATTTGGCGCTTTCTTGTAGATTTAGTAGATTGATTTCTTCAGAAGCTCTAACGTTAGTAGGCTGTTGTGTTTTAGACATGAATAATAAGAGTCGATGGATATTGTTTGCGGTGGTGGTATCTATTCTGGCAGCGGTATCCTTCACTCCCTTGGTAATCCCCTATGGAGTGACGGAGCCATTTTTTCTAGGACTTCCTAGGACTCTCTGGGCTGGGTTGGGAATATCACTCTCCATATATGTGCTGCTTGTTTTGGCAATGCTGACGTCTAGTGGCCAAAGATAGTCTATTTATATAAGAGGAAAAAATAGACATGAACAGGGGAATGGCATTTGTTGCAGTTGCACTAGTATATCTTGCAGTGCTGATAACCCTCGCTGTTATAGGAAACAGGAAAAACAAAGGGGATGAGTACCAATTCCTTCTTGCGGGCGGCAATCTTGGAACTATAATTGGCTTCTTAACCTTTTTTGCTACTCTCTACAGTACATTCATATTGATAGGGATGCCCAATTTCTTCCGTGTACACGGTGTGGGAACGTGGATATTCCTTGGCGTTACCGATATGGTTTTAGCTGTTTTCACGCTTTGGCTCTCACTCAAATTAAGGAAAAGGATCTCTTCAACGGATTTTCGCAGCATATCGGATCTGCTACGTGAAACTTTTAGTTCCCCCGGAGTTTTCGTGTATGTTCTGGGCCTTGTCATATTCCTCGTTCCCTACATAGCAATTCAAATAAAAGGAGCGTCGGGCATTCTATCCCACACTGTTCCCTATGAAGTTCCCCAGTGGGCTTGGGCTGTAACCATACTGTTTCTTATGTATCTCTACTCTTCCATAGGAGGACTCAGGGGTATTATGTACTGTGATTCACTCCAGGGAATTGTGCTGTTTACCGTTATATGGATAATGGCATTCATTGTTTTGGAAAACTTTGGAGGTCTTGGAAAGTTAGTTCAGGCCGTAGCAGCGGAGAAACCTGAACTGTTGTCTACTCCCGGTCCCAAGGGGTTGTTATCGGTTCAGTGGCTTATCGCAGGATTTATATCAATTGTGTTGCTACCTGTGTCGCAGCCTCAGTTGACTTCGAGACTCAGCATTCTGAAGGGTTTGAACGAGAGACGCAAAATTCCGGTTTTGCATGCGTCTTTCACCTTTCTGCTCCTGATAGCAGGGCTTATAATTGGTTTATATGGCGCAGTTGCAATACCGGCTAACACGGGTCCAGAGTTCATCGGTAAACTGATACTTGAACAGAATCCTGTTATAGGTGCCGTTGCCTTGATAGGCATTCTGGCGGCAGCTATGTCCACATCTGACTCTCAGTTTTTTGCTCTTGGATCTGAAATTAACAATGCTCTTGGCAGGTTTAGCGGAAAGTTAAAAGTATCTCCTATTGTTTTTGTGAAACTAGTTATATTGGTATTTTGCATAGCCTCTTTCGTTGTTGCCATGAAGAGTTCTCAGGGAATTATATCTCTTGCCGTGGCGGGATTCATGGGTACTGCTCTTATGGCACCTATGGTCCTTACCTCAATTCTATGCAAAGGAAGAAACTTCGGCACCGTAATCCCAGTTGTTACAGCTATCAGCCTAGTTGTGTTTTTAATGACGCTTTTTGGACTCGTACCGAAAATGATAATGGATTTACGCACGGATTTAATACTACTTGCCGTCAATACGCTGATTACGGTTTCA
>LXNJ01000745.1_pt1 | contig 21309 bp, 15 predicted proteins | sample 809081 | NCBI WGS metagenome assembly LXNJ01 (sample SAMN04870510, study PRJNA318959) | sponge metagenome | biome: sponge; feature: marine sponge reef; material: water | host: Petrosia ficiformis | place: Greece: Milos, Mediterranean Sea | collected 2013-05-29 | depth 5-7 m | reverse complement strand
CCTTGGATGATCTCCACGAACGGTTGGGCGCTGCCGTCCATGATGGGTACTTCCTCGTTGGAGAGTTCCACCCGTACGTTGTCGATGCCAATGCCCCAAAGGGCTGACATAAGGTGTTCGACCGTCGCGATCTGCACGCCGCCCTCGGCCAGACTCGTGGACAGCGTCGTGTCGGAGACATTCTCCGCCAGTGCCCGAACGTGCCGTCCTGGCATATCGAGTCGCTGGAACTCGATTCCCCTGTCGGCATCGGCTGGACGAAGCGTCATCCGGACGGGACGTCCGCTATGGACCCCGATCCCGATCGCGTGCGCAGGACCGTCAATCGTTCTTTGACACAGCATTGGCTCTCTCGCCTAAGTGCATGGAGCGACGGGGATTGTACCCGCAAGCGGCCTAAAAATGAAGAGAAAATGGAGGCAAGATGAATGTGTCTGCGCGGTAAGGCGTCCCGCCCCTACAATGCCTTTAGGTACGGGTGTTCCTCACCCTCGACGGGCGACGGCGCGCCCCCGCTGGGCGCGCTAGGGTCGCCGCTACGCAGACGCCTCGAGCATTGCGACCAGATCCTCAAATTCCGCCCGGTTGCCGTCGTTGAGCGACATCAGGTTCCGGTGCGCCGCGAGTACGCGACACCTCAGTTCGTCCGGAGGCAGGTCGCTTTCCGGCAACTCGCCGAGCTGTCTCTCGTCCCGTAGCGGTTCCTCGACGATGTGGAAGATGTCGTCGAATCCCATCGTCATGAGCAACCGAGTGATATCCGGTCGGGTCGAAACCAACGTCGGCGTGAACGAGCGCCGTTTCCGTGCCTGTGTGGAAAGCCTGGCGAGAACGCCGAGGGCCGTACTGTCGATTCCTTCGGTGGAGGACAGATCGACGACGACGGACCGGAAACCCCGGTCCTGGAACATGCGGTCCAGGAATTCGTCCACGGCCGCTCCGAGGCGCAGGCGAATGTCACCGACGAGTTTCATCAGGTAGGTCCCATCGCCGTTGCCGACGAGAATTCTTCCCGTGGACACGTTTCAGGCCTCCCGTGCGATTACCAGGCAGGTCATATCGTCCGGTCCCGGACTGCCGTTTCCGATACCGATGGCACGCCAAAGCGCCTCGATGTCCGGGGCATGGTCCGCGGCCGCGTCGATAAGCCTCTGTTCCTTCGTGGCAAGGTCAACCTCCCTCATGACCTCGAGCACGCCGTCCGAAAACGCGACGATGCTGTCGCCCGGCGCGAGGGATGCGGTTCCCACGTCGTAGTCCACGTCGTCGAAGAGACCCACGGGCTTGCCCGGTTTCTCAAGGAAGTGGGTTTCCCGGGTGCCGTTGTTTGCGGCGTGGATGGCATGGGGAAAGTGGCCAGCATTCGCAAACCGCAGGGTATCGGTGTCCAGGTCCACGACGCCGATGAACATCGCGATATGCTTGCCAAGGGCCTGATCGAGCAATTCGCGGTTGAGCACGCCGAGGATCTCACCGGGGTTGGAGAACATGCGCGGGTGGTACTCGCGCCGGATCCGGCGCGAGAAGTTCTTGAGAATGACGGTGACGAAGGCACTCGACGCCCCATGTCCCGACACGTCCGCGATGTAGAAAACGAAGTGGCGGTCGGCGATGCGGAAGTAGTCGACGAAGTCTCCCGACAGAATCATCGAGGGCTGCACGTGGTGCGCGAGCCGGTAACGGTCGATGGCCATCGGGGACGGCGGCAGCATGCGCAACTGGATGTATCGCCCCGCGCGCTGGTCCCGCTCCAGGTTGTCCAGTTGTCCCGCGATGCGCAGATCGGTGGGCCGAGCCCTGGCAAGATCGGTCTCGATGCGTTCCCCGAACTCGCCGTCGCCGATGGGAGTCGTGACCACGTCGATAACGCCGTGCCGCATTGCTGTCAGCATTCCCGCGGCGTCCGGCAGTCCAGGGTTGACCAGCACGACCGGAGCCGGCGGGCGACCTGTCGACTGGACGGTGTCGGCTACTTCACGCGGCGAGGCGCACAGGATGAGATCGGCGGCCTCAAGAACCTTGGCGAATGCGCGACTCCCGCGCCGGGCGTAGATGGCATCGAAGCCGAGGCTGCTAAGGCGGAGAATCAGCGACGAAGCAGATTCATCGTCGCCCATGACCGCAATGGCCATTGACGGTCTGATTGTGGCGTTTGACGGGGGCGCACCCTACTCGCTTCTTCATAGGGAAACAAGCAGTTGAGATGTCTTTTTCGGGTGCTGATCGGGAGCTGGTTTCAAGGTAATTCCGACTGCTCCACGACGTACCACAATGTCGTGGCCGTGGAGGCGATTGAGCGTTGCCAATCCGGTCTCGGCGACCCGCTCCGGCGTCGTATCGATCTCCCCGGCGATGACACCGAAGGCATCCCCACAGTTGGCTCCGTCGTCGATCAACTTGAGCAGGCGAATGGTGACGGCATTGGATGCCATGAAACGCACGCGATCTTCGCGGTTGCGCCAGCCGATGAGCCAGGTTGGCGTATCGGGCGGCTCCGTTGGCTGATAGTCGGAGGCGATTCGGCGAACCGGATAGGCGTAGCGTAGTGGCCACGCCAACGGCGATAGGGCCAGTGCGTCATCGGGGTGAACGGGTTCGTCGTCGAACCCGCAATCGGCGTCGGGGGCTAGGTCCAAGGCCATCTCCACCCATTCGTAGTGGCACAACTCCAGTGCGAACGGGGGTATCGGCGGGTGCCCGGCCGATGTGTCGGGCCGCTTCATCCGCTCGTCGAGGTACTGCATGAATTCCTCGCAAATATGGGTGAAGTACGGTGACTCGGCATGATGATCGCGGACGAAATCCCGTACCAGGTGGTGCCAGGCATCGTCATCGGTAATGTCTCGGAAAACGGGGAAGGTCTTGGCGATGAACGACTCGATGTTGTTGTAGAACAATTCGGCGTAGATTCGCATCCGCCGTTGCTCGATGCCGGCAGGCATCGGATTACGGTCCGGGTCCCGGATGTAGGCGGCAAAGCCAGACTGGATCTCCTGGAACGGCCGCAGTTTGGGACGCGTACCCACCTCGACGTCAGACAACCGAAGCCTGGATGCGGTGGATGGTCGCGATTTCGTCCATCAAGCGATCGATGGGCGGAAAGTTGAAGTCGCGCTCTAGGAGCGTCGGACGGGGGCCGTAGAGGTCGTAGGCCTCGCGGAGCAGCGCCCAGACGGGATCGATCACCTTCGCGGCGTGGGTGTCGATGCGCAGGTCCTCGGCTTCCCGGTAGTGGCCGGCGACGTGGAAATACGCCGCGCGCTCCCCGGGAAGACCGCCGAGAAACCCCGAGGCGTCATAGCCGAAGTTGATGCTGTTGACGTATATGTTGTTGACGTCGAGCAGGAGCAGGCAATCGGCTTCGTCGACCACCGCGTTGATGAACTCAAGTTCCGTCATCCCCTGACCGGCCACCCGGGGTGCCGCGTAGTAGGACACGTTCTCGATCCCGATTTGGCGCTCCAGGACGTCTTGGACGCGCCGGATGCGGTCGGCGACGTAGTTGACTGCATCGTCGGTGAACGGAATGGGCATCAGGTCGTAGAGATGCCCGGTGTCGCTGCACGCCGATAGGTGTTCGGTATAGAAGCGTATCTGATGTTCGTCTAGGAACTTCTTGATCGCCGAGAGGAGATCCATGTCCAGGGGAGACGGTCCACCCAGCGAAAGCGACAGACCATGACAGACGAAGGCGAATCGTTCGGTGAAGTCACGGAAGCGGCGTCCAAAACGGCCGCCGACCTCGATCCAGTTCTCGGGAGCCACTTCCATGAAGTCGACATTGGAGGCGACGAGTTCGGCGTTCTCGTCGAGCGTCTTCATGTACCCACGGCGCAAGCCAAGGCCCGCGCCAACTAGGTTGGCGGGCATGTCGATGGTCCGCGTCGGTCGGACTACAGGCTGGGCACCCAGAACTCTAGGTGCGCCAGTGAGCAACTAGGGATGACCGGACCGGATGCCCGCTTGGATTTCGCGGGCATCCGGTGATGTCCGGTCCGGCGGCTGGTTACTCCTCCTCGGTTTCTTCCTCGGCCTCGCCCGAGTCGTCGCCCCCGTCTTCGGAGTCGTCGCCCTCACCTTCTTCGCCGCACTTGCCTTCGCCGCACTTGCCTTCGTCGTCGCCCTTCTCGTGCTTGTCTTCGCCGCAACCACCTTCCTTGTGGCTCGTTTCGAGAACTACAGCGTCCTCGAGCAGGCTTGACTCAAAGGGGTCGGCTTCGTCGGCGATGGCGTTGGCCGCAAGCGACGTAGCGAAAGCTGCGCCAACGGCAGCAGCGATCGGCTTCATCTTTCGGTTCAACATCTCTCTCTCCTTCATCCTCTTGTGGTTGGCCGGATTGGCCTGGAACATAAGACCACCGCCGACCCATTCGGTTCCCCCGAGTATACACATCATCGGTCACGGCGCTACCAACGGTGAGGACGGATCTGGAACTCGCTTTTAGGGTGTCCGAAGCAATGCCATCGCGGCATCGAAACGCCGTGCCAGGCGTTTATCGGAGATCTTCTCCCGGGTGCCGATTCGCTGGGCAAATGTCGCGATGCGAAACTCCTCGATGAGGAACCGAAGCTCCGTGACGGGTCCCGACAGGGGATCTTCGGCTTGTTCCTTGACCGCCGCCAAACGTCGTTCCCAGGCTGCAACCTGCTCGACACCGGCAAGGTCCCGCTCGACCCTGCCGTGCAGGTTCTCGATCCGGTGCACCATGCCGTCGAGGTATCTGGGCAGGTCCGCAAGGTGACCTCGTGGGGTGGACCGGAGGAAATCCGGCCCGACCAGGTTTTCGAGCTGACGGGTCATGTCCTCGCGGCTCGTCGCAAATGCCGGCGATGCCAATCCATCGATTCGACGCACGACGGAGGCGCGCTCGGTCAGAATGCGCCGCGCATGGGTAAGGATCTCGAAGAAGGTCTCATGCAAGGCCGGCCGGCCGGCGTCGACTCGTGCGTCGAACCCGGTTTGCGTTTGCGGGGGTTCCGATCCGTCGAAGCAGGCAAACCAGAATGCGGCCGCCACGAGGTCGTCGGCGAAAGCGGCCGGGCTCCCCAAGGGCGCGAATTGCATCATCAACTGCCCGTCGTGCTCCGCCTCGCGGCGAAGCTCGCGCGCGGTTCGAGGTTCGGCAAGCAGTGCGAGCCGGGTGTAGCCGTCCCGATTTAGCGCGACACGGCCCTGCGGCGCCGACCGCACCAACAGATCGACGCTGTTGCCCCGGTCGACCAGCACCGGGTAGACCAAGCCGCGGGCGCTATCGCCCTTGAGCACAAGTGAGTCCGGCAGCCCGCGGCTTGGGAACTCGGTCAGGCCGCGAAGCTCGACGGATTCCCGCAGATCGGCGGTGAGGTTGCGTGCGACGTGTACCTGATGCCTCGTGCGCAATGTATCGACGTCGCGATCTTGATCCAAGACCTTGTGCCGGGCATCGCGCAGTTGGACGTTCATGCGCAAGTGCCCGGGCAAGTCGTGTATGCGCCAGGCATCTTGTGGAACCTCGATGCCGCGGCACTCCCGTACGGTGGTCGACAGAGCCTGGGCAAGACTCCCTTCGCGGTAGATGCCGGGTTCGCGAAGCCGTTCGTGAACGATGCGGGTGGTTTCGGCCAACGGCGCGAGCCGTCGGCGCAGGGACTTGGGCAGTGCCCTCCCCAGCGCGAGGCACTTCTCCTCGAAGAAGCCGGGTACCAGCCAATCCAGTGCGTTGCGGTCAACCTGCATCAGCTGAGGCGGCTTGATCCGGAGCGAGACGCCGTCGTCGGGCTCGCCCGGAGCGAACTTGTAGGCGATGGGGGATTCCGTAGCGCCCACCCGGAGGCGCGTGGGGAAGTCGCGTTCATCGAGGGACGTTGCCGCGTCGTCGACGAGGTCGGCTTCGGTCATGTGGAACCTGGCAAGCTCATCGGCGGGTGCCGACCGGACAAAGGCGTTGAAGGTTGAGATCGAGTGGACGTCGTCGGGTAGCCGGTCGAAGTAGAACCGGGCCCGCTTGGACTCGGATGCCATGAGACCGATGCGCCGTTGCTTGGCATACCGTTCGCCCTGTTCCTCGATCAACCGCTGGTTGCGGGCGACGAAAGGCGCTTCGACTCGCTCATCGTTGTGAGCTAGGGCACGACAAGCGAAGATCTCGCGGGCGGCCCGCTGATCGACCTCGGCAGCACGTTTCGGCCGCTGACCGACCAGCACCATTCCGTACAGGGTGACTTGTTCACGCACCATCGCTTCGCCCCGTTTCGAATCCCACCGAGGTTGTGAATAGCTGCGTTTGACCAAGTGCGATGCCGCGTGTTCGATCCAGGAAGGCGTTACCGCCGCCACGCACCGTGCGTAAGTGCGGCCGGTAACACTGATCTCTGCCGCGACGACCCATTTCGGGGGCGATTGGCCGAGGCTCGACCCCGGGAATAGGCTGAAGCGCAACCCCCTCGCTCCTTCGTATTCGCCTCGGCGGCGGTTGGCCCGACGCGTGGTAGTGCGGTCCCCTCGTCCCTCGGGTTCGGCCTTGCAGCCCACGAAGCCAAGCGATCCGGTGAGCAGCGCGCGGTGGACGGCGGCGCGCTTCGCCGGTTCGTTGTTCGCGCGCATGCCGAGGCCGCGGCACGCCAGCAGCAACTGTCGATGCAGCGAGTGCCATTCGCGGATTCGACTCGGGCTTAGGAATCGCTTCTGCAGCAGTCGGTGGAACGAGGCCCGGGTGTTGTCCTGGCGGGTCGCTTCGACCCATTCCCAGAGATTCACGTAGGCGAGGAAGTCGGAGGTCTTGTCCGCGAAGGCCGCGTGGGCCCTGTCCGCAGCGTCGCGCTTGTCCAAGGGACGAAGCCGCGGATCCTGCGAGGCTAATGCTGCGACGATCACCAGCACTTCGGCCAGGCATCTCCGCCCGTGGGCCTCGATGAGCATCCTCGCCAGCCGGGGATCGACGGGAAGTCTTGCCATCGTTCGGCCACGTTCCGTCAATCGGTCTTCCTCGAGGGCCCGGAGTTCGTGCAGCAGGCCGACCGCGTCTCGCACCGCGCGCGGGTTCGGCGGATCGATGAACGGGAAGGACTCGATGTCGCCAAGGCCGAACGCGCGCATGGCAAGCACGACCGCGGCCAGGTTGGTCCGGGTGAGCTCCGGGTCGGTATAGGCGGGACGGGACTCGAAGTCCGCTTCGCTGCACAGCCGGTAGCAGACGCCGGGGGCGATTCGTCCGCACCGTCCCGCACGCTGCCTGGCGCTTGCCTGCGAGATGAGCTCGATCGGCAGCTGCTGCAACTTGGCCCGGTAGCTGTAGCGGCTGATCCTGGCGAAACCGGGATCGATCACGAACCCGATGTTGGGAACCGTGATGCTGGTCTCGGCGACGTTGGTGGCCAACACGACGCGTTGCCGAGGCCCCGGCTCGAACACCCGCCGTTGCTCCCGCTCGGGCAGCCGCGCGTACAGGGGCATGATCTCGAAACGGTCGTCGAACTGCCGTCTCAGCAGGTGCGTCGTCTCGAAGATCTCGCGTTCGCCCGACTGGAATACGAGCACGTCCCGGGCTCGGCCGGCCGACGAGCGCTCGTCGATATCGTGCAGGCAGTCGATGATCCCCTGCTCGACGTCGTCCGTGGGGCGGTAGAGCGTCTCCACGGGGTAGCCGCGTCCGGAGACTTCAACGACGGGGGCGTCGCCGAAGTGCTTGGCGAAGGCATCCACGTCGATGGTGGCGCTGGTCACGATGACCTTGAGATCGTCGCGCCGGTCCAGAAGCCGGCGCAGGTACCCGAGGATAAAGTCGACATTGAGACTGCGTTCGTGGGCCTCGTCCACGATGACGCACTCGTAGCGCTTGAGGCGTCGGTCACGTTGGATGTCGTTCAGGAGCAGACCGTCCGTCATGACCTTGACGCGGGTCGCTGCGGAAAGGCGTTCGCTGAACCGCACGGCGTAGCCGACCTCGGCACCCAGTTCGACGCCGAGTTCGGTCGCTATACGCGCGGCAACCGTACGTGCAGCCAAGCGTCGTGGTTGCGTATGGGCGATCTGCCCTCGCCCACCCAGTCCCGCCGCCAGGCACGCCTTGGGAAGCTGCGTCGTCTTGCCCGATCCCGTCTCGCCCGCCACGATCAACACCGGGTGGCGGCGCAGGTGCTCGACGATGTCGCCAATCCGTGCCGTGATCGGCAACGCATCGGGAAAGTCGAGGGCCGTACGGCCCCCGATCGACGGTAGCGATGTCAATGGCAGTTGCGCCACCTAACGTCTCGACAAGCCAGCAACGCCCGAGAGCGTAAGCGACCCGGGCCGATACTTGTAGGACAGTTCACCCTTCTGCAAGGTCCTGTTTTGGGGTTTTGGGCAGGGAGTTCCTCGGTTTGTCTCCTCGGGCGTTTGGACGGATGTGCGTTCCGGTGGAGGCGACTGCGACGCCCGCGGGGTGCCTCGTCGTGATCGGCGGCGTTCTGGCACCGGCGAAGGACCAAGCAACAAGGGTCCGAGGGGTGCCTCGAACGCAACCACCGGCGAGGGCGAATCAAACGGCGATTCCCGGATCTCGTTGCCTTGCCCACGCCGCACCACCCGGAGCACGCCTCTCCGAGCCATGGACTCCGCGTTAGCTGACCGTTAATGTCGCCTTTGCGGCAGCCATGTGTGCATACAGCGAAGGGGCGATGCCAAGTTGCGCCGTGCGACCCGATGCACCCGGTAATGCCACCGTGCCGAGTGGTCTGGAGTTCGCTGGTTCGAACAACCTTCCAGGAGGTGAGATGAGACTCTCAATTGCGGCCTTACCCTTCCTCTTCGTGACCGTTGCGGCGCATCCCGAACGCGATCCAACCGACGTGATCGCGACGGTCCTCGGGGAGGTGATTACAGTCGCGGACGCAACGGAGATCGGGATCGACAGCCTGATCAATGGTGCCCTCCTGACACAGTTCGCGAAAGACAACGGCATCGAGGCAACAGAGGAGGAGCTGACAGCCTTCACCGACTGGCTGGCGGCTAACGCCCGGGAATCGCTCACAGAGTTCGAGGCCCAGCGCGTCGAGCTGTTGGCGGCGCTCGAGGCAGCCGATGACGCCTCGCGGGCGAGGATCCAAGGCCGTCTTGACACCGTGGCGAGCCTCATCGAGGCCCGCTCGGAGCCTCCGCCAGACCCGGCACTCACTCGCCCCATAGCGAAGCGTTGGGTTGAGAACTGGAAGATTCAAAAGGCGCTCTTCGACAAGTACGGGGGCAGAGCGCACTACCAGCAGGCAGGCGTGCAACCCTTCGACGCGGTGATTGAGTTCCTCCAGGAGCAGGAAGCCAAGGGCGCGTTTACGATATTGGACGACAGCTACGAGGACGAGTTCTGGGCCTATTGGCGCAGTGACGGACACGATTTCATTCCCGAGGAGAAGGCCGCGGAGTTGCTTGCAACGCCTATGTGGCTGAAGACGGGTGCGAACGACTAGGTAGCCCGCCGCTTGCACGCACCGCCCGCTGCGTTCCGATCAAGGTTGACCCCAGTGACTTGTGTGGCGCCCCATACCGATTGCCGCGGCGGGTGCACCTGGTCGCCGCCTGAACGCTCGGCCGGCGGCCCCTTGTTCGGCGTCGATGGCGTCGCGGGTTGTCGTTTCCGGCCCCGATGGCCGCCTCGGGGCGACCCCTGTACCATACCGTTGCGGGATCCCGGCCACGTCGATACAGTCTGTCCGGATCCTATTTTGACTCCAAACCCCTAAAGGACGCTCTGAACATGCTCCACCGTAGTTTCAAAAGCCCGGGAAGACGCCTGTTTACCGGATCGACCACGGCAGCCCTTTTGGTGACATGGCTATTCGCGGCACCGACAAGCCACGGCGCCGCCACCGACGTACCCCCGGCAATCGAGGAGGTCGTTGTGGTCGGCACCCGCGCGCAACCCCGCTCCGTGGAGGACTCGTCCGTGCCTGTCGATACCATCAGCAGCGAGGATTTCGAGAACCAGGGCGGCAGCGACATGACCAATCTGGTCCGGGCGCTGGTGCCGTCGTTCCACGTCAGCGACAACCCGTCCCGGGACCTGGCCGCCCTGCTGCGCCCGGTGAACCTGCGCGGGCTCGCACCGGATCACACCCTGGTGCTGATGAACAACAAGCGCCGGCACCGGGGCTCGGTCATCCAGTGGATTTCTAACGGTGCCTCGAACGGCGCCCAGGGGCCGGACATCTCGGCCATCCCCGCCATCGCCATCAAGCGCATGGAAGTGCTTCGCGACGGCGCGGCCGCCCAATACGGCTCCGACGCCATTGCGGGGGTATTGAATTTCGTACTCAAGGACGACGCACAGGGCATGGCGTTCGAGGCGAAGCACGGTGCCCATACCGCGTCCTCCGACGAGGACATGACAAGCATTGCCGGCAATATTGGCCTGCCGCTCGCCGACAGCGGTTTCGCCAACCTGAGTTTGGAGTACGCCGAATCCGCGCCGACGGACCGCAGCGTGCAGCACGGGGACGCCACCGCCCTGATCGGACTCGGCATCCCCAACGTGGGCGTCCCGGCCAAGCCGTGGGGCTCGCCCAAGGTCAGCGGGAGCATCAAGGCGGTGGCCAACATCGGCATCGACCTTGCCGACGACCACCAGCTCTACGCATTCGCCAACCATGCGAGCCGCGAGGTGGAGACAGCCTTCTTCTTCCGCAGTCCCATGAACCGCAACGGCGTCTACAAGACAAGCAGCAACATCTTCCTCGTGGGCGGCGATGGCTGTCAGTCGCGCTACGACGTGCCTTCCACCGCCGACAACCTGCTCGCCTTCCGCGACCGGGTAGCGGCCGATGGGGACTGCTTCTCGTTCGTCGAGCTGTATCCGGAAGGGTTCACGCCGGCCTTCGGCGCCGAAATGACGGACTACTCGTTCGTCGGCGGCATCAAGGGCGTCCTAGCCAACGGGTTGCTCTACGACGTCTCCGGCAGCTTCGGCGAGAACAACATGAACGGGTTCCTCGACAACTCGCTGAATCCGTCGCTCGGCCCCGGCTCGCAGCGAGATTTCGATATCGGCGAGTACACGCAGAACGAGACGAACTTCAACGTCGACCTGTCCTACCCGGTCGATGTGAACATGGCCTCCGACCTGAACATCGCCGGCGGTTTCGAGTGGCGGGTAGAAGAGTTCCAGATTTCCACGGGCGAGCGGGCGTCCTGGGTGATCGGACCCTACCAGCAGTACGGCTTCGGTACCGGCTCGAACGGCTTCGGCGGATTCAATCCGGCATCGTCGGGAACCTGGGACCGGGCCAACATCGCCGCCTACCTGGACCTGGAAGTGAACGCCACCGACAACCTGCGGATCGGCGGCGCCGTTCGCCGGGAGGATTTCGACGGCTTCGGCGGCACCACGAACTTCAAGTTGGCGACCCACCTGCGCGTCACGGATGCGTTGGCCCTGCGGGGCTCCTTCGGCACCGGTTTCCGGGCACCGACCCCCGGCCAGTCCAATGCACGCAACGTCTCGACCGTCGTCAACGCCGCCACCAACGCCTTCGAGGAGCGGGGCACCATCGGTTCCACCCATCCCGTGGCGATGGCCCTGGGCGGCCGGGAACTCCAGCCCGAAGAGAGCGGAAACCTCTCGCTCGGCGTGGTGCTTGCCCTGGACAACGGTCTCAGCCTCACGGCGGACTATTTCCGCATCACGGTGGACGACCGGATCGCGCTGTCGGGTCTGTTCAGCGTCACCGACGAGATCAAGGCGGCGCTGATCGCCGACGGCGTACCCGAGGCCAGCGAGTTCACCTCGGTGCGGTATTTCACGAACGACTTCGATACGCGAACTGAAGGCGTCGATGTCGTGCTGACCTACGGTTGGGAGTGGGATTTCGGCAGCACCGATCTTCTGTTCTCCTTCAACAACACGAAGACCGAGGTCCGCAATTTCCGCGAAGGGTCGACCATCGCCGACGGCGACACCATCGACAATCTCGAGCGCGGTGCACCGGCGACACGCTTCAACGCGACCGCGACCCACAACATCGATCAGTGGTACCTGATGCTGCGCTACAGCCATTTCGGCGAGTGGTACGACGACCACAGCGCCGCGGAGTTCGACGGTTACGGCCTCGCGGACCTGCTGGTGCAGTACAACTTCGCAAACGGTCTGGCGATCTCCGTGGGCGCCGAGAATTTCCTGGACGATTACCCGGACCTGGCCATCAACTACGGCAACGGCCGCAAGTACCCGCGCTACTCCCCGGCGGGGCACAACGGCGCGCTGGTCTACGCCAAGGTCAGCTACTCGATGTAGCGCGATGAGCCCGTAGCGCCAGCGTGGTGGGACTCATGCTGATCTACTGCGAACTCGTCTCGCGAACGACAATACGGCTTGTTGTCCGGAAAAGCCGCTCCGGTATACGCTGCTTTCGGGCTGGTCGTCCGGCTCGAACCGACAATGCGCTACTGAGGCCAACGAATGCGTGGGCTGCGGCGGTGGATTGCCGACCGGGCCTCTGCGGGCGTGGGCGCGCCCTCCGGGCGCGATAGCCCGCCCCTACTTCGAGAGGTGGCCCATGCCGCCCTCGAGTCCGCTGATCGTCAGCGGATACATCTGGTCGCCGACCAGATCGCGGGTCATGGCGACGGACGTGGAGTAGTCCCAGGTCTCCCGCGGCGTCGGGTTGATCCAGACGAGCTTGTCGTAGGACTCCATGAAGCGGTTCATCCACAACGCCCCCGGCTCGTCGTTCCAATGCTCGACGCTTCCCCCGGCGTGGGTGATCTCGTAGGGCGCCATCGTGGCATCACCCACGAACACGACCTTGTAGTCGCGGGCGTACTTGTTGAGGAGTTGCCAGGTCGGGATTCTCTCGTTCATCCGCCGGCGGTTGTCCTTCCACACCGACTCGTAGATGAAGTTGTGGAAGTAATAGCTCTCCAGGTGCTTGAACTCGGTCCGCGTCGCGGAGAACAGTTCCTCGCAGATCTTGACGTGGGCGTCCATCGAGCCGCCGATATCGAGCAGTAGCAGGACCTTGACGGTATTTCGACGCAGCGGGCGCAATTGGATGTCAAGCAGGCCGCCGTTGTCGGCGGTGGAGCGGACAGTCAAGTCCATGTCCAACTCCTCCTCTTCACCGGTCCGCGCGAACTTTCGTAGGCGCCGCAGCGCCATCTTGATGTTGCGGGTGCCGATCTCCACCGAGTCGTCGAGATTCTTGTACTGGCGCTGATCCCAGACCTTCTTGGCTTTCTTCTTCTTGCCTCGGCCCGGCCCACCCGGACCACCGCTGCCGGGTCGATCCGCATCGCCTTGCTGGCCATCCCGATCCTCGCCGTTTTCCGCTTCGGCCTTTTCGCGGGCCTTGCGGAACGCCTCGATGAGCTTCTCCAACCCGCCGAGGGATTTGATTCTCTCCAACTCCTCCGGCGTCAACGCCCGCTCGAACTCCCGGCGTAGCCACTCGTCCGGGATGAGCGACTCCAGAAGGCCGTGCAGATCCTCGAGACCCTTGAAGTAGGCACTGAAGGCACGATCGAACTTGTCGTAGTTCTTCTCGTCCTTGACCATGGCGGTACGGGACAGGAGGTAGAAGTCGTCGACGTTGCTGTACACAACGCGCTTATCCAAGGCCGCGATGAGATCCATGAGCTCGCGGATCGTGACGGGCACCTTGTAACGGCGCAGGGTCAGGAAGAAGTTAATCAGCACTTAAGTCCGCTCCCCGCCCGCGCTAGTCACGCTAGTCTTCACCACTGCCATGGAACATATCCCAACCCATTGAATCGCCGGCAACAAACCCGTAGGGGCGACCCTGTGGTCGCCCGCCGACCAGCCTGGTTGCCTCGGTAACGGGACGGGACATGCCCGTCCCCTACGGGCGCTCCCATGGCCCTCATCCGCGCTGATCGCGTCGGTTCATGAACGCCAGCCGTTCCAGGAGATGCACATCCTGCTCGTTCTTCACGAGGGCGCCGTAGAGCGGCGGGATCGCCTTGGTGGTGTCGCGGTTGGTCAGTATTTCGTCGGGGATGTCGTCGGCCATCAGGAGCTTCAGCCAGTCGATGAGTTCCGAGGTGGATGGTTTTTTCTTCAACCCCGGGACCTTGCGTACGTCGAAGAAGATCTCCATCGCCTCCTTGACGAGATGTTGTTGGATGCTCGGGAAGTGGACTTCGACGATTTGCTCCATCGTCTCGCGATCCGGGAAGTTGATGTAGTGGAAGAAGCAACGCCGCAGGAAGGCGTCGGGTAGTTCCTTTTCGTTGTTCGAGGTGATGACCACGATGGGACGCTGTTTCGCGACGATGGTTTCGTCGAGTTCGTAGACGTAGAAGTCCATACGATCGAGTTCTTGGAGAAGATCGTTGGGAAACTCGATGTCTGCCTTGTCGATCTCGTCGATCAGAAGAACGACCCGGTCTTCGGACTCGAACGCTTCCCAGAGTTTGCCCTTCTTGATGTAGTTGCGGATGTCCCCGACCCGGTCGTCGCCGAGTTGCGAGTCGCGCAGGCGCGACACGGCGTCGTATTCGTAGAGACCCTGCAAGGCCTTGGTCTGGGACTTGATATGCCAGGTGATGAGGCGCAGATCCAAGGTCTTGGCGATCTCCTCGGCGAGCAGGGTCTTGCCGGTGCCGGGTTCGCCCTTGACCAGGAGCGGTCGCTCAAGCTTCACCGCAGCATCCACGGCCATGGATAGCTCGTCGGTGGAGATGTAGGTATCGGTGCTATCGAAGATCATTCAGTGTTTTCCGTTCGTTACTCGCTACGCTCGCAGGGCAACCCTTCGCGGGACGGCACAAGCCCGTCCCCTACAGGCGCGGCACGGGACAAGCCCGTCCCTACGTCGGTGTTCCCTGGCGGGATGCTCGCAAGACAAAAGGGCTACTTTACCTTGTTTCTCGGTGGGCTGGAGGGCGCTTGATACTGTACGAAAGCACAGTTATCCTCGGCAACTACTGTATATGAGAACAGCACCCCGTGTTGGAGATTCCAGACACCAAGGGTTCGATCACCCGCGCATTGCCGAACCTGTGGCGAGCCAGTGAACTGCCCGGGCTCCGGTCCGCCGGCATCAAGTCTGACGGCATCGAAACCGGCTTTCCGGGACTCGATGACGTGTTGTTCGACCAGGGCTGGCCGCGGACGGGCCTGACCGAACTGCTCTTGGACGATCCCGGCATCGGGGAGTTGACCCTTCTCGCCTCCGCACTGGCTTCTCTTTCGGCGACCGAAGAGCGCCTGATTGCTTGGATCGCTCCGCCCTTCGTGCCCTTTGCGCCTGCGCTTGCTGCCGTCGGGATCGATGTTTCCAAGATGCTGCTGGTCTATCCGGACAATCACGCCGATGCGCTCTGGACGTTCGAACAGGTTCTGAAGACCGGGGCCTGCAGTGCCTTGCTCGGTTGGCTGGCCGAGCACGAGTTGAAGTTCGCCGAGATTCGACGTTTGCAGTTTGCCGCTCGCCAGGGAAGAACCTGGGCCGGCCTATTCCGACCCACGACCGCCGCCGGCAACGCCTCTCCCGCGGAACTTCGTCTGCGCTTGTGGCCCCGCCCCGGCGGGTTGCAATTGGATGTCATCAAGCGACGCGGTGGCTGGCCGTTGTCGGGCATCGAACTCGATTTCGACGCGGACATCGATACGCGTTCGTGCTTGGACACGCGCCATCCGGCCGATGAATCATGCTCTGGCTAGCGCTGTACTTCCCGATGCTTGGTCTTGAAGAACGCCTCGACACGCTTGACGGCGACACCACCGGGCCAGCGGTTCTCGTGGCGGACAACCGGGTCGTGCAAGTTAACGAACAGGCTCGGCGGGCAGAGATCGCTCTCGGCAGCACGCTGGCGACGGCGAACAGCATTGTGCCGGAACTCAACCACTTCAACCGCGACCCGTCGGCGGAAGAGGAACGCTTAGGTCGGCTCGCCGAGATGGCCTACCGCTACACGCCGAAGGTAAGCCCTGCCCCGCCGGACGCATTGCTCCTGGAAGTGCGCGGCAGCCTGCGCCTGTTCGGGGGGTTGAAGGCGTTGTCCGTCCAACTCGCCGATGAATGCCGGCGCTTGGGGCACGAACAAAGTCTAGCGGTCGCGACCACGCCCTTGGCCGCGCTGATGTTGGCGCGCTCAGGCATGGAAACCTTCGGGGACGAGCTTGACCCGTCCCGCGTCGGCGAAAAATCGGTTCGGACCGCTCTCCGTGGCGTGTCGCTCACTCACAGCGATCTTCCACCAAGGGATCTCGAACGCCTGGCGAACATGGGTATCACCCGGATCGATGAACTTCTCAGGCTGCCTCCGGGGGAACTCGGCAAACGGTTCGGACTCACGTTGATCGACTATCTCGCCCGCTTGACCGGGCGAAAGTCGGACCCACGCGCATTCATCGAACCCCATGAACGGTTTCAGTCGAGCGTCCATCTCCTGGAACCCGTACGCGGCAAAGACGCCCTGCTGTTTCCAATGCGGAAACTCGCCGCTGAACTTGCGCGTTGGCTCGCCCGACGGCATTTCGGCGCCAGGCTGTTGACTTGGACCGTGAAGCCGTTGACAGGGCCGGCGGTGGTGCTGACCGTCGAATTCGCGCAACCGCGCAGGGACGATCTGTCGTTCCTCAACTTGAGCAGGCTGAAACTCGACAGCGCGGACATGCCCGGGGAAGTCATGAGCGTCTCCCTGCGAGCCGACTTCGTCGCGCCGTTCACAACCGCCCTTGCCGACCTTTGGGGCATGACCGAACACAGCACCGCAACCCATGCCGAACTCGTGGATTTGCTCGCCGCCAAACTCGGCGCGGAGGCGGTTCGAGGCTTGTGCTCCGTGGACGACCACCGACCGGAACAGGCCTGGTCCACCGAACACCCGGTGAGCCAAGGTGCAGGCCGCACAGTTGGGAGCGATTTGGCGCTTGGGTATTCCCGTCCGATGTGGCTCCTCGACCTACCGAAACCGATCGACGCCAAGCTCTACGAAATGGTGTCAGGGCCGGAACGCATCGAAACCGGTTGGTGGGAGCGAGAATTCGCTGCGCGAAATCCCCCGGAGAAACGGAACGGCTACGCGGTCGCCCGCGATTACTACGTCGCCTACTCCAAACATGGCGCGAAGTGCTGGCTGTACCGCGAACAGAACGAACGTTGGTTTCTTCATGGCTACTTCTCCTGACCAACCCGACGACCTCGTAGGGGACGGGCTTGTCCCGTCCCGTGTCAGCGGCACTCATCCCCCGTTTGCATATGCCGAACTGCACGCCGTCTCCAACTTCAGCTTCCTGCGCGGTGCGTCACATCCCGAGGAACTGGTCCGCACCGCGCATGCCCTCGGCTACCGGGCGATCGCCATCACCGACGAATGCTCGGTGGCCGGTGTGGTCAAGGCACACCTGGCCGCCCGCGATCTCGACATCAAGCTGATCGTTGGTGCCGAGTTCCACATCCCCCGTGATGCCGGTGACATTCATCTCGTTCTGCTAGCACCCGACCGGCATGCCTACGGCCAACTGTCGCAACTCGTGACCTTGGCTCGCCGCCGGGCACCGAAGGGCGACTACACGCTCGGCTTGGCAGATCTGCGCCAGGGTGTGGAGGGGTGCCTCGCGTTGTGGATTCCCGGTCAGGGATCTTTCGCCGACCAGCTGTCTATTGGTCATCAAGTCAAAGATCTACTGCCGAATCTTTGGATTTCACTCGAGCTTTTTCTCGAGCGCGATGACCTCGACAAGACCGCCCACGTGTTGACCCTGTCTTCGCGCTTAAGCCTCCCAGTCGTCGCCAGCAACGGCGCCTGTATGCATATTCCCGAACGTCAGCCTTTGCGCGACGTCCTAACGGCAATTCGTGTCGGGACGCCCGTCGACAAGTTGGGAACCCAGCTCGATCAGAATCGGGAACGACACCTGAGACCGCTTGACGGCTTACGCGCCATCTATCCGCCGGAGATGCTCGAAGAAACCGTGGCCCTCGCCGATCGCTGCACGTTCTCCCTGGACGAACTCCGCTACGAGTACCCACGCGAACTGGTGCCGGACGGAATCACGCCTGCCCAACACCTGCGCGCGCTTACCGAAACCGGTGCCGGGTCACGCTGGCCGGAAGGTGTCCCGGCGAATGTCATCTCGCTCATTGAAAAGGAACTCGAGCTCATCGGCGAACTCCGCTACGAGTTCTTTTTCCTAACGGTTCACGACATCGTCCGCTTCGCCAGGGAACGCGGGATCCTCTGCCAGGGACGCGGTTCCGCCGCCAACTCGGCGGTCTGCTATTGCCTCGGAATCACGGAAGTCGATCCGGCACGCATGCATCTCCTGTTCGAGCGCTTCGTCTCCAAGGAGCGCAACGAACCGCCGGACATCGACGTCGACTTCGAGCATGAACGCCGCGAGGAAGTCATCCAGTACATCTACGAACACTACGGCCGGCATCGGGCTGCGCTTCCCGCGACATTGATCACCTACCGGCCACGCAGCGCCATCCGGGATGTCGGCAAGGCGCTGGGCCTCGATCTCGACCTCGTCGATCTGCTGGCGAAGTCCATGGCCTGGTGGGACAACCGCTCGGAACTCGATCGGCGTCTCAAGGCCGCGGGTGTCGATCCGCAAAGCCGTGTTGCCCGGCAGTTCCTGTTTCTCGTCAACGAGATATTGGGGTTCCCACGTCATCTTTCGCAGCACGTCGGTGGATTCGTCATCTCCGCCGGGCCGCTTGCCGAACTGGTGCCCATCGAGAATGCCGCGATGGCTGACCGCACGGTCATCCAGTGGGACAAGGACGACCTCGAAGCCCTGAACCTCCTGAAGGTCGACGTGCTGGGCCTTGGCATGCTGACGGCCATTCGCAAGACGCTTGCGCTTCTCGGCGAACTCCATCGTCCCGAGGTGGATTTCACGCCGACAAGCATCGACGAGATTCCCCCCGAAGATCCCGAAACCTACGCCATGCTCCAACGGGCCGACAGTCTCGGCGTCTTCCAGGTCGAGTCACGTGCCCAGATGTCCATGTTGCCGCGTTTGAAACCGGCGAGCTTCTACGATCTCGTGATCGAAGTCGCCATCGTCCGCCCGGGCCCGATCCAGGGCAACATGGTCCATCCCTATCTGCGCCGCCGCCAGGGCTTGGAACCGGTCGACTACGCCAACGATGCCGTGCGCCGTGTGCTGGAGCGAACGTTGGGCATCCCGATCTTCCAGGAACAGGTGATCGAACTCGCCATGGTGGCGGCAGGCTTCACGGCCGGTGAAGCGGATCAGTTGCGCCGCGCCATGGCCGCCTGGCGCCGTCGCGGCGGTCTCGAGCAGTTCGAAGAGAAACTCGTCACCGGCATGCTCGAGCGCGGCTTGGATCGCGGCTTCGCCGAACGGGTCTTCGAACAGATCAAGGGCTTCGGGGAGTACGGATTCCCGGAATCGCACGCCGCCAGCTTTGCGCTCCTGGTCTACGTCTCGGCGTGGCTGAAGCGTCATGAACCCACGGCGTTCTATTGTGGACTACTGAACAGTCTACCCATGGGTTTCTACTCGCCCTCACAAATCATTCACGACGCAACGGCGCACGGCATCGAAGTGCTGCCGGCGGATGTCCAGAAGAGTGGTTGGGACTACCGACTCGAGCCGCCGATGAAGGCAATCCCCAACCATCGCAATGCGCAGCCGGCCTTGCGTCTCGGGCTTCGCCAGGTCAAGGGCATGGGTGAAGAAGCGGCACGGCGCATCGAGGCCGCGCAACCGTTCCGAGACATCGACGACTTGACGAGACAAAGCAGTCTCGACGACGGCACGTTGACCATCCTGGCAAGGGCCGGTGCCTTGAAAAACCTCTCGGGACACCGCTATCAAGCGCATTGGGACGCGGCCGGTGTCGATCACCCCACCGCACTCTGGCAAGAAGCGCCGACGGCCTACTCCACGTCCGTTGCTCTTGCCGAGCCGAGCGAAGGCGATGACATGCTGGCCGACTACCGCTACCTCGGCCTCACCCTAGGCCGGCATCCCATGGCGCTGTTGCGCGACGAAACGGAATTCGACGGCTGCCGTCCGGCGAGTGAACTCGCGGCCTGTCGCCACGAGCAGTTCGTGCACGTGGCGGGTCTTGTCACCTGCCGCCAGCGACCTGGCAGCGCGTCCGGGGTGGTGTTCATGACCTTGGAAGACGAAACCGGTGTGAGCAACATCGTCGTCTGGAATTCAGTGCTCGAGCGCTTCCGTGCACCCCTGCTGCAAGGACGCCTCATCGCCGTCAAGGGGGTCGTGGAACGGGAAGGCATTGTCATCCACGTGGTCGCCGGTCATGTGCGGGACTTGACCCACAAGCTAGCCGAACTCACATCGGAGGATGGATCCACCGCCGGGTTCAAATCGAGGAATTTCCACTGACCTCGGCGGTTCGACGAGCCCCGTAGGGTCGCCCTTGTGGCGTCCCGTGCCGATCAAACCGATGCCACGGTCGCCCCTACGAGCGTCTCTTAGCGCCCATCAACCCCAGAACGCCCATCACCGCCAGATAGACCACGACCACTGCCAATGTCATCGCTCCCAGCGCGAGCAGCGGCGGGCCCGGGTCCAAGTCGCTTTCCAGGAACCCTCTGAAGATCACTACGGCGAAGGCGGGTGCCTCGTGCTCGCCGTCGAAGCGGAACGGGGTCAACCCCAACGCCAGGACCAAGCAGCCCGGCAAGTACCTCCACCGACCCCAGCTACGGGTCACCAGGCATAGCAGCCACGCAAGGCCCACTCCCGCCAGGACGGCGGCAAACCAAGCGATCACCGCCCCCGTCAAGGGGCGTCCACCCAGCGAACCACGTATTCCTCCAGCGACTCCTCGGGATGCACCGCGTGCTCCGGGACCACGTTCCCGTAGACACTGATCCCCGCATCGATGACGGTCTGCGGATCGCCGGAAACCAGCGGGTGCCACCAAGCCAGATCGCGTCCCCGGGCCAGGCGGCGGTAGGCGCAGGATTCAGGTAGCCAGTCGTACTGGTGTACCGTTTCGGCATCCAAGCGGACGCAATCCGGCACAAGTTGATGGCGTTGTCCGTATCGCGTGCAGCGGCAAGTATCGAGGTTGAACAGGCGGCACACCACCGACGTCGGAAATGCCTGCCCCGTGTCCTCGTCGGCCAGCTTGATCACGCAGCAGCGACCGCAGCCGTCGCATAGGGACTCCCACTCCTCCGGGGTCATCTCGTCCAGCGTCTTGCGTTCCCAAAACGGTTTCATTTCGTGCCGCGCAATCTCGTGGCCCTCGCGGTCGCTACGATTCGCCTGAGAGGATGTCGGTGAAGATGTCGCCAACGACCCGCCGGCGCCAACCTTCGCGATAGCGCCGTGGCAGTTCGTCGCTGGCCCGGAAATACCGGACGTCCGCCTCAAGTTCCCG
>LXNJ01000744.1_pt1 | contig 21334 bp, 18 predicted proteins | sample 809081 | NCBI WGS metagenome assembly LXNJ01 (sample SAMN04870510, study PRJNA318959) | sponge metagenome | biome: sponge; feature: marine sponge reef; material: water | host: Petrosia ficiformis | place: Greece: Milos, Mediterranean Sea | collected 2013-05-29 | depth 5-7 m | reverse complement strand
GGCACGGCGGAACCGCAGGAGCACGAGATTTCGCTCCGGATTCTGCAGCACCTGGCCACGTCGGTGAGACACCAGAAATACCACGACGCGGACATCGTGACGGTTCACATCGAAGGCCCCGCACGGGGAGCCTAGCCGTGCACAACCGACCGGCCGCCCGAACGGGTGCGGGTGTCTCTGTCTTCGCGCTTCTCGCGCTGTGTGCATGCGAGGTGCGCGAGGAAACGGCCGATTCACTTCTCGCCTGGACGTTCACGCCGACGCTGCGCCTCGGGTCGGCATCGGGTCCGGATGCGCTTTATCGCGTCGATGAGCATTCGATCACGCTCGGTCGCGAGGGCACCTTTGTCGTACTGGACAAGGGGAATCACCGCGTGCTGACCTTCGATTCATTCGGGGCGCCGGTCGGTGAGTTCGGCTCCCGGGGAATGGGTCCCGCAGCGTTCCGCTCGGTGGTCGCGATTCTCGGTCCCCGACATGACACCATCCGCGTGCTCGATGGTCCGGCGTCCAGCTACAAGATGTTTGACTCCCGTGGCGAATACCTCGGTCATGAGCCTGTCGAGAGGGTCTTCGAGCTGAGCGATCAGCAGCGGCTGGTGCAACGGGGGACGGTGATCATGCGGGGAGTTGGGTATCGCACGGTCGGATCCCCGGTACGCGATCAACTTCTTCTGGTCCGCGGCCCGGCGGACACGCTGGCCCTCGCGACCCTCGATAAGCGGGCCAGGACCGACTTCAGCGTGCCCGAGTGTGAGATACTGTCGATCCCGATGACGCCGCTGTTCGATCCGGCCCTCGTCTGGGATGCGGGGGGTGAGGTGGTCGCGGTGAATGATCGGCCGGAATATGTGATCCAGGTCTTCGAGGGAGGATCGGGGAGCCGAAGCCTGGAGCGCGCGGTTGAGCCAGCCGCCGTGAGCATAGAAGACGCGCAGCGGAGGATCGGCGAGGGCCGGACAGTTAGCCTGATGGGGCGAAGCTGCCGGATCGACCCGGTGGAAGAACTCGAAGCGCGAGGCTTCGAAGAGCTGCGACAGGTGGTGTCGGGCATCAGGGTGGATGCGAACGGTTGGGTCTGGGTCCGACGGCACGCGGCTCCTCTGTCCGAGCAGGATCGATTCGCCACGGATGTGTTCGATTCGGATGGCGTCTACCAGGGGACACTGCCCCAGGGTGCCCCGTGGCCGGCGATCTTCACGCCGGACGGACGGATCGTCGCCCTGGAGGCCGACGAGTTGGGCATCCAGAGCTTCGTCGTGTACGAAGTCGGACGAGAAGCGGGCCGGAACCAGTCGGCCATCGGCTCCGGCTAGCCGTGTGTCGCAAGGTTCCTGCCTGTGGGTGGTCAGGTAACAGTCGGATCAGGGGACCAGGCCCTCCGCGGTGGCGAGCAGTCGGTCGCGGTCGAGCACCCGGCCGCCGAGGATCACGGCGTGGACGCGGCGGGCGTTCGTGATGTCCTCGAGCGGACTGGCTTCGAAGAGGACGATGTCGGCCAGCATGCCGTGGGCGAGCGTGCCCCTGTCCGGCAGGCGCAGCGCTTCGGCGCCCATCCGGGTCGCGGCGATCAAGGTTTCCGCCGGCGTCATCCCGGCCTCCACGTGGGTCTCCATCTCGCGCTGGTAGGCGAGCCCCGGGGGCGCGTTGGCCACCAGCCCGTGCGAGCCCATCGTGACGGGTCCGCCGGCCTTCGCGTAGCGCACCGTGAACGCCGCCATGTTCCGCATCGCCGCCCACTGCACGTCGCGACCCTCTTCGTCGAACGCGGGTTCGAAGACGGCCAGCGTGCCGTCGAGGTTCACGTTGCGCTCCAGCATGAGTTCGATGAGCGCGTCCGCGCGCGGGCCGGCGGGATCCAGCGCCGCCCACAGCGCCAGCCCGCCCTCTCCGCGGTGGATGCTCTCGCGCAGCACCGCCTGGCGGAACTCCTCCGCCCGCTTGGGCGAGACGAGGGCCCGGCCCACCGACCGTGTGTGCTCGATCCCGTCCAGTCCGAGCCGGATCGCAGCGATGGGGTCGACGATCTCGAGGTGGCCGTGCACCGGTACGTTGCGCCGGTCGGCCTCCTCGATGATGGCCGCGACCTGGGCGAGCGAGAGCCGGAAATACACCTTCAGGGACGTCGCGCCCCGATCCATCAGCTCGTTCGCCGCCATCCGGGCGTCCATCTCGTCCAGCAGGACCCGGGAGATGGTGGGATAGGCCGTGTCCCGCCCGTCGAGAATCGGGCCGGAATAGAGGAGCCGCGGCGCCGCAAGCCCCAGCGTTCGCACAGTGGTGAGCCAGTTCTCGTTATCGTTGATCCACTGCCCCATCTCCCGCTGCGTGGTGACGCCGTTGGCCAGGAAGAGGAGCGGCAGCTCGGGATTCGCGTCTGTCCCCGTCCCGTCGATCGAGGCATGCGGGCCGGGAGAGTAGTGGAAGTGGAGGTCGATGAACCCCGGCGTGAGGAACTTGCCGGTCGCATCGAAGCGTTGGGCCCCGGCCGGGATCTCGACCTGCCCCGCCGGCCCGATTCGCTCGATCCGGTCCCCTCGCACCAGCACCGTCGCGTTCTCGTGAACGGCGCCCGTGCCGTCGAAAACGGTCCCTCCCTCGATCGCCAGCCACCGATCCTGCGCGGCAAGAGGAGTTGCGCCAACCAACATCCAGCCAAGGACCAGCGAGGCTCTGACAGCGCGCACGGCGAAGCTCCTTCGATCCACGTCGGTTCCGATTCGCTCGGGTCTTTCCGGCCCCGAGGGCGGCACCTACGCTGAAGAAGATCTCGGCTCGACACAAGGAGGATGCCATGCGACGGGGAGCGCGCGGAGGAACGTGGATTCCCGGGGTGGTGACGATCTTCCTCTGGGCCGGGATGCCGGCGGCGGGTCAGGACCGTGAGGCCCTTTCTGAAGAAGTGAGGTCCTACCTCGCCGTCTCCTCGTCCGTGGTAGCGCTCGAGAACGTCCTCCTCTTCGACGGCGCCGGCGGGCCCGCCCGCTCCGGGCAGACCATCGTCATCCGCGGAAACCGGATCGAGAGCGTGGGCGCACCGGGCGAGGTCGAGATCCCTCCGGGCGCCGAGCGGCTGGACCTGGAAGGCCACTCGGTCATGCCCGGGATGGTCGGGCTCCACAACCACATGTTCTACTACCAGTCCACGCCGCGCGCCTCGCAGATGCAGTACTCCGGTCCGCGCCTCTACCTCGGGGCCGGGGTCACCACCGTGCGGACGACGGGAAGCGTCGCGCCGTACCAGGATCTCTCGCTGAAGGGCGCCGTCGAGAGGGGTGAGACACCGGGTCCCCGGATCCTCATCACTGCTCCGTACGTCATCAGCCCCGGTCCCGACGAGCGGCTCCGGGATCTCGGGATGTACGCGATCCGCGACGAGGAGGCGGCGCGCCGGTACGTGCGCTACTGGGCCGCGGAGGGGGCCGAGTGGATCAAGGCCTACACGCAGATCACCCGGGAGGCGCTCGGCACGATCATCGATGAGGCGCACCGGCAGGGCATGAAGGTGACGGCGCACCTGTGCTCGGTGGGCTTCCGCGAGGCGACGGCGCTGGGGATCGACAACCTCGAGCACGGCCTGTGGGCGAATTCCGAGTACGACACGACCCGCGAGCCGGACCGGTGCAGCCCCAACTACCAGCGAAGCATCGCCGAGCTCGACATGGACGATCCCCGCGTGGCGGAGACGATCTCCGAGATGGTCGCTGCGGGCGTCGCCATGACGTCCACGCTGGCAGTCGCCGAGCAGGCCACGCCGCTCGCACCCGACCTCGCGGAGCGCGACCTGGAGGCGCTCCCCGACCACGTCGTGGAGGCGGAGATGGAGCGACGGTCGATCTTCCGGACGACGGAGATGCCGTGGATGATCGACCTGTTCGAGAACCTGCTCGACTTCGAACTTGCCTTCGTCGAGGCGGGAGGCGTGCTGGCGGCGGGAGTGGATCCGGCCTGGGGCGCGCTGCCCGGCTACGGCGACCAGCGCAACTTCGAGATTCTCGTCGAGGCGGGCTTCGAACCGGCTGCGGCCGTCCGCATCATGAGCGCGAACGGGGCCATCATCCTGGGCCTCGACGACGAACTGGGAACGGTCGCCCCCGGCAAACTCGCCGATCTCGTCGTGATCGAGGGCGATATCGAACTCAGGCCCTCCGACATCCGCAACGTCCGCATCGTGTTCAAGGATGGCCTCGGCTACGATCCCGAAAAGCTGACCGCCGCCGTCGCCGGCCAGGTCGGCGTCCGCTGATCGCCGCCGGGGGTCAGCGAGAAAGGGTGGCCGCCAGGTTCAAAAAACCCCACGACGGGTTGCAGCGCAGAGGCACTAACGGATCTCCACGTCGTCCAGTTCGAAGGTGAACTCTCCGAGCGGCGCCTGGGCCACGAAGGCCAGGCCGGCGATGATCGACGGGTCGGCGGTGGCGAAGCTCTCGAGCGGTATCTCGACCACGGCCCACTCCGGCCCGGCGACGAAGGGGACCATGGGTGGCACGGTGGTCCCGACCCCCGCGCCGAACAGCATCACGGCGTAGCTCCGTCCGTCCCCGCGGGCGCGGAAGCGCAGGACGCTGCGGCCGGAGAAATCCACCGCCTGCATCGGTTGCGGGCCGGTGAACCAGATGGCGCCCGCCCACGGGAACGCGAACCCGACCTTCGTCTCGCCGCTCACGACGAGCGCGCCATCCTCCACGGCCAGTTCGGCTGTCGAAGCGCCCCCGTTCATAGCGTCCGTCGTCACCTGCCAGCCGAACCCGAAGCCGGAGTCGATGCCGTCCTCGAAATCAACCAGGACCGCCCCCTCCGGCGCCGGCGCGATCTCCGGCGAGAACGTCGTCGCGACGGCCTCGCGCACGACGGGATAGCCGTCCTTCCAGATCGTGACGATGTCCGTGGTGCGGGACACGTCACCCTCGGCGTCGCCCCGCACGAGCACGAGGTCGGCCACGTAGCCCCTGGCGATTCGACCGCGATCGGGGATGCCGAACGCGTCTGCGGCCCCGGAGGTCGCCGAGGCGAGCACCTCCGCGCTTCCAAGCCCGGCGCTCGCCAGGAGGCGAAGCTCTCCGTGCATCGAGATGCCGGTGCCCGTCCCGGGATTCGGCGTATCGGTTCCGGCGACGATCCGCACGCCGGCCGTGTGCAGACGGCGCACGTTCTCGAGGGCCACCTCGGCGCCGGCTCCGGAACGCAGCAGCGAAGGATCGCTCAGCGTCTGCCTCTGCATCGGCGAGAGGAGCGACTCGTCGGTCTCGGCCAGGATCCGCAAGCCCGTGGAGTCGCCGAACATGCCGGCGATGACGGACAGCGTGGGAACGACGAAGACCTCTGCCTCCGCGAATCGGCGGGCGTCGTCTTCGGAGATGACGGCGTCGATCCAGACGTGGACGAGACCGTCGGCCCCCAGAGCGACCGCGTCGAGCGCCGGTTGGAGCGCGCTCACGTGCACGACGGCCAGCAGGTCCTCGGCATGGGCGGCGGCGATGAGCGCTCCGATCGTCTCACGGTCGAGAGACGGGATCTCCCCGCGGTAGGCACCCCCGTCTTCGGAAACGATCTTGATCCAGTCGGAACCTTCCTCCTTCCGCGCCCGCACCCAGGCGGCGGCGTTCGCGGGGTCCGTCAGGGGCTCCACCGCCAGTCCGAACTGCGTGCCGTGACCGCCGGGTGCCGTCGCCAGCATGCCCGCCGAGAAGAGGTCGGCTTCGGTCGTGCGCGCGATCTCATCCCGGGCGGTCCGTGCACCGGGCAGGAGGGCGGGGTCGGTGAACTGGTCGAGGACGGAGGTCACGCCGAAGCGCACCGCGTCCCCAAGCGTCCCGCCGAACGTGTGGACGTGACCGTCGATGAAGCCGGGCAGCAGCGTGTGGCCGCGCCCGTCCACGCGCGGCAGGTCCGCCGGCAGCCGCAGCCTCGGCCCGACCGCGCGCACCCGACCGTCTTCGATCCAGACATCCTGATTTTCGATCCAGACATCCTGACTCCGTCCGAACGATTCGCCGTCGAACAGCGTCACGTCCACGATCGCGAAGCTCTCCTCCGGCGCCTCCCGTCCCGGAGCGGCGGCCGAATCCAGAACCGGGAGCGTCGCCAGCGCGCCGACGAATCCCGCGGCCGCGGCCACAAGAATCCACAGGCTTCGGACACCGGATCGGTGCTCTGCCTTCATGACTTTCCTCCCGGCCGAATCGAGACGGCGCCGGTCCCCGCCCGCCGGAACCCGAATGCGGCGACGGCGAGAAAGATGAGCGATTGAAGGCCGAGCACCGCGACGTGCAGCAGCGTGGCCTGTCCCCCATCCATGGCGATGATCTTGAGTGCAAGCTGCGCCTGGTGATAGGCCGGCAGCACGTTGGCGATGTCCTGCAGGGCCGCCGGAAAGATCGCGATCGGGATCCAGAGTCCGGACAGCATGGCCATGGGCAGGAACACGAGGTTGGTGATGGCCACCGCGCCACGCCCCCTTGACCACGCTCCCACGGCGAGACCCAGTGCGCAGAAGGGGATCACTCCGGCGAGCACGACTCCGGCGAGCGCGAACCATTGCCAGCGGTACAGCATCACGCCGGCCCCATGGGCGCCGAGAAGAAAGATCCCGAGGACGACAGCCGCCCCGAAGACGATCGCCATCGCCACCTTGGCGAGCAGATAGGCCGCCGCCGGCATCGGCGTGGTCCGTTTGAGGAGGAGGACGCCCGAGTCGCGTTCCATGGCGAGCCCGGCGCCGAAGCCGAAAAACGAAGGGCCCATGATCCCGAAGACGCTGTACGTCGCCAGCATGTACGTGGGCGCGGCGGCGGACAAGCTCCCCGCGCCCATGACCACGCCGAAGAACAGGTAGAAGATGAGGGGGAAGAGCAGCGTCGGGATCGCGAATGCGGGCTCCCGCAGCACCATCAGGAACTGATACCGGGCCTCCAGCACGTAGATGCGCCACCGACGGGGCAGTCTCGCCGCCGTCACCGGACCGGCTCCGGATCGTCGGAGTCTCGTGTGAGGGCGAGGAACGCCTCTTCCAGTCCGGCGCCGACCACCGTCAGGTCACGGAGGTCCGGATCCCCGTCCAGGAGTTCGCGCACCAGCGCCTCGGGGCGGGACGTCAGGACCTCGAGGTGCTGGCCTCTGGTCTCGGAGCTGACGACACCGGGCACGGACCTCACGGCGTCGGCTGTAACACGAGTCACGCAGCGGACCCGGCGCGCGGCGGTGCGGGACTTGATCGTCGACGGCGCGCCTTCCGCGATGACGCTTCCCCGATGGAGGACGACGATCCGATCCGCGAGCGCGTCGGCCTCTTCGAGATAGTGCGTCGTCAGAACGGTGGTCCGGCCGGACTCGCGGTGCCGGCGAATCTCCTCCCACAGCCCGCGCCGGACTTCCACATCGAGGCCCGCGGTGGGTTCATCGAGGAATACAAGCTCCGGGTCGCCACACAGGGCGAGGGCGAACAAGACCCGCTGCTTCTGTCCCCCGGAGAGCTTGCCGAACCTCCGTTTCTCCAGCCCCTCGATCCCCGCCATGGCGAGCAGGCGGGAAGCCGGGAGCGGAGCGGGATAGTAGGCGCGGAACAGGTCGATGTGTTCGCCTACGGTCAGCGTGTCGGGTACTCCGGAGATCTGGAGCATCGCGCCGCGGCGCGCTCGAACCCCGGAAGCGTCGGGTCGCTGCCCGAATACGGTCGCTGCTCCGGTCTGTACGGGCAGGCTCCCGAGCAGCAGATGGATCGCGGTCGTCTTGCCCGCCCCGTTGGGGCCCAGCACCGCCAGCACCTCGCCGCGCCGAACCTCGAGATCCACCTCCTCCAACGCGGTCACGGCTCCGTATCGATGGGTCACGCCGGAAAGATGAGCTACGGTGTTTTCGGACATCCTTCGCCGACCCCTCGTCGTCCTGGACGGCCCGGCGTGGACCGGGCCTTCCGCAGAGTCTACGGGCCTCTCGGCCGGAGGTTTCGGGACGCCGGGATCAGAGGTCCATCACCCGCCGGATGTCCCGCGGAATGGGTTCGGATCTGGTGAGGAAGGAGATGGAGAGGAAGAGGACGAGGGACACGACGAGCGCGGCGGCGCCGTGGTCGACGCCGTAGGGAAGGCGGATGCCGAGGCCGCGGAGGCCGAAGTTGACGAGGAGGCTGCTGACGATCGCGACGTTGGCGGCGAGCGCATTGGCCCGTTTCCAGTTCAGCCCGATCGCGAGGACCGGGAGGAGGCCGGCCGCGAACGTCCCCCAGCCGAAGGCGCCGAGAAGCGCCACGAGATCGCCCGAATAGAGCGCGATGAGCGCGGCCGCGAGCGCGAGTACGGCCGTGATGACCCGCGCCCACACGAGTTCGTTCCCGAGGGAACGCCCCCGGATCGCGATCGGCAGGTCGTGCATGACGGCGGCGGCGCCGATGTTCAAGAACGCGTCCGCCGTGGACATGATCGCCGCGAGCAGCGCCGCGAAGACGACGCCTGCGAGCAGCGGGTGGGTGAAGGTCTGAAGGAACTCCGCGGAGGCGGCGTCGGGGGTCGCGAGCGCGGGATGCGCGCCCGTAATCACCAGCGCGCGCATCGCGAAGCCGATGCCGATCCAGAGCAGCGCCGCGAAGCTGTAGGCGAGGACGCCGAGCGGGATCACGTAGCGCAGTTCCTTCAGGCTCTTGAGCATCATGAACTTCGTGATGATGTGGGGCTGCCCGCCCACGCCGATGCCGAACACGAAGAACCAGGCGAGCGCGCCCATGATCCCGATCGTGCCCCAGGGCCCGCCCGCCGCGCGATCGTCCGCCGCCACGATCCGGCTGATCTCGCCCAGCCCGCCCTCGAACGTGCCGAGCACGGTGATGAAGACGAGCGAGGAGGCGACGATCATGATCGCGCCCTGGATCACGTCCGTATAGACCGACGCGACGATCCCTCCGGTGACCGAATAGAAGATGAGGACGGAGCAGGAGATGGCGACGCAGAGCGCGAGGCTCGGCTGCTGGAACACGCCCGCGTCGGACAGCACGCCCTGCAGCACGATCGACATCGCCAGGATCTGCGTCGCGAGGTATCCCAGCACGCCGAGCAGGATCACGACCGCCACGGACGCGCGCACGGACCGCTTGCCGTAGCGGGCGGCCGCCACGTCCGGCAGCGACACGCACTCGCGAAGCTCGGACACCATGCGGATGCGCTTCGCCACCAGGTTCAGCACGATGATGTTGGAGATGACGATCGTGCCGAGAATCCAGATCGAACTCGTCCCCATCGAGTACATGAGTCCGGGGCCGCCCACAAAGCCGAACCCGCTCATCGTGCTCGAAAAGATCGCGAACGCGGTGACGAACATCCCCAGCTTGCGTCCCGCCACGAAGAAATCGCCCGCCGACTTCGTGCGCCGGAGCGACCACAGTCCGATGCCCACACAGAGCGCCAGGTACGCGATGACCGCGAGCAGCGTGATCAGGGCGCGATTCGCCTCCACGGCCGCTATTTACCGCCGTCGCCGTGGTCGGAGTCGCCGCGGAAGGGATGACGCCGGCCCGTCGCCTCCGCGAGGATCTTGTCGAAACGCGCTTGCTCCCGGGGGCCGAAGTAGGCGTCCTCGAACTTCCAGGTGATCGCGAGCAGAGGGATCCACGGCGCGAGCGTGAGCCCGTACACCAGCAGGGAAGTCGGAGCCGTGAAACCCAGGACGACCGTCGTGCGGCCGGCGGCATAGGCGTCGAAGGACCACATGAGGATGAGGAAGAGGAGGACGTAGCCGACCATCCACGCGTTGACCGCGCGGTGGATCCAGTGCCCGCGGCGGAACCCGATCAGCATCGTGACCCACATGGTCCCGAGCATGACGCAGCCGGCGACATACGCGGCCCACGCCGGCGCGCCGAGTGCGCCCGCGTCGACCCCGACCAGCATGGGCGCGTGCGTCGGATGGGGGAGCGCGGCGGCGCGGCCGGCCCCCGCGACGACCGCCGCCAGGAGCAGGCCGAGCAGGACGATGCAAAGCGCGAGCAGCACCGCCATCAGGCGAATCATGTGAGCGTTGTCGCTCATGAGTTCGCGATGAGGTCGCGGATGAAAATGCCCCCCGGGGTTCGAGAAGCGCCGAAGTTGCCACGCCGTGGGCCCCGACGCGAGACCGGGCACACCCTTTCCGCCGCGCCCGTCCGGATTCGCGCTGGACTTGAGGAGTCGCTCCTGTGAGTTTGGCGCTCCCCCGAGCGCATCGGCGCCGGGAACAGATTCGAACACAACTTCAGACACAACTTCAAACACAACGTGCGGAGACGACATGACTGCACCAGCGCGGGTCGCCATCACGGGGGCCGCAGGAAATATCGGATACGCCCTCGCCTTCCGGATCGCGGCTGGCGACATGCTGGGGCCGGACCGGCCCGTCACCCTGCAACTTCTGGAGATCCCGCCCGCGCTCGATGCGCTGCGGGGTGTCGAAATGGAACTCAACGACTGCGCCTTCCCCCTCCTCCGCGGGGTCGTCGGGACCGCGGATGTGAACGAGGGGTTCGAAGGCGTCGACTACGCGCTGCTCGTGGGCGCCAAACCGCGCGGACCGGGGATGGAACGCGGCGACCTCCTGGCCGACAACGGGAAGATCTTCGGCCCCCAGGGTCGTGCGCTGAGCGACCGCGCCTCGCCCGACGTGCGCGTCCTCGTGGTCGGGAACCCGGCGAACACGAACTGTCTCATTGCCGCGGCGAACGCGCCGAAGCTCGACCGCCGGCAGTTTGCGGCCATGACCCGCCTCGACCACAACCGCGCGATCAGCCAGTTGGCCGAGAAGACGGGGACGCACGCGACGGAGATCCGGCGCATGACGGTCTGGGGCAACCACTCCGCCACGCAGTACCCCGACATCAGCCGGTGTACGGTGGCGGGCGCGCCGGCGCTCGATCTCGTCGACGAGACCTGGTATCGGGACACGTTCATCCCGAAGGTGCAGAAGCGGGGCGCCGAGATCATCCAGGCGCGCGGCGCCTCGTCCGCGGCTTCGGCGGCGTCGGCCGCGATCGACCACGTGCGGACGTGGGTACAGGGCACGCCGGAGGGGGATTGGACGAGCATGGCGGTCCACGCGGACGGCCGCTACGGCGTGGCGGAAGGCGTCGTCTACTCGCATCCCGTGACCTGTTCGGACGGCGACTACTCGGTCGTGGACGGCCTCGATATCGACGATTTCAGCCGCGAACGCATGGACCTCACCGACGCCGAACTACGGCAGGAGCGCGAGGCCGTCGCGGCACTGGTGGGGTAGGCGGCCAATGGAGCCGATGGGCTGGATAGCCAAGGGGTTGACCCCGATCCTCAACGTTTCGGACCTGCAGGAGAGCTTCGCGTGGTTCGAGCGGTTGGGATGGAAGAAGAGCTGGGACTGGGGCGATCCACCGGATTTCGGGGGCGTCACCTCCGGCGACTGCCAGATCTTCCTGTGCCAGAACGCCCAGGGCGGCCGGGGCCGTAGCGATGTCGAAAGGACGTTCGGCCCCGGCGGCGACGACGGGGCCGACAAGGGCGCGTGGATGTCCGTCTGGGTGGACGACGTCGACGCGGTGCACGAGCGGTGCGTCGAGCAGGGCCTCGACGTCACATGGCCGCCCGCGGACATGCCGTGGGGCGTGCGCGAAATGCACGTCCGCCACCCCGACGGCCACGTCTTCCGCATCAGCCGCGGGATCGACCTGGACTAATCTTTCCGTCTCCTCTTGTCGCGGAGGATCCGGGCCGCGGCCGCGGCGCCCGCCCGCCCGTTGAGCCCGCCTCCGGGGTGCGTGCCGGCCCCGCACAGGTAGAGTCCGTCGACCGGCGTGCGGTATCGGGCCCAGCCTCCCGCCGGACGGCCGAAGAAGACCTGGTCGAGCGTCATCTCGCCGTGATGGATGTTCCCCTCGGGCAGCGCGAACCGGTCGGCGAGGTCGGCCGGCGTCAGCACGTGCCGGTGCAGGATCGCCGCTTCGAGGTTGGGGATGTGCTCCGCCAGTGCCGCGACGACCGCGTCACCCAGCGCCGCGCGGCGCGTGTCATCCCATGAGCCGTCGGCGAGTCGGAAGGGCGCGTACTGGGCCGCGACGGACAGAAGGTGACGCCCTTCCGGCGCCAGCGACGGATCGAGCGCGGTCGTGAGGACGGCGTCGAGGACCGGTCGCCCCGAGGGCCGGCCGTACTTCGCATGGTCGTACGCACGCTCGATGTAGTGAATGCTCGGCGCGACCGTGATGGCGGCGCCGGCAAGCAGGGCGTCCCGGGCCGCGTCGTCGCCGGACCGGAGGCACGGAGGCTCGCCCAGCGCGAGATGCACCTTCGCGACGACGCCCCGGTACTTGATGTTGTCCAGCGCGCGGACGAACTCGGGGGCCAGTTCGCCGGGGTCGACGAGGCCGAGCAACGTGCGGCCGGGATCGGCGGAGGACACGACGCGGGACGCCGCAATCTCGCCGCCTCCGGCGAGGGAGATGCCCGCCGCGCGCCCATCTTCGACGCGGATCGAGGCCACCTCGCGGCCGAGGCGGACCTCCGCTCCCGCCGCGACGGCGACGCGCTGAAGAGCGGCGCCCAGCGCGCCCATCCCGCCGCGCACCTGGCGCCTTCGCCGGACGATCCCGCCCGCGCCCACCATGTGGTGCAGGAACATGTAGCCGGTACCCGAAGCGAGCGGCCCCTGACAGATTCCGCGCACCCCGTCCGCCGCGAGCGCCCCCTTGAGCGCCTCGCTCTCGAACCACTCGTACAGCAGTTCCTCCACGGTCATCGGGAGAAGCCGCATGAGTTCGAGCGCATCCCGCCGGCCCACCCGGTTCATCTTCACGCCGAGGCGAAAGAGCTCCCACAGATCGCCACGGTCCGCGCCCGCCAGTCGCGGCGGCAGGGTGCCGTACAAGACGCCGAGGGCCCGGCTCGCCCGCGACATCGCGCGCATGAACTCCGGCCAGCGAGCGGCATCCCGCGCGGAGAAGGGCCGAATCATATCCGCCGTCCGCCCCGGGTCCGCCTCCAGGACGAGCGCCTCCCTCTCCGGTTGCGGCGACACGACGCAGGGAGCGGGAGACACGATCTCCAGCCCGGCGCCCCCCGGTCCCGTCTTCTCGAGCCCGAGGCCCGCCGTGACGCTCCGGTCGATCCCGGTCAGGCTGTGCGCGCCCGTGTCGACGCGGTACCCGGGCCAGAGCTCCTCCGTGGCGGCGCACCCGCCCGCCGCCTCCGCCCGCTCGACGACGACGACGCGGAGCCCGGCCCGGGCCAGGTACGCGGCGGCGATGAGGCCGTTGTGGCCCGCTCCGATGACGACGGCATCGCAGGCGTTCACCGGCGCCTCCGCCGCAGGTCCCGGAGGATCTCGAGCGCGGCGAGCCGCCCCGAGGCCCCGCACACCCCGCCTCCCGGATGCGTGCCCGAGCCGCACTGGTAAAACCCCCGCACGGGTGTCCGATAATCGGCCCAGGCGGGAGAGGGACGGAAGAAGAAGAGCTGCTGTGGCGTCAACTCGCCGTGGAAGATGTTGCCTTCGGTGAGCCCGAGCTGCTCCTGCATGTCCAGCGGCGTGAGCACCTGCCGGTGGAGGATGGAGTCCCTGAGGTTCGGCACGTATTCCGACAGCGTGTCGACGACCGCGTCCCCGAACGCCTCCCGCTTCGCGTCGTCCCAGCCGCCCTCGATGTCGAAGGCGGCATACTGGACGAAGATCGACATCACGTGCCGTCCCGGCGGCGCCATCCCCGGGTCGATCATGGACGGAATCACGATGTCCATGTAGGGCTGCCGCGAGAACCCTCCGTACTTGGCGTCGTCGTAGGCGCGCTCCAGGTAGTCGATGCTCGGGCTGATGGAGAAGGCGCCGCGCAGGTGGGGGCCTCCGCCGGGCAGGCAGGAGAACTCGGGCGCCTCCGACAGCGAGAGGTTGACCTTCCCGGAAGAGCCTCGGATCCGGAAGCGCCGGATCGCCTTCACGAGATCGTCCGGCAGCTCTCTCTGGTCGAGCAGGCCGAGGAAGGTGCGTTTCGGATCGACCCCCGACACGACCGTCTTCGCCGTGAGTTCTTCACCGTCGTCGAGGACCACCCCGTGAGCCCGCGCGTTCCTCGTGAGCACGCGCTCGACCGTGGCTCCGGTCCGTATCTCGGCGCCGTGGGATCTGGCCGATGACGCGATCGACTCGCTGACCATCCCGTTCCCGCCCCGGGCGAATCCCCACGCCCGGAACACGCCGTCGATCTCCCCCATGTAGTGATGGAGAAGGACGTACGCCGTCCCCGGAGACCGAGGGCCGAGGAAGGTCCCGATGATCCCGCTCGCGGACATCGTCGCCTTCAGCGGGTCCGACTCGAACCACTCGTCCAGATAGTCGGCCGCGCTCATGGTCCCCAGTTTGAAGAGCGCGTGGAACTGCTGCTCGTCGAGACCGCGCGCGTGCCGTCCCAGCATGAGCAGCGTCTTCAGGTCGCGCGGCCCGGGAGAGAGCGGGTCGGGCGGCACGATGCCGAGGAGGGGTTTCACGGCCCACGCGAGCTGGTACATGAGCGTCGCAAAGTCGTCGTACGCCTCCGCGTCCTTCGGGGAATGGCGGTACAGGTCGCGGCGCGTCTGGTCGTGGTCGGCCCAGCGCCCCAGGTAGTCGCCGTTCGGGAGCGGAGTCACCGTGCTCTCGAGCGGGAGGATCTCCAGCCCGTGCCGCGCGAGTTGCAGATCCCGGATGATCTCGGGCCTCAGCAGGCTTACGACGTAGGAGGCGACGGAATACTTGAACCCGGGGAAGATCTCCTCCGTCACGGCCGCTCCGCCCACCAGATGCCGGCGCTCGAGCACAACCACGCGAAGTCCGGCCCGGGCGAGATAGGCGGCGTTGATGAGTCCGTTGTGGCCGCCCCCGACGATGATCGCGTCGTACGTATTCGTTGCACTCACGGCGTGGCCCGTTTCCTCTCGGGGTCGAAGAACGGGGTCTTCGCGACGGCGGCCCGGGCCCGGCGCCGACGGTGCTCGACGGTCACCTCGATCTCGAGTTCGGTTCCGACGGCCGCGGAGTCCGCCTCGAGGTGCGCCAATCCCAGATAGGTCTTGAGGGTCGGCGACCAGCCCCGGCTCGTGGCGTATCCCACCTGTCGCCCGCCCGCGTACAGCGGCACGCTGTCGCGCAGGGTCGTGCCCGGGAGTTGCGGGGGGAGGCCGACGGGCGCGTACGCCGCCTCGAGCGACTCCCAATCGAGGGCGATCCCCCGGAAGCGCCAGGCGGGCGGGAGGGTCCGTTCGGCGCGGAGGGCCGCCCGGCCCACGAAGTTCGACGCCTCGAGCGACACGGTCCAGCCGAGGCCGAGTTCGTACGGAGACGACTTCTGGTCCTCGATGACCGCACGGTGGGCCGGGATGAAGTCGACATCGACGAGGAGCAGGCCGGCCTCGAGCCGGGCCATGTCCAGGGCGAGCATGCCTGCCGGGGCGAGGCCGAACGGTTCCCCCGTCGCCGTGAGGGCGTCCCACAGCGGAATCGCGTCCGCGGCGCCGACCCAGATCTCGTAGCCGAGGTCGCCGGTGTAGCCCGTGCGTGAGATTTCTGCGTCGATCCCGGCGATCCGCGCCGACATCACGCGGAAATAGCGGAGTTCCGCCACGTCGCCGTCGGTGATTTGCCGGAGCAAATCGCGCGAACGAGGCCCCTGGAGGGCGAGCGCGGCCACCTGCTCCGTCTCTTCCTCTATTTCCACGTCGAGTCCCCGGGCGTTCTCGTGCAGCCACTTCAGCGTCGGCTCGGCGGACGTCAGGCGGAAATCGGCGGCGCGAAGCCGGTGCAGGGTGCCGTCGTCCCGCACCTTGCCGGCCGCGTCGCACCAGGGCGTGTAGTACACCTGCCCCACGTCCTGTCGGTCGACATCTCGAGTGACGACGCGGTTCGCGAGCGTCGCCGCGCCCGGGCCCGAGAGCCGGTACTTGTAGAGCGGCGAGACATCGATGAGCGCGCACGCCGAGCGGATGGCCTGGTATTCATGCTCGTGACCGGGCTGGTACGAACCTGCCGAGAGGTGCCCGGCCCAGCGCCGCCAATTGCCGGCCTGGCAGAGCGGACCGGTCCGTTCGTGAAAGGGTGTTCCCCGGACGACGGAAGGCGCTGGCACCGTGGCTTTTCGCGGCTGGCCGATTGCCGGATCGGCTGGCTAGCCGGGGAGCCGCAGGGCGACGAGTTCCCCGGGCACGCCCCGCCCCGCCACGGCGGCGACGATGTACTGCTTCCCTTCGTGCATGTACGTCATCGGGACGCCGGTCTGGTGCGACGGCAGTTCGATCTCGGCCAGGATCTCGCCCGTCTCCTTGTCGTGGGCGCGCAGGAGGCCGGTGAGATCCGGCGACATCGTCCCCCCGCCCGTTCCCGCGAAGAGCAGCGTGCTCGTCGCGAGGAGCCCGGCCCGGCTGGGCCGCCCGGTGCGCGGGATGTCGACGCCCTCGAGGGCCGGGTGTTCCTCCACGAACGACGGCGTGTGGTCGTTCGCGATCTGCCACACCTTCCGTCCCGTGTTCATGTCGAGCGCCGTGATCCGTCCCCAGGGCGGCTTCAGGATGGGCAGGCCGCGGGGTCCGCCGACGCCCCGGGGCCGTCCGGCGATGTAGCGCATGTTCGACGACTCGGGATCGTTCACGAGCCCGATCACGGTTCCGCGCGTCGCGGACCCCACGAAGAGCCGCTGCGTCTCCGGGTCGTACGCCGCGCCCGGCCAGTTCGCCCCGCCGAGGCTGCCCGGCGTGATGAGGGTTCCCTGGTTGCCCCCCTCGACGAGCACGGTCGGCGGCGTGAACAACTCTCCGAGCGTGAGGTTCTTTGCGATCTCCAGCGCCTCCGCCTTCAGTTCCGGCGTGAGGTCGATGAGGTCGTCCTCGGTCGCGCCCTGCATGTCGAACGGCACGGGGAGCGTCGGGAAGGGCTGCGTAGGTGCGTACCATTCCCCCGGCACGTCGCCAGCGGGCACCGGCCGTTCCTCGATCGGCCACACCGGCGCGCCCGTCACGCGGTCGAATACGTACGTGAACGCCTGCTTCGTCACCTGCGCCACAGCCCGGATCTCCCGCCCGTCCACCGTAATGTCCATCAGAACGGGCGCCGCCGGCGGATCGAAATCCCAGATGCCATGATGCACGGTCTGGAAATACCAAACGACTTCGCCCGTGCTCGCGTCGACGCACACGAGGCTTTGCGAGTAGAGGTTGTCGCCGGGGCGATGGCCCCCGTAGTAGTCGCCCGTGCCCGCCTCCACCGGCAGATAGACGTAGCCCAGGTCGAGATCCGCGGTGAACGGGGTCCAGACGGCGGCGTTGCCGGTGTAGTCCCAGGATCCGTCTTCCCACGTCTCGTGGCCGGGAGCGCCCGGCTGGGGGATGGTGTGGAACGTCCACAGTTGCTCGCCCGTCCGCGCGTCGAAACCCCGCACGTGACCCGGCGGCATCTCCTTCGTCGGAGGACGTCCTCCCTGCGGAAGCGCGGCCCCGACGACGATCACGTCTCCGACGACGACCGGGGGAGAACTCGATCCGATTCGGTCGTTCACCAGATCCAGTTCCCGCCCGAGACCCAGCTTGAGATCCAGGATCCCGCCGTCGCCGAAGGCCGGGTCGGGGAGGCCGGTCTTCGCATCCAGCGAGACCATGTGATAGGCGGGCGTGATGAGAAGCACCCTCTCTTCGACGCCATCCGTCCAGTAACCGACGCCGCGCCCGGAGTTGCCCCGCGGTGCGTTCCTGCCGCGTTCGCCCTCGTCGAGCCGATACATCCAGAGCGTCTCGCCCGTCTCCGGGTCGATCGCGACCGCCGCCCGCCGGAATCCCGCCGTGGCATAGAGGGTCCCGTTCGCGTACAGCGGGGTCACGCGGTAATAGCTCTCGGGGGTCGGACCGAAGTTGCGCGTCTTCCAGCGCCACGCGATCTCCAGGTCCTCCACGTTCGAGGCGTCGATCTGGTCAAGCGGCGCGTAGCGCGTGGACCCGGCATCTCCGGCCCAGTAGCGCCATTCCCCGTCCGCGGCGCCGGCCTGGGCGGCCGCGGGCGGCGAGCCGACGGCCAGTCCGGCACCCAGCACCACCAGGCTTGCCCACCTGCTCGCTTTGCTGTGACTTCCCTCCATCGTTCACTCCACGAGACGAGTGTGAAGCTCCGGCCCAGAGCCGAGGTTCGGCCCGGCCACGCCCTACAGTCCGCTGCGGCGCCCCGGCGGGCAACCGTGCCCGGACGCGCTATATTCATCGCTTCCTCCCGCCCGGAGACGCACGATGTTGCGAAGACTGGTGCCGCCGACAGTGGCCGCCGCGATGTGCCTGTCATGCGGCGGAGGCGCGATCGGACCCTCGGGTAACCTGTGCGACACGCGGCACGAGGTTGAAGTGTGCGTGGACCGACCCGAGTACCGGTCCAACGAATCCATTGTCATCGCGACTCGCAACCTGTCCGACCGTCCGATCTTCAGGGATGCGTGCGGGATGTCCACGTCGCGGGTGCCGGATCCCGAGGACGAGTTCACGCCGTTCTACAGCCCACAGCGCAACTGCGGCATATCGGTTACCCGGGAGATGATCGTCGAGCGCATGGAGAGGCTCGGGTCCGGAGAAGCGACCCGGGATACCCTGCAATTGGGTTACGCCCCGCAGGACTTCTTTCGTGCGCAGGTGTGGCTCCTGACTCCGAGCGGGGACCTGGCTTTCGACACGCCGGCCACGAGCGGCGTCTTCGTCATCTTTCCGGGAGCCAACAACTGAACCCGTCGAATGAACCCGTCGAATGAACCCATCGAACAATGTGCCGTCACGCCCCCTCTTCCCATAGATTCCGAGGGATCGCAAACCCGTGAACCTCCGGAGATCGAAGATGTCACGCAGGCTCCCCATGTCCGTGCTTGCCGCCGCCCTCGTCCTCTCATGCGGTGAGGACGCGACCGGACCGACCGCCTCTCTGTGCGCGACGCAACACGGTCTCGAAGTCTGCGTGGACCGGCCCGAGTACGGACCCTCGGGATCGATCGCCGTCACCACGCGGAACGTCTCCGGCGCTCCGGTCTTCAAGGACTCCTGCGCGACCAAGGCCGTGGGCGTGACGAACCTCGAGGTGGAGTTCGAAGCCCTCTACAACCCGCGGCTTCATTGTGGCCCCGCGGTCGAGAAGGCGGATATCGTCGCACGCATGGTCGAACTCGATCCGGGAGAATCGGCGACGGAAACGCTGCGACTCACGTCGTTCGCCTTCCAGGGCTGGTACCGCGTGAACGTGTGGATCCTGGATTCGGAAGGGAATCTTGCGGTGGAAACACCGGCGACCAGCGGGATCTTCCAGGTATTCCCATCCGTAAGCGGATAACCGGCATGCTCCGCGCCGTTCGCCGCCTCCGGGGTGCCGCGCGAACCGCGCCGGCCCGACGGGCGTTCCTGACCGCGCTTGCCGCGCCAATCGTGCTCGCTGCACCGGCCCTCTCCGCGTCGGGCCAGACACCGGCGGCGGTGCGCGAATACGAGGCGCCGCCCGCCGTCTCCCCGCCCGCCATCGACGGATCGCTGGACGACGCGGCCTGGCGCGGCGCGCCCTGGACGGAACCCTTCGTCGACATTCGCGGCGGGGGCTGGCGCGATCCCCATCTCGGGACGCGCGCCAAGATTGTTTGGGATGAGCGCTTCCTCTACGTGGGCGCCGAACTCGAAGAACCGCACCTCTGGGCGACGCTCGCGGACCGCGACGCCATCGTCTACCGGGAACACGACTTCGAGGTCTTCCTCGATCCGGACGGCGACGGTCTCGCCTACTACGAACTCGAGATCAACGCGCTCGGGACAGAGTTCGATCTCTTCCTCGACAAGCCGTACCGCCGAAAGGGAAAGGCGGACATCGCGTGGGACATCGAAGGTCTGCGTACCGCGGTGCAACTCGATGGCACGCTGAACGACCCTTCCGACCGGGACACCGGCTGGTCGGTGGAGATCGCGATCCCCTGGTCGGCGCTCCGCCCCCCCGGCGCACCCGCCGACGCCGCGGTCGCGGCTCCCCGGCCCGGCGACGTCTGGCGCGTCAACTTCTCGCGCGTGCAGTGGCCCCTCGCGGTCGCCGACGGCGAATACCGGAAGGAGCGGGAACCCGAAGACTGGAGCGACCATCCGGAGGAGAACTGGGTGTGGTCCCCGCAGGGTGAGATCGACATGCACATACCGGAGAAGTGGGGCGTCGTGCGCTTCGTCGCCGCCCGGGACGTGTCGCCGTGAGGCGCAGAGAGTTCGTCCGGGCCGCCGGCGGCGCGGCGGCGCTGGGGGCGGCGCTCCCCGCCTGCGCCTTCCCGCCCGACCCGGAAGCGCCCTTCACGCTGTGGACGTGGGTGCACGGGAACCGCGACCGCGACACCGCCGGCTGGCGCGAACGGTTCGCCCGCCTGCGCGAGGCCGGCTTCCACGCGGTCCTCGTGGGTGGCGGCGATGTCGATGTGGTCTCGGGGGCCGCCCGCGCGGAGGGACTCGAGTATCACCGCTGGTTCTGGACGATGAACCGCAACGGCGACGCCTGGGTGCAGGAGAACCACCCTGAGTGGTTCACGGTGAGCCGCAACCTGGAGAGTTCGCTCGATCACCCCCCGTACGTCGGGTACTACAAGTGGGTCTGCCCCTCGCGCGGCCCCGTGCGCGAATACCTGCGCGGACGCATCGCGGACCTCGCCGCCCACCCGGCGGTGGACGGCGTCCACCTCGACTACGTGCGCCACTGCGACGTCATCCTCCCGCGCGCGCTCTGGGAGACCTACGACCTCGTACAGGATGTCGAGCACCCGGAGTTCGACTTCTGCTACTGTGACGTCTGCCGCGAGCAGTTTCGCGCCCTGGACGGGCGGGATCCGCTGGAGATCCCCGATCCGCCCGCCGACGAGGCCTGGCGCCGCTTCCGGTGGGACTCCGTGACGGGCGTCGTGCGCGAACTCGCCGAGGCGGCCCACGAGCACGGGAAGCCCATCACGGCCGCCGTCTTTCCGACCCCTGCCATCGCCCGCACGCTGGTCCGCCAGGACTGGGACCGGTGGCCTCTCGACCGCTTCTTCCCGATGCTCTACCAGAGTTTCTACCTTGAGGACATCCCTTGGATCGGCGAAGGCGTGCGCGAGGGCATCGCGGCCCTCGAGGCCGCGGACCGTGACGTGCGGGGGGGAGCCGCCACGCCGCTGAACGCCGGACTCTACCTGCCGGCGCTCGATCCTTCCGGGCTGGCGGAGGCCGTCGCGACCGCGCGGGAGGCGGGCGCGGCCGGCGTGTCGCTGTTCGAGATGGACGGTCTCACGGATGAACATCTCGCCGCCCTTCTCGACACCACGATCTAGTCGCGGGCCGCCGCCGGCTGCACGCCCGGCGCCACAGGCGGGGCC
>LXNJ01000743.1_pt1 | contig 21373 bp, 15 predicted proteins | sample 809081 | NCBI WGS metagenome assembly LXNJ01 (sample SAMN04870510, study PRJNA318959) | sponge metagenome | biome: sponge; feature: marine sponge reef; material: water | host: Petrosia ficiformis | place: Greece: Milos, Mediterranean Sea | collected 2013-05-29 | depth 5-7 m | reverse complement strand
CTGCTTCGGCGGCACCTGGCGGGAGGCGGCCGGGCGGGCGGGCCGAATCGAGGTCGTGCCGCGGGACGGCGTGCGGCGGCGCTTCCACGCGCTGCTGGCGGGCGGGCGCCTCCACGTCGAGACCGAGGTCGACCGTTTCGCGGCGGGCCGGCCCATAGCGTTCAGTGAGGACCTCAGAGAACTCGGCTTCGAACTCGAAAGCCGGAACCCGGCGGCGCACGTCAACGCGGTGCGCGTGGTCGGGCTGCCCGCGGGAACCTACCAGGTGTTGCGCGAGGACGGGTCGCGTGGAGCGGATGCCATCGCCTCGTTCGAAGTGGCAGAAGGGGCCGCGGCCAGCTTCGACGTCCCCGTGGACGGGACCACGGGCTCGGGAGTGGTAACCGTGCGGAGGGCGGGCGCAGCCCCGGGCGCGCCATGAAAGCCTTGTCGCGCCGCATGCTCCGTGGCCGCCCCGTCGGCGCGAAGCTCCTGCTGCTCGCGACCACGGCCGGCTGCTCAGGGAACGGAACGAGCGACCTCGCCAGCCTGCTCCCTGACCCGTCCAGCCCGGAGTGGACCCGCCCCTCGCCATCCGTCTGGCGCGCCCGCTTCGAGACGAACAAGGGTGCCTTCGTGTTGGAACTGGTCCGGGACCAGGCCCCTCTCGGCGCCGACCGCTTCTACAACCTCGTGCGCCTGGGATACTACGACGATACGAGATTCCACCGCGTCAGCGAAGGGTACATCGTCCAGTTCGGGCTGCACGGCGATCCCCGGGTGAACGCTGCCTGGCTGCACCGGCAGATCCCCGACGACCCGGCCCACGGCAGCAACGTTCGCGGAACGCTGGCCTTCGCAATGTCGCCCGAGCCGAACACCCGCAACACCCAGATCTACATCAACCTGGGCGACAACACGCGCAACGACGTCGAGCCCTTCGCGATCTTCGGGCGGGTTGTCGAGGGGATGGAAGTGCTGGACAGTCTCTATTCGGGTTACGGCGAGGAGTCCGGCAGCGGCGTCAGGCAGGGCCGCCAGCGTCCCATCGTGGAAGGCGGCAACGAGTACCTGGACCGTAACTTCCCCCTCCTCGACCGCATCATCGGCGCCACCCTGGTCGAACCCGGTCCATCGTAGCTGTTAGCGAGCGGCTGGCTGCTCCGCGCACGATACCGGCCGGATCCGCTTCCCGTGGAAGATGTCCATGGGGATGCGGTGCGTGTTGAAGACGCGCCCGAGCAGCTCGCCGAGCACAGGGTCGTAGGCGACGAATTCATCCGGCGACTCCACCGTCACGTCCCCGGCGAAACACTCTCCGTAGTTGGAGAAGAACCACCACTGGACGCCTTCGGCCCAGTACTCGTTCGGATTCGTGGTGGCGTAGTGCCTGCGCCCGTCGGCATGCTCGTATTTGCCCGCGGCCATCGCGGCGTCGTACGCGGCAACGATCTCCTGTGCCATTCCCGGGTCGACGTCCCGGATCGCCCTGTGGATGGCATGGGCAAACTCGTGGACGAAGATGTGTTCGCCGAAGTAGCGCGTGTCGGGATAGCCCAGGATGTTCTCCTCGGCCCCGGTGGTGGGGTTGCCGCCCAGTCCCCGCGACCGGTTGGCATGATAGTCCCGGTCCGCCTGCATGATGGGCTCGTCCTCGGGAGCACCCGGCCGTTTGCGCATTCCGTATTCCGGGATATCCATCGTCATTTCGACCTCGGCAATCACGCCCGTGCGCCAGTTCCGCTCGATCATCGACGCGCGCAGGTCCGGCCGCGCCACCAGCATCGCGTTGATGATGTCGCGCACGACCAGCAGCGCGATATCGGGGACCTTGGTCGACGAGAGCACCGGAATGCCGTCCGCGTCCACGTACTTCTGGTAGAACGGATCGACCCCCAGCTCTTCGGGCACGGGACCCACCGTGGCCTCCACGTAGTCATGGAGCAACGCGACCGGCCGACCGGTCTCGGCCTCCAGCCTGGCCCGTTCCGCCCGGTTGCGCTCGGCGGCCGCCCGGGCCTCCGCCTCGGTGCGCGGCCGGCGCTCCTGGGCCAGCGCCGAATCCACGACGCCACCGACGAGCAAAGCACCCGCCATTGGGACAAGCATCAATCTGCACACGGGTATACCCTCCTCCCGGAGTGCCGCGCACGCGGCTGACGCCACGGCCGCCTGCCCGCGGGGATCGCCGGATTCGCCGCAGCCGGATAGTCATGTACAATAGGTGGGATGGCCCCTTTCCGCACTGATCAGCCCATGAGCCCCATGCTTCGACCATGTCGTCCAGGCCTGCTTCCGTTGCTGCTGACCCTCGCTGCGGCCGGCTGCGACGCACCCGCGCGGGACGGACGGACCGGAGCGGATGGGCCGGAGCGCGCATCCGGGCCGCTCTTCACGCTGATGCCCTCCTCCGCGACCGGCGTCACATTCGTGAACCAACTGCCCGAGACCGCCGGGAGAAACGGGCTGGCCTATCAGTACTACTACAACGGTGCGGGCGTGGCTGCCGGCGATGTGAACGGCGATGACCTGCCGGACCTCTACTTCACCGCCAACATCGGCCCCAACCGCCTGTATCTGAACCGCGGCGGGATGCGGTTCGAGGACGTGACGGACCGCGCCGGCGTCGGCGGCCCCACTGACGGATGGGCCACCGGGGTGACGCTGGTCGACATCAACGCCGACGGCCGCCTCGATATCCACGTCAGCCAGTCGGGGCCCTTCGGCGAGGACGATCTCCGCCGCAACGTGCTGTTCGTCAACCGCACGGAGGAAGGCGGCGTTCCCGTCTTTGCCGAGGAGGCCTCCGCCTATGGCCTCGACGATCCCGCCTACTCGACGCAGGCTGCGTTCTTCGACAGCGACCGTGACGGCGACCTGGACATGTACCTCCTGAATCACGGCATCCCCGCCTACCGGACGCTGCTGCAACTGGAGGCGGGACGCTCGCCCCTTGAGGTGGACAAGTTGTACCGCAACGATGGCGACCGCTTCGTCGACGTCTCGTCCGAGGCGGGGCTGATCGATTCCAACCTGGGGTTCGGCCTGGGTCTGAGCGTGGGCGACCTCAACAACGACGGCCTCCCGGACATCTACGTGGCCAACGACTACTCGGGTCCCGACTACCTGTACCTGGGCCGGGCGGACGGGCGCTTCCAGAACGTGATCGAACGGTCCATGGGTCACATTCCGCTCTCGTCGATGGGTTCGGACATCGGCGACCTGGACGGCGACGGCTGGCTGGACCTGGCGGTTCTCGAGATGGAGCTGCCGACGCACTACGGTCGCAAGACGCGGGAGACGGGCCGGGAACAGGAGCGGTTCGCTCTCCTGGCCCGCGAGGGACTGCACCGCCAGTACATGGCCAACGCGCTGCAGTGGAACCGCGGAACCCCGGACGGCCACACCCCCGTCTTCTCCGATGTCGCGTACCTCGCCGGAGTCGCTCAGACCGACTGGAGCTGGGCCGCGCTGCTCGCGGATCTGGACAACGACGGCCGGGGGGACCTGTTCGTCACCAACGGCATGGCCGGCGTGAGCATCAACCCCGACTTCGACGCGTACATGGAGCGGCGCATCGCCGAGGTCCAGGCGGCGGAAGGGCGCGTCACGGAGGCGCTCATCCTGGAGCTTATCGAGAACATGCCCCGCCGCCGGACAGCCAACCACGCTTTCCGGAATCAGGGGAACCTGACCTTCACCGACATGGCGGACGCGTGGGGCCTGGACCAGCCGACGTACTCCACCGGGGTGGCCTACGCCGACCTCGACGGGGACGGCGACCTGGACCTGGTCGTGAGCAACGTGCTGGAGGAGGCCTTCGTCTACAGGAACAACGCTCGCGAGACGGAGGGCACCCACTTCCTGCGGGTCAGACTCCGCGGTCCGTCCGGCAACCCGTTCGGCATCGGAACGCGCGTGCGACTGACGACGGACAATTCCCGGCAATTACAGGAATTGCAGCTCACCCGTGGATACCAGTCGTCCGTGGAGCCGGTCCTGCATTTCGGTCTCGGCGAGCGTTCGACGGTGGACACCGTGGAGGTTCGCTGGCCGGACGGATCCGTGGAGACGCGCACCGGGGTTGCCGCGGGCGCTACGCTCACCCTTGCCCACTCGGATGCGCAACCAGCCGCGCCACCGCCACCCGGCCCGACCCCGCTCTTTGCCGACGCCACATCGCTGTTGCGCCCCCTGCCGCGTCACACGGCGAGCCTGTCCATGACGGACGCCTCCCTGGAACCGTATCCCTCAAGACGCGAACTGGTCGCGCTGGCGGTGGGGGATCTCGATGGCGACGCGCTGGACGACTTCGTCTTCGGCGGGAGTGAGTACCAGCCGTCCCTCGTGTACTTCCAGGCCGAGGACGGAACATTCGAGGCGCTGACCGAACTCCCCGCGGTTGCAGCCATGTCGGAGACGACGGCCGCCGCAATCTTCGACGCCGACGGCGACGGGCTGAACGACATCTGGACTGTTTCCGGCCACGCGGCCGCCCTCAACCGTCCCGGGCAACACCATCGCCTGTTCCTGAACGCGGGGAACGGGACCTTCCGCGAATCGCCGGGGATCCCGGCGGAAGGGGCCGGTGCGCTGCCCACCCTCGCCCCGGGCGACTACGACGGCGACGGCCGCACGGACGTATTCGTCGGAAGCTACAGCGTGCCCGGCAGCGGCCTGGCGACGGGCGGCCGCCTGCTGCGCAACAGCGGAGGGTCGTTCACGGACGTAACCGCCGAGGTGGCCCCGGAAATCGCGGATCTGGAGACAGTAACGGACGCGCTGTGGGCTGACCTGGACGGAAACGGGACGCTCGACCTGCTGGTGGCGGGAGAGTGGATGCCCCCCACCCTGTTTCTGAGCGACGGAGGGCGGATCCGCAATACGACGGAACAGGCCGGCCTGGGCGGCCTGGCCGGATGGTGGCAGAGTCTGGCCGCAGCCGATTTCGATGGTGATGGGGACCTCGACATCATCGCCGGCAACGTCGGCCTCAACTATCCCTACAGCCCGTCGGCGGAGCAACCGTTCGAGCTGTACGTGGGGGACTTCGACGGCGACGGACAGAACGAACGCGTGCCCGCGTATCACGAAGGCGGCAGCCTGTACCCGTGGTTCGGCCGGGATCGCATGGCGTCCATGCTGCCCTGGGTTTCCCGGCTCTATCCCACACTCGACTCGTTCGCGAGTGCCACCCTCGCGGACATTCTCCGGCCCGAAGGCATACGGGCCGCGCAGCGCCTCCAGGCCCGAACGCTGGCCAGCGTGTATCTCGAAAACACGGGCGCCGGCCAGCTGCGGCCCCGTCCGCTACCGAGGGCCGCCCAGATCTCGGCCGTCACCGGCGCCGTGCCCGCCGACTTCGATGGCGACGGGGCGACCGACCTCGTACTGGCGGGCAACTTTCACGGGTTCGACCACAGCATTCCCCGGCTGGACGGCGGCCTGGGCGTCTTCCTGAAGGGCGACGGAGCCGGAAATCTCCGTCCGGTGGCACCGGGCGCAAGCGGGCTCTGGCTGGAGGGAGAGGTTCGAACGCTGGCGCTGGTCCGCGTGGGGAGGGACCCGCATCCGGGCCTCCTCGCGGGCATCGCCGGCAGCGAGGCGCTTCATGTACGTCGCGTCATGTCCCCGCCATCCTGAGCACACCCCACCACCCTGCCTATCGGGGGATGATTTCGATCACGCCCCTGGGATTCCCCATGCCGAAACGGGCGCTGGCCTCCCCCGTCGACCAGTAGCGGAGTTCGGCAACATCCTGGACGTAGACGCTCTTGAGGTAGTCCAGGTCACCCACGCGCGAACCGTACATGTACACATTGGGACGGGCTTCGGTAGCATTCGTCAAGGAGACGGGCCCGCGACCCGTCAGCCATTCGGGTCTGACCATCTGCAGGGCTTCAAAGGCGGTTTGGCTGTTGGTGGCCGAGAGTTCGTCGCCGCTGATCACATTGCGCGCCGCCCCGGAAGAAGACGACGACATGGCGGTGCACGCCGCCGCCGCGACCACAACGATGGCGAGCCCGGCGATGGGCAGGACCTTTTTCTCCATGGTGTCACCTTTCGGGGGGCTACCCGATGGGGATGCGAAGAATCCTGAAGCCCGCTGGCGGAGGATTCTCGTCGTCGACCTCAGGGGGTCGGTTCGGGTTTTCCTGCAGGAAGATCTGGTCCACGAGAAGCGCGAACACGGCCCCCGCCCCGATCAGGGCGACCGCCGTCCGTCTGGCCGACAGCTCTCTCCTGTGAACCTCGCTGATCTCGCGCCGGGGGAGGACGATCGTCTCGCGCACGTTCTCGAACTGCGTGCCAGGGTAGTGCTTGCCGAGCCACACGATCACGGCCACGGAATCCGGAGGCCGCAATGCGACCTCCGCGTCCAGTTCGGTCCTCAACCGTCCCAGGTGCCGGGCAGCACGGACGGCCCCGTCGTCGGTCAGCCGCACGCGCACTTCCTCCATGGCCGGTACAACGCTCGCGTCGACCTCCGTGTACGTCACACACGCAGTCGACGAAAGCGAACCGCCGAGCAGCAGGACCAGACCCGCTTTCCACCGCACCATCAAGACGCCTCCGCTCTGTGCGGCCTGGGGACCGGACCGACGACGCCGGACAGTCGCCGGCGCCGTCGGTCCCTGGCCTTCCCCGGGCGCTAGTTCCCTCCCGTCAGATCGGCAGAGGGAGATCCGCCCCACCAGACCGAGGGTCCAGAGAACAACATCCCCTGAAGGCCGGGGTCCACGCCACTGGCCGTAACATTCTCGGAGTTGCTGGCCAACTCCGACTCGGGCGTGCGGATCCGCACCGGGATCGCGGGAAGGAACGCGTTCGGCACGGGTTCGATCGCGGGGAAGCCTGTACGCCGCCAGTCGTTCCACGGCTCGACCGTCAGGTAGTTGGCAATCCACTTCTCCCTGATGATCTCCTCGAGCGGGTTGGCCAGCGACGCCAGCATCGGCCGGGCGGCCACGTAGGCATCGATGTCCGCCGGGTCCACACCCCACTTCTCCATGATGGCGCGGATGCCTTCCCGGTATGGGCCGTCGGCCGCCCCGGGACCGCTCAGGATGAGCCGCGCTTCCGCCTCCGTGAATTTCGCGTCGGCGTAGCTGGCCACGTTCAGGGGCGCGTCCTCGGCCGTGAAGAAGTGCCCGACCTCGGATATCGTCGAGTCCGGCGCGGGCTCATCCGCGTTGTAGTGGCCGCGGTACACCACTTCGCCGTTCTCCATGTCCTTGACGGCTGGCTCCACCATGATCGGCAACCTCGGATCGTCGCGCTCCTTCAGCATGTCAACCGTCAATCCGCTCGCAGTGAAGAGGAGGTTCCGGTCGACGTATCGCCAAAGCGGATTTCGGGCACCAGCTCCCCCCGGGTATTCGAAGACGACGTCGTCGGTGGTGCTGGAAAGGCCCTCACCGAGCGCGCTCAACGCTGCCTGTGCACGCTCCTGCGCGTTCTCGCCCGGCGCATACGCCAGGCGGAGTTGATGCCGGGCCTGAACCGCGCGGGCCAGCTTGACCCAGCGGGACATGTCACCGGTGAAGAGCAGGTCGTTGGCGCTCGGGGTCCTTCGGCTCGGCTGTTTCATGGAGGCAACCGCTTCGTCCATCATCGCGAGCGCCTGCCCGTAGACGGTCGGAAGCTGGTCGTCGTATGCCGGTGTCGGAACGGCCGGGTCGAGCGCCTCCGTGAACGGCACGGGGCCCCACAAGTCCGTCGTGTGGAGCCAGACCCATGCCGAAAGGAACTTGGCGAGGCCGTAATACGCCGCGTCCGTGTCGGGGTCGACCTCCTCCATCATGAGTTTGAGTTCGTTGAGCATCGTGGCGTAGTGGTAGCTCCACGCCCCGTTTGCGGAGTTGTCCTGCACTTCGTAGAGCTGGAGTTCGTCGTAGCCTCGCGAGTCCCGGTTGTACGAGGTCTGCTGCATCCACTCGACGGTCCACTGTCCGGGATCGCCGTAGTAGACCGTGTGGACCATGCCCGTGACAACCGCTGGCAGGCGGACGTCGACGCGGGCGTTCACGGGGGCGTTGGGGTCCGTATTGACGTCAAGGAAGCTGTCGCAACCACCGGCAAACACGGCCAGGAGCGCGACCGCCGCAGTCCGAGCCATCGGGGATCGTCTCATATCAAACATGGCGTTTCTCCTTTCTCGTGATCCCAATGGGTCAGAAGCTCGTCCGGACACCAAAGGTGAAACCCTTCGTCTGCGGCGCCGGGAAGTGCCGGTAGTACTGCCAGGCACTGTTGAAGCCACCTGAGATGTCCGCTTCCGGATCGCCCATGGAGAAATCCGACCACACGCCCAGGTTTCGACCGGTCGCGTATACCGTTGCACGGTCGACACCGATGCTCTCCAGCAGCGTCCGCGGTACGTCGTACGACAGCGTGACCTGTCGCAGCTTGATGAAACCGCCGGGTTCGATCTGCCCCTCGTGCTTGTCGTAGCCGTGCATCAGTTCGTAGTAGGTCGGGTCCTTTACGACCGACTTCGTGTTCGGCTGGCCGGTCGTCTGGTTGACCCCTTCGAGGGTGACGATCGTGTACCGATCGTTCGTGAGGATATGGCGTCCGTTGCGGCCCGTCGTGTACTGAATCTCGAAGTTGAGAATCTGACTGCCCTTGCGCATGTCCCACAGGCTTGACAGCCCGAAACCCTTGTAGCGGATGACGCTGCTCAAGTTGGCAAGCCAGTCCGGCAGCGCGGTGCCCAGCGGCAACTGGCGCTGGGTCCGGATGGGAAGGCCATGGCAGTCGCCGGTTCGGTTGTACCGGACGCTCGCACAGTTCTCGTCACCGAGAATGAGCGCACCGGTCGGCTGGTCGGGGAAGCAGTAGTTGCCCGTTTCCGGGACGCAGTTCCGCTGGTAGCCGTACCCCCAGATCACACCGTAGGGCAGACCCGCCATGATGCGGATGCTCGGCCAGGAATAGCCGGCCAGATGAAGGTTGTCGATGCCCGGGGCCAGCTCGATGACCGAGTTCCGGTTGCGCGTCCAGTTCGCGCTCAGATCCCAGGTGAAGTCCTGGAACTGGAGCGGTCGACCGCGGACCGAGACCTCCCAGCCCTTGTTGCGGAGGTCACCGGCATTCCGCGTGATGTATGTGTACCCGCTGGACGCGGAGGCCGGCACCGAGAAGATCTGGTCGTAGCTTTTCTTGTCGTAGTACGAGACGTCCAGGCTGGCACGGTTGTTCAGCCCGCGCAGCTCGAGGCCCACCTCGATCTCCGATGTCGACTCCGGTCTGATGTCCGGATTCCCCAGCTGCGTACCCTGAACGAAGCCGACCTGGCCCCGGAACGGGAAGGTGATCGTCGTCGGGTCGAACTGGTAGCTCCCCTGATGCACGCCCGGCGCGCTCGCGGCATAGTACCGGGACGACAGGCTGTACGGCGGCGCATCTGCCCCAACGCGTGCATACGAGAGACGCACCTTGCCGTACTGCAGCCAGGACGGACGCCAGTCGAGGGCGTCCGTGAAGATGACGCCCACGCTCGCGGAGGGGTAGAAGTAGTTGTTCGCGTCCTTGGGAAGCGTCGAACTCCAGTCGTTACGCCCGGTCAGCGTGAAGTACGACCAGCCCTTGTAGTCCACCGTCGCCTGGGCGTACGCCCCGAGCAACCGTCGGCTCTCGGGCAGGGAGGCATAGACGTCCTGACGCTGGAAATTCTCGACATTGTAGTAGTCGGGGATGACGATGTCGAAGCCCTGACCCGTGATGCGGCTGTTGTCCGTCATCCAGATGTTGCCGCCCACCAGCGCGCTGACGTTGATGTCCTCGGCAAGCTGCACCTGGTCCACGCTGAGCACCATATCGTTGTTCATCTGTGTCCGGCTGAGCTTCTCCTGACGCGTCCCGCCGGAATTGAGTCCATCGGCGGTCCGCCAGGGCCGTTCGTTCTGATATGTGCGCCGCTCGTCGAGGTACGTGTCCAGGCCCCAGGTGTTCGACAGCCTGACCCCCGGCACGATCGTCGCCGCAAAGCGCTGCGAGACAATCCAGCGGTTCACGTTGCTGTCCCTGTACTCGTTCTCCATCACCCACTGGTAGTGCGGACTGTTCGAGCCCCACATCACCGGCGTGCCATCGTCGTTCCACGCCGACCGGATGTCGACGTTGGGCGGAATATGCAGCAGGTTGTGATGGACACTGACCCAGGAGTCGGCCGGCCAGGGGTTTTGGGTGTTGACGCGCTGGACGCTCGTGGTGGACGTCAGCCTGTCGGACATCTGCAGGTTGACGTTCGCGCTGAGGTTGAGCCGCTCCAGCTTCCCCGTCGGCGTGATGTCTCCCTGGTCGAGGTAGGAGACACCGAACGTGAACGACCCCATGTCTCCCAGGCTGCCCGTGGCGCGGAGCGAGTTCTCCAGCGTCCGGGCCTGCTGGTAGAACTGCGAGCGCGTATCCTCGAACAGGACGTCACCCAATGCGGCTGTCACCTCGGGCGGAATGCTGTCCTTGTGGGGACCCCAACCCGGATAGCTCGAACTCGTGATTGTACGTGTCTCGAAACCGGTCGCGGTAGGATACCCTGGCTGGCAGTAGCCACCGTTCGACTGGAGTCTGCCGTCGCAAAGCAGGCGGTCACGCCCCGCGGCCCAGTCGGTCACGTAGCCATCGATGATCGGGTCGTCCAGGCGCGCAGAACTCGAGAACTCGAAGCGGACCGGCATGCCCGGCCGCCCCTGTTTCGTCTTGATCACCACTGCGCCCGCCGCGGCCCGTGATCCGTAGAGCGCCGTGGCTGCGGCTCCGCGCAGCACCGAGATCTCATCGACGTTGGACATGTCGAAGTCCATGCCCCGGTTGCCGGCCTGGCCGCGCCCGTAGATGCTCCCTCCGAATTCCGCATCCAGGTCGATGCTCACGGGAACGCCGTCGACGATAAAGAGCGGCTGGCTCGATCCCGTGAATGTCGACTGTCCACGGATCTGGATAAAGGAGGAAGCCCCTGGCCGACCGCTCGACTGAACGACCTGCACCCCGGCGGACTGGGCCTGCAGCGCCTGCACGAGGTTGACTTCGGGAGTCCGCTCGAGGACTTCCGACTTCACGGTCTGCACCGAGTAGGTGAGGGCTCGCTCCTCCCGCTCGATGCCGAGCGCGGTGACCACGAGGCCCTCCACCTCGATCGCTTGCTGGGAGAGTTCGAAACTCACCGTTGCCGTGCCGCCGGCCGCGACGGTCACCGTCTGCTCTCCGGCCCCATACCCCAGGATCCGGACCCGCACCGTGTACGTGCCTGCGGGGACGTTCAGGATTACGAAACGCCCTTCCGCGTTGGTGAGAGAACCGCGGGTCGTCCCATCGATGCTGACCTGCGCCCCCGAAAGCGGCGCCATGCTCATGGCGTCCGTCACCGCCCCCGTCAAAGTGCCGTTCTGCTGGCCCGCCAGGGCCGTCGCGACAATCAGGGGAAGGACTCCCAGGGAAAGGGTTCTGATAATGTTTTTCTTCATGCCACAGCTCCTTTCAATGAGACGCCGGATTCATGGAAAACCCGGACTGGTCCTTCGCGCGGACGCCGTACGGACGGCGACCGGGGTGCTTCGTCGGGGGAAACCGAATGGAGAGGAGGGGGAGACCTCGGCGGAACCGCGGCGGGTCCCGATTGGGGCAGGGCCGAACGCTACGCGGGGATCGCCTGGAAAGGCGCTGGAGGACAGGGTTCGCCTGCCCCGCCACGGAGGGTAGCCTGCGTCCTGCACGGGTGCTCACCAGCTTTCGGTCAGCGGATTACTACAAATGCACAGTAGTGTTCAACCCGCTTGTATGCAAGCTCGCATGCATTCAGCCACGGCCAACCGGCCTGGCAGGACCGCGGTCTATTCCAGCGTCCGGCTCTCGACCTCGCTCTTCAGCCGCCGCAGAAACTCCCCCCGCTCCATCGTCACCTGCTTCTTCTCCGCGCCCCGCTTCCGCACCGACACGGTGCCCGCTTCCGCTTCGCGCTCACCCACGATGCCCATGTACGGCACCTTCATCGTCTCGGCGTGGCGGATCCGGTAGCCCAGCGTGTCGCGCTCGTCGATTTCCGCCCGCAGCCCCGCTTCTCCCAGTTGCCCGGTCAGCTCCCGCGCCGACTCGACCCACTGCTCGGACACGGGCAGGATGCGGACCTGCTCGGGAGCCAGCCAGAGCGGGAACGCGCCGCCGTAGTGCTCGATCAGGCCACCGATGAAGCGCTCCATCGACCCCAGCAGCGTGCGGTGGATGACCACCGCCTGGTGACGCCGGTTGTCCGAGCCCACATACTCGAGCCCGAAACGCTGCGGCATCAGGAAATCCAGCTGGAACGTGCCCCCCTGCCACTCGCGCCCCAATGCGTCGGTGACCAGGATGTCGACCTTGGGCCCGTAGAAGGCGCCGCCTCCTTCGTCCAGTTCGTAATCCAGCCCCCGGTTCCGCAGGACGTCCGCCAGGCGGTCCGAGGCCGCGTCGTAGACGGCCGGGTCGCCGATGGCCTTCTCCGGGCGGGTGGAAAGAGCCGTACGGTACTCGTAGCCGAACACCCCAAGCAGGTAGTCCCCGAGGTCCAGCAGACGGTCGTACTCCTCCTCGATCTGGTCCTCGCGGATGAAGATGTGCGCATCGTCCTGGGTGAACGAACGCACGCGCAGCATGCCGTGGAGCGCCCCGGAGCGCTCGTAGCGATAGCAGGTGCCCAGTTCCGCGTAGCGCAGCGGCAGGTCGCGATAGGACCGGATCCCGGAGCGGTAGATCATGAAGTGATGGGGACAGTTCATCGGCTTCATGCGAAACCGCTCCCCGTCGTCGTCCATCGCCGGGAACATGTCGTCGGCGAAAACGTCCAGGTGGCCCGATATCCGGTACAGCTGCTCGCTGGCCACATGGGGCGTGAAGACGATTTCGTAGCCGTGCTCCACCAGGGTCTCCCTGAGGAAACTCTCGATGGTGTTCCGGACGCGTCCCCCGGCGGGGTGCCACAATACGAAGCCGGGACCGACCTCCTCCTGGATCGAGAAGAGGTCGAGGCGCTTCCCCAGCACCCTGTGGTCGCGCTTCCGCGCTTCCTCCAGGCGGTGCAGATGCGCGCGGAGGTCCTTCGCGCTGAAGAACGCCGTGCCGTAGATGCGCTGGAGCATCTGGCGCCGCTCGTCACCGCGCCAGTACGCTCCGGCCGCGCTCAGGAGCCTGAAGTGCTTGAGGCGGCCGGTGCCGGGCACGTGCGGCCCCCGGCAGAGATCCAGGAAGGGACCGTCCTGGTAGACCGTGATGACTTCGTCTTCGGCGAACTCCTCCAGCCGTTCCAGCTTGAGGGGGTCGTCGGCGAAGAGTTCGCGGGCCTCCCCGCGCGAGACGACGCGGCGCTCGAAGGGATGGTCGGCCTTCACCACCTCGTCCATCCGCTCCTGGATCGCTTCGAGCTGCTCGGGCGTGAAGGGCTCGGGCACGTCGAAGTCGTAGTAGAAGCCGTCGTCGATCGCGGGGCCGAACCCGATCCCCGCGCCCGGGATCAACTCGCGGACCGCGGTGGCCAGAACGTGGGCCGCGGAATGGCGGAGGACCCCGAGGGCCTCCGGGTCGCGCTCGGTGAGGAGGCGGACGGACGCGCCGTCGCGGAGCGGACGGTCGAGGTCGACGATCTCGCCGTCGACGATCGCCGCGAGCGCCGCCCGCGCCAGACCGGGTCCGATCGCGGCCGCGAGGGCAGCCGCGGTGGCGCCTTCGGGGAGCGCCACCGACTTGCCGTCGGGGAGCGTTACGTGGATGGATGGAGCATTCATGGCGCGAAAGCTAACACTCTCGCACGCACGCGTGTTCCGCGCCTCCCCGGGTGCCCGGGTACGCCTGGCGGACCCCTACAGCGGCGGCGGCCAGGGAGTCCCGGTGACGCGCTGCAGCGGCATCTGATCCCGGCCGGGACGGAACGCCTCCCGCGCCGCCATGTCGTACTGGTCACCCGGCGCCAGAAAGTAGAACAGTCCCCCGCTGTCGAGCGTCGCATTGGCGTCGTAGATGACCGCGTAGCTCTGCCCGACCACCTCGAAGCGATCTCCGCGCACAACGATGGCCGTGTTCTCGTCGATCCCGATGCCCAGCAGCTCCGGTTTTGCGCGGATGACCTCGATCAGGTCGAACTGGCGGTTTCGCCGCAACAGGTGCTGGTCGATGCCCACGCCCTTCAGGAAGCCCAGCCCCACCTCGTGGTCGCCCATCATGACCGTGTTGGTGCGGGTGTCGCCCCGGACCAGGTACGACCCCTGAATGGACGCGCCGGCCGATGACCCGCCGATGACGCCGCCACGGTCGAGGACCCCCCAGAGCGCGTCGTGCGTCTTCGTGTCCAGGTAGGAGTCGGCCAGCCGCCACTGGCGTCCCCCGGTGAACCAGACGCCGCGCGCTGCGAGCAACGGGGCTACGAACGCGTCCGTATCGGCGACCTCGGGGTCGTAGGTGTGAAGAACCGTGATATCGCGGGCGCCCGCTTCCTCGAACCGCCGCCGCCCTCCGAAGTACTGATCGTAGCTGTCGCCGCCGCCGGCCGTCGGAATGATGACGATCGGCGCCGAGGGCCCGCCTGCGAGTTCCACGAACTGGCGAAACACCGCCGGGTCGGTCAGCGCTCCGCCCGCGACGATCAGGGTGCCGTTTTCGGGGCCGATTTCCTGGGCGGCGGCCGGCGTGACGGCAAGAATGAAGACAAGCAATCCGAGGATGAAGCCGGGAAGGCTCTGTCTACGGGCTGCCAGGCCGAGGAAAGCAAGGCGGGTCGGTTTCACGGTATTCGTCCTCCGGTTGGGGCCACTCGCGGGTGAAAGCTTGAGCGCTGCTCAAGGTGGGCCCGGAGACGCTCGATTGAAAGCGGGGTCCGGCCGCTCGCGCGCCCGGACCCCCTGTTGCCTTGTTGCTCTTCGCGGCGTGCTAGTACATGCCGCCCATGTCGCCGCCACCACCGCCGCCGGGCATCGCCGGCGCCTCATCCTGGGGCCGCTCAACCACCACGGCCTCGGTGGTCAGCAGGAGGCTCGCGATCGACGCGGCGTTCTGCAGCGCGCTGCGCACGACCTTCGTCGGATCGATCACGCCGGCCTTGACGAGGTCCTCGTACTCGTCGGTCTGGGCGTTGTACCCGAAGCCGCCCTCGCCGTCCCGCACTTTCGCGACCACGATGGATCCCTCGGCACCGGCATTCGCGGCGATCTGCCGGATAGGCGCCTCAAGAGCGCGGCGCAGGATGCTCACGCCGACCTGCTCGTCCTCGCGCTCCAGGCTCAGTCCGTCCAGCGCCGTCTGCGCGCGCAACAGAGCCACGCCGCCGCCCGGCACGATGCCCTCCTCAACGGCCGCGCGCGTCGCGTGCAGCGCGTCCTCCACGAGCGCCTTCTTCTCCTTCATTTCGGTCTCGGTCGCCGCGCCGACGTTGATCACCGCCACGCCGCCGGCCAGCTTGGCGAGCCGCTCCTGGAGCTTCTCGCGGTCGTAGTCCGATGTCGACTTGTCGATCGCCACCTTGATCTCCTCGATCCGGCCGTGGATCTTGTCCTCCGAGCCCGCACCGTCGATGATCGTGGTGTTGTCCTTGTCGATCGCGACCCGCTTGGCGGTCCCGAGATCGCTCACCACGGCGTTCTCCAGCTTGAAGCCCACCTCTTCGGAGATGACCTGGCCACCGGTCAGGACCGAGATGTCCTGGAGCATGGCCTTGCGCCGGTCACCGAAGCCGGGCGCCTTCACGGCCGCCACCTTGAGCGTGCCGCGCAGCTTGTTGACGACGAGCGTCGCAAGCGCTTCGCCTTCGACGTCCTCGGCGATGATCAGGAGAGGCTTGCCCATCTGGGCGACCTTCTCGAGGATCGGCAGAAGGTCCTTCATCGAGGAGACCTTCTTGTCGTGGATGAGGATCATGGGCTCTTCCAGAACCGCCTCCATCCGCTCCGGATCGGTCACGAAGTAGGGCGAGAGGTAGCCGCGGTCGAACTGCATGCCCTCGACCGTGTCCAGCTCGGTCTCCAGGCCACGCGCCTCTTCCACGGTGATGACGCCGTCCTTGCCGACCTTCTCCATCGCCTCGGAGATCAGTTCGCCGATCTCCATGTTGTTGTTCGCAGAGATGGCGCCGACCTGGGCGATCTCGCGCTTGCCCTTGGTCTCGGTCGACGCAGCCGCCAATGCGCGCACGACCACGTCCACGCCCTGGTCGATGCCGCGGCGAATGCCCATCGGGTTGGTCCCGGCGGTCACGTTCTTCAGCCCCTCACTGTAGATCGCGTCCGCGAGGACGGTTGCGGTCGTCGTGCCGTCCCCGGCCACGTCGGACGTCTTGGTGGCCACTTCCTTGACCATCTGGGCACCCATGTTCTCGACCGGGTCCTCCAGTTCGATCTCCTTGGCCACGGACACGCCGTCCTTGGTCACCGTCGGGGAGCCGAACTTGCGGTCGATGACCACGTTCCGGCCCTTGGGCCCGAGCGTGACCCGGACCGCCCGGCTGAGCTTGTCCACACCTGCCTTGAGGCGGGCGCGTGCCTCAATGTCGAAGTCCAGTTCCTTCGCTGCCATTTCGTTTGTCTCCTGGTTGTGTTCTCGGAGAGCGCCTGCGGGCGCCCCCGGCCGAGTTAGTGGTTGACGATGGCCAGAATGTCCGATTCCCGGAGAATCAGGTACTGATCCCCTTCGACCGTGACCTCGGTGCCGCTGTACTTCCCGTACAGCACTCTGTCGCCCGAAGCGACTTCCATCGGGATCCGGTTTCCTTCGTCCGACAGCTTGCCGGGTCCCACGGCGACGATCTCGCCCTCCTGAGGCTTCTCCTTGGCGGTGTCCGGGATGTACAGGCCACCCCGCATCTGCTCGGCTTCCTCGAGTGCCTTCACCACCACCCGATCCGCCAGGGGCTGGATCTTGTTCGCAGCCGACATGCGCGCTCCTCCTTGGAATGGGTTGGTTTGGAATCGCGGGCGGCGTGCCCGCTGCCAGTGTTAGCACTCAATATGCGCGAGTGCTAACAAGAGCAACGGAGTTTCGCGAATCGGTTCCGGCGTGTCAAGGTGCCCGCGAGCCCGCCGGCGGCGGCCGCGTGTCTGCGCGAGTCGGCCGCGTGCGGGCAGGCAGTCGGCGGCGAGCCCGCCGGGAGTCTCAGCGGTCCAGGTGCGCCCCCGCGATCCCCAGCCCTTCCAGCGTCAGAAACGGCTCGATCCGGTCCACCGTAGCCGCGTGGGGTCCGACCACCGGAGCGAAGCCGCCGGTCGCCACGACGAGGAGGTCCTTCGACCCCCAACTGGCCCTGATCCGGCGCACCATCCCGTCCACTGCATCCACAACCGAGTAGAAGACGCCGCTCTGGATACAGGTCTCGGTGCGGCGCCCCACCACTTCGGCGGGCGGGACCAGTTCGACCGTGGGGAGCTTCGCTGTGCTGCGCGCCAGCCAGTCCAGACCCGCGCTCAGCCCCGGGGCGATCACCCCGCCGCGAAAGACGCCGTCGGCGGTGATGCAGTCGAAGGTCGTGGCTGTGCCGAGGTCCACCGCGATCGTGTCACGACCGAAGCGGACCTTGGCCGCCAACGTATTGACGATCCGGTCCGCGCCCACCGTGAGCGGCTCCTCCACGTCGAGCCGGATCGGCAGGTCGGAGCGAGCGCTCACGTTGTGGACGGCACCGTCGACCAGCGAAGACATCACGCGCCGCAGCGTGCGGTCCCCGGACGGCACCACCGAGCCGATCACGCCCCGCCGGATGGGAGCGGGCGGCCCCGGGTCCGTGGACAGCAGCGCCCGCAGCAGAACTCCGTATTCCGCCTCGGTCCTGGGCACGCGGGTACTGACCCGCCAGTGCCGCAGCACGTCCCGGCCATCGAGATCGAGGAGGCCGAAAACGGTCTCCGTGTTTCCCACGTCGGCGACCAGCTGGCAAGCCATGCTCAACTCCCGGGTTTCACCGTGGACGGCCATGAAACGGATCCTGCGATCAGCGACAGGCGCCGGCCTCCTTCGTCCCTCAGCCCGAGCGAGCCGTCCGCACGCAGACCCGTAGATGTCGCGACGAGTCCCCGGACGGTTCGCGCACGTCCGGAAGAATGGCGCACTGCGCCGTCTACCGACAACCTGTGGCCGCCAAGGGGCGAACGCGCCCGCAACGCCGTCAGCTCGGCCGGGGGGATGAGGCGCCCGGGACGGGCCCACACCTGCTCCAGCGATTCCATGACCGCTTCGAGAACCCGTCCGCGCGGCATCTCGCGTCCGGACTCCACGAGCACCGAAGTCGGCGCCGGCGTCGGCCCCAGCGGCAGATCCCTCATGCGCTGGTTGACGTTGACGCCGATCCCGACGAGCACCGCCCCGGCCGCGCGCTCGCACAGAATGCCCCCCACCTTGCGGCCGGAGGCGAAGAGGTCGTTGGGCCATTTCACATCGATGCGCAGCCCCCGGGCCACCGATTCGATCCCGCGCGCCGCGGCCAGTCCCACCCGCAGCGAGAGGGGCCCCAGGTCCTCGCCGGTCCAGCTCCGCGCCACCGTGCACCATAGCCCCAGGGACGTGTCCGACACCCAGCGCCGCCCTCTTCGGCCGCGCCCCGCGCTCTGGCGGTCGGCCACGACCAGCGCGGGCAGCGCCGACCCTTCCCGGACCAGATCGCGGGCACGGTCGCTGGTCGAGCCGATTCGCGAGTGGAACTCGACCGTCTGCAGCGAGCAGCGGCGCCTCCAATCCTCAGCGGAGCGACCCTCCCACAGGGCCGGTCCCACGGGATCCCCCGGGTTCTCGGGATTCCCCGGCGCGCGGAGGGACGGCCCTTCCGGTGCGGCGCTCATGCCCGTGCCGTGAACACGAGGAAGGCCGCACCCGCCGCCCACAGGTAGGGCGCAAACAGGTGAAAGGCGCGGCGCTCGAGCATCATGCGAAACGTGCGAATCGCCACCACCCCGGTCACGCACGCCACGATCCCCGCCACAGCGAGCGCGCCGCCCTCTTCCCATCCCGCCGCGGGAAGCTTGAGAAGCGCCGCCCCCCCGATCGCCGGCACCGACATCAGGAAGGAGAACGCGGCCGCCTCGGACGGGCTCACGCCCCGCCACAGCGCCGCGACCACCGTGGCGCCCGACCGCGAGATCCCCGGTACGATGGCCACCGCCTGGGCGAGACCCATCACGACCGCCACACCGGCGCCGGGGCTTCCGGCCGGTCTGCGCGCCAGCGCGCGCCGCGCGGTCCAGACAATGCACCCCGTCACGAGAAGCGCCGCGCCCGCAACGGCGGGCGTGTCGAAAAGCGACTCGAGGAATCCGCCGAAGCCGAGCCCGGCGATGGCCGCGGGCACAGACGCGAGGAGAAGGAGCCCGGCGTAGCGCATCTGGGCGGGATCGCGACGCGCCACCCCGGCTAGCAGTCTGGCGACGCGGCCCCGGTACACGATCAGAACCGACAGCAGGGTGGCGAAGTGAAGCGCAACCTCGACCGTCACCCCCGGCAGCTCGATGCCGAGCAGGGCCTGGCCCATGACGAGATGTCCCGAACTCGACACCGGGAGGAACTCCGTCGCTCCCTGAAGCAGCCCCAACAACGCGCCTTCGTACCACGTCATCACCCGGCTCCGCCCGCCGGTCGCCCAAGCACCTCCGCATAGTACGCCTCATAGCGCGGCAGCACGCACTGCACTCCGTACCGCTCGACCGCCACCGTCCGCGCGGCCTCGCTGCACTTCCGCCACCGCGCAGGGTCGCTGAGCAGGCCGATGGCGGCTTCCGTGGCGTCCTTCACGGCCCCCACGGGGACGAGGAAGCCCGCCTCGCCGTGAGGCACCACTTCGGGCAGCCCCCCGGCCCGGTATCCCACGACGGGCACGCCGCACGAAAGCGCCTCCAGGGCAGCCAGACCGAACGACTCACGGTCGCTCATCATGAGGAAGAGATCCGCGCACGCGAGCAGCTCCTCGACGGCCCCGTGCTTGCCCAGGAAGACCACGTCCCGGTCCACGCCGAGTTCGCGCGCCCGTGCGGCCGCCCGGGGGCGGTCCGGCCCGTCGCCCGCCATGACCAGACGGGCGGGAACCGCGGCGCGAAGGCCCGCGAAGACTTCGATCACGTCGACGACGCGCTTGACGGGGCGGAAGTTCGACACGTGCATCACGATCTTCTCGCCACGGGGTGCGAACACTTCCCGGTGACAGGGATCGCGTCCCCGCTGGAACACCTCCGTGTCCACGAAATTCGGAATCACGCGGATGCGCTCCTCGGGCACCGAGAAGTCGCGCACGGTGACTTCCTTGAGGAAGCGGGACACCGCGGTGACCCCCTGCGAACGCATGATCGAGAAGCGCGTGATGGGGTGGAAGGACGGGTGGAGTCCGACCAGCGTGACGTCCGTGCCGTGCAGGGTGGTGACCAGGGGCGGACCGCCGTTCTCTTCGAGCATCTCCTGCGCGATCCATGCCGACGTGGCGTGCGGAATGGCGTAGTGGACGTGAATGAGATCCAGCCGTTCCCGCCGCGCGGTGTCGTGGATCACGGCGGCCAGCGCCAGAGTGTAGTGCGGCCGCTCGAACAGGGGGTACTGCTCCATCTCCACTTCGTGGAAGTACACGCGTTCGCGGAAGCCGGAGAGACGGAAGGGCTGGGCGTAGGAGATGAAGTGGACCTCATGCCCGCGAGCGGCCAAACCGATTCCGAGCTCGGTGGCCACGGCCCCCGAACCGCCATAGGTCGGGTAGCAGGTGATCCCGACCTTCATTCCGCGCACCCCCGCCAGGCGTCGAGCACCGCGGACGCCTGCTCCTCGAGCGACGCCGTGCCGTCAATCCGGACGGTTCCGGGTCCCAGCTGGTGCCGAAACCACGTGTACTGCCGCCGGGCGTAGCGCCGGGTGGCCACCCGGATCCGCTCCTCCGCTTCGCGCAAGGTCAGCTTTCCGGCCAGGTGGTCCTCGATCTCCCGGTAGCCGACGGCGTTCATCCCGCGGTCGCCACGCCCGTAGCCATCGCTGATCAGGCGAGCCACTTCGTCCGCCAGTCCGCCACGCACCATCTCGGCGGTGCGGCGGCGGATGCGCTCGTCCAGTACCTCCCGCGGGACCTCCACAAGACAGATCGTGCCGGCGAGTGCGTTACCCTCGGTGGGATGCCGGACATGCCACCAGGATAGATTTTGTCCCGTCAGAATAGTGATTGACAGTACTCTGAGCATGCGCTGGCATCCCCCGGCGATTGCGATCTCGGCGCGTTCGGGATCGAATCTGCGTACCCAGCGCTCCTGCTCGCCGCGCGGGAGCCCGGCGAGCAGGTCTTCCAGTGCGCGTCTCTCGACCGGGTCCATGGGCGGTTCCCGGAAGATGGGTTCGGTGAGCACCCGGAGGAAGAACCCGGTGCCTCCCGCCAGCACCGGCACGCGGCCCCGCCGCTCTATCGCGTCGATCCAGCGGCGGGGGG
>LXNJ01000742.1_pt1 | contig 21389 bp, 18 predicted proteins | sample 809081 | NCBI WGS metagenome assembly LXNJ01 (sample SAMN04870510, study PRJNA318959) | sponge metagenome | biome: sponge; feature: marine sponge reef; material: water | host: Petrosia ficiformis | place: Greece: Milos, Mediterranean Sea | collected 2013-05-29 | depth 5-7 m | reverse complement strand
GCCGATTTCGTGCCCGTGTTCGCGCATCCGCTGCCCGGTGAGACGATCTTCCGCTTCATCGGCTTCCCCACCAGCGACGACGACAAGCTCAAAGAGTGGTGCTCCGACCGTCTGGCCTTCAGCTGGGGCAAGCCCACCGAGGCCGAACAGACAGAGATCGCCCACAAGATGCTCGGCTACTGGCGCTACTGCCGCGATTTCGTGGCCTCCAAGGTCGACGACCCCAGCGACGACTTCACCTCCGAGCTGCTGGCCGTGCACGCCGACGACCCCGCCGAACTCACCTACCGGGAGGTGGAATCGATCGTTTACGGCCTGTCGTTCGCAGGCCACGAGATCGTCAGCCACTTCCTGTCCAACGCGCTGGTCTGCCTGCTGCGGCGGCCCGCCCAGTGGGATGAGCTGTGCGCGGACCGCTCGCTCATCGGCGCCGCCCTGGAGGAGGTCCTGCGCTTCGAATCGCCCCAGACGAGCTGGCGGCGGGTGGCCAACACCGACACCGAGGTGGCCGGAGTGAAGGTGCCCGCGGGCACCAACATCTTCATGAGCCTCGCCGCCGCCAACCACCAGCCTGACGTTTTCGACGACCCGGGGGACTTCGACATCCACCGAGCCAATGCCCGCAACCACATCTCCTTCGGCAAGGGCATCCACTTCTGCCTGGGCGCCAGACTGGCCCGGCTGGAGGCGACGGTGGCTCTGGAGGTGCTCACCGAGCGGATCCCGTCGCTGCGGCTGGTGGAGGGCCAGAGCCTGGAGCGCTTCGCCAACATCACGTTCCGCGGTCCCCGCAACCTTCTCGTGGCCTGGGATGCCTGACAATCCTGCGAGCCCGCCAGCGACGTCGGCGAACCCGGGCTCCGAGGACGCCCTCACCGCCAACCGATCGCGCCGGCGTCTGGCCGACACCGGTGGCCCGCTCGCCGCGGTTCCGTCATCGGCCGGCACCCCCCGCAGCACTCATGCGGCCCCCGGTCTGCCCGACACCATCCCAGCGCTGCTGGACGACGCCGCGGCCCGCTTCGGCGACGCTGAGGCCCTGGTGGACGGCGACCTGAGGATGACGTTCACGGAGCTGCGCAACCGGGTCGGCACGATGGCCGAGGCCTTGAGAGCCTGGGGGCTCGTCCCGGGCGACCGGGCCGCCGTGTGGGGTCACAACACCTGGGAGTGGGCCGTCGCCGCGCTCGGCGTGCATGCCATGGGCGGTGTGGTGGTGCCGATCAACACACGCTTCAAAGGAGACGAGACCGCCTACGTGCTCAGCGCGGCCCGTGCCCGGATCCTGTTCTGTGTCACCGACTTTCTGGGCGCAGACCACTTGGGCCTGCTCAGGGCGGTTCAGGGCGGCATGCCCGAGTCGCTCGAAGCCACCGTGGTCATGCGCGGCCCCGTGCCGCCGGGCGCGATCGGCTACGCCGACTTCATGGCCTCGGTCACGGCCGAGCCGAGCCACAACCGCCCGGTGTGGCGCAGCGACCCCTGTCACATCATGTTCACCTCCGGCACCACCGGGCGCCCCAAGGGGGTGCTGCTCAACCACGGGGCGGTGTGCCGGGCCTACCGGAGCTGGGCCTCGGTGATCGGGCTGCGTCACGACGACCGCTACCTGATCGTCAACCCGTTCTTCCATTCCTTCGGCCTCAACGCCGGCATCCTGGCCTGCCTGATGACGGGGGCGACCATGGTCCCCCATCCCGTGTTCAACGTGCCGTCGGTGATGGCCCGGGTCCCCACCGAGCGGATCTCGGTGCTCCCCGGCCCGCCCGCCATCTACCAGACCATCCTCACCCATCCCGACCTCGACAGCTTCGACATGTCCACCCTGAGGCTGGCGGTGACCGGCGCGGCCCCGGTGCCGGTGCCGATGATCGAGGCCATGCGGGACCGGCTGGGCTTCGAGGTGATCGTGACCGGCTACGGACTCACCGAGGCGTCGGGCATCGCCACCATGTGCCGTCACGACGATCCGCCCGAGACGATCTCGACCACCTCGGGACGGGCGATCGAAGACGTGGAGGTGCGGGTCGTCGGCCCCGACGGGACGGAGATGCCGAGGGGTGAGCCGGGCGAGATCGTGGTGCGGGGCTACAACGTGATGGACGGCTATCTCGACGACCCCCACGCCACTGCGGCTGCTATCGACCCCGACGGCTGGCTCCACACCGGCGACATCGGCACCATGGACGCAGCCGGGTACGTGGCCATCACCGATCGGCTCAAGGACATGTTCATCTGCGGCGGCTTCAACGCCTACCCGGCCGAGATCGAGGCCGCGATGCTGGCCCATCCAGCCGTGGGCCAGGTGGCGGTGGTGGGCGGGCCCGACGAGCGGCTGGGCGAGGTGGGCCACGCCTTCGTGGTGGCCGCGCCCGGCGCGGCCGACGACGAGGCGACCAGTGCCGAGTTGGTGGACTGGTGCCGCTCGCGGATGGCCAACTACAAGGCACCCCGAGGCGTGACCTTCGTGACCGAGCTCCCTCTCAACCCGTCGGGCAAGGTGCTCAAGCACGAACTGCGAGCCCGGCTGAGTGGCGCCGCCGCCCACCCATCGCATTCGTGATCTTGGTCACATAGCGTTGGCTTCCATGGCCTCGGGTCCTGACACCGCAACGTCGCCGTTCGTGCCGGTGCCGCTCACGCCGGTGTCGTTCCTGGACCGGGCCCGGGTGGTGCACGGTGACCGCCCTGCGGTGATCGACGGGCCGCTGACGCGCCGCTACGAAAAGCTGGCTGACCGGTGCGAGCGCCTGGCCGGGGCGACGGTGGACCTGGGCCTCAAGCCCGGCGACGCGGTGTCGGTGCTGGCCCCCAACGTGTCGATGGCCTTGGAGGCGACGTTCGGTTTCCCCATGGCCGGAGTGGTTTTCAACGCCCTGAACTCGAGGCTGTCGGCCGGCGAGTTGGCGTGGATCGTGACCCACGCCGAGTCCAAGGTGCTCTTCGCCGACCATGCCCTGGCCGATGTGGCCCGATCGATCCAGCGGCAGGTGCCGGGGTTGCGGCTGGTGGTGTCGAGCGACGCCGGCGTCTCAGGCGCCGGCTGCGAGTACGAGGCCCTGCTGGCCGCGGCCGGGCCCCACCGGGTCGAGATCTCCGACGAGCACGCCGTGCTGAGCCTCAACTACACCTCGGGCACGACCGGCAACCCCAAGGGCGTGATGTACTCGCACCGGGGCGCCAACCTCAACGCCCTGGCGATGGCCGCCCAGTGCGGACTCGACAGCGACACCGTGTTCCTGTGGACGCTGCCCATGTTCCACTGCAACGGCTGGTGCTTCCCATGGGCGGTCACCGCCGTGGGCGGCACGCACCTGATGCTGCGAACCCCCGAGCCCGCCACGGTGTGGCGCCACATCCGCGACGACGGCGTGACCCACTTCAACGCGGCCCCCACCGTGCTGATCGGTCTCGTCAACGATCCGGACGCCGCGCCCGCGCCCCGCACCGTGCAGGTGGCCACCGGGGGCGCTCCCCCGTCGCCCACGCTGCTGGCTCGGATGGCCGAGCTCAACATTCACGTCACCCACCTCTACGGGCTGACCGAGACGTACGGGCCGTCGCTCATCTGCGACTGGCGCAGCGAGTGGAACGGCCTGAGCGCCGCCGAGCGGGCCCGGATCAAGGCCCGCCAGGGGGTGGGCACGCTGGTGACGTCCTCGGTGCGGGTGGTCGACGCAGACGGGGCCGACGTGCCCGCCGACGGCAACACCCAGGGCGAGATCGCCATCCGGGGCAACAATGTGATGCTCGGCTACTACAAGGATCCCGACGCCACCGCGGCCGCTTCGGTGAAGGGTCCCGGCGGCACCTGGTTCCGCACCGGGGACATGGCGGTGATGCACGACCACGGGTACGTGGAGGTGCGCGACCGGGCCAAGGACGTGATCATCTCCGGCGGCGAGAACATCGCCTCCATCGAGGTGGAGCAGGCCCTGGCGTCGCATCCCGACGTGGTTGAGTGCGCGGTGGTGGCCGCCCCCGACGACACCTGGGGCGAGGTTCCGGCCGCCTTCGTGGTGCTGCGGCCCGGCTCAGCCGTGACCGAGACCGACCTGGTCGAGCACGTGAAGTCCCGCATCGCCCGCTTCAAGGCTCCCAAGTCGGTGACATTCGGCGACCTGCCCAAGACCGCCACCGGCAAGATCCAGAAGTTCGCCCTGCGCGACCAGCTCTGGGCCGGCCGCGACCGCCGAGTCAACTAGGACCGCGCCCGCGGTCAGGCTTCGTTCGCGGTGCCGCGTGTCAGGATTCTTGAGACCGGTCGTGGTTTGGTGCCGACCTGACGGCGGCGTCCCGTGGCGTGGTGGAATCTGCCGCGGTGACTAGTCACCGGCTGTGAGTTCGGCGGTGGCGATGGTGTCTCAGGGGAGAACCAGGTCAACGTCACCGGGACAGACCTTCGCCGCGAAGGACTCGACCAGGGAGGCCGCATCGAAGGGCTCGCCGGCATCCAGCCAGTCGTGGGGAGCGCCCTGCAAGCTCGCACAAAGAGCCCAACCATTGACCCAGCCGCCCTGAGAGGGGCTAGCCTCGAGTGCACTGATTACCGCGATTTCCGCAGCGATTGCCCCAGCGCTAGCCGGGTCGGCTTCCGCCCGGGATCGCAACTCCTCAATTTGTCGCCATAGCGCTTCGAGGTCGTCCTGTCGGGGGAGAAGGTCTCGGCCGCCGTATTCGCAGTCGTAGCGAACAATGCCATCAGCACAGGCGAACGCCCCCTCGGGCACCTCAAAGGGCCCCGATCCCCAGAACGGGGTCGAATAGTCCGGTTCGTCGGATCCCGGCCCGATGACGGCCAAGACCCTGAAGTCGTCGGCCGCGACCTCGACAAGATCGACGCGATAGCCGCTCCGACCGGCCACCGACACCGGTACCGACCACAACGGCTGCCCGTCGTGGTCTCCCAGAGCGACCGGGTCACCGGACACCGACCCGCCGGCCAGATCGACCCTCAGCCCGGAGGCCGGATCCACTGCGCCAAACACCGTCTCCAGCCAGCCGCTATCGCTATAAAAGGAGCCCATTGACTGGTCAAGCTGAAGATCGAAGAAGTCACTGAACTGGGTGACGCCCGCTGGAGTGACCAACGGACCGACCCGCAGGTTCGTGAGGGTGCGCCACACGGCGCGAGCGGCGTCGCGGTGCAACATCACGCTCAACCCAAGCCAGTTGCGATGCTCGAACAACTCCACCGTGGTCGCAGCCGCCTCAACCGCACTGGTCGACGGCAACCGGGCTTGATACAGCACCAACTGGTCCGGGGCCACCGGGCTGCTGCGGCCACCGCTGGGCCCAGAGAACAACAACCCGGCTGACGCGTACTCCGCTACGTCGCTGCTGTCCCCGACCCCGATGTGGGCCACCCGCCAGGCTTGGCCCTCATGGGAAGTGGCGACAACTGTGACCGGCTCGCCCGTCGCGGCCAGCGTGGCCGTTCCCCAAGCGGCATGACCCCCCAGGGGAGCCAACTCCGACGTGGTCTCGCCCGGACCCATCACCAGATCCGTCAACCCTCCGGTGAGATCGACGAGCAGCGCCTCATTGACAGTGGCCGCAAAATACAGCGCCTCGAATGCATCGAACTGCCATGGACTGCTCGTGACGATTGCGGTCTCGACCGCGGCGGCAACCGCTTCGACCCCATGAGCACGCACCATCCAGAATCGCCGTGCTCGTGGATCCACTTCGCGTTGCGCGGTAACAAAGTCACCGGACCGAAGCGCCTCAACGATGGCGCTCACCGCGTCCTGGGGCGAAGCTAGTTCATCAGGGTCAAAGCCGGCCACTGCGGCAACCGCTCCGACCTCATGAGCACGCAGCATCCAGAGTTGCCGTACTCGTGGATCCACTACGCGTTTCGCGGTAACAAAGTCACCGGACCGAAACGCCTCAACGAAGGCGCTCACCGCGTCCTGGGGCGAAGCTAGTTCATCAGGGTCAAAGCCGGCCAGTGCGGCCTCAACGAGCGGGTCCCGCCCCGACACCGAGCCCGTCCAGCCACCAGATCCAGATGTGCACCCGGCCAACGCAGCAACCAGCAGCGCCGCAACAACCACGCCGCGGAATCTGCGGCCGGCGAACACGGCTGGTTGGATCACGCATCAACCTCTTCGGTTTAACCTCGTCAGTTAAACCTGCTCCTGTCACGATACCCCGGCCCACCTCAGGCCCACGACCCCCATCAGCCACCGCTATGTCGGCCTCGACGCCCGCATCGTCGCCGAGTTGCGGTACTCCTCCGCCGTCGAAGGGCGTCTCCAAGCACCTAGGAGTCGACTAGCTGGCTGTCTTCGAGGACATCGCGCGATCTTCGCAGCACGGATTCGACCTGGCGTCGGTCAGCGAGGCACATTCGGAGCACGGCGTCACAGATCGTGACTGCAACCTGATCGCCGTCATCGCGTGATGCGTGGTCGTACCAGAGCACGACACTCTCGACGATGTCGATGACTCGACGCCAGAGTTCCCGGTGGGTTGTGAGGGCGGTGCCCGGTGGTGCGTCGAGACCCGCGACCTGCACGAGGCCGTCGAGTCCACCGAGACGGTCGACTGCTGTGGCCACCATGGCTTGGCAGGAGTCGGGGTCTGAAATGTCCACTGGGGTAGACGTCGCTCCTATCTCGGCTGCACCCGCCGCGACCCTGTCTTCCTGGATGTCGGCGAGCACGAGCTGATAGCCCGCGGCGGCCAGCCTGCGGGCCACGGCCTCGCCGATCCCTTGCGCGGCTCCGGTGACGATGACGGTGGATCGTGGTGACGACGGACCGTGAAGGCGTTGTCAGAGTGCTGTCGAATGTCTGCCGCCACCGCGGCACGGTTCTTGTCGAGGGCCGCGGGAACGCCAAGGCGCTCCGGTGCCCTCACCACCATTGGACCTTCGCCATGAACGGTGAGCTGAGAGGTACGCCACAGATGGATCGGGTGGAGTTCGACAAGTCGGCCCACTGTCTTCCCGAGTACCGTCGCGAGCTGTGGAACGGCTTCCTGTTCATGACGTTCGATTCCGACATTGCGCCACTGTCACCCACGACCCGGGTTGACTCGATCGAGATCGAGGCTCACATGCTCGTCGACTATGAGCGGGCTGCCGCTGCGGACCTTGAGAAGATGCAGCAGGCGCAGCAGGACCTCGTTCAGACCGTGTTCGACGAGGACGGCGAGATGAACCGACGGACCTTCCTCGGGCTGCAGTCCTCAGCCGCGGCCGGGGGCCGCATGAGCCATCAGGAACTCAACATCTGGCAGCTCCAGAACTGGCTGCTTGATCTGCTGGACTTGGAAGCGGTCTAGATGGGCTCCGCGGGGAGGCCGTCCACGGCGAGTTGTCCGCCGACGTGGACGCGGCGAAGTTGGGCACTCTCGGTGCTTGGCGACGGTCCTCGCCTTCGTCTCAGCAAGCTGGCAACCACCGGCAAGATCCAGAGGTTCGCCCGGCGCGACCAGCTCTGGACCGGCCGCGGCCGCCGGGTCAACTAGGTCCGCGCCCACGCGGTCAGCGCCGTCGAAGGTCACGCTTCGTTCACCAGCGGGACGACCGCGTCAGCGAACGCGTCGAACTGCTGCAGGTACTCGTCGAGGGTGCGGGCCCGGAACTTGAGGTGGAAGGTGTTGGCACCGGTGGCCCGGGCGGCCCGGATGCTGGCCGCTACCGGCTCGGCGCCGCACGCCATCACCGGGGGCAGGCCCTCGGGGGCGGACTCGGCCAGCAGGTAGCACCACGGCGGCATGAAGCCCACATCGAAGCGAGCGCCGTCACGCCCGGCCGCGGCCGCGGCCGCGTTGATGGTGTCGATGATCTCGCCGTACTGCGATACCGGGTTGCCCATCGGCACATACCCGTCGCCCAGTCGCCCGGTTCGTCGCCAGGCGGCCCGGCCACTGCCCCCCACCCAGATCGGCAGCTCCCGCACCGGGGCCGGGCCCACCCCGACGTCGCAGTAGCTGAACGCCGCGCCAGAGTGGCTGACGTACCGCGCCGAGAACGCTCCCCGGATGGCCTCGAGAGTTTCGTCGAGCAGCCGGCCCCTGGCCTCGAAGTCCACCCCCAGGGCGTCGAACTCGGCCTCGACGTGCCCGGCTCCCACACCGAGGACGGCCCGCCCGCCCGAGAGGTGGTCGAGGGTGGAGAACGACTTGGCGGTCTGCAGCGGGTGGCGGTAGGCCGCGATCCACACCGCGGAGGCCAGGTTGACAGTGGTAGTGCAGGCGGCCAGATACGACAGGGTGGCCACGGTGTCGTACCAGGTGGTGCTCATGTGGGCCGCGTAGTCGTTGTCGGGTATGGCGACGTGGTCGGTGACGCCGACGAAGTGGTGGCCGGTGTCCTCGGCCTTGCGGGCTATGCTCACCAGGTCTTCGACGGTGGCGGCGTGCTCCCAGGGGTCGGCCAGGGTGGCGGTGAGCGTGTGGATGGGCAGCGCGACGCCGTAGGTCCATTCACCCGGCGGTGTGATCGCAGCCATCGGTGCCCGATGCTACGGCGCGCCGGCCCGGCGCGGGCGGGCGACTGGGCCGCTAGCTGCGGCAGCCGCTGAAGCCCGGGTCGGGCCCTGGGCGCCGCGGCGGGGCGAAGAAGTCGTTCTCGTTGTCGGCGAGCTGCCTGCGCTTGCGCATGATCGCCCTGCGCTCGGCTTCCAGGTAGAGGTAGCGCTGGACGTCCTCAGGGGTTCTGTCGTTCATGAACATGTCCGCAGCCACCGGGTCCCGGCTCAGCTCCTCGCGGATGTCGTCCCTGGTGATGCGCCTGCCGTCGCCGCGGCCGGCCCGCTCGCGCTGCATCCGCCAGCGGTGCCACCTGTTGCGGGCGATGGGGACGAACAGCCCCAGGTTGAACATGAACAGCCCGAAGAGCGTGAACTCTGCGGTCATCAGCAGCGGCGCCATGCTGGCCTCTCCTTGTCGAGCCGACTCTTGGCGCCCAGACGAAAGGCCGCGATGCACGTCTTATTTGAATATATCCAATGGAATCTAAGGTTGCTATATGTCAGTGCCCCACGTCGACCAGGCGGGCTGACCGTAGGATCGGCGCGACATGGTTGCTGTAATCGTAGGAACGGGGATAGCGATCCCGCCCAACGTCGTGCACAACAACGACCTGACCCGGATCATGGACACCACCGACCAGTGGATCCGCTCCCGCACCGGCGTGGTCTCCCGGCGGTTCGTTGATCCCGGCACGGGTGCCTCCGACCTCGCGGCGGAGGCGGCCCGGGCTGCGCTGGGCGACGCCGGCGTTGACGCCGACGACGTGCACACGGTGGTGTGCGCCACCATGACCCCGGACCGCCAGAATCCGGGCATCGCCGGGGCGGTCCAGCACAAGGCCGGCCTTGGCCGGGCCGCGGTCTTCGACCTGCGCCAGCAGTGCGCCGGCTTCCTCTACGGGCTGGACCTGGCCGACATGCTCATCACCACCCGCCGGGCCGGCACGGTGCTGGTCGTGGGGGCCGAGGTCCACGCGGGTTACATGCCCTGGGGCGACGCCTGGGACATCGTGCTGGGCCGTGCCGATCGGGCCCCGACCGGGGACGAGAGGGCGCAGGCAACCCGGTTCCGGGACTGGAGCGTGCTCTTCGGTGACGGCGCCGGCGCCATGGTGCTTCAGGAAGGGCCCGCCGGGTCGGCTTCGCCCGGCAGTTCTGGCGAAGGGATACTCGGTTCGATTCTGAGGACCGACGGCGCCCACGCCGACCTGATCGAGGTGCCCGGCCTGGGATCGGAGCGCCGGCCCTACGCGGATGCGGCCCAGATCGCCGCTGGCCTGCACCACCCGACCATGAACGGCGGCGGGCTGTACCGCATGGCGGTGGAGGCAATGCCGGCCGCCGTGCGAGACGTGCTGGAGGTCACCGACTGCAAGCTTGACGATCTCGACTTGGTGGTGGCCCACCAGGCCAACGACCGCATCCTGGAGGGGGCACGCCGCCGACTCGGGGTGGACGCCGACGTGATGCCGTCAAACATCGACCGCTGGGGCAATACGACCGCGGCCACGCTGCCGATCCTCTATCACGAGCTGCGCGAGCAGGGCCGGGTCGGACCCGGATCGCTGGTGGCGTTCACCAGCTTCGGCGCCGGGACCCATTGGGGCGCGGTCCTCTACCGCGAACCTGCCGGGGTGCGGGCGCTGGAGACGGCATGAGCGCACTCGGCGTCGCCGCGCTGGTGGCCGGCGTGCTGATGGGGGGCTGCTGGCTGGTGAGCTTGATCAAGCGCGACGTCTCGATCGTGGATCCCCTGTGGCCCATGGTGTCCGTGGCCATCGCCTGGTCGGTGTGGCTCTGGGGTGACGGCGCCGGGGGCGGACGGGCCGGGCTGATGCTGGTGATGGTGTCAGCGTGGGGCCTGCGGTTGGGCGCCCATCTGACCGCTCGCAAGTGGGGCGCGCCCGAGGACTTCCGCTACCAGTCCCTGAGGCGGCGCTTGCCGCCGTTCTGGCTGTGGAGCCTGCTAGTGGTGTTCATACTCCAGGCATTGCTGGCGGTGGTGGTGTCGCTGCCGGTGCAGGCAGTGCTCGGCGACCCCGACCCGTCGCCGCTGGGCTGGATGGACTGGACCGGAACCGCGGTGTGGGCGGTCGGCCTTGGCTTCGAGGCGGTCTCCGACGAGCAGTTGCGCCGGTTCAAGGCCGACCCCGCCAACCGCGGCCGGGTCATGGACCGGGGCCTTTGGCGATTCAGCCGCCACCCCAACTACTTCGGCGACTCCGCGGCGTGGTGGGGCATCTTCGTGGTTGCGGCCGGGGCCGACGCATGGTGGACCGTGGCCGGACCGCTGTTGATGACCTTCCTGCTGCTGCGGGTGTCGGGGGTGACCGTGCTGGAGCGCAGCATCGGCAAGCGCCGACCCGGCTACGCCGAGTACGCGGCCCGCACAAGCGCCTTCATCCCTCTGCCGCCCCGTCGCGCCGCCCGCTAGTTCAATCCCCACGATGACCGGGCGGTCGAGGCGCCGTTAGCATCGCGGGGTCATGAGTTCCCGCTCGGTCTTCCTCGACGATGCTCTCGCCGCCTATATCGAGGCCCACTGCACCGCCCCCGACGAGGTGCAGCAGGATCTGATCGAGGCCACGGCGGCTCTCGGTGATGCGAGCATCATGCAGATCAGCCCTGCCCAGGGCGCCCTCATGACGGTGCTCACCACGTTGCTCCAGCCGCGCTTCGCAGTGGAGGTGGGCACCTTCACGGGCTATTCGGCGCTGGCCGTGGCCAAGGGGCTCCCGCCGGACGGCCGGCTGCTGTGCTGTGACATCTCCGAGGAGTGGACTGCCGTCGCGCGCGAGCACTGGGCGCGTGCCGGCGTGGCCGATCGCATCGACCTGCGCATCGGGCCTGCGCTGGACACGCTGCGCTCCCTGCCCCCGGAGCCCGCCGTCGACCTCGCATTCATCGACGCCGACAAGGGGTCCTACATCGCCTACTACGAGGAACTGGTTACCCGGCTGTCGGCGCGGGGCGTGATCCTGGTGGATAACACGCTGTGGGACGGGCACGTGGCCAACCCCGCCCAGACCGACCCCACCACGGAGCAGCTGCGAGCCTTCAACGCCCGCGTCGCTGCCGACGAGCGGGTGCTGGTGGCCCTGTTGCCGGTGGGCGACGGCCTGTCGGTGATCTCCCGCCGAACCTCCTGAACGAAGGAGGGGCCCGGCCTCAACGAGTGTCGAGGCGCACCGGATTCGACAGCACACCGATGCCGGTGACCTCGATGTCGACCACATCCCCCGGCCCGATCTGGCAGTTCGAGTCCGCTCCCATCCACAGCACATCGCCGGGATGGAAGGTGATGTATCGCGACGCCTCGACGATGAAGTCCCACGGATCGAAGACCATGTTGCCGGTGGCGAACTCGGCCCGGCTCTCGCCGTTCACCCGCACATAGGTGGTCTGGGCCATGGGGTCGACATCGGTCTCGATCCAGGGTCCCATCGGCTTGAACGTGTCGCTGTTCTTGCTGCGCCAGAAGGAGCGGTCGGCGCGCTGCCAGTCGCGGGCGCTCACGTCATTGCCGATCGTCCAGCCGAACACCGACTCCTGGGCCTCGGCCCGCGACGCGTGGCGGACGCGGCGGCCTATGACCGCCACCACCTCGCCCTCGGCCTCGAAGCGGCCAGTGACGCCGGGGGGCACGAGAATCGTCTCACCGTGCCCGATCAAGGCGTTGTTGGCCCGGTAGCCGACCTCAGGACGCTCGGGGACGGCGACGTCACGGCCGGCAGCTCTCTGCTGCTCGATGTGGCTCCGGTAGTTCAGGCCGACCGCGTAGAACACGTACGGCACGACCGGTGGAAGGAAGTTAGCGCCCTCGAGAGGCACGGAGCGTTCGATCACCGGATCGCCCTCGAGCGGAGAGCCGGTCAGCACATGAACAACCTGGTCGCCCACTTCAACCCAGCGGTGCTCACCGTCGAGGGATATTCGGCCGTATCGCATCGGAGGTCAGCCAGCCTAGGTATCGCCAACCCGCCTGATCATCATCCCGTCGTCAGGACCCGGGGCGGCAGGGGCCACACGCGGGCGAGCGAGACGGCACGAGGCAGGCGGGTCCAGCACCACGGTGACGTTGGGGTGCAACTGGATGGCGGACGCGGGCAGGTCAGACGTGACCGGCCCCTCGACGGCTCGGGCCACCGCGTCGGCCTTGTGGCTACCGCATGCCAACAGCACGAGTTCGCCCGCAGCGCCGACGGTCGCGATGCCCTGAGTGATGGCCCGGTCGGGCACCGGTTGTCCGTCCGGGAAGAACCGGGCGTTGTCGGCTCGGGTCCGGTCGCTCAATGCGACTACGCGCGTGGTGCTGTCCAGCGGTGAGCCGGGCTCGTTGAATGCGATGTGGCCATTGGACCCGATGCCGAGCAGCTGCAGCCCGATCCCCGCATCCCGGACCTCGCGCTCGTAGCGGGCGCATTCGGCGTCCGGGTCGTCCGCCTGGGCGTTCGGGCCGTGGACTGCGTCGGGCCTTATGTCGACGTGACGGGCCAGCACCCGGTGCGCGACGTTTCGATAGGCGCACGGGTCGTGCCAGTCGAGGTCCAGGTACTCGTCGAGCAAGAAGGCGTGGACACCCGCGAAGCTCAGTCCCTTCTCGCGGTGGCGCCGGACCAGCTCCGAGAACACGCCTTGCATCGTTTCTCCGGTAGCCAGGCCGAGAACAGGCGATATCGAGTCGCAGACGAATCGTTCAACCATGTCCGCGGCCACGCGTCCGGCCGCATCTCCAGACTCGGCAACGACCACCTTCACCTCGAGGCAGCGCCCCCCGGGCCGCGACCCGCTCGGCGGACGGCCACGGCCGCGCCGACGATGCCGGCGTGGATGCCGAGATGGGCAACCGAGATCGGCTTCGACAACTGGAGCCTCGACGAGAACCGCTGGAAGTTCTCGCTCAGACCCCCGCCCACGACCCAGCGGGACGGGTTCAGGATGGCCTCCAGCTCGTCGAAGAAGGGCTGGGCCCGCCGGGCCCACTCCACCGGGGTGAGGCCGTCGACGGAGATGGCCCGACCCGACGCGATCTCCTCGAAGCGTCCATTGGTGCCGACCAGCCCGCCCAACTCGGAGTTGGCGATGAGGTCCCCGTTGTGGAGCAGGGCGCTACCGATGCCGGTGCCGAAGGTCAGCACGATCGTGAGCCCGTCGCTATCGATCGCGGCGTCGCCGTAGGTGAGCTCGGCCAGGCCGGCCGCGTCGGCGTCGTTGATCAGCACGGCGTTGGCGCCGTCTCCAGACCGAAGGCACCCCAGGGCGTCGGGATCCTCCCAGGAGGCCGACAGGTTCGGCGCGTGTCGCAGCGACGACCCGTCAATCACGCCGGGAAGGGCCACGCCGACGGGGCCGGACCAATCCGCCGCCACCGCGATGCGACCAATGGACGCAACCACATCACCGGGCGTCGCGGTCGGAGGCGTGGGCTCGGTGTGGATGGCACCAGCCAGATCGCCTGCGCTCAGATCGACGACGGCGCCCTTGATGCTGGTGCCTCCGACGTCGATGCCGAGCCGCGTCGACTCGTCGCTCATGCGAGTCCGCCCGACCTGGCGCCGGTTATGTAGGCGACGAGATCGTCCTTGGTTGCTGCGCCCACATCGACATCGGCGGTCTTGCGGCCCTGACGGAGCACGACGGCCCGGTCGCAGACCTCGGTGACACGGTCCATGTTGTGGGTGATGAGAAGCACGGCCACGCCCGCGTCGCGCAGGCTTCGTATCAGGTCCAGGACACGGGCCGCCTGCTCCACCCCCAAGGCGGCTGCGGGCTCGTCGAGCAGCACGATCTGCTGGCCCCAGGCCGCCGCCCGCCCTATCGCCACCGCCTGGCGCTGCCCACCCGACAGCGCGCTCATAGACCGGCGCAGAGAGGGGATGCGGATGTCCAGCCGGCCGAGGATCTCGCTGGACTCGGTCCGCATCCGCTTCTTGTCGAGCACTCCGAGCCAGGTCCCGATCCGCCCTCCCCGGGTGTGCTCCCGGTTGAGGAAGAGGTTCTCGACGACGTCGAGCGGATCGATTACGGCCAGGGTCTGGTGGACGGTCTCGATGCCCAATGACCGGGCAACCTCCGGAGAGGGGATCGATCGCTCGACGCCGTTGACCCGGACCACCCCCGAATCGGGTGCATATATGCCGGAGATGCACTTCACGAGCGTCGACTTGCCCGCGCCGTTGTCGCCGAGAAGGGCGGTCACCCGTCCGTAGCGCAGGTCGATAGCCACATCGTCGAGCGCCCGGACGGCCCGGAACGACTTCGACAGGCCGGACACCTCGAGCGCGGCCCGGTCAGCTGTAGCCATGGCCGTCACCGCCCGGTCCCGAAGGGTGCAGGGTCGCCGAAGCCGTTCCACACTCCCGCGACCCGGGGCCGGCCCTCGGACACGCCCGCTAGGCCCACGACTGAGACCCTGGTGACGAAGGCCTGGACGCGGAAGCCGAAGATCACCGTCGCGCCCTCGGCCACCGACCGGTGGCCGCCGGGATGCAAGCGGGCGTAGTAGTCGATGCCGGCCGGGTCGGGCATGTCCACCGGCACCGGCTCGGTCGAGGCCTCCGACGGATCATGGGCCACGACGGCTCGCACTCCGTAGTCGCCGAACACCGGATCGACGTACAGCCCTCCGCCGAAGCACAGCGGCACGCCCTGGTGGATGTGGGCCACCTCGCTGAGATAGAGCACGGCGGGGATCTCGGGGAACTCCTGCATGGCATGCAGCGGGGTGGTGCCGGTGAGACCGTGGCCCGGCTCGACCTGAGTGGCGCCGGAGGAGGCCAGCAACCCGAGCACCTCGGTGGAGGTGGTGCCGGGCGAGTTGATCTCCAGCCGATCGCCGCAGCCGGGGTGGCGGCGGGCGATCTCCGCGGCCCGGGCCAGGGTCTCCACGTTCGGGGTCAGCCTGGCCCCGCCGGTGGAGGCGTCGAACAGCAGGGCCGGGAAGGTGGTCAGCCCGGCGAACTCGACACCCTCCATCGCGGCGATGCGATCGATCATCTCAGGCAGGTCCTCGAGCGCCACGCCGCCCTCGTGTCCGGGGTAGAACTCATCGCCGTTGGCGAACACCCGCACCAGGAGCCGCTGGTGCCGGGCCCGGGAACGGGCCGCGGCGGCAGCCTCTGCGGCTTTGTTCTCGGAGAAGACCGTCCAATAGTCCGGTTCCAGCCGGGCAGCTTCGGCGGCTTCGGCCCTGGGCACCTGCACCAGGTGACCGAGATGGCCGAGGCTGTGCCCGTTGGCGACGATCGGACGGGCGCAGGCCATGTCGACGGCCACGAAGCCGTCGACGCCGCCGGCAGCCATGGCCGCCAGCACCCCCGGAGCACGTCCGAGCTGCTTGGTCATGGCGTACACGGTGAGGCCCAGGCGGCGAGCCTGCCGGCACAGCCCGGCTGTGTTCGACTCGATCGCGTCGAGGTCGAGCACGCAGCTGCTGGCCGGGATCTCTCCTGCCTGATGGAGTTCGATCGCCGCATGCACGAGCCGCGGGTTGCGCTCCCTCAGGGTTCTCAGGAACATGTCAGCGCTCCTTCTGCTCTCTCATGCTCAGCGCAACCGCCAGGATGATGATCACGCCCCGCGCGATCAGCTGGTCAGCGACCCGAAGGCCCATCAGGATCAAGCCGTTGTTGAGCATGGCCATGACCACCGACCCGGCTACTGCGCCGGCCACCGAGGCCCGTCCACCGAAGAGGTTGGTCCCGCCGATGACCACCGCCGCGATCACCGTGAGCAGGAGGTTCTCGCCCAGGTCGTGCCGACCGATGGCCAGCCGGCCGGCGAGAAGCACGCCCGCGAACGACGCCGCGGCCGCGCTGGTCATAAGCGCGGTGACGCGGATTCGGGCGGTGTTGATCCCAAGGGCCGCGGCGGCGTTCCGGTCGGCGCCCACCGACAGCACGTGGCGCCCCCACCGGAGCTGGTGCAGCACCAGATGTCCCAACAGGCCAACGACGACCGTCCAGAGCAGCAGCGACGACACCGGTCCGAGAGATCCGGCACCGAACACGGCCAGGAAGGTGTCGTTGCGTATGGGCAGCGACTGCAGGTTGTTCATGTTGCGGGCGATCCCGCTGACGATCCCGAGCATGCCGAGGGTGACCAGGAACGACGGGATGCGCACCTTGACCACGATGAGGCCGTTGACCGCGCCGATGCTGGCTCCTACCGCCAGCGCCGCCACGGCGCCGGCCACGAACCCGTACTCTCCCACCACCTCGGCCGTCACCAGCGAGGACAGCGCCGTGGTCGACCCGATCGACAGGTCGATCTCCGCCGCGGCCAGGGCGAACGTCATCCCCACTGCCATGACTGCTATCGGCGCGGCCTGGCGGCCGATGTTGAGGAGGTTCGACGCGGTGAGGAACCCGTCGTCTCGCAGGATCACCGCGAAGAGCCCGAAAATTAGCGCCGCGGCGACATACACGACGTACGGGCGCAATCCCACGTCCTGGCGCCGCCGATCCAGCCACTTCCGAGCAGCCGCGAACCCCGGCACGGCCACGGCGGAATCTTCAGTCATGGTTCCTCACTGGGCCTGCCCTCAGCTCCGGCGGCGGCCCAACCCTGACCGCTGCCGGAGCTTCGGGGCAAGTTTGCCTCTGTTTCCCGCTCTTGTTCGCTTCGCTCACGGGCCGCTCGGGCCACGGCCTCGCTCGGGCCCCTACGCGATTCTCATGAGCTTCGGTCCATCCGCTCGGCCTCTCAGCCCAGGGCGTCGAGCACCTCCTGCGGCGGATCTGCGACCAACGACTGGCGGTAGCCGTCGACAATGTTGTCGGCGGTGACGCCGATGGCCGGCACCACCGCGAAGGCCGGTGCAGGCTTGCCGAGCAGCCCGTAGGCGCCTTCGATGGCCATGGTTCGTCCGAGGTTGTAGGCCTCGTCGGCGGCTATTCCCACGACGTTCCCGCCCTCGACAAGGTCGAGCGACACGTTGGTGTCGAGGTCCATGGTCACCAGGGCCACGTCGGAGGCTCCGGCGGCTCGCAGCGCGGCCAGCACGCCGTCGGCGGGGCCCGCCGACCACGGGGCGTAGATGCCGTCGAGGCCGGGATTGCGGGTCAGCATCGCGGAGGCGATCTCCTCCGCGGCGGCCGGGTCGGCGAGGCCCTGCTCGGCGACGATCTCGATGCCGGGGTAGTTGATTTCGATCCATGCCTTGAAGGCCTGGTCGCGCTGGTTGGTCACGTAGTAGGCGGCGTCGTGGAAGATGTAGCCCACTTCGCCCTCGCCTCCGAGCGCATCTGCGAGCAGGTCCGCGGCGGTGATGCCCATGGCCGCGAGGTCGTCGGTGACGATGCCCACGTAGTCCTGGCCGTGGACGTAGCCCTGGGGCACATTCGAGAGGAACACGAGTTGCACGCCCGCGTCGACGGCGGGACGGAACGCTTCGGCACCCGCGTCGGGGCCGATGGCCAGACTGATGATGATGTCAGGGCTCTGCGCCATGACCGTCTCCACGTCGTTGGCCTGCTGAGCCGCATCGAAGTTGGCGTTGGTCTCGGCGACGACCTCGATCCCGAGCTCTGCGAAGGCGTCTCGGGCGCCCTGGCTCACGGCGTCGGTGAAGGCTCCCGAGGTGTGCCACAGCAGCGCGGCGGTGTGGCCGCCTGCCTGGACCTCGGCGATCTCCTCGTTGCTCAGGGTGATCTCGCTGGACGGCACCGCCTCCTCGCCGCCCGGTCCCTGAGTCTTGGGAGGCTCGGGGGCTGGTTCCGGCGCGGCCGTCGTGGGCGCGGCCGTTGTAGTCGGCGCGGCTGTGGTCGTGGGCGCGGCGGTGGTGGTCGGCGCGGCGTCGTCGTCATCGTCGCCGCATGCGGCCCCAAGGACCGCGAACACCGCGAGCAGCGAGACGAGTAGCAGCCACTTGGGCCTCTTGGATTTGGTTGTCATGACCCCTCCCTTTGGGTCCGGCTTATGGATCGTGGACCCCGCACCATCTGGCGATGAAGTGCGCGAGGGTGCGGGTGGCGGTGACCAACTCGTCGATGGCGAGCCGCTCGAACGGCGTGTGGCAGTCGGAGATGTCGCCGGGTGCGAAATAGACGCCGGGTATCTGCCGGTCCCGCAGGAACGGCTTCTCGGACCAGTACGGCGCTCCCTCGATCCGGGCCGGTTCGCCGGTCACCGCCTCGATCGAACTCGCCAGCGCGACCACTCCCGGATGACCGGCGTCGAGTTCGTCGGCTGTTCCGCCGAGCCGGTGGTCCCGGGGCGCGCTGAAGACAACATCGCACTCGACGCCGTGCTCGCCCGCGACCTCCTCGGCGAGGGCTCGGAGGCTGTCAGCGGCGCCGTCGAGGCTCTCGCCGGGCAGGATCTTGCGGATCAGGGACAGGTCGAAGCGGCCCGGCACCGCAATGTTGCCTCCGGAGGTGACCGAGGTGACCAGCAGGAAGGCCTCTCCCAGCAGCTCATGAGCGGGCACCGACGCTCGCAGGTCGTCGGAGTGCTGCCACAGCCGGTCGAGCAGTCGGTGCCCCGCCCGCAGGGCGTCGACGCCGAGCTCAGGCCGGCCGAAGTACGCGGAGGTGCCCGTGTAGGCGATGTCGGCGATGAGGAAACCCATCTGCGCGGTGTAGATGGCCGACGTGGTCGGCTCGGTGTAGATCGCGAAGTCGGCGTCCGGTCGCGGGCCGGCACGACCTTCGACCGCCGCCCGCATCCCGGCCGATACGCCACTGCCCGGCTGGCCCGACTCCTCGTCGCACACGAACAGGGTCGACACGCGGCCGGCCGGCCTAAGGCCTGCACGGCCGAAGGCCCGGACCGCCTCGATGGTGGCGCAGATCCCCGCCTTCTGGTCGGCGACGCCCCGGCCCCAGATCTCGCCGTCGATCACTTGGGCACCGAAGGGATCCTCCCGGTCGGTGCCGCGCCAGTGCTGGCGCCAGTCGTCGATCGCGACCGTGTCGAGGTGCCCGGCCAGCAGCAGCGACCCTCCGGTGCCCTCTCCGGCTGTGCCGCACACATTGGGACGGCCCGGCTCGCACTCGAAGAGTTCGGCCGAGTCGAAGGCGTCCGACTCTGCCATCTGGCGCCAGGCCCAGCGTGCGAAGTCCTCCTCGTTGGGTGTGACGCTGGGAATACGGACGGCCTCACGGACCAGCTCCGTGACGGCCTCACCGTCCACGGCCTCGGCGACTCGGCTAGCGGTGCTCATGACCGGCCGCGCCGGAGGGCGTCGCACAGATTCGCACCGCACTATTCATCGCGGCTGGCCTCCGAGAACTTCAGCCACCAGGGACTCGTGCACCAACCGCAGCGACATTGACACCGCACCCACCAACGCTGCCCGACGCCCCAGAGTGGAGGCAGCCAGATCCGGCGGGATGGCGACAAGCCGAGTCAGGTGCCGGCGAACGGCGTCGACGAAGGTGGGGTTGGCCCCCACTCCCCCGCCGAACACGATGCGCGTCGGGTCGGCGATGAGACACAGGTGCGACACCGCCAGCGCCATCGCCGCGGCTACCTCGTCCAGCACGGCCGCGGCAGCCTCGTCCCCGGACGCGGCGGCCCCGAAAATCTCCGGTACGTCCGCGCCGGCGTCGACTGCGGTGCGGTGGCCATCCTCGATGGCTCGACCCAACCGCTTGCGGATCGAGGGGGCGGAGGCCACGTCCTCGAGCGTCACCGGCGGCGCACCCGACTCCGGCCGCGCCAGCAGCAGAGACCCCAACTCACCCGCTGATCCGGTGCCGCCCCGGTAGAGGTCTCCTCCGACGACCATCCCCAAGCCGATGCCGGTACCCACTGAGATCGCCGCGAAGTCCCCGTCCGCCTGTTCGTCTCCCATTCGGGTCAGCTCGCCGAGCGCGGCCAGGTTCACGTCGTTCTCCACATGGATGCGAGCGTCGAAGTGCTCAGCCAGATGGGCGCGCAGGTCCAGATCGGCGAAGCCCGGCAGGTTGAAGGCCTGCTCGACACGGTCCCGGTCGGGCCGGTAGATGCCTGGCACGCCCACGCACACCGCGTGACATGAACCGTCGACGGCTCGAAGCATCTCCGATCCGGCTCCCGTGAGCCGCTTCAGCGCCGCGCCGGCGTTGGGACCCGTCTCGAGTTCCTGCTCCGCGACGAGGTTGCCGAACAGGTCGCACAACCCCACGAGGATCTTGGTCGCGCCGATGTCGGCCACCACCGAGTGCCGGGCCGTAGGGACCAGCTCGTAGAGCGCAGCGGGCCGACCGATCGATCCCGAACTGGGACTCTCGTCGGACACCCGCACCAGCCCCGCCGACTCCATGTCCGCGATGAGCGCTGACACGGTGGGCTTCGAGAGGCCGGTGGCGCGGGCGATCCCTGCCCGGGACATCTGTCGGGGATGCGACGCGAACAGTGCGTCGACTATCCGCTGCCCGCTGAGCAGCCTCAGTACGCCCGATCCGGAACCCTCCGCCATATTGTTAGTAACATTACCTTACAAATTTGCGATGTCAAGCGGCCCGCGTTGTCGCGCCGTATGAGCCATATTCGCTCGTCTACCCGCTCGGCCTCTCTTAGCGCTCCTCGGAGAAGTCGTCCTCGGGCCTCGGGGCGTGCTGCTCCTCGTAGAGCGCCCGGAAGGCGTCCTGCTCGGCTTCTGACAGCGTCGTGGCGGAGAATCCGCTGTCGTCGCGGAGCCAGGTGGTCTGCTGCGGGAACGGGATCTCGATGCCGGCCGCGTCGAAGGCTTCTTTGAGGCGCAGCCGGATCTCTCGCTCCACCGCCCACTGCATCGAGGGCTCGGTCTTCACCGCCACCCGGAGGCCGACGCCCGACGCGCCCAGGCTCTGTATGCCGAACACCGTCGGCGCCTCGGAAAGCTCGTCGCCGCCCCACTCCGGGTCGTTCCAGAGGTCGTTGGCCACCTGTTGCATGATGCCCATCGCGAGGCGGGCGTCGGTGCCGTAGGCCACCTCG
>LXNJ01000741.1_pt1 | contig 21392 bp, 13 predicted proteins | sample 809081 | NCBI WGS metagenome assembly LXNJ01 (sample SAMN04870510, study PRJNA318959) | sponge metagenome | biome: sponge; feature: marine sponge reef; material: water | host: Petrosia ficiformis | place: Greece: Milos, Mediterranean Sea | collected 2013-05-29 | depth 5-7 m | reverse complement strand
GCGTTCATCATCGATAACGAGACTAAGGATGGACTGATCAGGGAAGACTCCACTTCTGCTGAGATTATCAAGCCTATCTTGCAAGGCGAGGACATCCGGCGTTGGCGAACTAATGGGGCGGACAAATACTTGCTCTTTGTGCCTTGGCACTTCCCCCTCCACGAATCAGTGTCTATATCTGGCAATAGCGTAGAGGCTGAATCAGCGTTTCGGAAACGATACCCCGCAGTATTTCGTCACCTAGAAGGCTATCGGACCCTGCTCGAATCTCGAAACCAAGCCGAAACCGGCATTCGCTACGAATGGTATGCCTTGCAGCGGTGGGCATCTGCCTATCACCACGATTTCCTGAAGGAAAAGCTGGTATGGATAGAACTGGTAGATAGAGGCCGCTTCACTTTCGACGAGAGCGGCAGCTTTGCCGAGGCAACAACGTTTATTTTGACTGGTCATTTCTTGAAGTACCTTCTGGCATTCCTTAATTCAGGCCTGATTCGATGGTACTTGGGGCACACTGCTCCGACGTCAGGCACGGGAACATTCCGTTGGAAGAAAGTTTATGTCCAAGAGATCCCGATTCCCAAGGTACCGGAAGAGGAGCAGGACCCGGTTGTGGAAATCGTGGATCAGATCCTTCGTTCGTCCGAGACTGCCGCTCATACAGATATCCGAAGGCTCGAATCTGAGGTCGAAAACTTGGTGCTTGCCCGATACGGGCTTACGCAAGAAGAGGTCAGAAATCTGGCTTATCAAGTGTAGGGACACTGCGATCTTGAACTGGCCCCCTCATTATGTAATTGCTACTTTCCGTTGACAAAGATGCTCTCCTCCTTAGAGAGACCATACAGGGCGCATACCCTTTGATTTAGGGTTGCTTGAAGGTGCTGCATCTTCGCGTCAGCCTCACCCAGGTGCATTATCTCCTGCACCATATCCGTGAAGCCCTGTTCCAACTCCCTGTCGAGTGCTGGGACTGGGATTCGTTCAACTGTGAACCTCACCCACCTTGTCGTACCCATTCCCGAATTGAGCGCGCTGTTCCGCATGAACCAAGTAACGATATTGGAGTTGAGAACCGCGCACAGGTATTTGATTGATTTGCCCGTCATCATGTAAGCAGAATTGACGCAGAACATTTCCTGCGCCTCATACACGAATCTACCCTCCTCAGTAAGGTCGATCCAGAAGAGTTTTTCCTTCTTGAACTCCTCGTGGTAGGCGCAGTTGCGGAGGTTGTATGGCGTTCTACCTTGGTCTTGGCGGTAAGCCAGACTCCCGCCAAATCCATCAAGATGTGCCTTGACCGCGGGATATTCACTTATATCTATGGGGCCTGCTCCGTCAAAGCCATTGTGGGAATCGATAATCCATAAGCTAGCCCACTGTGCACGCCACCGCTGAATGTCCCGCCCCCGGAGGACAGCCTTGATAATTTCAGCCGACTTGGCGTTTTCCTTGATCAGTGCATCCTTAGTCTCGTTATCGATGATGAACGCCTCATTCAAGCCGGTCTTTATTCCGTAGTTAATGGCATTTCTAAGCGCAGTCCTCCGGTCACTTTCGGGCTCTCATGCTCTTAGTTGACGTATCCCCGAGTGGATGCTGCCCCCCTCTGAAGTGCCAACTTCACCCCACTCCATCAGGCAATCTGTGGGGACAGGTTACCTGAGAGTTGGAGGATGATATGGAAGCCTTGGCACCTATCGAATCGCAAATTGAAGGAGATGCACTGCTATCGGAACTGGCTGAGAACACTCGTACCGCGTACCTGAAGGGGTGGAGTAGATTCGTGGATTACTGTGTCGCAGCCGACTTTCGCGATCCCTTTGCGGTGCCGCCCGAAGCGGTAGCTCGTTTCTTCGTCCAGCTAGCAACTCGACCTAGTCCCGCATCCGGTACGATGCTTTCTATGGGCACTGTGTCTCTATACAAGAGTGCAGTGAACAAGAACTACCTTGTGGCAGGAAAATCTTCGCCGACCAATCACCCGGTCGTCCGTTCGACGCTCAAGGGCCTGGCCCGCCTCCGAGGTTCGGCCAGTCGCAGGGTCGAGGCGCTGCGGGAATTCCAAGTGCAGGCCATGTTGGAGGCATGCCCCGAAACGCCTATCGGGAGGAGAGACGCAGCCATCATTGCGCTCGGATTCGCCGGTGCCCTCCGCCGTTCAGAGATTTGCAGTTTAACCGCGACTGATGTCGAGATGGTCGAACCTAGAGAAGATGTACAGGATCGTATGTGGCTAACGATCCGCCAATCAAAGACTGATCAGCAAGGCAAGGGGCAGCGAGTAGCAATCCTTGACGGAACAAACATCCGTCCCATCCATCGCCTCCGCCTTTGGCTTGAGAGTTCCAACATTACGGATGGCCCGTTGTTTCAGACAATGAAGCGAGGTGGCCATCTTCGAGGAAAGCCTCTACACCACAGCGACATTCCAAGGATACTCAAGCACTACGCCGTTCTCATCGGGCTTGACCCACGTAACATTTCAGGGCACTCGCTCCGAGCTGGGTTCGTCACCAGCGCGGCCGTTCATCACGCACGTTTGGACAAGATCATGGCCATCACGCGTCACTCTAGCGCAGCGACAGTGCTGCGCTACATCCGAGATGCTGATGCTTTCACAGACCACGCCGGACAAGGATTCTTGTAGTCGGGCCAAATCAAGAATCCGCACATGAAACGCTGTCGGGCTCTCCAGCACCACCGCTATGACTCACTTCTTTGAGAACCAGGGGGGGAGGGTCAGTTCTGGCAGCCCAAGGAGCGCAACATATGTCCCGGCATCACCCAACAATGACTTCCAATCGCTGTTGCCACAAACACCAGAGTAATCCCGAGAACAAGAATTGCTCCTGCGCCTGCTAGTTCAACTGCTCCGGTGTGGTCCATGTCTTTGCCTCCCCTGCGCTGTAGTGTCGTTCCCGATGAACCATTCCCATCTCGTGCTGTGACCTACTTGATGGCCCGGAGGCTGCGGTCAAAATGCGCCTGCCCCGCTATAATGGCGAAACGGTGTGACAGGTTCGCGCTTGGTCGTACACATCAGGGCCTAAGGAGTCAACAGCATGGCAACGGTACGGGCTAGATACGAAAAAGGCGTCCTGACACCCTTGGAGCCTCTTGAACTCGAAGAGGGTGAGGAGGTTGTGGTTTCAGTCGAAGGTCCACTGGTTCCTGAGGGGACGAGTGGCGAAAATCTGTTAGGTACAACGGATTCCGCGCCCGTGCATTCAAAAGGGCTTCTCGGTCTAGTTGAAAGGATTGAAAAGATGCGCGATTCCTATCCGCCAGACTTGTGGGATGGCGTCCCGGCTGACGGTGCTAAGAACTTCAAGCACTACCTCTATGGTCACCCCAAAGTGGAGGACTAGTGGCCACAGTTTTTGCCGACACGGGTTACTGGATTGCCCTCATGCGCTCCAGTGATGAGTTGCACGAACGCGCGACGGCGGCGGCAGCAACACTAGGCTCCACACATGTAGTGACAACTCAGATGGTGCTGGCCGAGGCGCTCAACGATACTTCCCGCTTGGGCGAATCACGACGTGAATTCGCCGTCGAGATGGTCAGGCAGATACGGGACGATCCCTCGGTTGAAATCGTTTCTCAAACTGATGAGCAATTCTGGGGCGCACTGGAACGCTACGCATCGCGAAGCGACCAGACTTGGAGCCTCACGGACTGCGCGAGCTTCTTGGTGATGGAAGCGCTTGGCATTACCGACGCTTTAGCCTTCGACCAAGATTTCCAGCAGGCAGGGTTTGTCGCCCTCCTCAGAGGCGAACAAGACTCTTGATCTTGTTGCCTGTGCCAACCCCTTCCTTCGCGACTCAACCACAAACTCAAACACGCACGAATTCACGGAACTAAGCAACACTACTTGTACGCATCAACGCGGTCGGGTAACTGACAGGCCGTTCCTCAGGTCTCTCGATTGGCGGTGTCTGGGAAGATTCCGATCCCCGCTTGATGACATTCGATAAGAATCCCTGTTACCCATTCCGCCTTACTGGCAAGCATCTCCAGACACGCAACGGCGCCGATCTGCTCGTCATAGTGGCGAGTTCCCATCTTGCCAACTCTGGCAGCCTCAGCGGCCTGCTCTGGAGCGTCCGATATTGCCGGATATCTTGCCCATACGGCGTGAGGCCACGATATTGTCCCTATGATGTACACGGCGATGTACGCGATCACCCACTGAAAATGCCGACCCACTTCCCATTGTGTGGCCCCCAAGAGGCCCGCCCGAATACGAGACTCGCCAATCAGGTGGAACAGATCCCTGGCGACTTCGAAGTTCTCTTTCGGAGGTACCCGCCACTGCGACCTGGGTACCCTGCTACGTGCTTGTAGCATCAGTTGATTGTACATCCAGTCAAATAGGTCTCCCGTAGCTGGTGGCGTTCCGAGTTTGAATGGCTGCTCGGTCGTGGCAAGAGTGGCGCTCTCTAATCGTTGCAGTGTTGACATGAGTCGCTCAACGTCCGCTGGGGAGAATGTAGCCACTAGAGCACGGAATGAATCTGAGTCTTTGTTCTGCTGCTGGCGACGTCTTCTGCCAACCGCTAGCTCTTCTACTTGTTTGAGGTTCTCGACAATCGTCGGATCAATCAGTCTCTGCAGTGTTTCCCAAGCGAAGTCAGTATCGAGCAGTTTTCTATTTGGTGTTAGGAATGAGTCTAGATTGTCATGCCCATACTTCTTTAGCTCCGAATATGGAAGTCCTTTGGACGCAAGCATCCCCTTCAGTGCCTTTTCCATGGATTGCTGGATAAAGAATAGTCCTTGAAGGGGGTAACCTCTTTCAGATAGTGCTATGGCTGACCTTGCATCCATATGAGCATGCTCGAGCCATTCATGGATGTATTTGTGGTTCTCTACAGGCATCGCTGGTGTCCTCGTGATCGGGAATGACGCTCTCATTTCTAAGCAAATGGGCGGCGGCGTCAGTCGTGGCTTGCGAAGTGCTGCCTTTGCCTAGGCAGTAGTATCAGGCTTTGCGAGGCGGCCGAGCCGATGAAAAGGTGGCTCGGGGAGGCGCCGGTATACCTCAGTCACTTCATCTTCTAGTTCAAATCTGCCGGTCAGGACGTCGATCGCAGCCTGGGATATGAGGGAGGCGCAGGCTAAGACTGACGGAGGTGGAGCGTTGTTCACTGGAGCCGAACAACCGAGATCCGGCTCGGCCTGATCGTCCCCAGGTTCTCCGGCCGGAATCGAGGGATACCGATCAGATGGGGTCCGCACGCTAATAGGAATGTCAGAATCAAGTGCCTGCCGCTGCACTCTACTTATGAAACCGCCACGGTAAAGCGCGCCCGAAATAAGGGACTTCTTCAACTCGGCGGCAGCCTGAGCGATGGCAGGGACGAAAGATTCATTGCCAGTTGCGTCGATAACTATGTCTGCATCACCGAGCAACGAAGACATTTTGGAGGGAGCAACGACCATCTCTGCCACAGTTTCAACATGGGTCCATGGTGCATGTGATAGGGCCACGGCCTTTACAGCATCGACCTTTAGGGCACCCACCCAGTCATGTCCTGCCACATGCCGAACGACATTACCTGGCGTAAGGAATTCAGGGTCGACAATCGTTTGAGACCCTAGTCCACTCTCCGCCAGGGTCACCGCAACATGCCCTCCCAGCGCACCAGCTCCGAAGATGACAGCGCGAAGATTCTTCAGCTCCTCCGCATCCGGTCCAGCCCTCAGTATTAGCGTTTGGTCATCGTTTGGTTCTGCCATCAAGACGTGTGCCTCCACTTTGTCACCGATCCCATCACCGGCCATAATCAATAAATCAGTTCGCCCCCGCCGTTCCCAGGCAAATAGGATTAGGTCCACACCTCCACTGATCCTGAATGGCTCCTTAATCCTTCTATCGGAAAGGGCCCTCTCCAAGCCTTTTCGTTGTGCCTTGTTGAGGTGTTTTGGCAGTTCGGAGAACTGGCGCGGCGGCGGGGACTTCAGGATTCCAGTGCGGAACCACAGGCCCCTTGGCTGTCTTTTTGGGGCTGCCGCCCCGGGCAGCAGTTCAATGAGTGCCCGCTCCTGTGAGGGATTACCGTGAAACTCACCCCAACTGCCTGGGCTTGTTCTCAGAGTTTCAAAGTCGAATGCGGCCATGTGCGGCGCTTTGTTCTCGAAATTTAGATAGGCATCGAATGGTAGGTCATCGTGGATCCAGTTATCCTTCGCCCTCCCACACCATTCCTCAATGCGCTCGAATAATCCTTCGACTGTTGCCCATCGGAGACTTGCGTCTCCCTCACGCCATAGGCAGACGAATCCATTCAGCGTGTAATGGCTAGTGTCGAGTCCTTCCACAAAGACTCTCGGAGGCCGATATGGCCAACCCGGATCGAAACTGATGTCCATAGACTCCGCATCTGTGAGGGAGGTAAAGGCGGGATGGATTGGTCCCTGCCAGCGACTTCGTGCACTGCCGGGCTGAGGTTCAAACCCTCGCTCCAGAAGGGCCGTCCAAAAGTCTTCCAGCGAAGGGCTGTCGAATGATTCCTGCAACATGATATCTACCCGAAGCGCTGGGCCTCATTCTGCCTGGCGAGCCCGGCTCCGCCAGCCCCACTACCGCCAATGACTGCCGCACCACCTCCCCCACCACCTGAATTGGGTTTCGGTGGCAATGGGAGGACAGAATCTGGTCTCGTTCGGTCATTGGACCCGAGAATCTTCTGCCACACGACGGCGGCGTCATAATCCGTCATAGACGCTGTGCCTTCGGCATCATTCGCAAGTCGGATGAATTTCTCGGTGGCCTGTGTTATCTGTCCTTCAGTCAGCGGCGGATCATATGCCGTGCCAAGGACTGGATCGAGCAGCGGCTTGACGCTGGCAGTCGCAAAATGGTCGGCGACATATCTCAGTGTTCCCGTCAAGAGCGTGTCCCACTCCATTCCCGAGACACGGCGCGTGTTCCAAGCCTCAAATGCAAGGAGTTCCATGTATAGCCCTCCCGGCTTTGCATCACCAAGATGAGTCTCTCGGACTTGCCGCAGGAGCTTGACGATCGGCTTGTAGGAGGGCTGCCCTCCTACCCGTGGCGTTGTAGGTGCCTGATTCAAATCAGAAGACAGTTCGCCGAACTGCACCGCGCCAGTTAGAGCCCATCTACCGTCGCCGCCGCTCCATTTGTTTTGGTCGTGCGTTGGTATCGCCCAAGGTTGGCCCGCCTTGACAGCTGGGACTACGTCGACAGCGAACTTGCCATATTTTCCTGACCCCCCAGTCCGGTCAGGGAAGTGCACTTTGATGCTCCGGTTTCTCTGCTGTGCGCGACCTCCAGCCTGTCCATATTGTCCGTACTTGCCGACCAAGATTCGCCAGACCGCATCGTATATCCGGCGCGGTTCGGCAGTCCTGTCCAAGTGAGTAAACCGGAGCATCACATCGACATCTTTCCCCGGGTAGATGCCGACACCGCGTCCGTATGAACCAATCAGGAGCGTCTCCAAGCCCCAGTCCTTTAGCAGGTCGTCTTGCTGAAGAAGCTCACGTACTTCCGTGTGAGCCTCAATGGCGCGTTTCCGTTTCTCACCGTTGATCTCAATATTCTTCAGAGCCTGATCGAACTGCTTCCTCAGATTCGCCACATTACCCTCCTTTGGCGGTCATAATTTTCTCTGCACCACGGGACGGGAGAACTACATCCTCAATGGGTCCTCCTCCCGCCCCTGGCCTCACAACAAGGCTGGGGACATAACGAGGAGAAACGGCTTTGCGGTCTTCATCACGGCCGTCCTCCCACTCATATAGGTGGATGCGGACTGTGTTCAGGGTGCGACCAAGCAGTAACGCCACTGTCCAGGGGCACCGGAGAAAGACATGCGCCTCCGAGATGCCCGACTCAGTTGCTGCTTGCCGAATGACTTGAGAGACTTCCCCAACAATAGCTCGTGCATCGTTTGAATCCAGATTGCCTTCGGTGACTGTTCTTATGTGCCGGGTATTCCCGCCATGCTGATTGGCGAACTGATAGAAAGCCTCGTCACTTCTCTCGGACAATAGGTCAACATAGACATATGAGCGGTCTCCCCGTCGCGCCGCCATGTCCCGATTGATCACCTTGACCATCCGCTTCGAGTCTCCTGAGAGCCGGGCGTCGCCGGAGAGAATCCAATGGTGACCACCGCTATCGATGACCTCTACTTGACCAACAAGAGTCGTCGGTAACGCTGCGCCCAAAGCGAAAGCGGCAGTCAGGTGGGCTCCACCGGAGATCCGTACGCGGCGTGCACCGGCGATGTCCAACAGACCACCAAGTCGCGACAGAAACCCTTTCAGATCCGACAGCCCTTCACTGCTTGGTCGACGGTTACCCTCATCCGGCGGTCGCAGCCGCACAACCAGATCGTTACGGTTGATGGTCGACGCGGGGGTGAGTCGAGTCTGAATGTCGATCTCGGTAAGACCGTCGCGGCTCTCGATTTCAGAGGAGAGTCCCTCAAGCCGGCGGCGCGAGTGGGCGAATGCAATGGCGGCGATGTCTTGGGGTGTGAACGCAGCGGACTGCAGATGATTCTTCAGAATCCCGTCTGTCCTCTGCAGAAGCTGATCGGGCGCGTCGTAGTCAAGGCGACCATCAGCGGCATTGATTGCCTGGGCGATAGAGAAGGCAAACCGAGGATCCTCGCTCATTTCCAGCAGAGATGGTAGTTCGATTTCCCTGATAATCTCTGAGTGCTCGATGTCCGGTGTAACTAGGAGCACTGCACCGGAGAGGCCGCTTGTGATCGCCTCAGCGAGACGGCGTGGAGTGTCGCCAGGCGGAAGATCGGTCACATCGTGCCAAACGGGCACGCCTACGGCGCGCAGAGCCCATGCCATGTCTTCGGCGAGAGCTGCACCATCGCTGTGGCGATACGAAAGGAATACTGGACCCTTCGGGTCAATCGCCCCTGATTCGAGCACCATATCTTCTCTCTCTTGGCGGAGTCTGCCTCATCGGGCGTACCCAGCGCGCATTTCATATGCCTACCCCACGACATAATCTATGCTGTTTTCACGACGTAGTCAAACACAAACGACGTCCGTGCGCATGTTGGTCAGAGTGCTATACTTGAGTTGTCTCGTGGAGGGAGGACGCGATGCCTATTGAAATCGCTGGCTTTGCTCACGCACTTGCTCGATGCCTCTCCTTTCAATCCATAGGCGTCGCTGAACTTGAGGATGTACTCGCCAAGAGCTCCAAGCCCTTGGAAATGCACTTTGTCGAGCCATCCGCCGATGTCGCGTTCATCCAATCGGGACAACCGTTCAAGCATTTGTTTTTTGTTCAGCACGGGATGATGGTTCCCTGGCAGTTCCCCCACTCAGAATTGTCGTCGCCCTTCCTCATAGGGGAGCACGAGTTCGTAATGGGTGCCGAACGTTGGGTTGCCCCATACTCGGCTGCTCAAGATACGACGGTTATCGGCATCCCAAAGGAGACCATGCAGCTCATTTGTGATCGAGTGCCACTCGTCCGGGAGCAGATGTATCGGGTACTGATGAGGCGTATGTCTCGATACTACTGGACTTCCCTGGCAACGAGCGGAAGCCCAGCATCCAGAGTGGCCGCTGCCCTCGTTTCTCGTCTAGCACTTGAGCAGGACGACTTCGGAAACATGAAGGAAATCCCCATCCTTCAGAGAGACCTAGTTCGTCTCACCGTGATGTCACGGTCAGCCGTAGCCGCGGGCGTGGCAATGTTGGCAACCAAGAAAGTCATTGGGATCGGCAGCGACCCCAGCGAGCGATTCAGGGGTATCGTGCGCATACCTGATGTCGACCGACTAAAGCAAGCTGCTTTGGAAGATGTCCGGGAAAGAGAGGTTCGCCCGCTTATCGAGCAGCTAGCCGGTTGATCGAGCCAAGTGTGGGGCTCCCCAGCACCGATTCCTGACCCACCTGGCCCGTCTCCTAGTCTTACCACTCCACGACCAGTTCAAACACGCGCTCAGTTCGCAGTATTGACCTGTATCGCCCACCAACGTATACGGTAGACAGAACCGTCTTTGAGTTGTGGCTCGGGGGGTCTGTGATCCCCTAGCACCAGAGTCACGCTGCGACCCTATGCGCGAAGCCGTGCGTCTACTACCCGGCACGCCGTCGGCATCGTAAAATAGAAATCGCGGAATCCTAACCCATTTCTTCCATGTGCTGGGACGCGCATCCACAGCAGGTGATTCCACAAGGAGCGCCGGGGCCGGTGGCGCATTACTTCGCAAAGCAAGAGAACCACGTTGCAAAATGAAGACACCTGTCACGTTCCCCGCTGAGACCAGGACTAAGCTCGAAAGTCCGGGAATAGGGGTAGAGTCCGCCTTCATCAACGATGGCGCCAAGCGGTTTATGGTGATCGTCCATCGTGTAGCGTTGAACGGTGGCTCATCCTTGGCGAAGCCACCTGCCGTAGTCAAATACTCGGAGCGGCCGTATGCACTCCCTCACTCCCGCGCCGTTCAGCTCGCGACCCCACGGTACTATAGGAATTATCCGGGCGAGGACTTGGGCATACGGGACGAGAAAGAAGCCTCCTACATCAAGAGAATGGATTTGAAAGGGTTCCTGGACAAATACAGTCCTCAGCTGTCGAGCTTGGGAACGGCGCCAGGACAGGGATCGGCAGACTTGACCTTCGCCCGCGACGACTGCTGGATGTTCTGCACTTCCGTGAAGCCGACGACGGACGGACAAGCTGGGAAGTTAGGGCAACCATCCTCCAAGGACTACGATTGTGCGACGGTCATTGAAAATGCCTCGGAGTTCGCAAGGGAGTTGGGAGCGACCTTTGGAGCACATATCAGAGACGCCGACTTGAGCCTTAGCGGCCTAGACATCTTGGCCAGGTACAGCATGATGCCCGAGTTGGGAGAAACGATGGTGAGGGTCTATCATGGACAGGTCGTCTACACAGACGACCCAGTACCCATAATCGAGTCTTACCCGGAAGAGTGGCGTGCCACGATTGTTCCTTTCCTCAAGCGGTCTCAGTACGCCTACCAACGAGAGTACCGATATGTCGTTGTGACTCACGGCGGGGCGAAGGAGCAAGTATTGCGCCTGCCCGTTTCCGAAGACCTTCGCGCCCTGACTGAGGTGTGGGATCTGTGAGTACCTAGGGCATTGCATTTCCCTCACCCAACTCTCCCTAGCCGGGAGAATCCGTCCCACGCTGCTCTCCTGTATCAGGCTCACTGGGGACCACATGCTGTAGGAGTATCCTCGTATGTGCGACGCCTACTTGGCGGATAGCAGGGAACGGGCCGGGGGGGAATTCGGCCAGAGATAATTCGCTCCCGTCGGCGCGGCGCACGGTAAGCACGTCCGCCAGTTGCTCCGTCGTCTGGTCCGGATTAAGCAGTCCGCCGACAATCCGTATCGCTTCCCTGTTGAACGACACCGGAGCGCCTTCCATCGCGTCGAAGACGACGACGCCCACGGGGGATGTCTCGATCAGGGTTCCCAGGCCCGCCTTGGCGCGTTCCTCATCCCGGTGACGGCGGACGTTGGCCACGACGAGGGCAACCTGGGAAGCGAACATGACGAGGGTCTCCTCGTCTTCCTGGCTGAACTCCTGGCCGGGCTCTTCCTTGCCCACATGAATGTTGCCCACGCCACGCCCCGATGGCGTATGGGGACGGCCAGGAGTGCGCTGATATGCACGGGAGTGCGCAGTTCGTTGAGGCCCAACGCCCTGGCGTGACCGCCTAGGTCCGACACCCGCAGCGGCTCCGTGATGGCCCTGAGGTAATCGAAGAATTGTTGTCCCTCGGGAAACTCCCAGAGACCCTGGGGCTCTTCAGGGGTCAGGCCGGATGCCCGAACCGCCCCACCTCATCCTGAGTCGTTGCTTTCCGCGCCCGGGGACTCCCAGAGCAACGCCTACGGTCAGGTATTCCTGTTTACGCCAAGCGGCGATGGCCACAACGGAACCGACTCCTTGGTCTACCAAGGCCTGCATGACTCGGCAGTCAACCTTACCAATACCTCCTCCAGTTGTAACCCGTAGCAAAACAGGGAGGCTGTGAGTCGAAGGGCCTAACCCGTGGAATCATTCCATTGGGCTCGCCCCATTCGGAGAACAAAAACAAGGCCAGTGCTTTTGAAGACTGGCCTACCCTAACGCTTGCCTACCCGGTCTATCCGGGTAAGTATCGGGGTCAAGGCGGCGCGCGGGCATTCCTGTATGGAACCATGTTCGGCACATTTGGCTCCCCTAGCGCGAAAGCCACGCCTCTGGGGCCGTTGACTGCAAATATCTGATCGACGAGAGAATCCGACGACGCCACATCCTGTTTATATGTCAGGACCGGCGCTGTGACTCGATGCTCCGGCTCCGGCGTCGGTTCCGGTGAGGGCTCAGGCCTCGGCCCGGCCGTTGGTTCGTGGGTCGCCTCCGCTGTCGGTGTGGGAGTCGAGTTGTCCGGTGGCTCACGTGTTGGCGCAGGAGTGGGACTGAAAGTGGGTTCCGGTGTCGAGCCAATCGCCGGATCGGGCGTGGGCATAGGTGTGGCGTTGGACGTTGTCGGGCGCGCTGAATCATCTGCCGGATCGTGTGTCGGCTGACCATTAGAACTGAGCGTGGGATCAGGCGTTGAGATAACCGTTGGTTGCGGCGTCGGGGAAGCGGTACCCTCGGGGGTAGCTACAGGCGTCGCCTCCGGCGTAGGAACAGGCGTCACTTCCGGCGTTGCCTCCGGTGTGGAAATAGGTGTTCGTTCCGGTGTGGGTACGGGCGTCACTTCCGGCGTCGGCTCCGGCGTGGGGGTAGGCGTCGCTACCGGAGTGGGAGTAGGTGTCGGCCCGGGCGGTGTTGGAGGTGTCGGAGAAGTCGACCCGGCCGTTGAGCCTTCACCCGAATCCGACCATTGGCTGGAGCCTTCGTCGTTCGCGGCGCGAATTGAAACGTGATATGCCGTTCCCGCCTGTAATCCGGTGAGAGTGGCGCGAGTCTGCAACCCGATGAGCAGCCGTTCCGTCCACTGGCTATCGCTCGTCTTCTTGTACGAAATGGCGTAGGACGTTATGGCCGGCTTGCCCGTCATATCCGGCGCGCTCCAGGTGACGTTCAACGCGGATGTAGGGGAACTGGCAGACTTAGTAACAGAGGGAGCGGATGGTACGGTTGGCCGCTCTGGCACGTCGGTCACGGTAATGATGACCGTCTTCTCGGCATCGACAATGTGACCGTCGCCAATGCCGATGGCGGTGAGTCCGTCGCTCGCCTGAACGACAACCGTGTAAGTTCTCTGGCTCTCGTAATCCAGCGTCGCGCCCTCGGTCACGGTGATCTGCCCGGTGGACGAGTCCACGGCGAAGAGGGACGACGGGGTCTTCAATGTATAGGTCAGCGCATGCCCCTCGCGGTCAATGGCCGTCACCGGGGCGCCCACAGTCGTCCCTGCAGGAGAGTTCTCCGCAACCGTGCGGCTTTCTGCCTGTCTGGAGAATTGAGGGGGGTTGTTATCGGCGTTGGTAGCGCCTTCATCCGCCGGTGACCATGCGCTGGCGCCCTCGACGTTATATGTCCGCACCTGTACTTCGTACGCTGTGTCCTTCTCCAGGCCGGTCAGGTTGATGGTGGTTGTCGCCGCTGACAGCTTGCTTATCCGGCTGCCGGGGTTAGCAGGGTCATCGTATTGGTAGGGCGTCCATGCATTGGGTGTCTCACCCTCCGCAGCCTTCACGCGGTACTGGATCTCATAGCCGGTGATGGGCAGGCCGCCTGTGGTATCCGGGGTCGTCCAACTCACATCGAGAATGGTCGTGGGATCAGTGGTCGACTGCGCCACCGTGGGTGGGTTGGGCTGTGCCGGCACAGTCAGGTCTGTCACATTGATGTTGACGCTCACCGTGGCCGTCTGCCCTTGCACGGTGTACGTCACCTGTCCGGTGTATGAAGTCGTGGTCTCGTAGTCGATAGTCGCGCCCTGCTTCACGCTGATCTGGCCCGTGGCAGAGTCGATCACGAATACGTCCGCCGCATCACCCGCCAACGTGTAACTCAGAGTCTCACCGTTGTACGGCGTGCCGGTGATCGGAGCGCCCACCTTCGTCCCTGCGGCGGAGTTTTCAGCAACGCTTAGGGTCTCGCTTCTTTGTGCAGTGACAGTGAAGGCGCGAGAGACATATCCGCCGTATCCGTCATGCGCGCCGTACGTAATCGTTGTCGAGGCAGGGTTGACTGCAGTTAGCGTCAGGGTGTCGGAATCGCTCCCCGTTATAGCGGCTGTGAACACACCGGGATGAGCGGCGGAAGCCGAATAGGTCAGTGTGTCGCTGTCGGCGTCTGTGAACTTGTCGCTGATGTCATAGTCCGTAGCGGCGTCGACGGCGATGCTAGCGTCAGCAAGTCCTGTCCCGCTGGTGGTCGGTGGCGTGTTCGCCGTGCCCTCCCCAACATCCGACCACGGCCCTTCACCTTCCAGCTGGGTCAGCGCCCGCACCTGGACTTCGTACGTCGCCCCCGACTCCAAATCCGGCAGGTTGATGGTGCGCGTTGATGCAGGCAGCGTCTTGGTCTGGCCACCGTTGCCGTCGTCGATGGCGTAGTCCGTCCACGCGTTGGGGGTTTCGCCCTCCGCCACCTTCTTGCGGTACTGCGCCTCGTAGCCGGTGATGGTCGTGCCATTGGCATCAGGGGCCGTCCACGCAACGTCCAACGCCGGGTTCGACTGCTCGCTGAACTGCGTGCGGGCGAGCGTTGGCACGCCGGGCTTTCCAGCCTCCAGATCTGTCACGTTGATCGTAAGGCTGACAGTAGCGGCCTGGTCCTGCACGGTGTACTCGACCGTGCCGATATAGGAGTCCTTGGTCTCGTAATCCAGCGTCGCGCCTTGCTTCACGCTGATCTGCCCTGTGGAAGAGTCGATAACGAATACGCCTGCCGCATCACCCGTCACCGAGTAGCCCAGCTTTTCCCCCGGATAGGGCGTGCCTTTCACCGGATCACCCACAGACGTCCCCGCGGCAGCGTTCTCATCCACGCTCCGCGTCGCACTCGCCTGCCCCTTGATTGTCACACTGCGCGAGGCATACCCGCCGTACCCGTCGGAGGCCGCGTAGGTGACCGTTGTGGAAGCCGGATTGACGGCGGTTGCCCTCAGGAAAGTCCCCGTGATCCTCGTCGTGAGAACGCCGGGGTGTGCGGTAGAAGCCGCGTACGCCAGCGTGTCGCTGTCGGCGTCTGTGAATTTGTTACTGATGTCATAGGTTGTGGCGGAATTGAGGCTGATCGTGGCATCAGCAAGGCCCGCGCCGTTCGTGGCCGGCGGCGTGTTGGCCGTGCCCTCGCCAACGTCCGACCATGGCCCCTCGCCCTCCAGCTGGGTCAGCGCGCGCACCTGTACTTCGTACGTCGCGCCCGCCTCCAGATCCGGCAGGTTGATGGTGCGTGTCGATGTAGGCAGCGTCCTGGTCTGGCTGCCATTGCCGTCGTCGATGGTGTAGTCCGTCCACGCGTTGGGGGTCTCACCGTCTGCAACCTTCTTACGGTACTGCGCCTCATAGCCGGTGATCGTCGTGCCGTTAGTGGCCGCCGCCGTCCACGCTACGTCCAGCGCAGGATCGGTTGGCTCACTGAACTCTGTCCGCGTCAACGCCGGTGTGCCAGGCTTGCCTGCCTCAAGGTCGGTCACGTTGATGGTGAGGCTCACTGTAGCTGGCTGGTTCTGCACGGTGTAGTTCACCGTACCCATGTAAGAGTCCTTGGTCTCGTAATCGAGAGTGGCCCCTGTCTTCACACTGATCTGGCCGGTGGAAGAGTCGATAACAAATGCGTCCGCCGCAGTGCCCGTCAGCGAATAAGTCAGCGTCCCACCGTTGTACGGCGTGCCGGTCACCGGGGCGCCCACGGGGGCGTCTGCAGCGGAGTTCTCAGTCACGCTCAGCGTCACACTCCGCTCGCCAGTGATCTCGACCGTGCGGGAGACGTAACCGCCGTACCTGTCAGAGACCGCGTAGGTGACCGTCGTGGAGGCTGGATTGACGGCAGTCACCGTCAGTGTGTCAGAATCGTTCCCCGTTATGGCGGCTGTGAGCACGCCCGGGTGTGCGGCGGAAGCCGAGTACGCCAGTGTATCGCTGTCGGCATCGGTGAACTTGTCGCTGATGTCATAGTCCGTGGCAACGCCAACGGTGATTGTGGCGTCAGCAAGGCCCGCGCCGCTCGTGGTCGGCGGCGTGTTCGCCCGTCCCTCACCAACATCCGACCAGGAGCTCTCGCCCTCCTTGCTCGTAAGCGCGCGCACCTGGAACTCGTACGTCGCGCCCGCCTCCAGATCCGGCAGGTTGATGGTGCGTGTCGATGCCGGCAGCGTCTTGGTCTGGCCACCGTTGCCGTCGTCGATGGTGTAGTCCGTCCACGCGTTGGCGGTTTCGCCGTCTGCAACCTTCTTGCGATACTGCGCCTCGTAGCCGGTGATCGTCGTGCCGTTGGCGGAGGCCTCAGTCCACGTCGCGTCCAGCGCCGGATTCATCGGCGCCTCGGACGGCGTGCGCGTGACCGTTGGCGTGCCGGGCTTCCCTGCCTCCAGGTCGTTCACGTTGATGGTGACGCTGGCGGTAGCGGTCTGGCCCTGAACGGTGTAGGTCACCGTGCCCGTGTAAGAGCTCTTGGTCTCATAGTCCAGCGTCGCTCCCTGGGCAACCCTGATGTGTCCGTTGTTGGTCGAGATGACGAAGGCGTCCGCCAGGTCACCCGTCAGGGCGTAGGTGCCATTTGCATCGCCCTTGTTAGGCCCCTTGGCGCTCACGGGAGCGCCCACCGGAGTGCCGGCGCTGGAGTTTTCATTGATGGACCGCGTTTCGGTGCGCGTGCCCGTCACCGTTATCGTGTGGGCAAAGTAGCCCCCGTACCCGTCATGCGGCCCATAGCCCAACGTTGTGGTGGCTGGATTGAACGCCCAGTACTTGAACCGCTGGGTCCCTTCCTTCGCGCCTACCCAGGCGCTCACAATGCCCGGATGCTCGGACCATACCCCCCAGCGCAGCGTGTCCCCATCAGGGTCAGTGAAATAATTTCCAATCGGGTTGCTGGCGTAGGTCTGCTCGACCGGGTACTCCCCACCTCGAACGAACACTTTATAGGTGCCGCCGTCGATGATATGAATTCTATCCTGCGGCTTCCGGTTGGCCCTGCCCTCTCCGATGTCCGACCACGGCCCCTCGCCCTCCAGGCTGGTGAGCGCGCGCACCTGCGCCTCATAGATCGCGCCCGCCTCCAGGTCCGGCAGATTGAAGGAGAGCGTCGATGTCGGCAGCGTCTTGGTCTGGTTGCCGTTGCCGTCGTCGACGGTGTAGTCCGTCCACGCGGCAGCTTGCTCGCCCTTCTTGCGATACTGCGCCTCGTAGCCGGTGATGGTCAGGCCGTTGGTGGCCGCGGCGGTCCATGTCACGTCCAACGCCGGGTTCATCGGCACGTCGGACGGCGTGCGGGTGACCGTTGGCGCATCGGGCGCGCCTGCCTCCACGTCGGTCAGCAGAATACTTACGTTTATGACGGAAGCGTTGCCGTCTACCGTGTAATGCACCTCGCCCCGGTAGAACTTGGCGATTACCTCGCCGTTCCAGGTCTCCGTCTCCCGGTAGTCGCCATCCTCCGCCTCGTAGTCCAGCGTCGCGCCTTGAGCCACGCTGATCTGCCCGCTGGCTGAGTTGATGACGAATAGCCCGGAGTCTTTCGCATTGCCCATCAGCGTGTAGGTCAGCGCCTCGCCGTTGTACGGCGTCCCTGTCACCGGAGCTCCCACTGCCGTGTCCGCGGCGGAGTTCTCGGCAACGCTCCGGCTCTCATTCGCAGTAATGCTGATGGTCGTAGTGCGTGTCACGGATCCGCCGTAGGGGTCAGTGGCCGTGAAAGTCACGTCCGATGAGCCCTGATTGAGGAGGGTCACCCTCAGGTGGGCCTCCCCGGCTGAGCCGGATATGTTGACACCCAACAGGGCGGGATGCTCCGCGGAAGCCGTATAGGTCAGCGTGTCGCTGTCCGCGTCTGCGAAGAATACCCCCAACGCTCCCTGACCCGCCTCACGGTAATCTGCGGTGGCTCCGACGGGGAACGTGCCGCCATTGAAAGGCGTGCTGGTGGCGGTAGGCGGTCGGTTCGCCGTGCCCTCCCCGATGTCCGACCAGGGGCTAATCTCCCCAACGGTAATGATGGCGCCCGGCAGCTCGTCGTCGATGATGGTGACCACAACGTCGCTGACGGTCAGCCCCGTCGCCGTCCCTAACACGATGAGGGACTCGCTGCCTTCGAACGACGAATCGTTCCAGACAGTGAAGGCCAGAGTCGCCGTTCCGCTGGCGCTGCCGTCAGGGATCGTCAGCGTCGGCCAGGCCAGTGCGGTGAAGTCGGTGCCATCGGTGGCCGTGCCTCCGGATGTCGAAAGGGCAACGTCTACAGCGCCGGTGGTGCCGGAGCGTGTCGCTGTCACCGTAATGGAAGCGCTTGGGGCGCCTTCGTTGATGAAGGCCGGGCTCACGCTCAGGGTGATGTCCGGCTCGGCGCCGTCCCTGGTCACCGCCCGCACCTGTGCCTCGTACGTCGTGCCGGCCGCCACGTCCGGCAGCGTCACGCTGGTCGCGGTCGACGGCAGCGTGCTGTTGTACAGCGTCCATGCCCCGGGAGTCTCGCCGTCGGCTGCCTTCACCCGGTACTGCACCTGGTAGCCCGTGATGGTCGCGCCGCCAAGGGCGGCTGCTGCCGTCCAGGTAACGTCCAGAGCCGGATTCGACGGCTCGCTGAATGTGGTGCGTGTCACCGTCGGCGTGTCAGGCTTGCTCGCTCCCACGTCGGTCACGTTGATGGTGACGTTGGCAGCGGGGTACTGGTCTCCATACATCACCCAGTGGACCCGGCCGGTGTAGGAGTTCTTGGTCTCGTAGTCCAGCGTCGCGCCCTGTTTCACGCTGATCTGGCCGGTTTCATGGTCGATGACGAACTTCCCAGAGCTCGCCGCCTCACCATCGAACCCGTAGGAAATATAGTCATCGCCGCAGGGGGTAACCGCTACCGGCACGCCCACGTTCGTCCCTGCGGCGGCGTTCTCCGCCACTTCCCGGGTGACATTCCCCGATCCGGTGATCCTCACAGAACGGGTGGCGTATCCGCCGTACGGGTCCGTTGCCTTGTAAACGACATTGGACTCTTCCGGATTGAGGGCGGTGATAGACAGCACGGAACCCTCGACGCTGACGCTAACGAAGCAGGGGTATTGGGGGGAGGCAGAGTAGGTCAGGGGGTCGCCGTCCGCGTCCACGAAGTAGCTCTCTTCGGAGTCGGCGAGATCGAACTGCCTGGTCTCCCTCCACGGGATCGTCGTCGGAGAGATGGCAAACCTGGTGCCTTCCGGCGGGCGGTTGACCCGCCCTTCCCCGGTGTCCGACCAGGGTCCGAGTCCCTCTCTATTACCGCCGGCGCGCACCTGGACCTCGTAAATCGCGGCTGCGTCCAGATTCGTCAGGGTGATGCTCAACGTCGATTTCGGCAGCACACTGGTCGTCTCGCTGTTCGAGTCGGTGTAGGTGTACGTCATCCACGCGACCGGGTCGTCACCCGACTTCGCCTTCACCCGATACTGCGCCACGTACCAGGTGGCGGGGTCCTTCACGCCGAACCCGCTTGTGGGCGAGACGGGGGCGGTCCAGGTCACGTCCAGCGCCGGGTTCGACGGCTCGCTGGACGCGGCGCGGGCGACCGTGGGCGTGCCGGGCGTCCCCGTCTCCATGTTGGCGACGTTGATGGTCAGATTGGCGACGGACTGCTGGCCCTGCACGGTCCATTTCACCTGGCCCGTGTAAGTGGTCTTGGTCTCGTAGTCCAGCGTAGTCCCCTGCTTCACGCTGATCTGGCCCGTGGCGGCGGCGATGTCGAAGTACGTTGCAGCCTCACCATGCAGCGTGTGGGTGTACGTCTCTTCTCCATAGGGCGTGGCGGCCACCGGGGCGCCAACCAGCGTGCCCGCAGCGGAGTTCTCCATGACAGTGCGCTCTGCGTTATAGACGATCGTGTACGTAACCGTTTTCGATGCGACACCGCCGTACCCGTCACTGACGCCGTACGTCAGCGTCGAGGTGCCAGGGTTGAGTCCTACTACACGGATGGAATAATCGGTCCCGGTGGATGCCGAGACTCTCAACAGGCCCGGATACTGGGCTTCCGCTGAAGGCGTCAGCGTGTCGCCGTCAGAGTCAGTGAAGTAAGTCGGCCACTCCCCCGCGGGTCTGCTGTATGACGCATACGGCTCACGAATAATCTCGAAATCGGTCAAAACCAGTCCGACTTTGGGTGGGCTGTTGGCCGTGCCCGAGCCGGTGCTCGACCACGACGAGAAACCGCCACCGTCATAGATGCCCTGCACCCGCACTTCATACGTGGCGCCCGCCTCCAGGTTCAGGTTCGTTCCCTTGCCCATATCCACGCTAAGTGTGGATCCGTTCACCTGGCCATATGGCAGCCACGTTTGCGAGCCCTGCTTACGGAACTCCATCGCGTAGCGGTCCAAGGTTCTTGCATCCCCCGCCGGAGCCGTCCAGCTCACGCGCAATGCCGGCTTTGTCGGCTCGCTGAACTTGATGCGGGTGACCGTTGGCGTACCGGGCGCGCCAATATTTTGCCGCGCCGTCCTTGGCGCCGCCTGCACGGTGATAGTGAACGTGAACGAAGCCTCGTCGCCGTCCTCGTCCGTGGCCGTGTAGGTGATAGAGAATTCGCCCGCCTCAGCCGGTGTGCCCGAAATGGTGCGCGTCGCCGAATCGAAGGACAGCCCACTAGGCAGCGCCGGAGTCACACTGTAGGTCAACTCGCCGTCACCGCCGTCGGCCTCGGGCAGCGCCGGCTCACCGGCATCCTCGCCTTCCTGGAAAGAGAAGCCGCTGATTGCGACTGAGAAGGACGGTGGCTTGTCGACCTCCGGTGTGGGTTCCGGTGTCGCCTCAGGCGTCGGTTCTGGCGTGGACTCCAGTGTCGCCTCAGGCGTCGGTTCTGGCGTGGACTCCAGTGTCGCCTCAGGCGTGGCCTCAGGTGTTGGCTCTGGGGTTGGCTCTGGTGTGGGTTCCGGCGTGGCCTCCGGTGTTGGCTCTGGCGTGGCCTCCGGTGTCGGCTCTGGCGTGGCCTCCAGTGTCGCCTCAGGCGTCGGTTCTGGCGTGGACTCAGGTGTGGATTCCGGTGTCGCCTCAGGCGTGGGTTCCGGTGTCGCCTCAGGCGTGGCTTCGGGTGTGGGTTCCGGTGTCGGCTCAGGCGTTGGCTCAGGCGTGGCCTCTGGCGTGGCCTCCCGTGTCGCCTCAGGCGTGGCTTCCGGTGTCGGCTCCGGTGTCGCCTCCGGCGTCGGCTCAGGGGTGGCTTCGGGTGTAGGTGTGTGAACTGGAGACGGCTCAGGCGTAGG
>LXNJ01000740.1_pt1 | contig 21409 bp, 20 predicted proteins | sample 809081 | NCBI WGS metagenome assembly LXNJ01 (sample SAMN04870510, study PRJNA318959) | sponge metagenome | biome: sponge; feature: marine sponge reef; material: water | host: Petrosia ficiformis | place: Greece: Milos, Mediterranean Sea | collected 2013-05-29 | depth 5-7 m | reverse complement strand
GCAGAACAGGCCGTCCTTCTCGGGCTTGAGCGTGCGGTAGTTGATCGTCTCGGGCTTCTTGACCTCGCCGTTGGACCAGGTGCGGATCGAGTCGGCGCTGGCCAGGCCGATCTTCAGGTCGCTGAAATCATTGACGTCGAGCATGGTTCTGAGTCCGTCTTTCGTTGGTGCGTCCGTTGCGTGCTGCTGCTTGATGCGTGTGGATCCGGGCCGGCTTCAGCGATGGCCGGCGGTGCGGGCCAGGTCGTCCTCATCGCTGCCGCGCTCGGGACGCTGCAGGTCGATGCCGAGGGCCTCCACTGTGCGGAGGCTCTCCTCGTCGAGTTCCCGCATCTCGATGTGCTCGCCCGCGGCCGAGAGGACCTCGACGTTGATGCACAGCGACTGCATCTCCTTGATGAGCACCTTGAAGCTCTCGGGGATGCCGGGGTCGGGAACATTCTCGCCCTTGACGATGGCCTCGTAGGCCTTGGCCCGGCCGAGCACATCGTCCGACTTCACGGTGAGCAGTTCCTGAAGGCAGAACGCCGCCCCGTAGGCCTCCAGCGCCCAGACCTCCATCTCGCCGAAGCGCTGGCCGCCGAACTGGGCCTTGCCGCCGAGAGGCTGCTGGGTGATCATCGAGTAGGGGCCGGTGGAGCGGGCGTGGATCTTGTCGTCGACGAGGTGGGCCAGCTTCAGCATGTAGACGTAGCCGGTGGTGATCGGGTTGTCGTAGGGCTCGCCGGTGCGCCCGTTGTAGAGGGTCTGCTTTCCGTTGATCTCGATCAGCCGGTGGCCGTCGGACGTCTCCGGGTTGAGGTTTGTGAGGATGTCGACGATGGTCGGCTTGTCCTGGGCGAGCTCGCGCTCGTCCCAGGTGGCGCCGTCGAACACCGGCGTGGCGACGTGGGCCGCGGGCGGGGTCACGGGGCGGGTCTTGGTCTCGGTCCCCTTGACGGGCTCGTCCCCCACCCGGACCCCGTCGATCTCCCAGCCGTACCGGGCGCAGTATCCGAGGTGGGCCTCCAGGACCTGGCCGACGTTCATACGCGACGGCACGCCCAACGGATTCAGGATGATGTCGACCGGCGTGCCGTCCGCGGTGAAGGGCATGTCCTCGACGGGCAGGATCCGTGAGATAACGCCCTTGTTGCCGTGGCGACCCGCGAGCTTGTCGCCCACGCTGATCTTGCGGTTCTGGGCCACGTACACCCGCACTAGCTGGTTGACCCCGGGCGGCAGCTCCCCGGCCTCGGGATCGTCGCGGTCGAACACCTTGACGTCGATCACCTTGCCGGACTCCCCGTGGGGCACCTTCAGGGACGTGTCGCGCACCTCCCGGGCCTTCTCACCGAAGATGGCCCTCAGCAGCCGCTCCTCGGGCGTCAGCTCGGTCTCGCCCTTGGGCGTGACCTTGCCCACCAGCACATCGCCCGGCCCTACCTCAGCACCCACGCGGATGATCCCGCGGTGGTCGAGGTCGGCCAGGATGTCGTCGGAGAGGTTCGGGATGTCCCGGGTGATCTCCTCGGAGCCGAGCTTGGTGTCGCGGGCGTCTATCTCGTGCTCGTGTATGTGGATCGAGGTGAGCACGTCGTCGCGCGCCAGGCGCTCCGACAGGATGATGGCGTCCTCGAAGTTGTAGCCCTCCCAGGACATGAAGGCCACCAGAAGGTTCTTGCCCAGGGCCAGCTCGCCGTGGTCGGTCGACGGGCCGTCGGCCAGCACATCGCCGGCGCGGACCGTGTCGCCGGCCCGCACGAGCGGCTTCTGGATGATGCAGGTGTCCTGGTTGGACCGCTCGAACTTGCGCAGCTTGATGTCGGTCCGGCCCGAGTCGGCGTAATCCAGCACGATGTGGTCGCCGTCCACGGAGACGACGGTCCCGTCCTCGGTGGCGATGACCATGTCGGCCGCGTCCCGAGCAGCCCGGCCTTCCACGCCGGTGCCGATGTAGGGGGCCTCGGTCCGCACCAGCGGCACCGCCTGGCGCTGCATGTTGGCGCCCATCAGGGCCCGGTTGGCGTCGTCGTGCTCGAGGAACGGGATGAGGGCGGTGGCCACCGAGACGATCTGCTTGGGCGAGATGTCCATCATCTGCACCTCGTCGGGCGGCACGAAGGAGATCTCGGTGGTGGCGCCGAAGAAGACCTCCTGCTCCAGCTGGAGCCGCAGATCCTGTAGCGATGCCGCCTGGGGGGATCGCCGCACGAGCACCCTCGGGTTGATGAACCGGCCCTCGGAGTCGATCGGCGCGTTGGCCTGCGCGACGACGTACTCCTCCTCCTCGTCGGCGGCGAGGTAGACGATCTCGTCGGTCACCCGGCCGTCCTTCACGACCCGGTAGGGCGATTCGATGAAGCCGAACTCGTTGACGCGGGCGAAGGAGGCCAGACCCCCGATGAGCCCGATGTTGGGGCCCTCGGGCGTCTCGATCGGGCACATGCGCCCGTAGTGGGAGAAGTGCACGTCGCGCACCTCGAACCCGGCCCGCTCGCGGCTCAGGCCGCCGGGGCCGAGAGCCGACAGCCGGCGCCGGTGGGTCAGACCCGACAGCGAGTTGACCTGGTCCATGAACTGCGAGAGCTGGGAGGTGCCGAAGAACTCCTTGATGGACGCGACCACCGGCCGGATGTTGATCAGCGTCTGCGGCGTGATCGCCTCGACGTCCTGGGTGGTCATGCGCTCGCGCACCTGCCGCTCCATGCGGGACAGGCCGATGCGAACCTGGTTCTGGATCAGCTCGCCGACGCTGCGGATGCGGCGGTTGGCGAAGTGGTCCTGGTCGTCGAGGCGGTAGCCCGGCTCGCCCTTGGCCAGGTTGAGCAGGTAGGTGGCCGCGGCCAGCATCTCGCACGGCGACAGCAGCGACTGCTCGGGGTCCGGGCGCTCGATGTCGAGCCCGAAGGTCTCCTCGAGGAAGTCGAACTCCGGGCCGAGCTTGCGGTTGAGCTTGTGCCGGCCCACCCGGGACAGGTCGTAGCGGCGGCCACTGAAGAAGGAGTTCTCGAAGTAGGAGCGGGCCGTCTCCGCGGTGGCCGGGTCGCCGGGGCGCACCCGCTTGTAGATCTCGATGAGCGACTCGTCGCGGGTGGGCGCCAGGTGGCCCTGCTTGTCCCACTGCTCGGCCAGGAAGTCGAAGTGCTCGATGAAGCGCTCGAGGAAACCGGGATGGTTCTCCTCGTCGTAGCCGAGGGCCCTCAGCAGGGTGAACAGCGGCAGGCGTCGCTTGCGGGCCACCCTCACCCCGGCGGTGATCTCCTTGCGGGGCTTCTGCTCCACGTCGAACTCGATCCACTCCCCCCGGTAGGGATGGATCGTGCCCGTCACGAGCTGGTACTTGGCCAGGTTCCGCAGCCGGTAGCGCTCTCCGGGCTGGAAGATGACGCCGGGCGAGCGGACCAGCTGGGAGACGACCACCCGCTCGGTGCCGTTGATGATGAAGGTGCCCTTGTCGGTCATCATGGGGAAGTCGCCCATGAAGACGATCTGCTCCTTGATCTCGCCGGTGCCGGCGTTGAGGAAGCGGGCCCGGACGAAGATCGGCGCGGAGTAGGTCATGTCCTTCTCCTTGCAGTCATCCACCGTGAACTTCGGGGGTGGATGAAGCTCCTCGTCGTCGGGGTCGAACTCGAGCTCGAGCTCGAGCGTCCCGCTGTAGTCGGCGATCGGCGAGATGTCCTTGAAGGTGCGGGCCAGGCCTTCGGTCATCAGCCAGGAGAAGCTCTCCCGCTGGATCGCGATGAGGTCGGGCAGTTCGAGGATCTCCTCGAGGTTTCCGAACGAATAGCGTTCGCGTGAAGCGGCGCGTGCGGTCACGTGGTACTCCCGAGGGCCGGTTGATCTGGGATCACGCGGTCGCGCGTGCGCGCGTCAGCATTGAGGAATTAGCCACGGGAGCCGCCTCCCAGCGCGCACAGACGACCACGGTAGGCGGGATGCTAGCTCGCGGCGCCGCGAACAGCAACCACCCCCAGTGGCGCGATGGCCGCGAGAATAGCGGACGGTGCGCCGCCGCGCCGTCTTGAGCCGCTGGAGCTCAGGCCGCCTTGAGCTGAGCCCGGACGGTGTCGATGTCGGCGTCGTCCATCCCCGCCTCCGACAGGTAGCCGGCCGCGCCGCCCCACTGGTCGTGCAGCTCCTGCAGGGTGGCGAGGATCACCGCGGGCCGGGCCTCCCATAGGGGAGCGAACCGGGCCGGGTCCAGGCCCAGGTCCTCGAGCATCGGCTGGAGCGACCGGGCTTCGGTGTGGTCACGCTGGAGGCTGGGGCGACGTTCCGACGACAGCGCGTAGTCGGCGGCCACATGCTCGGCGGCCACTCCGGCCAGGTCCAGCAGAAGCATCGAGACCACGCCGGTGCGGTCCTTGCCCGCCGTGCAGTGGATCACGACCGGATCGCCCACCCCGACCTGGAGGGCGATCCTCACGAACGAGGAACCGAAGTTCTTCATGATGCGGACGTAGCCGGCCACCATCTCGGGCTCGCCGTAGAACTTGATCTCGCGCGCGACGATGCGCTCGTAGATGGTGCGGGTCCGGAAGGTCTTGTCGCTCGTCATCGGCAGGTGGACATAGGACGCCCCCGCGGGGAGCCGGTCCGGGAACTCCGATGCCTCGGCCTCGGAGCGCAGGTCGAAGACGTGGCGGATGTCGGCCGCTTCGAGACGGTGCAGGTCGGCGTCGGTGAGCGTGCACAGCCGGTCGGCCCGGTACAGGCGGCCGGTCCTGATCGTGCCGCCGCCGGCGACGGGCACGCCGCCGAGGTCACGGAAGTTGCTGGGACCGTCCAGCTCCACCCGTCGCTCCATCAGACGACCTCGACCAGTGCCGAGCCGTTGGTGCTGGGCTCCGTTGGCGCTCGCGGCCGGGGGTCAGACGAGTTCGACCTCGGCGCCGACAGCCTCCAGGGCGACCTTGGCCTTTTCGGCGTCCTCCTTGGGAAGGCCCTCGAGCACGGGCTTGGGCGCGTTGTCGACGAGGTCCTTGGCTTCCTTGAGTCCGAGCGAGGTGAGGCTGCGCACCTCCTTGATCACCTGGATCTTCTTGTCGCCGACTGCGGCCAGCACGACGTTGAAGGAGTCCTTGACGTCCTCGTCGTCAGCTCCTGCGTCGCCGCTCGCGGGAGCTGCGACCGCGACGGCCGCCGCTGGGGCTGCGGTGACGTCGAAGCGCTCCTCGAACTCCTTGAGCAGTTCGCTCAGCTCGAGAACGGTCATCTGCGAGATCGAATCGAGGATCTCTTCTTTGGTTGCCATGGTTCAGGCCTCCTGTGTTTCGGATGGTTGTTGGTCGTGGCCGTTTGCGGCGCCTTCGCGGGTGTCGATGAGCGCCTTGAGCCCGTAGGCGAAGTTGCGCGGCACCGCCTCCAGCAGGCCGGCGAGCTTGGCCATGGGTGCCTGGAAGGCCCCTGCGAGCTGCGCGAGGAGCTGGTCGCGCGAGGGAAGGTCGGCCAGGGCGGCCAGGTCCGCGGGGCTGAGAACCTTGGTGCCCAGCACCCCGCCCTTGAGCACGAGGGCCCGGTTGGCGCGGGAGAAGTCCCGCAGGGCCTTGGCCACCGCGGCCGCGTCGCCACTGCCGCCATCGTCGCCCTCGCCGACGAAGGCGATGGCGGTCGGGCCGGTGAGCAGGTGGGCGACGTCGAGGCCCAGATCGGCCACGGCCAGTCGCACCATGGTGTTCTTGTAGATGGTGTACTCGCCTCCCGCGGCGCGCAGGGACCGGCGCAGCTCAGCCATCTGGGGGACGTTCAGGCCGCGGTACTCGGTCAGCAGGGCCGCATCGCTGGCTTCCAGCCGGTCTCGCACTTCGGCGACGACGGCCGCCTTCTCGGGCCTAGGAACTGTCATGGGTGCCTTCCTCGTCCGGCGGGCCGTCGGGCCCATTGGTGCTCCCCGCGGAGCGCACCGGATGTCTCAGGTGAGCGCGGTGGGCTGCGAGCCTACTGCTCCTAGTCGTCGTCTCCGACCCCGGCCGGGTCGACACGGACGCCCGGGCCCATCGAGGAGCTGAGCACCACCTTCTTCATGTACTTGCCCTTGGCCGCGGGCGGCCTGGCCCGCTGGAGCTCGGACACCACCGCCCGGAGGTTCTTCAGCAGGTCCTCCTCCGCGAAGGACGCTTTGCCGATGGGAACGTGCACGTTGGCGAAGCGGTCGGTCCGGTACTCGACCTTGCCCCCCTTGAACTCTCCGATGGTGCGCTCCACGTCATTGGTGACGGTGCCGGTCTTGGGGTTGGGCATCAGCCCGCGGGGCCCCAGTATCCGGCCCAGCTTGCCGACCACCGGCATCATGTCGGGCGTGGCGATGGCCACGTCGAAGTCGGTCATGCCCCCCTGGACCTGCTCGGCCAGATCCTCGGCTCCCACCAGGTCGGCCCCGGCCTCCCGGGCCTTGGTGGCGGTCTCGCCCTGGGCGAACACCGCGACGCGCACGTCCTTGCCGGTTCCCGACGGCAGCGAGATCGTTCCCCGCATCATCTGGTCGGCCTTGCGGGGATCGACGCCGAGCCTCACGACCACGTCGACGCTCTCGTCGAAGCGCCGCCTGGACAGGTTCTTCACCAGGCTCACCGCGTCGGCGTCGCTGTGGAGGTGCAGGCGGTCGAAGCTCTTGTGTGCGTCCGCGTGCTTCTTGCCCTTGGCCATGATCGCTCCCGTGCCGCTCGTTACGTAGATCGCCTAGACGACGGTGACGCCCATGGAGCGGGCCGTGCCCTCGACCTGCGCCTTGGCCGCCTCCAGGTCGTTGGCGTTCAGGTCAGGCATCTTCACCGCGGCGATCTCGGCCACCTGCGCGTCGGTGATGGTGCCCACCGACTCGCGGCCCGGCGTCTCGGCCGCCTTCTCGAGACCTGCTGCCGTCCGGATCAGATACGACGTCGGAGGGGTCTTGGTGATGAAAGTGAACGACCGGTCCTCGTAGATCGTTATCTCTGCGGGGATGATCTGGCCCCGCTTGTCCTCGGTGCGGGCGTTGTAGTCCTTGCAGAAGTCCATGATGGCCACACCGTGGGGGCCGAGCGCGGTGCCGACCGGCGGCGCGGGCGTGGCCTGGCCGGCGGGGATCTGGATCTTCACTACGGCGGCGACCGGCTTTCGTGCCATCGGACTCTCTCAGTGGTTGGGACGGGCGAACGGAGCAGTGTGGCCGGATCGGAGGCCGGCTACAACCCGCAGTCGGCCTCTAAAGGCGGGCCACCTGCGCGAACTCGAGCTCCACGGGCGTCTCGCGACCGAAGATGTTGACCAGCACCTTCACCTTGAGCTGGTCCTCGTTGATCTCGATTATCTCGCCGGAGAAGTCGGCGAACGGGCCGTCCTTGACGCGGACGGTCTCGCCCATGCCGTACTCGAACATCGGCTTGGCTCGCTTGGAGGCCTCCCGGGAACGGTCGGCCTCCACCCCGAGGAAGGCTTCGACGTCGCGGCGGCGCAGCGGCGAGGGCGACCCGCCCTGGTTGACGAAGCCGGTCACATTGGGGGTGTCGCGTATGACGGGCCAGACCTCGTCGTCCAGCTCGCACCGCACGAACACGTAGCCGGGGAACAGCCGCTTGGAGGAGATCACCTTCTTGCCGTTCTTGAACTCGGGCACGTCCCGCAGCGGGATGACCACCTCATGGATGCGGCCCTCCATGTTCATCGACGCGGTGCGGGCCTCGAGGTTCTGCTTGACCTTCTTCTCGTAGCCGGACTGGGTGTGAACGACGAACCACTTGCCCGGCTTGTCGTAGGGGCTGACCGGTTCGGGAGCATCGACGTCCGCTTCGGCCGCGAACAGGTCGTCCTCGGTGAGGACGGGCGCGTCGCTCGGGGCGGGGTCCCCGGTCGCGGCCGCTTCGGTGGCGGCGGCGTCGGTTGCGGGTGCTTCGGTGACGGGGGTGTCAGTCATGGGTTGGGGAACCTCAGGAATCGAACAGTTCGAGTATGAACGTGGAGAAGACCCAGTCGAGCCCGTAGATCATGGCCGTGAGGATCACGACCGTGACCAGCACGACGATGGAGTAGTTGACCGTCTCGGCCCGGCTCGGCCAGGCCACCTTGCGCAGCTCGCCTCTGACCTCGCGCAGGAATTGCATGGGCGAGGTCCGCTCGGTCGACGCCGAGGCGGGGCGGCTGCGGGTGCGGACCGGCGCGCCTTCGGCATCGACCTCTCCCTGCTTCTGCAGCATGCGCTTCTGCTGACGGTTCATCGCCATGGTTGGGTTCACCTCGGATGGATTGCCTCGCCGCAGGTTGTGGCCATCGGCGATTCGCAGGGGCGGAGGGACTCGAACCCCCAACCGCCGGTTTTGGAGACCGGTGCTCTGCCAATTGAGCCACGCCCCTCAGCAGCCCGGAAAGGCTACCAGCGCGACCTCCCGAACGGCTACGGCCCCAACCTCCCGGAGATCGGTGCTCTAGGACACCAGCCTGGCGGCGCGGCGATGACGGGCCGCGATGAAGCCAGCGGTGGCTGCAGCCCCGGCTGCGATGCCCCCGACCGCGGCCACGACGCCCGATCGGGCCATCCGGGCCAGCCGGCGCCCGTGAAGGTCGAGAGTGTCCAGGATCTGCGACTCCAGGCGGTAGTCCTCCTCGGCGGGCGCTTCCCGCAGCGACTGCATGGCCTCCATCAGCCGCTGGTACCGGGACTGCTCGGCCCGGCACCTCAGGCACGTGGCCAGGTGGTCCAGCTCCAGCGGCCCGAAGGCACGGTCGGAGCCTGCGGTCGCGGCGAGGGCGTCGCTCACCGACACGCAGTGGGCGCGGTCACTGGCCATGGTCGTGCTCCTCTCCGGGCATGGGGAGCACCTGCTCGCGCAGGCGCCGGCGAGCACGGTGCAGCCGCACCTTGGCGGCGGTCACCGAGATGCTGAGCTCCTTGGCGATGGCCTCATGGGGCATGTCGTACATGTCCCGCAGCACGACCACCGACCGCAGGCGCGGCGGGAGGTCGCGGATGGCCGCGTCGAGGTTGACGCGCAGCGCTGCCAGGTCCCCCAGCAGGGTCGGGTCGTAGTCGGGCCGGGTGTCGATCACATCGTCATGGGCGCCGAGGTCGTCGTGGCGGTGGAGCCGGCGCCGGCCGTTGTGAGTGGCCGCGCAGTTGGCCACGATGCGGTACAGCCAGGTGCTGAAGAGCGCATCGCCGCGGAAGCGGCCGACGCTCCGGTAAGCCCTCAGGTACGCCTCTTGAACCACGTCGCGAGCATCCTCCGTGCTGCCCGTCAGGCGAAGCGCCAGCGCGTATGAATCGGAGTGGGTGATCCGCACCAGCCGGTCGAACGCCTCCCGGTCGCCGGACTTGGCCCGCTCGACGAGCGAGACCATGTCCGGTGAAGATTGAGACTCGCGAGCGCCGCGGACGTTACGCGGCGACTCCTCGACGGCTCGCAGGCGGCGCCTCGGGGATGCGGTCACAGCAGTTGTCTAGCATGCCGCCACCCGGCGGCCGGTGCCGTGCGGCGGCTGCGTGCCCCGCAGCGGCGCCATCTCATGTAGCGACGGACAGACTTGAACTGTCGACCTCTCGATTATGAGTCGAGCGCTCTTGCCAACTGAGCTACGTCGCCGGGTCGGGCAGGACGGATGCCTGCACCGAGCTCCCTGTCAGAATCGAACTGACGACCTTCTCCTTACCATGGAGACGCTCTGCCGGCTGAGCTAAGGGAGCGGTTCGGCGCCGGGGCGCCGGTCTGCCATGATGCCACACCGCCGGGTCTATCCCAACCGCCTGCGCCCGCTCAGGGGCCGAGCAAATCGGCGGGCGCCCCGGGTGCGTGTGGTCTCAGCCCGCTTGGGCCGCGTTCATCACGAAGGCGAGCAGGGTGTAGTAGCCCACCAGCGTGCTCAACTCCACCACCCCGGACTCACCCAGCCGATCGAGCGCCTGGCCGTACGCCTCGTCCGAGACCGTCGCGGCCGCGCAGAGCTCCCTGGCGAAGTCCACGATCACGCTGTCCGGCTGGCCGACCTGATCGCGGTTGCGTACCGCGGCGATGGTCGCCTCCGACACCCCGGCGTCCCGAGCCAGGCCGACGTGGGTGTCCCACTCGAACTCGCATCTGTGGGCTCGGGCGACCGTGATGATGGCCAGTTCCCGGTGGTGGTCGCTCAGCGAGCCCTCGTAGCGGATCTGGTGGCCCAGCTCGGCCGTGGGCCGGGCCATCTCGGGCACGTGCAGCAGCACCTCGAAGGGACGGAGCATCTTGCCGCGGCTGCCCACGATCCAGTCGAACACCGCCTGCTGGGCTTCGCTGAGGTTCTCGCGCTCATCGAGGAGCGGGATCCGGGCCACCTCAGGCCCCTGTCCCGAGAAGGCGGGCCGCGGCCGGCTCGGGATGGTCCATGGCCAGGTTGGAGTCCTCCGCTGCGATCATGAGGTCGCACAACAGCATCAACTCGTGGCCGCCGCCAACACAGGCGCTCTCGACCATCGCGATCACCGGGATGGGCAGGTTGCGGCACGTCATGGCCCTCACCTACTGGAGCTACATCGACCGATCCGGCGCCATCATCGACGCGGCCGCCACCAACAACCGCTTCACGTCGTGGAACACCCTGTACCGGGCATTGCTGGAGCGCCTTCCCCCGCAGCGGTACCACCTCGGTAGAAGCGCGACCAGCGTGGAGCAGTCGGGCGAGTCTGCCGCGGTGCGCTTCGCCGACGGCCGCACCGACACCTTTGACCTGGTGGTGGGCGCCGACGGGATCGGCTCAACTGTGCGGGAGACGGTGGCGCGGGGCACCACCACCTCCTACGCCGGTTACGTCGCCTGGCGGGGCACGGTTCTCGAGCGTGACCTGTCGCCGCCCAGCGCCGAGGTCTTCGCCGACGCCATGATCTACCAGGTCCTCGACCACTCCCACATCCTCGTGTACGCCATCCCGGGACCCGGCGACTCCGCCGGCCACCCCACCCGCACCATACGTATGTTTAATACTGTTTCAATATGTTTTATGGCCTGACACACGCCAGGGCTCTTGAGGACAGGGCCACGCGGCGGCGGGCTGAGGCGAGGTCGTTGCGGTCGAGGCCGCTGGTGAGGTAGGCGAACGAGAGTCCCCGGGCGGGATCGGCCCAGGCGATCTGGCCCGCGGCGCCGCCGTGACCGAAGGCCTCGGCGGAGGCTCCCTGTCCATGGCCGCGCATGCCGGCCTTGCCGTCGTTGCCGGCCAACACGAACGCGTGGGAGCGGTTGGCAGGCGTCCCTGTCCAGTCGGGATGGCTCTGGCGGACGACCATGGCGTCGGAGCGGGCTTCGGGATGCAGGAAGCCGTCGGGGTTGTGGAGCACGGCCTGGTACCACCGGGCCATCTCGGTGGCCCGGGCGATCCCCCCGCCCCCGGGAACCCCGGCCGCCCGCAGCCAGGGACGGTTGAAGGCAATCAGCACCTCGGTGCCGACCCCGCCGGGCAGCTCGTCGAGACCGAGCGCGGCCAGCTCTTCCGCGGTCGGCTCCGAGCCCACGCCCACGACGTCGGCCACGTCGGACTGCTCGTCGACGCCGATGCCCAGCCACCGGGAGCAGCCCGCGGGCTCCATCACCCGCTCGGCGATCACGTCGGCGTAGGGGCGCCCGGTCACCGCGGCGATGATGTCGGCCAGCACCCAGTGCGCGGAGAGGGCGTGGTACTCGAACCGGGTGCCGGGCTCCCAGTCGGTGTGCCAGGAGGCGTAGGCCGCCAGCCGGGCGGCGCGGTCGGTGGTCTCGGTACGCCCCAGGGGCGCGTACGGGAAGCCGCCGGCATGGAGCATCACCTGCGACACGGTGATGGCGTCCTTGCCGTTGGCCTCGAACGTCTCCAGAACGTCGCGCACGGGCGCTTCAAGGTCGAAGTGCCCCTCGGCGGCCAACTCCATGGCGGTGAGGGCCACGGTCGGCTTCACCGCCGAGTAGGTGTGGAAGCGGGTGTCGGCTGTGCAGTCGCCCAGCGCTTCCGACACCACGACCTCGCCCTCGAGGGCCAGAGCGAGCTGGGCGGCCGGCAGCAGACCGGAGTCGACTTCCCGCCGAGCCCGCTCCAGGAGCGCGCCGACGGCGTCGGTACCGATGGTGGTCATCGCAGGATACTAGGAGGCTGCGAGCCGTCCGCTCAGTTGACGGCCTTGGTCATGCTCTCCCAGTAGGGCGCCCGCAGCTTGAACTTCTGGAGCTTGCCGGTGGCGGTGCGGGCCAGCTCGTCGCGCATCTCCACCGACGTGGGGCACTTGTAGTGGGCGATGCGGTCGCGGCAGTGGGCGATCAGCTCCTCGGGGGTGGCCGCGGATCCGGGGGCCAGCACCACCAGGGCCTTGACCGTCTCGCCCCACTTCTCGTGGGGAACGCCGATCACGGCGACCTCGGCCACCGCCGGATGCGAGAACAGTGCGTCCTCCACCTCGATGGACGAGACGTTCTCGCCGCCTGAGATGATCACGTCCTTCTTGCGGTCGGTGATCATGTAGTACCCGTCCTCGTCGTCGACGTACCCGCCGTCCCCGGTGTGGAACCAGCCGTCGACGATGGCCTCGGCGGTGGCTTCGGGCTGCTCCCAGTACCCCTCCAGCACGTGGTTGCACCGGGCCAGGAACTCGCCGGAGGCGTCCGCCTGCATGCGCACCCCCAGCGCGGGCGCGCCCTGGCGCGACAGCATGCGGGCCCGCTCGGCCGGCGACAGGTCGTCCCACTCGGCCCGCTTGCGGTTCATGGTCAGCAGCGGCGCGGTCTCGGTGAGGCCGTAGATGTGGATGAACTCCCAGCCCAGCTCGGTCTCGATCCGCTCGATGGTGCGGGTCGGCGGGGGCGCGCCGGCCACCACTATCCGGGTGCGCCCCGCGCCGGGGATCGGCCCGTGCCACTGCGCGGCCGCGTCGAGGATGGCCGCGGCCACTGCGGGCGCGCCGCACATGAGGGTGATGCCGTGCTCCTCCACCCGGCGCAGGATCTCGGCGCCGTCCACCTTGCGCAGCACCACCTGCTCGGCCCCCATGCCGACCAGCGCGTAGGGCATGCCCCAGCCGTTGCAGTGGAACATGGGCAGCGTGTGCAGGTAGGTGTCGCGGTCGCTGACCGAGGCCTGCCAGCCGAACATGGCGGCGTTGAGCCAGAGGCTGCGATGGGTCTGCTGCACGCCCTTGGGCCGGGCGGTGGTGCCCGACGTGTAGTTGATGACCGCGGTCTCGTCCTCGTCGGGCTCCCACGGCTGCGGGGCCTCGCCGAAGCGGAACAGGGCCTCGTCGGACTCGGCGCCGAGCACGAACTTGTGGCGGCACGGGATCGGGTCCAGCGTCTCGGCCAGCTCGGGGTCGACCAGCAGGACGTCGGCTCCGCAGTGCTCGACGATGTAGGACACCTCGTCGACGCTGAGCCGGAAGTTGACGGGCACGAAGATGCGCCCGTTGCCGCTGACCCCCCAGAAGCAGGTGAGCAGGCGCCCGGCGTTGTGCGACACCATCGCCACCCGGCCCCCCATCGGCACGCCCAGGGCGTCGAGGCCGGCGCCGGTGGCGGCGGCCAGCTCGCCCAGCCGCGAGAAGGTCACTTCGCCCATCGAGGGGGCGGGCTGGTCGGGCTCGTCGACGAAGGCGACCCGGTCTGGGTAGACGACCAGGGCCCGGTCGAGGTGGTCACGTACGGTGAGGGGAACCTTCATGGGTGCAATGATGGCAGCACCAGCCGGTGCCGCGCACCCCGGCACCGCAACTAACCTCCGACAAGCCGAACCGGCGAGCTGGGAGCTTCACATGAGACGCGTCGGACTGGCCCTGACGATGGTTCTGCTCGCCGGGCCGGCGATGCTGGCGGCCTGCAGCGGTGGAGCCGACGACTCGACCGGTTCGGCGGGCGGCACGGCCTCGGGCGAGTTCGACGGGACCGTCCGGCTGGGGGCCGCGCTGAGCGAGACGGGGCAGTTCGCGGTCGAGGGCAAGGACACCCGGCAGGGCTACGACACCTGGCTGCGCTGGGTCAACGAGGTCCACGGCGGCATCCGCGTCGGCGACCAGCGCTACCGGGCCGAGATCGTGTACTACGACGACGAGTCCGACGCCGACACCGCCGGCAACGCCATCCGGCGCCTCATCGACGACGACGGGGTCGACTTCCTGCTGGGCCCGTACTCGAGCGGGCTCACCGCACCCACCAGCGCCATCGCGGAGGCCAGCAACGTGTTGATGGTGGAGGGCAGCGGCACCTCCGACGCAATGTTCGAGCGCGGCTTCCAGAACCTGTTCCTGGTGGCCACCGTCGCCAGCGACTACACCCGCTCCAGCATCGAGGCCCTGGCGACCCGAGGGGCCCGCACCGCGGTGATCGCTCACGAGGACACCTCGTTCGCCACCGCGGTGGCCGACGGCGCCGCCCGCCACCTGGAGGCCAACGGCATCGAGGTGCTGGCCATCGAGACCTACGCCGAGGGCATCCAGGACGTCACGGCCATCATGACGGGGCTCCGCGACCTCGACCCCGATCTGTTCGTCGGGGGAGGCCACTACAACGACGCGGTGCTGTTCGTGAGCTCGGCCAAGGAGGTCGGCTTCGAGCCCGACGGCATGCTGATCACCGTCGGCCCGTCCAATCCCAGGCTGGTCGCCGAGCTGGGCCGCGACGTCGATGGAGTCGTCGGTCCGACCCAGTGGGAGCCGTCCATGGCCTACTCCGGACCCTACTTCGGGACGGCCGCCGACTATGCCGACTACTACCAGAGCCTCTGGGGCGAGCCGCCGGTGTACCAGGCCGCCAGCGCCACCGCCGCCGCGCTGGCCCTGCATGTCGCCATCGAGGCCGCAGGCTCGATCGACACCGACGCCGTCCGGGCCGCGCTGCGGGAGCTGTCGGCGGACACCTTCTACGGACCGATCGACTTCGACGAGCGCGGCGTCAACGTCGGCAAGCCGATGGGCACGGTCCAGGTGCTCGACGGCAAGATCGTGGTCGTGGCCCCTGACGCAGCCGCGTCCGCCGAACTTCAATACCCCCTGGGTTAGGCGGCGAGCCCGGGAGCGTGCGTTTGTACACCTAGTCGGTGAGTACCGCGGCGATGGCTTCGGGGATGGAGTGGGGGCCTTCGATGGCCGCGAACTGGGCGCTGGCGGCCTCGGCGAAGGCCTCGGCGTCGGCCGCGTCGCCTGCGGGCGCGATCACGCACAGCTCGTCTAGGCGGCGGGCCGCGGTGACCGGATCGCCCCCCGCGGTGGCCCGGCAGTCCGACAGCAGAACCGCCACCTTCCGGCGGGCGGTGCAGCGGGCCAGCTGGACCCGGGCCGCGTCCAGCGCAGCCGCTAGGTCGGTGGTGCCGTAGCCCCGCAGCCGCAGCACGTCGTCGACCACCGCCAGCGCCGGCCGGTCGCGGTCGGCGGACTTCATGGCCACCACCCGGTCGCCGAAGGCCAGCGCCGACCACTGCTGGGGCGCTCGCAGGGCGCAGGCCGCCGCCGCCACCGCGGCCGCGGCCAGCCGGGGGCCGCCCATCGATCCCGACCGGTCCACGATCAGGCTGATCGCGGTGGCGGGACGCTGCCAGCGCTGCACCCACAACTCCTCGAGCCGGACCGGGCGGCCCGCGGCCTTGGCGTCGAGCAGGCCGTCGAGGCTGCGGTCGATGTCGACGTCGCCCTCAGCGCGGTCGGCCCGTCCGGTCTCCAGGCGCCCCACCCCGCCCGCCGAGACCTTCCCGGCCCGGGCCAGGTCGAACGCCAGTCTGCCCGCCAACCGGGCGGCCAGCGCGGCCATCCTGCGGTCGGAGGCCGCGGCCATGTCGGCCAGCAGCGCCAGAGTCTCATCGGGGTCGGCCGAGGCCTGCGCGGCCACCTCGGTCGCATCCAGAGTCCCGGTCTCGGGACTCAGCAGCCGGAAGCCGGGCTGGCCCTCGTAATGGCCCCGGGGCGTGGTGCGGACCCGTTCGGCGTCCAGCGCCTCGCGGGCCCGCATCCCTTCGAGGACTAGCCCTCTGGGCTGGTCGCCCCGCCGGGGGCCGAGGCTTTTCCCGCGGCTGGCACCAACGACTCCGCCGCCGGGTCGGTGCTGTCCTGCTCGGCGGCCAGCACCTCCTCCCACAGCTCGCGCACGATGGCCTCCGCGGTGCGGTCGCCCCCTTCGTGGAGCCGGATCCGGCCGGTGAGGGCCATCAGGGCGGCGTCGAGCCCCACCCCCGGATCGTCGATCGGTCGGCCTCGCAGCCCGCAGAGGCGCTCCGCAAGGTCGCACAGGTCCATGGCCCCCCGCACCGACGACCCCATCCGCACGTCCCGGTGGGTGCGGGTGGCCCGGGTGACCGCCACGGCCCGGGCTGCGGTGCGGGCCGCGGCCGGGCTGCCGCTGGGCAGACCCTGGGCCCGCGACTCGACGATCTCCCGCTCGTCGCGCTCGTCCTGGTAGGCCATCGACAGGTGGCAGATGCGGTCGTAGACCGCGCTGGACAGCCGCGACGTTCCCACCGTGTCGTACGGGTTCATGGCAGCCACCAGGCGGAACTGGTCCTCCGCGGCGATCCTGCCCACCCGGGGGAGGTGGAACTCGCCCTCCGACATGACCCCGATGAGGAGGTTGACGGTCTCCTCGGGCACCCGGTTGAGCTCCTCCACATACAGCAGCGCCCCGTCCTGCATCGCCTGCAGGAGCGGGCCGGGCACGAAGGCGTCGCCGGTGTAGCCCTCCGAGAGCACCCGGGCCGGGTCGAACTGGCCCGCCAGCCGGGCCGGTGTCAGCTCGGCGTTGCCCTCGACGGTGACCAGCGGGACGTCCAGCGCCGCGGCCAGGGCCCGCAGCAGGGTCGTCTTGCCGGTGCCGGGCGGACCCTCCAGCAGCAGGTGGCGTCCCGCGCCGACCGCGGCCACCACCAGCTCGACCTCGCGGTGCCGGCCCACGACCGCGGCCGCGACGGTCTCCACCAGGCCACCGAGGGCATCGTGGAGGCCGGAATCGCCGGCCGCGGCGGCCGCGTCAGCCTGATTAGTCAAAGACGACGACACCCCTGATGTTGCGACCCTCGCGCAGGTCCCGGTAACCCTCGTTCACCTCGTCCAGCGAGTATGTGGCGCTCACGAAACTGTCGAGGTCGAGCTGTCCCTGGGTGTAGAGCGACAGCAGGTGCGGAATCTCCGAGCGCGGGCTGGCCGAGCCGAACATCGAGCCCTTGAGCTGCTTGTTCAACATGGCGAACTCGAACAGGTTGAACGTCACGTCCATCTGCTCCAGCGGGGCGACCGCGGCCACCACCACCGTGCCGCCCTTGCGGACCAGAAACTGGGCCGGGGCCAGCATCTCGCCGCTCATCACGCCGGGGGTGAGCACGACGCTGTCGGCCATCACGCCGCCGGTGACGAGCCCCACCGTCTCCATGGCCGCCTCCATGGACTCGGCGGTGTGGGTGGCGCCGAACTTGCCGGCCGCCTCGCGCTTGGACTCGGCCGGGTCGACGGCCACGATGTTGGATGCCCCCGCGATCTTGGCGGCCTGCAGCGCCGCGCTGCCGAGCCCGCCGCAGCCCACCACCACCACGGTGTCGCCGGGCCGGACGTCGGCCCGGTTGGCCACCGACCCGAAGCCGGTGGTGACCCCGCAGCTCACCAGCGCGGCGATGGGAGCGGGCACATCGGGATCGACCTTCACTGCGGAGTCCACGCTCACCACCATGTGCTCACTGAAGGTGCCCAGCTTCAGCATGGGAGTGAGGTCGTTGCCTTCGGCGTCGTGATGGCGGAAGCCCCCCGCAGGCGGCATCATCCCCGGCGCCAGCAGGTGCATACCGAGGTCGCACAGGTGCTGCTGGCCGTCGGCGCACCAGCGGCAACGGCCGCACGACGGCACGAACGACGCCGAGATGTGGTCGCCCACGGCCAGCTCGGCCACGCCCTCGCCCACCTCGACGACCACTCCGGCGCCCTCGTGGCCACCCACGATGGGCATCGGCACCGGCATGGAACCGTTGCGGGCGTGCTCGTCGGAATGGCACATCCCGGCCGCGGTGGTCTTCACCAGCACCTCACGGGGTCCGGGGCCGTCAAGGTCGATCTCCTCGACGCTCCAGTCGGCGTTTGTCTCTCGCAGCACGGCTGCTCTGGTCTTCACGCGGCACCTCCGTGGACTCGGGCCCGCGACGCTAGCGCGATCACCGCAACCCCGCGGTGGGCATCGACGGGCATCCGGCGCTCGTGCGACGCCCCTCGCCGGTGCCCGGTATGTGAAGATGTGGGACCCTCATCGGAGGTTCACAGACAAGGAGCGCGGCGATGGCGACGGGACCGCTTTCAGACATACGGGTAATCGACCTGACCCAGGTTCTGGCCGGGCCCACCGCCACCATGCTGCTGGCCGACCTCGGCGCGGACGTGATCAAGGTGGAGCCGCCCGGCGTCGGCGACCTGTCGCGCCTGGCCCAGTTCGAAAAGGGCGGCATCAACAGCACGGCCGCCAACAACAACCGGGGCAAGCGTTCGATCCAGATCGACCTGTCCACCGAGGCCGGCCGTGAGCTGGGTCTGCGAATGCTTGCCGGTTGCGACGTGGCCGTCCAGAACATGCGGCCGGGCGTGATGGACGACCTCGGTCTGGGATACGAGCAGGCCGCCGCGGTGAACCCCGAGATCGTCTATTGCTCGATGTCGGGCTACGGCCCGACCGGACCCTACGCCGGCAGGCCGGCCTACGACCCGATCATCCAGGCGGTGTCGGGCTATGTGGCCCTGCAGGTGAACCCCGAGGTGCCCATCCCCGACCTGGTGCGCAACGGGCTCGTCGACAAGGCCTCAGGCTGGACGGCCGCGCTGGCCATCGTCTCTGCCCTGTTCGCCCGCAGCCAGGGCGCCGGAGGGCAGCACATCGACCTGTCGATGCTGGACACCGCGGTCCAGTTCCTGTGGCCCGACGGCGGCATGGCCGACACGCTGCTGGACGACGACGCTCGGGAGGGCCGGCGCATCTCGACCCTCTACCGGCTGACGCCGTGCGCCGACGGCCACATCGTCTACTTCGTGGTCAGCGACAAGCAGTTCCACGGCCTGTACCGAACCCTGGGGCGTGACGACTGGGTCGACCATCCGCAGTGGGGCACCCACCAGGGTCGCCGAGGCCACTCCGAGGAGCTCGGCGCCCTGCTCGAGGAGGAGTTCGCCAAGTGGAAGGTGGCGGAACTCGCGCCCCGGATGCACGAGAACTCCGTGCCGTGCGGGGAGGTCACCGCGGTGGAGGACCTGCACGACGACCCCCAGATACGTCACAACGGAACCCTCGTCGAATGGGACCATCCCACCGCGGGACGCATCCGCCAGCCCCGGCTGGCGCCCCGGTTCTCGGCCACCCAGCCCGAGTTCAGGGCCTCCGTTCCCCGGCTCAACGAGCACGCCAGCGAGATCCTGGCCGAACTGGGCCTCGACACCGACGAGATCGAGGAGCTGCGCAAGGCGGGCGCCGTCTTCTGAGAGCTTTGGCGGCGGCTCGCCGCCTTGGCCTCGGTGGGCTTTGCTGGGAGACTGGGAGGGCTGCCCCGGTCAAGACCGAAGATGCCAATAGGAGGCAACCTGGTGCGAGTACTGCGCAACGCCCGGCTGGTCGACGGACAGCACGTGGATGTGCGAATCGACCCGGCCGACGGCACGATCGCCGAGGTCACCGCCGTGGGCACGACCGCGACCGACGACACCGCGGAAGTGGACGATCTCGGAGGCTGGCTGCTGCTGCCGGCCATGGCCGAGCCTCACGCCCACCTCGACAAGGCGTTGGCCGCCGACGAGGTGCCCAACCCCAAGGGCGATCTCATGGGTGCCATCCACGCCTGGTTCGCGGCCGCCGAGAAGGGCCGGCTGTCCTATGAGCGCACCGTGGAGCGGGCCACCCAGGCCTTCGAGCTGCTGCTCGTTCACGGGGTGACCGCGGTCCGCACCCACATCAACGTCACCGCCGACATAGGCATCACCAGCGTGCTGGCCGTGCAGGAGGCGGCCCGGGCCATGGAGGGCCTCATCGACTTCCAGATGGTGGCCCTGACCGGCTGGCCCATGACCGGCCCCGACAGCGCCGCCAACATCGCGGCGCTGGAGGAGGCGGTGGAGGCCGGGGTCGATCTGGTGGGCGGCTGCCCGAACCTCCAGGACGACCCGCCGGCCCACATCTCCGACGTGCTGGCGCTGGCGAAATCCGCGGGTCTCGACATCGACCTGCACACCGACGAGACGCTCGACCCGTCGGTGTTGACCCTGCGGGAGCTGGCCCGCCAGGTGAGCGACAAGGGCTTCGACGGGCTGGTGGCCGCCAGCCACTGCGTGAGCCTGGGAATGCAGCCGCCGGACGTGCAGGCCGCAGTGGCCGCCGAGGTCGCGGCGGCGGGCATCTCGGTGATCACCCTGCCCCAGACCAACCTGTTCCTCCAGGGGCGCGACGACCCGGTGGCCACGCCCCGGGGCCTCACCGCCATCGACGCCCTCCTGGACGCGGGCGCGGTGGTGGCCGCGGGGGCCGACAACGTGCAGGACCCCTTCAACCTGGTGGGGCGCAGCGACCCGCTGGAGACGGCCGCGCTGACGGTGATGGCCGGGCACCGCCTGCCCGCCGACGCCTACAACATGGTGTCGAACGTGTCCCGGCGGGTGATGGGCCTGGCCCCGGTCAACTTCGAGCCCGGCGATCCCGCCGATGTGGTGGCCATCGACGCACCGTCGCTGCGGTGGGCGGTGGCCGACGCCCCGATGTCGCGCCGGGTGTACCGCCGGGGCCGTCTGGTGGCCTCAGCCGACCAGCAGACCCGGGTTCATCGCTCCGCCTGAACCGGCGCGGGCGGCCCCGACCCCTACTGCTCGACGTAGGAGTACTCGGTGGCGAGCGACTCGTCGCCCGGAGCCAGCACGTAGTTGCCGGCCCGCAACGACACCGGCGGTTCGTCGGGATCGAAGCTGACGCCCACCGGGTCACCACCGGAGGCCACGACACGAACCTGCTCGAGGAACTGGCGGCGCACCATCGACACGCCGCGGTCGCTGGAGGAGAGGAGCTCGGTGGAGTGGAGCGTGATCGGGCCCTGGCCGACCTGGGTCTCGTAGTCGCCGGGATAGCGCTGGTGGCCCTCGTCGTCTAGGTCGAACCAGGTCTTGCCGTCCGCGTAGACGGGCAGCCCCTGGGCCGGGCGGTCCTTGGGCTTTCGCAGCATCGACACCACCCAGGTGTGGGTGTCGTCGATGGGCACGGCCCACGACATGTTGTTTGTCTTGCCCAGCACTGTGAGTGTCGGCGTGGGGATCACCCTGATGGTGGGCACGCGGATCTCCGTGACCCGGTGCAGCACGGTGCCGTCGGGCAGGTCCCGGTCCTGGCTGGCGGTGACGCCCCAGGCGTGGCGCTGCCAGTCGATGCGGGGCCAGATCTCCAGCTTGGGATCGAACTGGTGGCCGCTGATGGCGTTGTGGAGGATGAACACGTGGTACGGGTCCATGGCGTTCTCATGGGTCTGGAACCAGTTGCAGGGCGCCACG
>LXNJ01000739.1_pt1 | contig 21431 bp, 16 predicted proteins | sample 809081 | NCBI WGS metagenome assembly LXNJ01 (sample SAMN04870510, study PRJNA318959) | sponge metagenome | biome: sponge; feature: marine sponge reef; material: water | host: Petrosia ficiformis | place: Greece: Milos, Mediterranean Sea | collected 2013-05-29 | depth 5-7 m | reverse complement strand
CAACCCATTGGGGGTGATTTGGTCTACGACGGCGTTGTATGTTTTATTGATATGTGGTATGTGGATTTCTATTGGCGTACGTAACAACCACTGGTTAAAGCGGTCGTTTAGATTCACGAATCGAGCGTGCTCGGGGACATGAGCCCATTTCGATGTGGGAAGACTGTTATCTAATGTGATTTCCGTCCACGCAATTTGTTGTTTCCGTGGAGGGAAATTGGCTTGATTTGCTTCGGGTTGGATTGCGTCGATCGACTCATTGCTATGAGATGGACGATCTTCTGCAATGGACGAATCGTAAATTGGTGCTGGCGTAGAGAAATAGAAATACGCAGTGACTATTAGTGCCACTGTGACGAGTCCTGCGAGGGCTGTATATCGTCTTGCTTTCGAACTCAAAGCGTTCTCCGTTAGTAGAGTGAGTCGCCGTTATCGTTCTACGACGCAACCAGTCACAGCTGTCGAACTGGTCGGATGAATCAAGTTTATTTACTGTATATTTTGACCGTTCGCACGTCTGCGTGTTCGGCGCAAAATTGCCATAGCAGTCTGCTTATTTCAAAAAACTATCTAGCGTAAGCAGAGCGTCAGAATTGAGTAAAGCTCTTGAAGGCGCATGGATGAACGGAAGTAGTCACATCAATGCTGTTCGACACCAGGCTGTGGACGGTCGTATTTTGATGTATTGAGACGGGACCGCGAATATAGACTGAATTTGCTCGTCAATACAGGCGAATTAATTGACTGTACAGGTGCCTTGGTCAAGAACAACATCACCGTTCTGATTAGTCGTTTTGAACACCACATCACCGCCGTCCTTCCACATTGAGACGGTCAATTCGTCTCCTGGAATTACAGGTCGGGAAAATCGACCCGACATAGCGCGGAAGCGCGAAGGATCACCGTCGCAGAGCGCTTGCAATAACGCTCGTCCGGTGAAACCGTAAGTACAAAGACCATGGAGAATCGGCTTGTCAAAACCACCCATGGCGGCGAATTTCGGATCTGAGTGCAACGGATTGCGATCCCCGGACAATCGGTAGGTTAAGGCTTGATCTTCTCGGGTCTTCAAAGTTACAGAGTGCGTAGGTTCTGAGTCGGGATACGCGACCTTGAGACTCGGACCGCGATCCCCGCCCCAGCCGCCTTCGCCGCGCAAGAACAGCTGTGAGACCGTTTTAAGGAGCGGTTTGCCGGTCGCTTTATTAACGCTTGTAGAGGTCGTCTCGACGACTGCGGCGCTACCCTTGTCCCAGATCCCAGAGATACTGCCGGAACTCTCGATTTCACCGTCTGGTGGGATCTCATCGAATAGCTCGATTCCCATATAGCCGTGGACCATCAGGGCTCGATTGAAATCACCAATCTTCTGCATCGGAGCACCGCCGCTACCAATGATGACGGCAAAGGTTGGAAGCACTCGCTGTGGTACTTCAGCTGTGTTTTCGGTAGTGAATTGCAATTCGTCAGTTCCCGCTCCGACGCCAACGGCGTATAGGAGGGCGTCAGTAGAATTCCAGCGACGCGAAACGGGACCGCCAGTTTCGCCAACAGCATCTGGGTTAATAGAAATCGTCTTGTACCGGGTGGAGAGTTTGGCGGAATTTTATCTTTGAACTAACGCAGTCCCATATACCTAGGGTAATGTCCATGAGTCGTTCCATCCACGGCAAAGTTGCGGTCGTCGGTTTAGGCGAAACACAGTACTACAAACGCGGTCAATCGCCCGATGCTGAGTTCAAACTGGCATTGAAAGCGATTATCGCGGCATGTCGGGATGCGGGAATATCGCCTAAGAAGGTCGATGGTTTTGCATCTTTCTCCAATGATCGAAGTGATCCGTCCAGACTTGCGGCAGCACTTGGATGCGACGATTTGCGCTTCGCGAACATGCAGTGGGGTGGCGGTGGTGGCGGCGGTTCTGGTGCCATCGCGAACGCGGCGGCAGCTATCGCGACAGGCATGGCCGAGTGCGTAATCGTGTTTCGGGCACTTGCACAAGGGCAGTTTGGTCGCTTTGGTCAAGGACCTCGAAGCAACACAACTTCGGGTGCGGGTGCATACACCGTACCGTATGGATTGATGTCGCCGGCGCAGTCATTCGCGATGAAGGTCAATCGCTTTATGCACGACCACGGAGTGGAGCAGGAAGCGCTTCGAGCCATTTCATTGGCTTCATACCACCATGCGCAGAACAACCCACGAGCCGTTATGCACGGTCGCCCGCTTGACGAAGCTAAATATGACGCTTCACGATGGATCGTTGAGCCGTTCCATCTGTTCGATTGCTGTCTTGAGAACGATGGTGCAGCGGCTATGTTGCTCGTCCCGGCGGAACGCGCAAAAAATTTTCCACACAAACCAACGTACATATTGAGTGCACTTTCGGGTTCGCATTACCGAGCAGGCGCCTCTGCGCACAACACGCCCGACTACGCAACTTCCACATTTAAGACCACGGTTCCAAGACTATATGACATGGCGGAACTTGGGCCGAAAGACGTCCAGGTAGCGCAGGTATACGAGAACTTCACTGGTGGTGTGCTGATGAGCATTGTCGAACACGGGTTTTGTGATCCCGACGACTGTAACGAGTTCTTTAAGAAGGAAAATCTGATCGCGCCTGATGGCAAACTGCCAACGAACACGAGTGGGGGTAATCTTGCGGAGTGTTACATGCACGGACTCGGATTGAATATCGAAGCAGTTCGACAGTTGCGAGGTGAGTCCACGAATCAAGTGAGCGACGTGGATGTATCGCTCGTCGCATCAGGTCCGATGGTAACGCCGGTGAGTTCTTCTATCTTCGGGTCGGAGGCCACGCTGTGAGTTATCTGAATCCAGGATTACCCATTCCTGTTGCATCGCCTGACGGGCTCGATGCCCCTTATTGGGAAGCTGCAGCAAACGACGTATTGAAGCTACAGGTTTGTGATGATTGCGGTCAGTACCAGTGGGGACCGGAATGGGTGTGCCACCAGTGCCACAGTGAAAACCTCTCATTTGAGGCGATTGAACCGCGAGGCAGAATCTATAGCTACGAACGCGTGTGGCACCCCGTACATCCAGCCTTAAACGAACAAGGTCCCTATCTCATTGTTCTCGTTGAGTTTCCAGATTACAACAACGCCCGTATGGTAGGTAATTTGCTTGGTGATCCTGAGCAAGAGGTTGTGATCGGGTCAGAAGTGGAGGCGGTATTTGAGCATCACCTAGATGACGAGCCACCATTCACGTTGGTTCAGTGGCAGGTTGTGCGTTAAGGGGTCGGAGTTACCGATCTGTCAGGATGGTGATCTCAACGGAATTGGAGCACAATCTTTCGGGCAATCTATTTCCGGTTTCGATTCGATCTACGTTTCGAACAGTTGTGGAGACACGCCAACCATGACTAAACGGTATATCGTGCGCTCACTAGCTTCCACGATAAGTGAACCGAAGCGTTAATTTGTTGGACGCTGAAGCCGACTTTCCGCGAGGGGTAGCGCTAGAAATGCACCGCCATGTCGTTGCGTGAGTTCACGCATTAGAACAGCGAAACGTAGTGGCGAATATGTGGAATGAGGCTCATTCTCGAATCCAAACGCATGAATTCGCATAGTGCCTTCGGTGACGTTAGCAGAGGCGATAGATTGGTCAATACTCTGTATGTATTCGTCGAGATCCTCTGAGCCTGAGAAGTCGTCTCCAAAGATGAATAACGCCATCTTTTTCTCAGGATCATAAAGGTCTCGTAATGCGACCTTGATGCCTTTAGCAGGACTACTTGTTGAGAAAGCACGCCAGGTTTTGAGTCTAGAAAGCGCTCGTTGACGAAGTTGTGGGGAGTCGTCTAACCAGCGCTTACGAAACGACCTGTAGAGGTAACCTCCTTCGTCGCTGAGAATCTGAAACCCTTTCATTTCAGGATATAGTGATAGAACTCCTTCAACTTCCTCGGTAACTTGATACCAGATCGATCTCATACTCGATGACGTATCGATCACGAATACGACGTACTCGGAGTCAACAGGTATTCCCGCGTATTCACTCGGTGTAGTACGAATGGCCTGATCCGCCTTAGTCCTTAATTGTTGAATCGCGGCTTCGGTTGCGGTTGTACGATTTTGTAGACGATCGATCTCTGCAGAAGTCGATGCAATGGTGTTGCGTACCTTCGTAGATCTCGCGTCTTGGTCATTCGACCGTTCGCTGAATTGCTGCAAGAGCGTACGGTTTTCCTCGATCTCTCGCGTTAACGCATCGATTTCACTGTCAAGTGTTTGGCGTTGAAGCACGAGGCGTCCGTAGTCGATATTCAGAGGGTCTGAATCTGCTAAGACACCGAGTTCGCCTATCGGAAGAATCAGCACTAACAACACGATAGCGCCGAATGCACATGCAATTACATCGAGAAAGCTGACTGTCGCGCCGCCTGGTCGGTCATCTTCACGTTTCATGAAGTAGGCCAACCTGGCACCGGAGTTAATAGACGACCGCCGTATGACGTGGCAAGTTTCCAATACCCATGAACTGCATTGCTATCACCTTCAAGCGGATATAGCACGACATCGATTCGAATACCCCTTAAATCACGCCTGTTTGCCAGCAGCGCGTTGTCGAAGATGCTCTTACGGCATTGAGGAGAGATTAGCGGAACTTGACCAGACCTAGCTCGGGGACAGTCTCGAATTCGATGGAGCGCAGCTTTGCCTGGTACAGTTGGGTATCCGTCAGTGATGACGATCACTTGTGCGGGCGGTGGGGAAATAGCCCCGACCGTCGCAAGTGCTGTTCGCAAGTCGGTCGCACCGTGCGGGACTAGGTCATTCAATCGCGCATCTACGCGAGCCTTAGAAGAAGTTGCATCGACTTTGATTTCCCATTGTGGAATTTGTGTTGCCGTTATGGGTCTGCCTTGGGAGTCGAGTACGACATCGCTGTAGGTCAAGATTTGATACGAAGCATTGTCGGGGATGTGATCGATTACCCACTTCGCAGCACCTCTCGCTGAGACCCACTTCGTGGCGCGCAGCTGCAACTGAGGATTTGACGCGCGAAGCCGAATGATCTCGACGAGAGTTGAACTTAACATGCTGGCGGACGAATCTAACAACACGACGACCCGGTCGCTATTGACCATGAGACCAGTCAGATGTTGTTGTGATGCAATCTGGTTCGCGTCCTCCAAGGCGCGTTGTTGTTCTGCCGCACCAGTCGCCAGCGCTTGTCGTGCACTGTTTAAAGCAATGCGCTGCTGCTGTACTTCCTTTAGGAGACTGGCGAGACGGGAGGATTGCAAGCGTGTTATCGATGATTTAGCGTCATCTTGTGCGGTGAGAGCCATGATTTGACGTTGGGTATCGTCGGCAACACGCTTTAGCTCGGTTTTCTGCTCAGTCTTCGTCGCGATAAGCTCTTGAATCTCTGTTACGTGTTCGATGAGGAAACCTGCGGCATCGATCTCCTCAGCTGTTTCACCGTGCTTAACAACGAGTAATAGCAATACCGCCGCACCGAGACCGCAACAGAGAACGTCGAGAAAGCTAAGTCCGAATGCGACGACCGATTGACGCTTAACTGTGCGGGTCATCTTCCATAGTTATCTGTTTTGGATTCTCCTGGGCTTTTGCAAGCGCAGTCAATTTACCGATGAGATCACCCGCTATGAATTGTTTGTAATTCGCTACAAGGCGTTCTTCGCGACCTTGTAGGAGGTACGAGGCTAACATGAGCAAAAGACTTATAAAAAGCGCGCAAAAAGTGGAGTTAAACGCCACGCCAAGGCTATTTGCTACGCCGGTTATGTCCCCCGCCAAGGCTTCATCCGCTCGACCTAACGCTTCACCGATACCACGAACCGTACCAAGAAACCCAACGGACGGAATCGCCCACAGAATGTACTTATTAAGGCTCAGTTTGGCATCAAGCTGCTCCAAATACACGTCGCAAGCCGATGCGCCAATATCGCTTGCTTCCTTAAATTGAGAAATCGGTCGGCGTGGTTCAAGTGTGTTGAGAACAGTTTCGACTGCGCCTAACAACTGCAGGTGTGGGGCGCTTTGAAGTTTCTCTGCCACGTCATGACGCAGTTCCGTTAACACGGTGTCATTGAATGCAGTTTTATTTTTGAGACCTAGGAAGTCGGTCTTGAGTAGATGTGGTTCATCCATAAGCAACTGGTAGCGGAACAACCAGAGCCAAGCGCACCACAAACCTAAGATAACGCAGATTTCCTGTTCCGGATCCTTGAGGATGATCGCAAGTGTTCTTGGCGGTGGTTCACCTTGTTCTTGGGCGATGTAGAGCAATTGTGAAGCGCTCGGATCGATCCAGATCATGTAGATTAGGTGGACAACGACTCCGCTGATGAGTAATCCCAATACATCGATGACCAGGCTGTTGTTGATGGCGAATTTAGCAAGAGCTTTCACGGCAGATCAGAGCATTCCTCAGCTAGATATCTTGGGGCAAATCAATGTTGGCGTGAGCTCTGATGCGTTCTCTGAGCTCCAGTGGTTTCAACTCCGTATTTGGACTGGCTTGCGTCGGCGACTGGACTGGTTCTTTGGATCGATCGTTCTCGATGATTGGCTCCTCAGATTTGAGTTCCACTACCTTTTCTGCCTCTGGTTCTGACATTTGCTGCGCCTCATCTGATTTGTTTTCATCTGCAACCAAAAGTGACGCACTTAAGAGGCAGAGCAATAACAACGGTTGTTTCCGATCTAATAGAGCCATCGGGCTACCCTAAAGCCAAGTGTCGGACTCCTACCTGTTTCGAATTCTCGGTAGCTTGTTGCGACCTCGTCAATTTCGTGAGTTTCGTAATTCGATCCTTTCACGACATTCGCGAAACCTGTTCTCGGACCGAGATAGTCTGGTCCACCATTCGTTTCACGACGGATTTGGTAGTAGTCGTGAGTCCATTCACTCACATTCCCACTCATGTCGTATAAACCATTGACATTCGGAAGATAAGACGCAACGGGTGCTTCCGTTTCGTGGTTGTCCATGAAATCATCAAAATGCCGAGACCGGACCTTCGACGTCTCGCGCCCTGCTAGATTGGCAAAAGCTACTGGGATTGTCTGCGACCTCCCCCATTCGAATGGCTCGAGGACAAGATTCCTTCGCCAATCGAATCCGGCTCCAGTTTCCCATTCAGCTTCAGTGGGTAACCGAAAGCCAAGCGAAGTGCTCTCCAATCCTTCGATGACGCCGTTCGGACTGATTCGATAGAACGGGAGCAAATCGTGTTGCGCGCTTAACCAATTGCAGAATCCAACGGCATCTGTCCAAGATATGCCACTAACAGGATGTTTATCTGAACCTTGGATCGAATTTTGATATAGCCTAAAAGCACCAACTGTGACCTCCGTTGCACCTAGATAGAACGGTCTAGTGATTTCGATTGACATCAAATCATCGCTGTCGACACCGACGGATTTTTGATAACTAACGGGTGGAAACCTGATCATTTCAAGTCCGCCTGTCACGGTTACCCGTTCGTCTGCGAAGTGATAAGCGTGCGCTGCTGGTTCGAGTAATTCGAACGCCATCGACTGATTTGCACCCTGCTTATCGGACACTTGCTTGGATTGTGAAGTCAGTCCTTCGCTCCTGGCTTCAATAACGTCCCCAGGATAGACATCGAGAGCTATAGGCGCCGTTCCTTTTGGAATCCCATTCACAAGCACCGTGGCGCTTGGGTTTGTATGAACCTCAACCCTGATCGTCTTCTGCTCGAAATCGATCGTCTGAGAGATGTTCTTCCCGATTTCCGGAGTGAGCATGGCGTTGTGCTCTCGATATCCTGGTTTGCGTACGACCAGTTCATAAGAGCGCCCGGGTCGTAGCGTAAAAGAAGTGCTACTTTCGCCCACAAATGACCCATCGAGTAGGACCGATGCGTTACTTGGTCTAGTTTCAATTGTGGTTGTGATTAGTGACGGTGTCAGCTCGACGGTACCAAGCACGAGCTTTTGGCCGCGTTCTAACGAGATGTCTATGACCGTGGCGTCATATCCTGCGTGCGAAATACGGAGTTGATGAGAAGTCGCCGGAACCCCGCCTTCAAACATGCCGCGTCCAAGACGCTCACCGTCAAGTTCGATTGCTGCGGCGAGTGGTCTTGTGGTGACACTTAAGATCGCTTGATGTGCTGATAGGTCGAGCAGGATCTCCTGCGAATTTCCAAAACCCTCGATGTCTACCGCATATGCCGCAAGTTCGGCATCTCCGCGCATGACCGCAACAACATGACGCCCCTGCACTAACTCGATACCTTCCAAACGTGTCTGAACTTCGCCGTCGATGTGTATCGAAACTGGGAATTCTTTAGTAACTATGACATCAAGGAAGCCGGGTAAAGGAGTGAGTTGGACGTCAAAACCGCGTTGATCAGATTGACGTACGAACGAGACCGTTTCGCTTGCATAACCTGGGTTGCTAATTTCGTAGTCTGCGTCGTCGGAAAAAACTAGCACTCGATTGAATATCGCGAATGCGTTGCCTTTTTGACGCCTGATCGTATACGTTGATTCGATTTCGGTCGGTCCAACTGAATACTGAAATGTCTCTCCGAAGGAAAGCAGTCCGATCGGAAGCAAAAAGACCGCGGCGACGACGATGACTACACCGATTGTTGTCAAGCGCTCTTGCCGCAGTGATTGTGTGCGTACTTCGCCGCTTGACGAGCTCGTTTCTGTCAAAACCGTTCGGACGCCTCTATCTCGACGGTTTTAGGTTGGCTGATTGGATCCAAAAGCAACGGCGTACGGACCTCTCGGTAACCATCCCTTCGACCGATCAATTCGTAATTTCCAGGCATTAGTTGGATTTTCTGTGATCGGAATCGACCTAGACTCCTACCGGGACGCAGTATGACAGTGGTGTAACCGTCCGAATCAATGTTGACGACAACCGGCGTAGTCCAGCGGCGATTCAATTCGTTCAAAGCTGCGAGTTTGTCGCCAATTCGTTTCCCGGGATCCACATTCTCACGCAAGTTGCGCAGGTGACTGACCTCGTTTTGGGTCGAAGGACGTGAGAGGTGTTCCGGACTAGAAAGCAATCGGTCCGCTAATTTCTCAATTGTTGTCAATGCCTCGCTGCGTTGCATCTGTGCGATAACGGCCAGATCCTGTGTATTCAATTTGGCAGCGATCTCGTTTGCTTCGATCCAACGTTCCGCGCGCACTGCAGTAGTAAATCTCTCGGAAAGGTCTCGTTGGTTCAGTCGTTCTAGTTGCGTCGCAACAAAATCGCGCAGATCTTGTGCTGCGGCTGAACTTGGCTCGAGTTGTAGCGCTTCATCTAGCAAACTAGAAGCTTTCTCCCATTGCTCTAGATCAATCGCGCGATGTACGCCTGTCATGATCCTGTTGAAAGCTGGTCGCTCTTTCGTGACGCTTGGTTCAGATGTTCCTTGCTTGTTTGTTGCGCCCGCATTGCGCTTTGCTGTCTGATCAACGGTGGTTCGTACTGGTTCGTCGTCGAGGAGCTGAGTCAGTGGTTGGCTCGTGATTACTGCCGCAGGTAACGGACTTGCAAGTTCGTCATTTGGGTTCTGCGAGGTCCGAGTTGGGATTGATTGATCGCTAGGCTCAGCGGTGGTGTCCGACTGCGATTCAACACACCCGGTAATCGCAACAGCACACACAAGCGCTGCTAGTCGATGCAGCACGACCATCTAGATTTCGACAAACCGAGTAGTGACGCAGCTTGCGCTATTCATCCACAATGTGAATCGTGAATGCGTCCGTATTCTCGTGGGTGTAAAGCTCATGTACAACCTGACGCCATCGTTCAAATTGTGCGGCCGCCTTTCCCTGTAACGTGACTGTCTCACCTTGAATCTCAAGGTTGACCGGTGCGAATGTGTCGTGGTAGCTCTGCGACATCTCGTCAAATAAACCAAGGTTTGCCTTGAAGTCTGCACGATCGATCAAGCTCTTGATAATCAATCCTCCTCCGACTGCAGATCCCACAGCGAGCGCAGTTTCACGCGCTTCCGTTGAATCTGCACCTGCCGCCGCCACTGCCGACGCAGCCAAGATGATGCCACCAACGGCACGTTCCACCTTATATCGCCGTTCCTCTAGTCGCATTTCACGCGCATACGGATACACCTCGTTCAACCACTTTTCGTAATTCGGGTTTACCTTTTCGAAAAATGCAGCGTAGTGCTCGTCGTACAGCGAAGCAACTTCTTGATCTTTTCTCGCAAAAGCTTGGGTTCGCAGCCATTCTTCGGTGGTCGGGTCTGGTAAGTACGCAATCTCCCATTGGTCTCGATCGTTTACGCGTATGGTGTCGCCATATAAATCTGGCGCGAAGAACCTGGCGAGAACCAAGTCGCGTGTATGCGAAATCTCCTCGAGCGTGGATAACGTCGTAGAGCGACCGCGATTGCTCCTCGATTCATTCTGCTTCATCGTGTTGACATGATTTCTTGCGAAATTCTTTAATCGTTCATAAACATCACGTGCGATCTCATTCCATAGCGGTTGAAACGCATCTTTCCCGGGTTCATAGAAACGTTGATGCCATCCGAGTGCCACTCGATGGTCAGACGTTTTCCAATCTATCCATTCGACCCCACGTGCATCTATCAGATTCCAACGAATCTTCATTAACTCAGAGGTAGATTCGAGAATCTTGCCCCGTAGAAAGAGGTCAGCGCTGACAGTCGTAGAAGGAGCAACCGTCACACGTTCAAACTGGTTCAATCGAGTAATCGCTTCTTTTATTCGAACTGCGGACCGAATGCTCTCGGTCTTTCGGACCTCAGGCCACACCCCTTTTTCCCGCATGCGACTGTCGTTTTCGTCGAGCTGCGGATTGAAGACAACCACTGCGAAATCCAGATTAGGAATGTTGAGTGGTTCGTACGTCGGACCGATGGATGAGGAAAGTGGTTTGGGTTCTTCCTCGGGTAGCTTCGGTCCGACGGGAACGGCGTTCGCGTTGAGACAGGCATGGATTACAAAGACGCCGATGACGAACTGAGTAGATTTATGAAGGACCACGAGATTCATCGCTTCTGGTTGTTCAGGTAATTGGTTAATTCTTTTCCGAGTGCTTCTTTTAGGACCGGGTCGGTCTCCGCGAGATAAGCTTCGTGAAGTGTCTTTGCATAGTCGTCGAGAACCAGCTCGTCGTCTGAACCAAGATCCAATAAGGTAGTGTTGTGTTGAATGGTTGTTGACGTGGTGGGGAGGTTTCTCAAAATATCAGTGAGTGAGGTGTTAGGAGGCTCCACGTTTGACGTGCTGGTTAAATCCGTGTTGGACAGTGCGTCCTCAGTTGAAGCTTGATTTTCTTGTGTGCTCATTTGCGTTGAATCACTCGCTTGTTCAGAGGAACTTGATAACGACGCGTTGTTGGCTGGTATCGAACCTAATTGAGTTCCCTGGGAATTCCCTTGTTTAGTGCTAGCTATGCGAGCTTCCTGCACTCCAATGCAGCGATCCATATCTTGCAGCATACGGGCGATGATGCGTGCCTTAGTTTTCTCGGGATCCGCGGTTAACTGTCTTTTGTCAATAGGTTCAATTTCGATTTCACATAGATCGTCGACCTGTTCAGATTCCTGAGACTGCTGGGCTGCCACCCAAGAAGAGAAGACACACAAAACGATCATCGACCCAACGCCAGCATGCAATCTCGAAGAGCGCTGAGAGATCTTGTCGAATAGCCAGCGCTTAACAGGACGCGAAATCTGGTATGCGCTCGGCGGGGAACTAGTTTGAGTAAAACGGAACCAATTCATGGAGTTCATGCAGTTTTGTCCAAAATTGCTGCTCTTCAATCCGATTGAGACAATTTGCATGAGATCGTTGCACAATCCCACATTAGCCATGAGAACGGTGTACCAGCGCAAACCCCAGGATTTTGGCAATTGGAAATAGTAAGAGCGTTCAATTTGGTGATACCAGGAACCGTCAAAGCGTAGTTTGTTCTGGATGCAAGATTGATTACCCCTAATTTAGAGTGTTTGACCATACCCGTGCATGGTTTTGGTACTAACATGATCTTAGGCGAACTAATCGATAGTATGCTAAAAATTAGACAAACCAGTAAACAAAAGTTGCTGTTCCATCCCGTGTACGAGTTACCTAGTAGGACAATCTCGCTTGATGCTTGACTTAGACCAAATCGAAGCCTATCGACAGGATGGTTACCTACTGGTACGAAAACTGATCGCCGAAGACGAACTCGAGCGTTGGACTTCGAGGTTTGTTGACGTTGTGAACGGCAATCTCCGACAAGCACGTGGTATGGTGCTAATGAAGGACGTCATGGTCGCAAAGGGTGCCGTCGTACCGACGGATGCGTTGTTCGGCGTAAACAAGCTGTTGAACTTCGAGGACGATCCAGAGTTTTATTCGTATGTTGAACATCCGAATCTAATTGCCGTGGTTAATGACCTGATCGGTAACGACCTTTATTCGCTCGTAACCAATGTATTCAATAAACCACCTGAGGTCGATGGACGGCATCCATTACATCAGGACCTACGATACTTCAGGATGCGACCGCCTGAGAAGATTGTTGCTGCGTGGACGGCGATATCTAAATGTACACGCGACAATGGTTGTCTAGCAGTTGTCCCGAAGTCTCATCTCTTGGGTGCGTTGGATCACCGCTTACCAGATTGGGAATTCGTGAACTACGCGTTTTACGGTATCAAGGAAACGGCGGGATTAGAACGGGTGCACATTGAAATGGAACCAGGTGACACGGTTTTCTTTCACCCATTGTTAGTGCATGGTTCTGGGCGGAACTTGACGAATGAATGTCGTCGCTCGATTTCAACTCATTATGCAAGTCACGCATGTGAGTCACCGGCACCAGATTGGCGCGAAAATGATCGCGTTCGACGAGTTCAAGGAAGCTGAGTTCAGCTAAACTCGGGCAGTACCTCTTCGCTGAACAATTGCGCGGGTTCTCGCGTGTCTTTGCCGAAAAACTCCATGACAAACATCGTACAGTCCAGGTCAATGTGCTTTTGAATTGCCTCACAACACTGTTCGGCTGTCCCGGTGATTGCTAGGTTCCCCTTCGGATTGCCCATGTGGCCACCAAAAATTCGTTGTGCACTGTCGGCCATTGGTCCTGCTTCTTCGGCCGTACGGGCAATGGTGACTAAACACTGCTGACTCACTGTGATGTCGCCGAAGTCACGATTGACAGCGTCGCAGTGGGTTTTGAGGACATCGACTTTGTGTTTCAGGTTGTCTTGATGCCCCGCCAAGTTGTTCCACATGTCTGCTTTCTCTGCGACCAGTCTGAGCGTTACCTTCTCTCCTGCACCACCGATAAGGATCGGAACGCGGCGAGCGGGTGGGGGTTGGCACACGACATCCGTAGCTTCGACGTAATCGCCTTTAAACGTTACCGGGCTATCGTCCTTCCACATTTGCACGAATAGATCGATTGTTTCGCGCAATTGCTTTAGTCGTTCGTTAGTGTTTAGGAACGGCATGCCGAAGTCTTCGAATTCGCTCTGCATCCAACCTGCGCCAAGTCCGGCAATCACCCTTCCACCGGCGATGTTGTCGATTGATGCGATCGACTTACCAAGTTGAGCTTGATTGCGCATACCGGCCGGTGTCACTAATGTGCCTAGTTCAACGCGTTCGGTGATGGCGGCGACCGCCGCTATTAACGACCACGCCTCCATAATCGGTAACTGCTTTGATTGTGGCCCATAAAGGTGATCACAAACCCAAAGAGAGTCAAAGCCTAGACCTTCAAATAGTTCGGCAGCATCCTTTGTGGCAACCCAGGGGCGCTTGATTTGAGGTAGTGTTACGCCGAAGTGAGCCTTAGCCATCTTGTCTCCAAGGTCATTAGGTTTCTGATCGTTCAGTTGAGAGTTTCATGTGCAATATGGATTGCACCATGCGAATAGTAGGTGCGTCGACACGAGCAAGAGACGCCAACTCAAGCACAGCGTCTAATACGGCGCTCGTTTCTAGTGGTTTACCTTGAAGGTAATCTTGCAGCATGGATGTCTTATGGGGACCCACAGACGCTGCTCCTTCTATCCTTTTGCGTATGGTCATGCCGAAGCGCGCGCCATAGTGTGATCCGATTTCACGGGTCTCTTCCATCAGGCGCGTAGCAATGTACTGTGTTCCAGGGTCTGTTGCAAGTCGGTCTAACGTGCCACCTGTGATTACGCTTAACGGGTTAAATGCCACGTTCCCCCACAGCTTTATCCATATTTCATTCCTAATGTCACGCCGAACGGCAGTGCGGCAGCCTGCATTGGAGAGAATAGTGGCAATCCGTTCCGTGCGGTCAGCGTTGGTTGCTTTAGGTTCTCCAATGCTGATCCTGTCGCCGGAAACGTGCCTGATCACCCCAGGCGCAATTAGTTCTACAGCAGGATAGAGTACGCATCCGATCGTTCGTTGAGGACCGATCTCCTTCCAAATACGGCCATTCGGGTCGACGCTGTGCAACGGTTGCTCTGTTCGTCCACCGCCTAATCCGTAGAAGAACCACCAAGGTACGCCGTTTACCGCGAAGAGCACGTAGGTATTTTCATGAATTAAGCTTGTAAGGTGGTGTAATGCAGGTGAAATGGAATGTGCCTTCAGCGTCACAATAATCAAGTCCTGCGGGGTTAAGTCATCCTGATCGCCAAACGCCTTGACCTGAATCGATTGAGATTTACTCGCTTCGGTAATTTGTAAACCGTCTCGCTTTAATGTGTCAAGATGAGCGCCGCGCGCGACGAGGTTTGGCTTGTAACCGACACGATGAAGGTGCGCGGCTAACCAGCAACCGATTGCACCTGCACCGTAGATGCAGATTTTCAAGATATTCGCCGAGTCATTCGAGTAGAAGGGTAGCGTGATTCAAGATGCGGTCGTGTGAGAATTCGAAATAATGGATGAAAAAGCGACTCCTCGCCGTGTGTTAATCCAAGTCTCTACGAACAGGCGTTGTGATTGCACGCGATTGCCTTTGTCATCGAAACAGCAGTCACACGCGTCATTTTGCGCACGCGCATGCTAAAGCGACTTCCGCGTTTAGTCTTCCCACTCTTCGGTTTGCTTCTCGTTGGCTTTGATGGATACGGATCAGAACCATCCGAACCCTTAAACGCGCGCCCGAAGTCGTCTACACCGATTAACGACGCAATTCAACTCATCACAACACCAGCTAACACTATTACACAGATAGGCCAAGTGGCTGACGCAACCATTACGTGGCAATATTCCTCATTCTCGAATAACCTTGAGTCACGGAGCTACACCGTGACCACGATAGCTGCTGGCGTTCGAATCTCCAAACATACTGGTAGTGCGTTTCCGAACAACGATGTCACAACGACAGTTCGCTACGAATGTACATCAACCGGTGTAGTTGAAGCGCAGATTAAGCTAAATATCGGTGCGACGACCCGCATCGTCTCATGGTTAATTAACTGCGTGGCGCCGCGTGTGTCGGTGGAACCTATAGAACCTTCGATCGCTTTTATAGGAGCTACAGCGGAATCGCAATTAGTTTGGAGTTACGAGAGTCTAGGTAAAAACGCCGAGGAACTGCCATTCAAGGTCCGAAGCAACGATGAGTTTCTGCGTGTCGAGCCTAGTGAAGGAAGCGCATTACCAGACACAGAAATCGACGTGAAATTGCGCTACACGTGCCAAGTATCGGGCGCAGTGACTTTTCAAATCGGGTTGCAGGTCGGACTCGCCACGAAGGTGGTAGAGTGGGCGGTTACTTGCACCGAAGAGCATGTATTTATAGAGATAGCGCCGTCAAAGGCGACCGCATATATCGGCGGAGACGCGGAATCGGAACTTGCATGGCGTTTTCTATCCAACGGGGAGGAAGGAGGCCAAATTGCGTATGTAATCAACACTGACATCTCAGGCGTGACGATTAGCAACGCTTCGGGAAGTGTGTTGCCTGACGCAACAGTAAACCACAAATTAGCTTATCGCTGTACCAGTCGTGGACTCGACGAGGTCCAAATAACGATTGCCGTAGAAAATGAATCACACTCGATCATTTGGAATGTCGAGTGTAAGGACGAAAGGGTCGCCATCATTTCCGCACCCGAACCTCAAAAAATTGAGGTTGGTGATAGCACAATTGAAACGCTTGAATGGCGATTCGACTCCTCCGCTCCTAACCATCAAGTTCGCTTTGAAGTTACTTCTCCAACACGCGGCCTGCAAATTCGCAACGGCAGCGGCGATGTACTCACCGGCGATGTGATTTCGACAACTTTGCGGTTCGCGTGCAACACCAGACGCTCCTTTGCCATTGAATTGTTAATCTCAGCGGGAGATGCAAGGCGAACACTACATTGGCACGTAGACTGTGCGGGAGAGGATCTATCGCAGTTTGTAGCGACACTGTATCAAGGACCGCAGATCTCAAAGCTTGAATTTATTGCTGGTCAAGATTCTTGGGAGTATGTGGATGTGACTCAGTCTGTAGTCGGTGACCAGGATGCACTTCACTTCCGAACGAATCGCCAGTTATTTGTGCAGATTCAGACGCAACACGACGAGCTCGAGCCGTTGCCTCTTGAAGTGAGTCTTGTTAATCCGACAACGAGCGTCATAGGTAATCAGGTTGGTCAAACCGACACTGTGACAAATAACCTCGAATCTGGTCCGCGTTATTCAAGCACGTTCTTGTTCGATATCGAGGCACAGGCGTTTGACGCGTACAGTGAGCTGCGGGTGCAAATCGACCCAGATTCGTTGTATGTCGAAACCAATGAACGCAACAATCGTGCGAGTTTTATGCTCGATTCACGTAACACATGGTTACTGCCAAGTTTTCAACTAAAGCTGGTGCCGATCCGCACGAGCGACGGCGTACCTGATCTGACCGATACGTCGCGGTTTACGCGACCAATCTACGAACTGATGCCAATAGGGATAGTCGAAGTATCCACATTGGACGTATTAGATGTAAGTGATCAGTCTTGGTCCATCGACTCCGGTCGTCTCATACTGGATGAACTCTATGCATTGTTCACGAGGAGCGCCGACTCCGATTCCTACTATCTCGGCGTTGTCCACCAACCCGATCGGAGTGTTGCGTTGTGTGGCAATGCATTCGTCGATGGTAAAGTCAGCGTGATACGAGACTTCCCTGATCGTTGCTCGGAGCAAATTGCGGCACATGAGATCGGCCACAATTTCGCTCTAAAGCATGCGCCAGCCTGCGGCGCAGAAGATGAGGATCCCGACCTAGATTTCCCGTATATTGAAGGAAATATCGGTAGTGAAACGGGTTGGCTCATGAAGAGACGTCAGTTCATAGATGGCGGCGCGCCGAGTGAGTTTGTTCAACTGAACTACCGCTATTACGACGTAATGACTTATTGTCCGGACACGTTTACGAGTCAGTACAGCTATAAGAGAGCGCTCGCGTACTTGAATGAGAGAATCGGTGTTCAAGCATCTGTTAAAGTGGGAAGACCTGTTGCTTCCGAATTTGAACGACTTCGTGGAATTAGTGTCGCCGTTTCTGGCGTATACACCAGTCAAGCCGCGTGGGAAATTCGAGACATTTCTTTGGTCGCGGAAGAACCTTTCCCGTTTTCGATTGCTCGTACGAAGTATGCCTTTCGAATCGTCCATACGGATTCCGGTACCATCGTTCATCAAGAGAGACTGAACATGCATCGAGCTGCGCATGGGGTCGGAGAACATGTAACATGGGGCGTACGAGTACCCTACTTCGATGTCGATGGGATGCAGTTGAACGTGATTGACGAACGTGGCCGAGTGGTCTTGGAGCATGACTTTGGGAAGCTGTTAAGAAGCGGTATTGATGAACCTATGTAAAACCATGCGAGCTCGCAATTTCCCATGCGGTTCCACTCTCTAACTGCAGCTCATTACTCGCAGCTATAGCGCGAATTCACGAGATAGTCAATGAGTCACCGATGCGTCTTACGGACTTCTTACGAAGTATGATTGCACCAAATTGATGTAGGGCATGTGATGCATATTTCGATTAAATACTGCTCCTCCTGAGGATATCGACCAAAAGCGGTCAGTTTGGCTGCAAAGATGGAATCAGAGCTAGGTGCGACGACAGAATTGCTTGAAGGTTCTGGTGGAATCTTCGACGTACGATTGGACGAAAATTTAGTCTACTCGAAATTCGAAACGGGCGATTTTCCTGATGAAGACGCGTTAGTCGGAAAGCTAGCGCCGCATTAACTGATTCATCACATCGCTCGTAGGTGATAGCGGGGTTGAACGCCTCCTAATGTGAGGTTGCGGCACTATTGCGGTTGCCGTAACGGCGATTTGTCAGGATAGAGGTTTACTGTGCAAGGATTTGTGCGGATTTCGTGGCGCGCCGTCATGCTGTCTACTCTCACATCCGTTGTGATAGGGTGTGGCGGTGGCGGCGGTGGGACGACGCAACCCCCAGCGCCTCCTCCACAGTTGATCACTTATTCAATTCAAGTTTCAGAGTTGCCTTCTGACGCAGCCGCTTCAGTAGGTGAACCCGCTGAAGCTTCAGTTACTTGGTCATTCAGCGCTTCCAGCTCGAACGCCTCGTCAACAAGCTACACTGTGACGTCTGCGACGTCTGGTGTTCAGATCTCTGGCGGATCGGGAAGTGTTGTACCTGGCACATCCATCAGCACGTCGCTGATGTACGAATGCTCTTCGGCAGGCTCAATAGAAGCACAAATTACCCTCCGTGTTGGTTCGGCAACCGAGAATCTGACATGGACCATTGTTTGTACACAAGAACAGATTGCTTTCTCGCCGCTGGCGGAAGTTCGAATTGAGAATGGCGAAGCGGCACTGACAATATTGACTTGGCGCTTTGAAACTACGGGTGATTCGTCACAGGCGTTCGACTTTGAGGTGATTCCAGAGACGAATCGACTGCAGATAACGAATACAGTAGGAACTTCGCAGCCAGGTACCGAGATAGAGAATCAACTGCGATTTGCATGTAGCACCGTAGGTATCCATCTCCTTGCGCTTCAAATCAATGTGGGTAGCGCGACCCAGAGAGTCGAATGGTCGGTGACCTGTACGGTTGAGGACATACAGGCTATTTCCGCTAGATTTCTACAAGGACCATTGCTAGAACAGGTCGAATTCACGCTTGTTGAAGACGAATGGCAGTCGGAAGTAGTACCGTTGTTTTACGGCAATCAACAACCGCTTCGACTGAGCTCAAATCGTCAGTTGTTCCTGTCTCTCTCGTTTGAGTCTGATGAAGAAAGCGAAATCAACATTTCCGTTAGTCCCCAAAACCCATCAGACGACATTCATATTGAGCAAGTAAGGGCAAGCAATCTCACGCCAAATCTCTCGGGCACACGCTCCAATTATGTTCGGCGGATCGTATTCGATGTCACGGCACCCGATTTGACCGCGCTACGCAACATTCAGATCAGCATTGATCCCAATAACGCGATTCCGCAGCGTGACGAAAACAACAACAACATTGTTTTTGACGTCACGAATCTCGAATTCTCGACACTGCCAGAAATGAAACTACTGCTGGTTCCCATCAGATCTAGCGACGGCGAACCGGATTTAGCCGATCCATCACAATACGTTGACCAGCTGTTTCAATTACTCCCAATTGGTCCATACACCGTCCGCGTTGGCGAACGATTGGATGTCGCTGCCCAAGAAGTGTTCGATCCAAACGAAGTACTTGAATTGCTCTTTGAGCGATGGCTGGAGTCAGCTAACCGTGACGAGTTCTATCACGGAATTTTTAGTCAACCCGAGAACGTTGAAAACTGTGGCATCGCTTATGTCGGTGGAAACGTAGGACTGACTGGAGCGATGGATCCGTTTTGCTCCGATAACACGATCGCCCATGAAATAGGGCACAATCTTTCGCTGAATCACGCTCCCGCGTGCGGGGCAGAAAACGCGAATCCGGATCCCGACTATCCGTATGTAGATGGGTCCATTGGAACCGAAGGTGGTTGGCTAATGCGCAAGAAGCAACCGGTGGGACAAGAAGGCTCAGCGATCTCGAGGATATACGATACGATGGCTTATTGCCTTGAGACATTCACAAGTCAATATAGCTACGGTAAAGCGAACGACTATTTTGTGCGCCGCTTCCGTACTCAAGTCGCAGCCGCTGAACCCCCTCTCTACGAAGTAGCAGACTTTGAGCTCCTAGAAGGTCGAAGTCTTGTACTCATGGGACACTATTCTGACACGGACGGGTGGCACTTAGAGAAGGCGGCGATAGTTAAAAAGCCGCCGTTTCCGCGCTCATTCGCAAGTTCGGAATTTCAGATTCAGTTAACTCACACAGCATCAGGAACGCAGTTGTACCGTGATAGTGTGCAACCAATGGTTGTTGCGCATGGTGATCCAGACAAGAAACCATGGGGTTTACGGATACCTGCGTTTGAGGCATCGGGTCTACATGTCGTTATTCTGGACCGAGAACGAAATGTCCTATTAGAACAGGAAATTACTGAAGAAGCGAACTAGAACCCGAACGTGAAGAGCGTAGAGCGGAGGATTTCTTGCCCGATCGCTTGCGCTAGAGCTACGGTAGCGGTCATGGCGAGGGTTTAGTGCAGTAGCCAAAGTACGAAGTCGCAATTAGGGAGGGCAACGATGATAGAACGTATTGGTTGGTGAATCGCGTATCGAGAGTAAACTGAATCAAGCGGAGTGCATCCTTCCGGTGACAAACCAATCTGTTGGAAGAAATGTGTCTTGAGCTCGAAGTGGTGCTCGTGTTGGACTGCGATCAACGATCAACTACCTCGAGATCGAGGATTTGATTGGGTCGAATACGACAGCAAGTGACTTCTACATCGATTGCCTTACTCGCGTAGAAGCTCATTGATTGACGTCTTCGATCGCGTCTGTTCGTCGACGGTCTTGATGATCACCGCACAATATAAACTCGGTCTAGAGGTGCCGTTTTCGTAACTACCCTGTGGTAGCGAACCGGGGACTACAACTGAATACGCAGGGACCCGACCCGTGTGAATCTCCCCTGTTCTGCGGTCGATGATTTTTGTAGACGCGCCGATAAACACACCCATAGAGAGAACTGAACCCTCTTCTACGATGACCCCTTCGACTACCTCCGAGCGTGCGCCGACAAAGCAGTTGTCTTCAACGATGACGGGATTCGCCTGCAATGGCTCAAGAACACCACCGATTCCAGCCCCACCTGAAATGTGACAGTCTTTCCCGATTTGAGCGCACGACCCTACAGTAGCCCACGTGTCAATCATGGTTCCGCGATCTACATATGCGCCTAAATTGATGTAGCTGGGCATCAAGACTACGTTTGGAGCAATATAAGCGGAATAACGAACATAGGCGGTCGGCGCGGCACGGAATCCAGCTGCTGCGAATCGACGCTCGTCCCAGCCGCTGAATTTGGCGGGAACTTTGTCCCACCACTGAGTACCGTCCGGTCCGCCAGACATC
>LXNJ01000738.1_pt1 | contig 21449 bp, 16 predicted proteins | sample 809081 | NCBI WGS metagenome assembly LXNJ01 (sample SAMN04870510, study PRJNA318959) | sponge metagenome | biome: sponge; feature: marine sponge reef; material: water | host: Petrosia ficiformis | place: Greece: Milos, Mediterranean Sea | collected 2013-05-29 | depth 5-7 m | reverse complement strand
GCGGACGATCCCGGATTTGAAATGAACCCGGATGGGAAGAGCCGGCATGTCTATTTCCCACGGCGATCCTGGGCCGGAGACAATCGATACGAGATCGTGGACGTGAGACATCTTATTCTGCCCCGGAAATAGATTGCCGAAATTCGACTCACACGGAGACACAAAGACACAAGGGGAAAGACTGAGATCAGCCAAAGGCGGGGAGACGGGAGCCGGTAGACGGTAGAAGAAATCCTTGCCCGAAATGCTCTTACACAATGCCTCCGGCCGGAACTGAATCCTCACAGGGCATGCAATCTCTCCCGTCTCACTTCTTCCGTCTACCCACCGGTCGGGATGGGTGGGCGGGCTGATCCCTTATGGCTGGTTTTCGTATCAAGATCCGAGGAGACTATGATATGGTCAGAATGTCGGACACAACGGAATTGAGCGCGCCATTTCTGCAGGCAGAAGAGAACGAACTCAGCCGGCGCTACCTGCGGATGATCGAGAAGTGGATTCCGACGGGCGTCGAGTATTTTCAGGAATGGCCGGACAGACCGAACTGCGGACATTTCTTTGGCGGTTGTCACTGGTATGGGAACGAGACGACGCCGCCCGTGGAAACATTCGCGCTGGCCAGCATCTCCCCCGAGTACGACGAGAAAGGCGTCGGCGTCTCCCGGAGCGACCTTCAGCGCATGGCGATTATGGGGTTGCGGTATCTGTGTTTCACGCACGACTCCGGGCCGGAGGACTGCGTGCGGCCCAGCGTGGGCATGGGACGACCCGAGATCTGCGGCACCAAATGGGGCGAACGCGGATTGGGGTTCTTCAAGGAAAGCCAGTGCGGCCATGGGATCTCCGCGCTGGGGCGCGTCTGCCTGTTGCTGCGGGACCGGATTGACGACGAGACCTGGATGATGATGGCTCGCGTCCACGCGGACTACGCCGGCAGGTTCGGGAATATGGCCCCGAAGAGCGGCATTTACGTGGATACGCAGATGGAAGAGAACGCGTGGACCTCGAACGGATTGACGTCGTGCTTCCTGTTTTTGGAACGCCATGAACAAGCGGCTGCATGGGAAGCAACCTGCCGGCGCTGGATGTATTCCACCTGTGCAACACCCCAGGATGCGAAGGACCGTGGCAGGTTGAACGGCGCCACGGCGGGGTCTCTGGCCGGAAAGACGTTTACGGCGCTGCCGGATTACTGGGCGGAAAACCACGGGATGGTGCATCCGAACTACACCGCGTCCGGCGTTCGGCCGCTCACTTCGGCGGGAACGCAACTGAAGCTGTGGGGACGGGAACTGCCGCCGGAGGTGTTCTGGAACCGCCGCAGGGTGTATGAGAACCTCAAGGCGATGACCGACGGATCCGGATATGCCCAGGCCGTGCAGGGGATGGACTGGCACTATCTGCCGTCCACGGGAAGCGAGACCCCGCATTCCGCGGCTGCCGTGTTCTTTGACGACCCGGACGCCGCTGCGCTGCTGCGCAGAGGGCTTCGGAACGCGGAACTGCGGCAGGACGGGAACGGCGGACGCATGTACGACAGGGAATTCTCCATGAAGGCGCACGACCAGCAGGACCCGATGATCATGCGTGAAGTTACCATCGGCGCGGTCGCCCACCAGTACCTGTTTCACCGGTTGTTCGGCCCCGGTGCGGCGCCCACGCCCGATGGTGAACTCGAACGGCGATTGGCCGGGGTGCGTGAGTACCCGCACGCGGGTTTTGTCCACCATCGTCACCCCAAGGGGCAGACGTCGTTTTCCTGGCGGAACTCCGTGATGGCGATGCCGCTGACCAGGGAGGGGATCTATACGATCGCGCCATGTTCGGACAGCTGGCTGGGAAGACCGGTGGTGAAGGGACGGCCGGACAGTCATCGACTGAAGCGGGTGCGTGTGACCGACTATGACGACGGATTCGCCGCCGCGATGATCATGGACCGGTGCCAGGAGTCATTGAGGCAGGAGGTGTTGTTCGCCAGCCTTCCCGATGGACGGGCGCTGTCCTTCGAGCGCTTCACAGCCCTGGAGAACCTGTCGCTGGAATCGCTCGACCAGGGGTTCCTGCGGATCACCAACGAACATTTCCCGTTACTGGAGCCGAACTGCCGCGGCGTCCGCACGCTGTACCGCCCCGACGGGTCAACCGACTACAGAGGCTGGCTCGGCGATCGCGAAGAGGACGACGTCGAGGACCACCTCGGCAGACCGTCGTGGCTGAATATTGACGACCGGCTGGGGGTTGTGTTTTCGGGAACGGGCGATGCAGTTTACCTCAATCGGCACTATTACAAGCCGTATCGCGCGATCGCGGATGATCTCACACTCTCGCGCCAGGCGAACGGTCAGGCAGTGCGGGCCGGCGAAGAAGCCGGATCTCTCGCGGCGTTGATGATTCCCGAGCAGGCCCACGAAGACACGCCCGCCTGTCGTCTCGACGTGCTGACGGGACCGGTTCAGAGCGCGTGCCTGGTTACCGATGACTACCTTGCTGCGGCCAATTTCGCGAGCGACCGCCGGGTATGTGCGTTCACACGGACCCGGTGTGAGGAAGTCGTTGTCTATGCGGGCGCAACGGTTGTTGCGAATGGAGACACCGTACGGGTTGACGTGCCGCTCAACAGCGGCAGCGCCTGTTTGCTGGCGGAAACGCATTCGCTTCGCGTGGATGGGGATACACGGATCGATTCAACACCTGACGGCGGGATCTTTGTGACGAACACCGGTACCGATGGCCTGGCATTCGAGATCACCAGCGGCGAAGACGCCGCCAGGCACCGGTCAGTCGACGCTGGAGAGACGATACGAATCGGATAATGAATCACCTTGCGCGGACCCGCTACCCTCAGCCGGAACCAAAACGGGCACTGAGACCGACGATCACGCAGACTATGCTCAGAATGGAAGGCAGGTTTGCGACGCGTCCAATGGCATCACTCCCCCCTTGAGGGGGAGTCGCCTGCCTGCGCCAAGCGGAGCGCGGCAGGCAGGCAGAAGCCGAGCCGGTCCCCTGAACTCGCGTCTTGAGCCTGCGGTCGCTGAGCTTGTTGAAGGGTTGTCGATGGGCCGGCGACGGTGGTGGGGGGATTTCTACGCCTTACCGAAACGCATTCATTGCCTGTGCTGCTTGCACTGCTTGTGCTGAGCATGTCGAAGCAAGCTTGTCGAAACGACTCGTTGGTTGTATTTCGGCTATCGATTTCAGTGTAAGTACTTGAGGGAGACATATCCGTGAACGATCAGTGTTTACTCCAAAACAGCGCCCTTTCCCTGAAGTGGGAGGACGGGAATCTCCAGGTCGAGAATCGGCTATCGGGAACGAGCCGCGTGTTTGACTTTCCGGCATTCATGCTCCGGTTGGGCGAAGTGGAGATTCACGCGGACCGTTTTGTTCAGACCGGCATGCAGGAAGGTACCGACGAGGTGGCGTTCGACTACCGGCATGAAGCAACCGACGTCGGGGTGCGCGTACGGTATTGGATCGAAGGAGAAGATCCATGGTTCAAGAAGCGGTTGACGCTCGAAGCGCCGGACAGTCCGAGCGCGCCGACCCCGGACCGGCTCTGGGTGGACATTCAGGAAAGGCCTCCACGGCCAATCAGAAGGGTCGGATACGGCGTCCGCGGCGGACCCGACGCGGAAGAACAGACCGGGCTGAACTCATACGCCCCGCCGGTGCCGGGTTGCGGGTATCCGGTTTGGGCGGGTGACTGGTTCGCCGGTCTGGAACATCCTGTGGGGTTTGCGGTACCGGGAGACCGGCTGGAGCTCTTCCACCACCCGGTGTGGGACGATGAACGGCGCATTGAAAGCTACACCGCGGTCTTCGGCGCGGCAAAGAGTCACGACACGGTGCGGGACGCGTTTATGGACTATCTGTGGCAGATCCGCCTGCCCCGGCTGTCGAAGCCGATTTTCCATCTTTCCGTGGGATGGTCGGTACGCTATCTGGGCAACCGGGAGTATATCGACTCGTTCGAAATGAACCAGGCGTATGCCGAGGCGGTATCGGAGCTCGGACTCAAGCCGGATTCGCTGGCGTTTGACGCGGGCTGGTTCGACAGGAAGACCATTTACCGGCACAAGGGCGACGATGAGGCCGATTCGCGGCTCATCGCGTTTACGCAAGACTTGAAACAGAAGGGATTTTCGCTGGCGTTGTGGGTGACACACAACGGTCCGGTGGGTTTCGACACCGATTGGATTCAGGAACAGGGATGGCGGGTTGGCGAGGGACCCGGCTCCTACGGAAGCGGGACGTTCGTGGTTATGGCGCAGCCGTCCTTCGAAGAGGCCGTGGCGCGGCGCTGGGAGCGGCTGGTGAGAGACGTGGGGACGGTGCATCTGAAGATCGATTGGGACAACGAGTGCGCCACCCATCCGGATTTTCAGGACCGTTTCCCGTCGCCCCATCACATGCGCGAGGCCTCGATCAACGCGTTCAACCGGATCGACCGCCGGCTGCGGGCGATCAATCCCAGGCTGGTGACACGGAACGGATGGTGGCCCAGCCCGTGGTGGCTGTGCCTGGCGAACCACACGTGGCTGATACATTCCGGAGACTGCGAATACGCGTCCTGGCCGGCTCGCACCCAGCGCGACCGGGCCCTGACGCATCGGGACACGGTTTATTATCAGATCATGCGCCGGGCGGAAACGCCCATCTATTTCGATGCGTATGACAATCACGAATTCGTGCAGGCACTGACAAATGCGTTCGGAGACCCGGACCATACCTGGCTGGACAACCTGGTGTTGGCGGCCTGCCGCGGCACCACCTATATGCCGATGCCGATCAATCCGGAGAGCCTTCGGGAGGCAAGGGCTGAACAGCTTCAGGCGATGATGGACTGGATGCGTTTCAACGCGGACGAACTGGGCACGAAGGAGACGCGGATGGTGCTGGGGAATCCGGCCTTCGGAGAGGTTTACGGTTTCCTGCATCCTTCGGACGGAAGCGCGTGGCTCCTGCTCCGAAATCCTTCCGTTGAACCTCAGGTTGTGGATCCTGGAAAGGACTTTGGATTGGGATACGCGCCCGGAACCGTCCGCCAGGTCCATCCGTTCTGGGAGGACCTGAACGGGCCGGTGACGTTGTTGGGGAATGAAGTCCGCTTGCTGAAGATTTACGCCGATGGACAGGAGGAGGTCTCTCCCATACCCGGCGTTCCGTTCATGGCGCGGCTGTGCGATGGCGGATGTGAATACCTGTTTCCGGGAGACCGGCGGCTTACGGGCGGCGTGGGACCCGCGGTGCATCCGGATATGCAGATCCCCGGTCTCTCCGCCGAGACGACCTGCGACGAATTGAATGACGGTTCCCACAGGATGCAGTGGTACGTCGCGGTGCCGCACCGGTTCGAGCGACCGGAACTGCAGGTTGTCCTTCTCGGACCGGAGGAAGTGCTGGATGGCGTGGACGTCCGCGCCGGCGGGTCGCGGTACAAGGGTGTGCCGGCGCGATACGCGTATGTGACACAGCGCATCCACCGGCAGGGCCGTAGCAGCCACGGATCGGCCAGGTTCCTGCCCCCCGTGGGACCGAGGGAACGCGACGACTATCTCTTCAATATTCACGACAGCGGATGGGCCTCGGTAACGGTGGATATCACAGGCGACGATCTGGATACACTGACGGTAAAGGCCTGGATCGCCGGGTACGAAGCGCCCGCCAGGCAGACGATTGTCCGGGACGCGCCGCCGATGCCCGGCCCCCTGCTTCCGGTACATCCGTACGGATTTTCCAGATGTCTCGAGATCAGGTGACCGGGCGATCCCGAACAAGCTGCGATCGCCCTTCTGAAAGGAGTTTGTGAGATGGCGCTGAGGCACGATGCCGAACAAAACGTCTGGCACTTTGAGACGGAGCAGATGGCGGGGTACATTCAGCCGGACCGAGACCGGCATGGGATCAAGGAGTTGACGCACAAACCCACGGGTGCGCAGATTGTACACCCGAAGTACGACCTCCTGAATCTGTTCTTCATGTTTTCACAGAATCACTGCATGGGGCAGGCGCGTGAGAACGAGCGCACGATCACGGCCGAAGGCAATGCAATCGACGTGCACTGGGCGCCAACGGACGATCACAAGGCGGAAATGACGGCCAGGTACGAGGTTGTGGAACCCAATGCGGTGGACCTGTCGATTACCGTGGCGTCCAACTGGCCGTATCCGGCTTATGAAGTGTTCCTGTCGAATTACTTCGATCTGTCGCTGCGGCCGTACGTGTACGTTCAGGGCAGCCCGTTCGATATTCCGGCAGACCAGGCGCGCTGGATCGCGCCGGAGGTGAACGACGTGTTTGTAGGAACGGGACTGGTCTTCTCCAGGGACCAGCACGCGGCCCGGCGGTCCACCGACGGGCGATGGGACCGGATCTGGGGCCTCTATCAGTGGAACCCCCAACGCTATTTCGAGTTGCCGGTGATTATAAGCGCCAACCTGGAAGAGGGGGTCGCCGGGGTACTGATGTCCAGACCCTGGGATTGTTACGCGGTGATCTGCGGATACGAGAGTGAAAACATGAAGGACCCGTTCAAGGACCAGAATCCGCTTTACCTCTCGCTGTTTGGTGATGATTTCCGCGTTGGGGATGAACGCACCGTGGAGGTGCGGTTCGCCGTCACCGAAATCGACGAATCGATGACGCAACCGCTGGCGCTGTACGAAGCGTTCATTGCGGAGAAAGGGTAGGGGCGGGAGCGCAGCCCGGCGTCGCTTGATCCCGTAGCGCGAACTGGTCGTTCGCGGCACCATCGGTGGGCCGTTCCCACTAACGTACCAAGCGAACCTCGATGGCCGGAGGGATAGGTCGCGGAAAAGCGGGGAGACGGTAAGTAAAAAACCCGAAAGCGGGGAGAGGGTAGAGGTGAGACGGTAGATGACGTCTTTGCCTGATTGGTTCTTCCTTTTATGCCTCCGGCAAAAATGTAACCGCACGGGGCAGGCCATCTCTCCCGTCTACCCTCTCACGTCTCACCGCCTTATGGAGAGGTCCCGCCCATATCGATGATAGACTTCGCCATGCCATAACGATATCCTGTAGATGCGGTGACATCATCTCCCGTCTTACGTCTCACCGCTTCTAAGGGGCCGGGGGGAGAGGTCCGGGCACCCGTATCAAGGCATCCAGATATTCCACTTACCGTACTTTTCCCAGATGCGGCAGGTGTGGCATGCGCACATCCACCGGAGGGCGAAACGCGGTTTGTTGCTTGTGTTGAGAGACCCGGCGTGTACCAGCAGATAGTGGAAAAACAGGACGTCGCCCCGGGACGGCGTCAGCTCAACCGGTTTTCCCAGATCGAACTTCTGCTGCGGGTTCTTTAGATCCGGCAGCATTCGATACCTGTCAGGGTCCCGCACCACCGCCTCGCCGAGCGTCCGATGCGAACCCGGCCAGACCGTGGTGCCGCCGCCCTGCGCAACACCCGAATCGAGATAGGTCAGCGACGAGACCCGGAAGGATCCTGGAAAGACGCTGAAGGGTCGATGAACGCCATCGGCATGCCCGCTGTGGTGATTCCAATCTCTGGAGACCGGAAATACACTGCGTGTCCACACTGCCTGGGGCTGTGGATTCTGACAATGAAACGCCTCTGCATTCTTCTGGACGAGTTGGCTCTGCGCATCGTAAAACGCGGGTGTACAACAAGCAAGCAAAGCGGGGTCCTGGAGCCCGAAATGTTCAATCACCCCCTGGCTGGCCACCGTCGTTACGCCGTCGGCATCGTCCGGTAAAGGAGACCAGGACGCCGGATCGTCCCGGTCCATCCCCAGGACGGACCACATCGCTGCCTCCGACTGGGCAATCGTCTCTTCCGGAATCAACCCGGACACCAGCACGAACCCGTTCCGGTCATAATGCGCCAGTTGTTCATCTGAAAGCATAAATGTCTCCTGTTTCCAGGTCGTAGCGACGGGACTTTCCATCCGCACCTCACGACGTCAGCGAATCCAGCTGTTCGAGGATTTCCTGCTGTTCGGCCAGATCAAACTGACTCGATCCGATGTACGTATATCTGATAGTCCCGATCTTATCAATGATAAACGTGGCCGGGCGGGCAATGCTGTTGCTCAGGCCGTGATCCGCCAGGCCGGTCCACTTGTGTATGGATCGGCCGGGATTGCCGAATATCGACGTCACGGGGCGGACGATATAGTAAGCGAAGTTGTGCAACGCCAGGCCGAACCAGTGATGTACCCCGTAGCTCCTGATGGCGCTCCAGTCTCCGTCCGCCAAAAGGGGAAAGGTGATGCCGTTGCGTTCGGCGTATTCGCGCAGTTCGCAAAGCTGCTGCCCCGCACCGACAGCAATGATTGTCGCGTTACGCTCGGCGTAGGCGTCCAAATGTTCCTGCACTGTCGCCAACTGACGACGGCTTCGCCGTCACCATGTCCCCCGAAAAAACGTCAGAACGACGTTCTCTCTTTCCCGATGCGATGCCAGTGACACGTCTCGTTGCAGGTGCGAGGGGAGGGTAAATAAAGGGGCGGCATCACCGACGTTGAGGATCTTGCTTTTTCGCGGCATAATGTGTTCTTTCTCGGTAATCAATCTGCGTTCCGCGTAACAATATACCGTTAGCTTGACTCAGGATCATCCGCAATGGACAGCGAAATGTTGCAACGGGGATTCGTCCCCGAGCCGCTGACGCCCGCGCAATGCAGCGCGCTGGACACCAACGGCTTTCTCATTCTGGAAGATGTCATCGCGCCTGACTGGCTTGTCGAACTGCGCCACGCATTTGACGAGATCTTCGCGCGCGAGGGCGACAAAGCCGGCGCCGAAGTCGCCCAAATGGAGGGCGTACGACGCCTCGCCGACCTGGTCAACAAGGGAACGGTCTTCGACAATGTCTACCTGCAGCCGACGCTTCTGTCGGCGGTCTTTCACGTCCTGATGCGGCCGTTCAAGCTCCACTCGCTCAACGGTCACGATCCGCTGCCCGGAAGCGGGCTACAGGGCCTGCACACGGACTGGGGGCAGCCCACCCCGCCCGGCGGGCCGTACCACGTCGTCAACTCCATGTGGATGCTGGACGATTTCACGCAGGCCAACGGGGCGACCCGCTGCGTCCCCGCCAGCCACCGAAAACCCGGCAGGATGGCCGACCACGTATCCGATTCCATGTCGGATCACCCGGACCAGGTACAGCTGACTGGACGCGCCGGTTCGGTCGCCGTATTCAATGGCAGCCTCTGGCACAGCTCATACCGCAATCGCACGGATGCCCCTCGCCGGACCCTGCACTGCGCCTTTATCGCGCGTGAGCACCCTCAGCAGACGAACCAGCGCCAGTACCTGCGGCCCGAAACCGCGCAACGGCTCTCGCCACTGGCGCGCTATATCCTGGACGTGGCGTGAACGCGTAGTTCATGGCTGCTTTTTCTTCTGTCGAAGAAACTGATAGATAAAGGAGAACCATGAAACGCAGAAACATACCGACCGGCAGTCCATTTGGCGCGGAGTTCGGTTATTCGCGCGCCGTACGTGCGGACCGTCACATTCACGTCGCCGGTACCTGCGCCCAGCCCCCGCACGACCGGGGCGATGCCTACGAGCAGGCCAGGAGCGCATTGGGAATCATCGCCGGGGCGCTCGACGAGACCGGCGCCAGCCTCGAAGACGTGGTGCGGACGGTCGTGTACATCACGGATGTGACCCACGCCGATGGCGTCACCCGCGCTCACCGCGAAGTGTTTGGCGAGATTTTGCCGTCCTCGACCCTGGTTGTCATTGCCGCGCTGCTCAAGCCGCATCTGGTCGTCGAAATCGAAGCCTACGCCCTGGTCGACAGCGCGTGAACGAATAGAACCTTCTCCCGGCCATTGGCGTGTTGGGCCATGGCCGACATTGCCCGCCCGGTCGCAAGCGGCGATCGGCGCCGCCTTAAGACCGTCACCGGAGGTGTATAGTACCCATGTCCTCGACCGGCCCTCGCTTATGGCCTCTCTATCTGCTCGGAGGCATCGTCGTTCTGGCGCTCCTGCTGATCTGGTTGCCCGAAGCCCCGCATCGCCAGCAACAGGTCATGCGCACCATGGCCGCCTTCATACTCGCGATTTTCTTTGCTATGCTCTGGTTGCTCTTTGCGTCGCGGCTGGCCTGGGGACAGCGTCTGCGCTATTTCGGCGGTGCCGTCCTCGTCATTGCGCTTGGCATTGGACTTATTCGCATTAAGGGTATGAGCGGCGATTTCGTACCGGTCCTCGAATGGCGTTGGCGTGCTGAGGGCGAAGCCGCCGTCGCAGAAGGAGGGGACGCCACCGCGCTCAACGCCCGCGATTGGCCGCAATTCCTCGGCCCCGAGCGCAACAACCGCCTCCAGGGCGTCCACCTCGAGCGCGACTGGACCAGGCACCCCCCGCGCGAAATCTGGCGTCGTCCCGTTGGCGCAGCCTGGTCCTCCTTTGCCATTGTCGGCGGCCGGGCCGTAACCCAGGAGCAACACGGCCCCGAGGAGCAGGTCGTCTGCTACGACCTGGCAACGGGCCGCAAGCTCTGGCAACACGCCGACTCGACTCGCTACGAGACCGCCATAGCCGGCGTCGGTCCGCGCGCTACGCCCACCATCGCTGGAGACCGGGTTTTCACCCTGGGCGCTACCGGCATCCTCAATTGCCTGGATCTGGCCAGCGGGGCGCTGATCTGGTCGCGGGACATCCTCGCCGACAACCGGGCTGAGGCCCATATGTGGGGCATCAGCTGTTCGCCGCTGGTCCTCGACAGTCTGGTCGTGGTCAGTGCCGGAGGACCGGATGAGCGCTCGCTGGTGGCCTATCACCGCCAAACCGGCGCGGTTGTCTGGGGCGGAGGCGCGGACAGGGCCGGCTTCAGCTCGCCGCGTCTGGTCACTTTGGCCGGGCGCGAGCAGATCCTGATTTTCAACAGCTATAGCGTTGTCGCGCACGATCCTCACAGCGGAGTTCCCCTCTGGCGCCAGCCCTGGGATCAGGTCGAATGCGTTGCCAACCCACTGCCCTTGCCCGGAAACCGGGTTCTGGTTTCCACCGGCTACGGCATTGGCGCCAGGCTGTATCAGGTGAACGCCGCGCCGGACGGCGGCTTGACAAGCGACATCCTCTGGAAAAGCCCGCGGCTCAAGGCCAAATTTGCCAACATGGCCTATCACGATGGGTTTGTCTATGGCCTCGACGATGGGGTGCTGGTCTGCCTCGACCCGCAAGACGGAAAGCGCCGCTGGAAGCGCGGGCGCTACGGCCACGGCCAGCTCATCCTGATAGACGACGTCCTGCTGATCATGAGCGAATCGGGCGACGTGGTACTGGTCCAGGCCCGGCCCGACCGCCACGTTGAACTGGGGCGCATGACGGCCTTCGCGGGCAAAACCTGGAATCCCCCGTCCCTTGCCGCACCCTATCTGTTGGTGCGCACGGATAGCGAGGCCGCCTGCTACGAACTGGCGCTCGCAAACGGGCGAAAGCCGCACGCGTCACGCCTGGATTGAGTCCTTCGGGAGAAAAATACGAAATGCCCGCGCTATTCCCCCTGGTTCTGTCCCTGAAGAACGGTCAGTGCATCCCACGTCGCCGGAAATCCGCCGAATGCGCTCATCTGCATCATGACCTCCTCAATCTCCGTCCTCGTGGATCCACAACCAAGGGCTCGGGCGATGTGAACGGCAAGTTGTTGCGGTCTGCCGAGAACCGTCAGGGCCGCGATCGTGCACAGCAGACGGGTCTTGATATCCAGCCCGTCCCGTCCGTACAGGTCGTGCATCACGTGCTCCATCACGAGTCGCTCGAACTCTGGATGAAGTGCACGCATCTTCCCGGAGGAGGCCTCTGCAGCGGCCTCTCCGAGCATCGTCGAGAGAACTCTGCGCCCGGCTTCGTAGCGTTCACTTTCAGCCATAAATCCTCCCCCTCTGGGTGTCGATAGAGATTTCCACCGCATCGGCGCCCGCTGCCGGCCGGGCAAAGGCGTCCGGCGGCGCGTCTGGACGAGCGTCAGCAGCCCCTCAGATCGATTCAGCCACGTTATCCATCTGGACGTCGCCCGATCAGTCGCTCATTCGAACAGCTCCTGCACCATCGTCCGACCCCGCTCGACCACAGTTTCGAGGCAGCCGGGGGCGAGCTTTGCCCAGTAGGTCACGTCTTCGTTGGCCTCGTGTCCGCCCCGGGCATAGGCCGCCCGCGTGGGCAGGTAGCCAACGTAGTGCGACGTGAGGTGCGCCGGAAAGAGAAAGGGCGCCGCCGAGTTCGTTTTCAGGGCGAGTTGTCCTTCCACAAAGGGTTCTCCCGGCAGGCCGATAACGCAGAGGTCGCCGATGCGGAACGCCTGGATTTCATAGGGAAACTCGTCGTCCCGCCGACGGCACAGTTCGACGCTTCGGGTCGAAGCAGCACGGAACCAGTTCGGGTTCACTTCGCCGTTTGCGCCGCGCGGCGGTTGCGGATTCCCGGTGAGAATCGCATTGACCTCGCGCGAGCGCTCAGCTGGAATCTCTCGGAAGGGCAGACCGACCATTTCGACGCTGCACGCCACCGCGGCGTTGTTGGAGAACGCCATATTGTAGACAATTCGTTCGCTCATGCGGGCCAGTTCGCGCCCCATTCGCCGGTGGTCCGGCCGGCAATCCGGGTCGAAAGGATGCCGGGGGTTGATATTGCCGCAACAACCGTTGACAACCAGCGGCACCGCGCCGAAGCCGAAAAGCTGCTGCATTTCCCGCGTCCAGGCGCCGGGCCAGTCCGCCGACACTGCCCGGTAGGTCAGGGGATTTCCGAAAACGTTGACGGGGTGACAGGTGTGGTGCAGGAGAAAGGCCACCGGCTTCATATCCATGTCCTGGACGCAGCACACGCCCACTTCCGGGTCCATCGGTCCTTCCAGATAGCAGATATCCGGGATCCCGAACGGCTGTTGTTCCCGACCCAGCGGCTTTGGCATGACGATGGTCCCGTCCCGGCGTATGCCGCGGCGATTGAACGCCAGGTCTCCCAACACGCCGCGTCCCAGACCGATGCGCACGGGTTGCAGCCTGCCCGCCGCTTCCACCACGGCCTCCACGGCGGCGGCGGCAGCCCGGTCGCCGTAAGCGTGCTCCCCTCCCCGCAGGTACTCCGTCTCCTCGCTGGTCTCCAGGGGAAAATCCGGATCCAGCATAAAGTAGCCGAGGCTCGGAGCGGAGTGCGTCTGGGTGGCCTGGACGATGATCGCCTCCGGTGCGATACCGGTTTGCTCGCCGATATCGGCGCGGATTTTGTCCGTATAGTCACGGGTGACGATGGTGAGATCCAGGATTACCATGCAGACGCGCTGCCGGCCGGATTCAAAGACGATCGCCCTGGCAAAGAGCGGGTCCATCACGGCCTTGGCAGGCCGGTGCTCGCCGGCCCCGCTTCCCGCCAGATGCGTCCCCGGCGGCGGCGTGATGTCAACCATCGCCGCGCCGGCTCTGAGCTGGTTGGTCTCGTGCATGGTATCTCCTTTTCGGCGCCAGGGGCGTTAAAGCGCAAAGGGCTTGGCGTGGGTCCGGCCGGGAATCCGCACCGAACCGGTGATCCGTTTCAATTCTTCGGCAATCCTCAACAGACAACAGGAACATACATGCATCAATTCTGGACAGATGTCACGCTGTAAATTCCCGAGGAGAAAATCTATGGATATCCAGACCCGTCTCATTCACGCAGGAGAGGAGCGTATCGAGGGCGCCGTGGTGCTGCCGATCTTCCAAAGCTCGACTTTTATCTCTCAAGACGAGCAGGACTACGACGCCATCCGCTATCTCCGCACGAACAACACACCCAATCACCATGCATTACATGCGAAACTGGCCGCTGTCTGCGGCGGCGAGGACGCGCTCGTAGCCGGCTCCGGTATGGCCGCGATCACCACGGCACTGATGACCTTGCTCAGCAGCGGTGATCATCTGCTGATCCAGGACTGTCTCTACGGGGGTACACACAGCTATGTGACGCAGGATGCGCCGCGCCTGGGGATAGACGTCGACTTTATCGCCGGCAACGCGCCGGAGTCGTGGGCGGGTAAGCTCCGTCCGGAGACACGGGCGATTTACGTGGAAACCATGACCAACCCGCTATTGGAGGTCGCCGATCTAGAGGCAGTCGTGGAATTCGCCCGTGAATACGGTCTGGTCTCTCTGATCGACAATACGTTTGCCTCCCCGTGTAACTTCCGCCCGCTGGAAATCGGGTTTGATATCGAACTGCACAGCGCAACCAAGTACCTGAACGGTCATTCGGACCTCGTCGCGGGCGCGATCATAGCGTCCTCCGCGCAAGTCCGGGCCATCAGGCACAAGCTGAATCATCTGGGCGGAACGCTGGATACACACGTCTGCTTTCTGCTGCAGCGAGGCATGAAGACTTTGGCACTCAGGATGCGCCAACACAATGAGAATGGCCTGCGGCTGGCGCGCTTTTTGACAGGGCAGGAACAGGTGGCCGGGGTGAATTATCCGGGGCTGGAGAGCCATCCGCAATACGAAAGGGCACAGCGGTTGTTTTCCGGCACAGGTGGGGTATTGAGCTTCGAATTGCAAGGTGGCGTGGCGTCGGCCGAGCGGTTGCTGTCCAGGCTGACGCTGCCGGCAACGGCCCCGAGTCTCGGAGGCGCTGAAACCCTCATTACGCGTCCTGCCGCCACCTCGCACTGTGGCATGAGCCCGGAAGATCGAGCGGAAATGGGAATTACCGATGGCCTGGTCCGGGTGGCGTGCGGCATTGAGGCCGCCAGGGATCTGTGCGCGGACTTTGCAATCGCATTCTCCAAAGTGTAGGATCGATGCAGTAAGTATAGGAGTCACCGCTTTCCGTACTGACATCACCGATTCTGTCTCCGACAGATCCTCTGATAGCGTCTTACGTTAAGACTCCTGCTCAAAACGCGTTCCTGTTTTTTAAGGCGGTTCGTATACGGCAAAGCGTAGAAATCCCCCCCCGTCGCCGACCCTTCGACAAGCTCAGGGAACGGGCTCGGCTTCTGCGACTCCCCCTCAAGGGGGGAGTGATTGCACCGTCACACGGGCTTGACATTGACGCCGTCCTATTTGGTTGCGGCTTAGCATAGCGAAGCCGTGCCAGGGCAGGATGAACCTGTCCCATTTCCCGCCAGATTCCCCTTGCCTGTAAACCGGCGAACGTTGTATTTTCTTTCGATGCGCTAACAATAAATCAGGCTTGCAACACGTCCTGACGGTTGCGCCGTAACCAGAACACTTTACAGGAGGAACGAAATGACATCCAACCAGGACTGGTGGCCGGATCAGTTGAACCTGAAGCACCTCCGCCAGAATTCTCCCGCGTCCGATCCGATGGACGTGGATTTCGACTACACAGAGGCGGTCAAGACCCTCGACGTCGATGCACTGAAAAAGGACATCGAAGAGGTCATGACAACCTCGCAAGACTGGTGGCCGGCCGACTACGGCCATTACGGTCCTCTCTTCATCCGCATGACGTGGCACGCCGCCGGCACGTACCGCATCAGCGACGGCCGCGGCGGCGGCGGCTCCGGCCATCAGCGCTTCGCCCCCCTCAACAGCTGGCCGGACAACGGAAATCTGGACAAGGCCCGCCGCCTGCTCTGGCCCGTCAAGAAGAAGTACGGCCGGAACCTCTCGTGGGCCGACCTGATCATCTTCACCGGCGACTGCGCTCTGGAGTCGATGGGCTTCAAGACCTTTGGTTTCGCCTTCGGACGCCCGGACGTCTGGGAGGCGGACGAGACGGACTGGGGCGCAGAGACGACGTGGCTCGACGATCAACGCCACGACGCCGACGGCGAGCTTCAGGGGCCGCTCGGCGCGGACCACATGGGCCTTATTTACGTGAACCCGGAAGGGCCGAACGGCAATCCGGACCCTTGTGCCGCGGCACAGTATATTCGACAGACGTTCAAACGCATGGCAATGGATGACGAGGAGACCGTGGCGCTCATTGCTGGTGGACACACCTTCGGCAAAGCGCACGGCGCCGCTCCGGAGGATCATGTCGGTCCGGAACCGGAAGGGGCAAACATCGAGGAGCAGGGCTTCGGCTGGAAGAACAGCCACGGCAGCGGCAAAGGCAGCGATTCAATCACCAGCGGCCTGGAAGGCGCCTGGACCAGTAACCCTGTAAAGTGGGACAACGAATTCTTCGAGAACCTGCACGCACACGACTGGGAATTAACGAAGAGTCCGGCGGGCAAATGTCAATATGCGCCGAAAAACGCGGCTGAAGCGGCCACCGTGCCGGACGCGCACGATCCGTCGAAGAAGCACGCGCCCATGATGCTCACAACGGACCTCTCCCTGAGAATGGACCCGGCCTATGCGCCAATCGCAAAGCGCTTCCTCGAGAACCCGGCGGAATTTGCAGACGCCTTCGCCCGGGCGTGGTTCAAGCTGATCCACCGCGACATGGGGCCCCGAAGCCGGTATGTCGGACCCCTGGTCCCTTCGGAGCCGCTGTTGTGGCAGGATCCCGTGCCCGAGGTGAACCACGAGTTGGTCGAAGCGCAGGATATCGCGGATCTCAAAGCGAAGGTCCTGGCTTCCGGATTGTCGGTTTCCCGGCTGGTCTCGACCGCATGGGCGTCGGCGGCATCGTACCGCGGCACGGACAAACGCGGCGGCGCGAACGGAGCCCGCATCCGCCTCGCCCCGCAAAAGGACTGGGAAGTCAACGACCCGGCAGGGCTGAGCGAGGCGCTGCAGGCACTGGAGCGGATCCAGTTGGAGTTCAACGGTTCGCAGTCCGGCGGGAAGCGGGTCTCTCTCGCCGACCTGATCGTCCTGGCGGGATGCGCGGGCGTGGAACAGGCTGCCAGGAACGCGGGGCACGACGTTGAGGTCCCCTTTGCGCCGGGGCGCACGGACGCGACACCTGAGTGGACCGACGCGGAATCCTTCGCGGTGCTGGAACCCAACGCGGACGGATTTCGAAACTACCTCCAGGCAGGGCAGGAAGGCAAACCGGAGGACCTGCTGGTGGAGCGGGCATGCATGCTGACGCTCACAGCGCCCGAGATGACGGCCCTCGTTGGCGGCATGCGCGTGCTGAATGCGAACACGGGGCAGTCCGCCCACGGCGTGTTCACGGATCGGCCGGGGACGCTGACCAATGACTTCTTCGTGAATCTGCTTGATATGGACACGGAGTGGAACGCCGCCGATGGTTCGCAGGACGTATTCGAAGGACGCGATTCCGGGACCGGCGAGCGCAAGTGGACCGCCACCAGGGTGGACCTCGTCTTCGGCTCAAACTCCGAACTCCGGTCCTACGCGGAAGTCTACGGATGCGACGATGCACAGGAGACGTTCGTTAAAGACTTCGTGAACGCGTGGGACAAGGTCATGAATCTCGATCGTTTCGACCTGGCCTGATCTCACCGGGCGCCCTCGTCGGCGTCTTCAAGGTAAAAGCAGAAAGGAACGCGATGGCAATCACGCTGGGGGCAGGCGATGCGGCCCCGGATTTCTCACTCGCCGATGAGGACGGCAACATCCATTCGCTGGCCGGATACCGGGGCCGGACGGTCGTCCTTTACTTCTATCCGCGCGATGAGACCCCGGGTTGTACAATTCAGGCCTGCTCTTTTCGGGATCATCACGCCGAAATCCTGGCCGAGGGTGCAGTCGTGCTCGGCGTTTCGAGAGACGATGCCGATTCCCACCGGGTTTTCCGGGAACGCCAGCGTCTGCCGTTTCCGCTGCTGGTGGATGCCGACGCCAACGTCTCCACGCGCTATGGCGCCTGGGGCGAGAAAGTCCTCTACGGCCGCCGGTTTGAGGGCATGACGCGGTCGACGTTCATCATCGGCCCGGATGGAATCCTGATCAAAATCTGGAAGCGGGCCCGCGCCGCCGGCCACGGCGTGGCTGTCCTGAAGGCGCTGCGCGAGTCCGCTTAAGCGGGACAGAACAAGGGCGGGAGTTGGAGTTAACGAATTCTTTCGCGTTGCATTCAACCTTGAGGATTGGGTGTCAGGCGAACAGGACGACTGAATCGGCTTGCTCCCATCCCGGGTAGCAGCCGACGGAGATCAGGGTGATCGAACCGACTGTTCAGGCACAGATGCTCGTCCGGCGGCCGATCGACGACGTGTTCAACGCGTTCGTGGATCCCGCAATCACCACCCGATTCTGGTTCACCCGGAGCAGCGGCAAGCTGGAGCCGGGGGCGAAGGTTACATGGGCGTGGGAGATGTACGGCGTCTCTGCGGAGGTCCACGTCAGGGCGATCGAGCAGCCCTCCCGAATCCTCATCGAATGGGGCGAGCCCGCGACGGTCGTCGAGTGGCAGTTCATGTCTCTCCGGGCGGAAGCGACCCTCGTTCAAATCTCCAACACCGGGTTCCAGGGGACCGAAGACGAGGTCGTCGGCATGGCGCTCGACTCCATGGGCGGTTTCTCTCTCGTCCTCGCCGCGCTCAAGGCGTGGTTGGAACACGGAATCGCCCTGAACCTGGTGGCAGATCGCAATCCGGAAGCCCACGTCTCCCACTAGCCGTGCTGCTTTGCCGACCGGCGTCCTTTCCCGAGGAATTCCTCACCATTCCGACTCCGACTCATCCCGTCTGGCGGCGTAGCTTGCACTGCTTGCACTGAGTTTGCCGAAGTGGCATGTCGAAACTGCGCTCCGCCAGGCGGGAACGACCAGGGAAAGGGTGATGAAATGAGTGAGGAGGTCGAAGTCCTGGTGGAGCATCGGTTCAGGCACGCGACGACAGAAGAGGTCTTCGAAGCATGGATCAACCCTCAGAACGTCCGGAGCTGGATGAACCATGGCCTGGCCGCGTTCGGCCTTTCCGGAGCAATCGTTCGAATCGAGGTCGATCCTCGTCCCGGCGGCGCATTCATGTTCAGCGACATGCGTGGTGGCAAAGAGATGCAACATTGGGGCACGTACCTGACCCTGGAGCGCCCCTCGGTCCTTGAGTTCACCTGGTTCACGAGCGAGGCTGACGAGCGGGACGGTTCATCGGTTGTGAGGATCGAGATCGCTCCTCAAGCGGCCGGCTGCTCGGCGACGCTCACCCACAGAATGCCAGCGGCCTACGCGGAGTACCGAGAGCAATCAGAGCGGGGGTGGAAGACGATTCTGGCCTCAATCGAGGCCAGCCGCTAGCCCGGTTTCCCGGCGCCCATTGGGACGTCTGAACGAGAATTGGGATCTGCTGGTCCGGATCGACCTCCTGTATTTGGCCTGTCTGATATATAACGAGCGAATTCCCTGGCACGACATATAAGCGCCTGATACGCAACAGCAGATGCGACGCGATGTCGTGTCACGGCCAGCGAATGTCCTTGATTGGAGAGACTTGGCTTGTTTAGCTTAAAAGCTGGTTATCCTGCGGGCAGCCGTTGTCATCACAGAAAAAGACACGAATGCTAAGACCACAATCTGCCAGTGAGGAGAACGCAATGATAAAACTGGCACAGCGTCTGGTTTCTCACGTGATACCCCCCCGTGCGATGATTTCAGGGTTGCTGCTGGCAACCTCTGGCATGGCCTGTGTGGGCGGGCAGGATACCCCGGAGCCGGATGACGGCGGAAGGGCGCCGCACCTGGCAACGGCGCGGGAAGAAGGCCAAGCGGACCCCGGTTTTTCCGACGACCACGTCCTTTTTGGTCAATCCGCCGCGTTCACCGGGCCTGCCCGGGAATTGGGCAAAGCGATGCGCCTGGGAATTAAGGCGGCGTTCCACGAGGCCAATCGGGAAGGAGGCGTCCATGGCCGAGAACTGAAGCTCAAGGCGTTGGATGACGGCTATGAAACCAACTTTGCCGCTTCCAACACGCAACACTTGATTGAGAACGAAAAGGTATTCGCGCTGATCGGAGCGGTGGGCACACCCACGTCCCGCGCCGCATCACCGCTGGCCCGGACTGCCGGGGTGCCCTTCCTGGCGCCGTTCACGGGGGCCGAGTTCCTGCGCGACCGGGAGTTGGACAATGTGCTCAACGTCCGGGCATCGTACTACCAGGAAACCGAGGAGATGGTGGCGCGGCTCACCGAGGATCTGGGGATCACCCGCGTTGCCGTCCTCTATCAGGACGATTCCTTCGGCCTGAACGGGCTGGAGGGCACGCGATTGGCGCTGGAGCGCCGGGGCCTGGAGCCGGTAGCGGCCTCTCACTACCCACGCAATACCCGTGCTGTGAAGGGCGCCGCGCTCAAAATCACCGCGGCCAATCCGGAAGCGGTGATCATGATTGGCTCGTACATGCCTGTGGTCAAGACTATAGAGTTGGTGCGGCGGGACCTGGACCCGGTATTCATGACGGTTTCCTTCGTGGGGAGCAACGCTTTCGCGAACGAGTTGGGGCCCGACGGGGCCGGTGTATACGTCACGCAGGTCGTTCCCCTCCCCCATGATGAAAACATCCCCGTGGTGGCTCGATACCACAGCGCCCTCTGCGAGTACGACCCCCGGGCGGAACCCGGTTTCGTCTCGTTGGAAGGCTATCTGGCCGGACGCCTGGCCGTCGCCGGTCTCAAAGCCTGCGGCCCCGCCCTGAGTCGAGAGTGCCTTCTCCACGCGGTGCGAGATGCCGGCGTCATAGAAATCGACGGCATGCAGCTCAAATACGGGCCGGACGACAACCAGGGATCCGACGCGGTGTTCCTGACCGTGATTGGTCCGGACGGCAAGTACCACGGGGTCGAAAAAATGAGAGGCCCGCACTAAAGCCCCCCAAACGGCACCGACGGAGAACCTAAAGATGTCCATGGATGGTTTCTCGCTCCAAAATATAGTGGATCTGTTCAGATTCGGTGGGCACACGAATGAACTGCACCAATCGCTGTTGACTCTCGGGATGCTCATCATCGTTGCCAAGTTGGCCGAGGGCGCTTTTCGCAGGCTGCGGTTGAACGCCATCATCGCCTATGCGGCGACAGGTATGTTTCTCGGGCCGGTCTTGGAATTGACCGGCGTCTGGTGGATCGACTCTTCGCTGCACCTCCAGCTGGTTTTGGCGCTGGGGGTGTTCATATTCTTCTTCCTGATCGGCCTGGACGAAGTGGATATTTCCAGCTTCATGGCGTCCCTTAGAGGTCATTACTTCCTCGCCGCCGTTCTGTCCGTGATCGTGTCGCTAAGCATTTCGATGCTGGTCACCACCGATCTGGTTTTCGATTTCGGACTGAAACTGAATTTCACCGAGTCGCTGGCGTTGGCCGGCGTGCTGTCGATGACCAGTCTGGGTATCGTGGCCAAAGTGCTGACAGACGGCGGATACCTGAAACAGCCGGTTGGACTGCAGATTTTCACGGTGGTGATCATCGCCGAGTTAATTGCCCTGCTGCTGATCGGCTTCAGCATCGGTGAACACGCCCACCAGGTTTCGCCTGTCGGCATACTGATCCTGCTGGGCAAAGTGGCCGGTTTTTCGGTGGTGACCTGGGTATTGTCGTCACGGGTGCTGCCGCCGCTGGTGGCGCTGTTGCAGCGGGTGATCCAGGTGCCG
>LXNJ01000736.1_pt1 | contig 21495 bp, 21 predicted proteins | sample 809081 | NCBI WGS metagenome assembly LXNJ01 (sample SAMN04870510, study PRJNA318959) | sponge metagenome | biome: sponge; feature: marine sponge reef; material: water | host: Petrosia ficiformis | place: Greece: Milos, Mediterranean Sea | collected 2013-05-29 | depth 5-7 m | reverse complement strand
TCGCAGCCCGCACGCTCTACACACTCGGCGGTTACGCAACGACACACGCAGGCGCTGACACGCCATGAAGCGCATCGCAGCCCGCACGCTCTACACACTGATCGTGCTGCTGCTGTCGTCGATCGCGGTCTTCTACGCCATACGGCTCTCCGGCGGCGATGCGGTGTCGGCCCGGCTGCCCGCGTCGGCCTCCTACGAGGAGCGCGAGGAGTTCCGGGAGCTGCTGGGCCTAAACGACCCGGTCCACGAGCAGTACTTCCGCTACATGGGCCGCCTGCTCACCTTCGACCTGGGCAAGTCGCTCACCAACAACGCCGACATCTTCGGCATGCTCACCGAGCACGGCAAGAACAGCCTGGTGCTGGGGGCCGCGGCCTTCGGGCTGGTGTTCGCCATCGGGGTTCCGTTAGGCATCCTGGCTGCGGTTAGACGCAATAGCTGGGCAGATGGCTCTGTGATGACCTTCTCGGTGGCCGGCATGGCCGTGCCCAACTTCTGGCTGGCCCTGCTGTCGGTGTGGCTCTTCGCGTCGACGCTGGGATGGCTGCCGTCGGCGGGGTGCTGCAGCACCAAACAGCTGATCCTGCCCGCGGTTGTCCTGGCCATGGAAGGGATCGCCCTGACCGTCCGGATGACCCGCTCGGCCATGCTGGAGAACCTCGGCCAGGACTTCGTGAGGACGCTGCGCGCGGGCGGCTTGTCGGAGGCGAACATCATCGGCAAGCACGTGCTGCGCAACGCCATGGTGCCCATCATCTCGCTGGCCGGCCTCCGCATCGGCCAGATCGTCGGTTACGCGCTGGTGGTGGAGACGATCTTCGGCTGGCCCGGCCTCGGACAGGTGCTGGTCAACGCGGTACTGAGGCGCGACTACCCGGTGGCCCAGTTCTTCTCGCTGGTACTCATCACCATCGTGGTGCTGAGCAACTGGCTCGCCGACGTCGGATACACCGTGGCAAACCCCAGACTGCGCAAGTCATGAGCAGCGCGACGAGCACGGACCGCAGCATGGCCGCGGCCAACGGTGCCGGTCGCCAGCCGGTGTTGTCGGTCCGCAAGCTCCACACCGCGGTGTCCACCCCGGATGGCTCCTTTCACGTGGTCCGCGACGTGTCCTTCGACATCGAGCCCAACGAGGTCCTGTGCCTGGTGGGCGAGAGCGGCTGCGGCAAGACGATCACCGCGCTGTCGATCATGCGCCTGCTGCCGACGCCCCCGGTGCGGATCACCTCCGGCGAGATCGTCTTCGATGGCAACGACCTCACCCGGTTGCCCGAGCGGCGGGTGCGCGACGTCCGCTCGGAGCGCATATCGATGATCTTCCAGGACCCCCTCACGTCGCTCGACCCGGTTTTCACGGTGGGCCAGGTAATGACCGAGGTGATTCGCACCCACCGCGACGCCACCAAGGCCGAAGCCCGCGAGATGAGCGTGGACATCCTGCGAGCGGTGGGCTTGCCCGCGCCAGACGAGCGCTTCGACTCGTACCCGCACGAACTGTCGGGCGGGATGCGCCAGCGGGTGATGATCGCCACCGCCCTGGTGCTGGACCCCGAGATCCTCATCGCCGACGAGCCCACCACCGCGCTCGACGTGACCGTGCAGGCCCAGATCCTGGAGCGGCTCCGGCAGGAGCAGCAGGACCGCGACATGTCGATGCTGCTCATCACCCACGACCTGGCCGTGGTGGCCTCTATCGCCGACCGGGTGGCGGTGATGTACGCCGGCGAGATAGTGGAGGAGGCCCCGGTCGACGAGCTGTTCTCCAACCCGCGCCATCCCTACACCCAGGGCCTGCTGCGGGCCCTGCCCCACGCCAGTCGCAAGCGCCGGGAGCTGGTCCCGATCCCCGGTCTGGTGCCGCCTATGCAGATGATGCCCCCCGGCTGCCGCTTCGCTCCCCGCTGCCCTCACGCCCTGGAGCGGTGCTGGAGCGACCATCCCCCCCACGAGGTTGAAGCCGGAGCGGGGTTCCGCTGCTTCAACCCCCAACCCTTCTGACGGCGGGTCGCAATGGAGTTGTCGAAGCCCGTCTGCAAATGGGCATCAGCCCCTCTCATTGAACAATTGTGTTTCCCGCTCTTGTTCGCTCCGCTCACGGGCCGCTCAGGCCACGGCCTCGCTCTACGCCTGGCGGAAGTCCCGTGACACCGCGGTCCCTTCGCTCGGCCTCTGGGCCCTACCCGATCGAGATCGCCCTGGCCGACGGGACGGTGCTGCGCGGGGTCGAGCATCCCGCCGACGGACCTCCCCTGCTGTTCGTGCACGATGTTGGGGAAGACCTGGACTCCTGGGGATCGGTCGCGCCCGCAGTGCGGTCTGCGGGCTTCAGGGTGATCTGCCTGGAACTGCGCGGTCACGGCCTGTCCGACGGTGAGCCCGATCCATCCGCCACCGTCGATGACGTGGCCGGCGCGCTGGCCGAGGTGCGGGGCGCCTTCGGCCCCTCCGGGTTGGTTGTCCACGGAAGCGCGGCTGCTGCCGCCTTCGAACTGGGCCCAGAGCAGGGCGCGCCGGTTCATGCGGTAATCAGCCCCGCGCCCGGACCCGGCAACGCTGACGACGGCGACGACGGCATCGGGTCGGTCCCGTCGGTGCGGGTGCTGTTCACCGGCGCTCACGACGAACCGGTACACGAACATGTAAGGACGAGCCATTCGAGGATGCGAGGCCAGAACATGTGGATCTCGACCGGCACCGCGCTGCGAGGACCGACCCTGCTTCAGGAGCACCCCCACCTCGTGGAGCAGCTGGTGATGTTCATGCGCCGGCACCTCACCGCCTACCACCTCGCCTGGATCGCAGAGCACGGCCCCGACCGGAGAGACTCCGAGGAATCAGACTCCGGCGAGTAGAGACCAACAAGAAAGGCCAACCACCATGGATGTAGTCGACGGCCACCTGCACCTGTTCAAGGCCCTCAGCGACGAATATCCGCGGGCCATCTTCGACGTCATGGCGCCGCCCGAGCGCTCCGAGACCGCGTCACGCCTGCTGGAGGCGATGGACGCCGCCGGGGTGGACCGGGCCATCTTCTGCGCCCTGTCCCCCCATGACCGCTTCCTGACCGAGGTGCTGGACCAGTACCCGGGCAAGTTCGCGGGCGTAGCGGTGCACGACTTCGAGGACCCCGACCCCCTCTCAACGCTGCGCGACCGCATCGATGCCGGGATCGAGGGCGTCAGGTTCTACGGGCTGGAGGGCGAGCCCGGTTCCGACCCCGAGTCGCTGGCGGTGTTCCCCGTCCTGGCCACCATGCGCGACGCAGGCATGAAGGTCTGGTTCTACGGACCGGCCGACCAGGTGGCGCTGCTCGACGGCTGCCTGGAGCTGCTGCCTGGCCTGAAGGTGGTGCTCAACCATCTGGGGTTCCTGCCCAACATGCATCTGGAGCTGCGGGTGGACGACGACCGGCGGCCCCGGTTCGACATGCCGCTGCCCCCTCCGGGGCTGGAGGTCGTGGAGGCCCTGGCGGCCAAGCACTCCAGCGTGCACGTCCACTTCTCGGGCCACTACGCCTTCAGCGGAGCCCCCTATCCGTACCGGGACCTCCAGGAGACCACCGACCGGATCTATGCCGCCTTCGGCGCGGAGCGCATGCTGATGGCCTCGGACTGGCCCTGGATCCGTGAGAACCCCGGCTACCCCGAGACCCTGGGCGTGGTCGACCAGCTACTCGGCGGCATCAGCGCGGCCGAGCGCGACATGATCCGGGGCGGCACCGCTCTGTCGCTCTTCCACTTCTGAGGTCACACAAGCGGGTCAGTTACCCCACTCCTCGACCGCGTCGGCCAGGCGCTCGACTCCCTCCATGAGCGGCTCGGTGGCGGTGGCCAGCGAGATGCGCACGAACCGGCCCGAGTCCGGGCCGAAGGTGTCCCCCGGAACCACCGCCACCCGCTTCTCATTCAGAAGGCGCCGCACGAAGTCCATGCCCCGGCTGCCGCTGCCGCTCACGTCGACCATCAGGTAGAAAGCGCCCCGGGGTCTTACGTGAGGGATGCCGCGGCCGGCTAGGAACTCGGTGACCAGGTCGCGCCGCTGCCGGTAGGCGTCGCGCATCTCAGCCACGCAATCCTGCGGGCCGGTGACCGCCGCCAGGGCACCCATCTGCGCGGGGGCGTTGACGCACGACGTGATCGGCTCCTGGGCCCTCACGATCAACGGCGACACCCCGGGTGGAACCACCAGGTAGCCCACCCGCCACCCGGTCATGGCGTAGGTCTTGGAGAAGCTGAAGAAGGTGATCACCCGGCCGTCGGTGTCCAACGGCGCGGCCGGTGTGTACGGCCCGTCGAAGGAGATCTCGTCGTAGACCTCGTCCGCGAAGACCAGCAGATCATGCCGGCGGGCCAGCTCCATCAGATCGGCCAGGGCTGCGGCGTCGGTGACCGCGCCGGTCGGGTTGCCCGGAGAGTTGAGCATGATGGCCCGGGTTCGCTCGGTGATCAGCGGCTCCACGTCGGCGGCCTGCGGCACCAGATCGGCCTCGGGACGCAGCGGAAAATGGACCGGCGTGATCTTCAGCAGCCTCATCATCTGGGCGTAGTTCGGCCAGCTCGGATCGCTCAGCAGCATCTCCGCTCCGGGGTCCACCAGCGAGACCATGGTGCTGTAGATCCCCGCCACCGCGCCGGAGGTGACCACAACCTGATCGGCGGTGGCATCGATGCCGTTGCGCTTCCTGACCTTGGCCGCCAATGCCTCCCGCAGCGGGGGGATCCCCGCGTTCGGGGTGTACTTGGTGAAGCCGTCGAACGCGGCCGCGGCCGCGGCCTCACAAATGTGGCGAGGCGTGGCGAAGTTGGGCTCGCCCGTCTCCAGGCGGATGGCGCCCTCCACCGAGTTGGCCAACTCCATGACCTCGCGAATACCCGACCGCGGCATTCCCGCGATGGGCTGCGAGGGCTTCATCGGATGCCCTTCTGTCACCTTCAGCCGTTCTGGGCGAGCTTCTTGGCCACTATGGCCGACTACCGCACACAGAACAGGCGATGGGCTGCGATGGTCGCATTGCTCTACACGACCTGGCGGGCCTCGGCGAAGTGACAGGCCACCCAGTGACCCTCGCTCACCTCATCGAGAGGAGGTTCCTGAACCCGGCACACCTCCTCGTCGCGGCCCACATGGCAACGGGTGTGGAACCGGCAGCCGGACGGGGGGTTCAGCGGACTGGGAACATCCCCCTCGAGCAGGATGCGCAGCCTGCCCCGTTCCAGATCCGGGTCGGGCACCGGAACGGCGGACAGCAGGGCGTGGGTGTAGGGGTGCATCGACTCCGCGAACAGCCGCTGTGCGGAGGTCCTCTCCACGATCTTGCCCAGGTACATCACCGCGATGTCGTCGCACACGTGGCGCACCACCGCCAGGTCGTGGGCGATGAACAGGTACGTGAGGCCCAACTCCTGCTGGAGGTCGTCGAGGAGGTTCAGGACCTGGGCCTGGATCGACACGTCCAATGCCGAGACGGGCTCGTCGAGCACGAGGAAGCCGGGGTCGAAGGCCAGGGCCCGGGCCACACCGATTCGCTGGCGCTGCCCGCCGGAGAACTCGTGGGGGTAGCGGTCGATGATGCGAGGGTTGAGGCCGACGAGTCGCAGCAGCTCGCCCACCCTGGTGTCCTGCTCGGACCGCGGCATCGAGGTGTGCACCTTCAGCGGCTCCCGCAATGCCTGGCCCACCGTCATGCGCGGGTTCAGCGAGGCGAACGGATCCTGGAAGACGATCTGCATGTCGCGGCGAAGCCGGCGCAGGTCGGCGCGGCTGCTGGCGATGATGTCGATCCGCTCGGTCGTGCCGTCGTCGATCGGACGCTGCAGGACCACGTCGCCGGAGGTCGGCTCGATCAGGCGCAGGATGCAGCGCGCCGTGGTGGACTTGCCGCAGCCGGACTCCCCCACCAGCCCCAGCGTCCGCCCGAACCCGATGTCGAACGACACGCCGGCCACCGCCGAAACCTCGCCCCGCTCGCCGCCCAGCCAGCCGCCGCCCACCTCGAACGTCTTGACGAGACCGCTCACCGATAGGGCCACGTCGTCGCCGCGGCCGTTGGCGTCATCGGCCTGCAGAACGCCATCGACCGGCTTGGAGGGGGCCATCGGCGCGATGGTACTGTCTGGCCTCGACCAGTGAGAAAAGGAGCGGTCGACTATGAGCAGTTTCCGAGGCGATCTGGGCGGCTTGACGGCCGAGGAGATGGAGCAGTTCCTGGCGGGCAACTCCCTCGCCCGCCTCGCCACCCTCAAGCCCGACGGATCGCCCTACGTGATGCCGGTGTGGTACCAGTGGGACGGCGAGGCGCTGTACTTCGTCGGTCGCCAGCGGGCCCTGTGGTGCCAGTACATCAAGGCCGACGGGCGGGTCAGCGTGGTTATCGACGCTCCCCACAGCGACCCCGACGAGTCGGGCCAGTCCATGGAGATCCCCAAGGTCTATATGGAGGGCACAGCCACCGTGGAGGAGGAGCCCAACATCGGGGGCCGCTGGGTGCAGGTCGCCGAGCAGATGTCGTACCGGTACCTGGGCCCGAACGGCCCGACCTATCTGGTGTCCACCATCCAGCAGCCCCGTTGGCTCATCAAGATGGTCCCCACCGATATCAAGACCTGGAAGGGCGTGGGCTGGGCCCGGCGCTACTGGGTCCAGGAATCCGGCGGACCCAGCTACGAGGAAGCCCATAGCACCTGAGGATCACCCCTCCCCCGCCGCCGGGACAGGGCCGCTTCCCGCCACTAACCCCGAGGAGGCTCCACGGCACCCAACCCACTCGACCTGTTCCGCCTCGACGGGCGCGCCGCTCTGGTGACGGGCGGCTCCAGGGGCCTCGGCGCGGTGATGGCCGAGGCGTTGAGCTTCGCTGGGGCGCGGGTCGCAGTTACCAGCCGCAGCGTTTCCGACGCGGAGGCCAAGGCATACGACATCGCCTCCGCGACCGGGGGCGAAGCAATGGGCGTGGAGATGGAAGCCACCGAGACGGAGTCGGTCGAAGCGGCCGTGGCGCACACGGTGGAGCGCTTCGGAGGGCTCGACATCCTGGTTAACAACGCCGGGATCCTGGTCCGAGGCGCCATCGGCGACCTCCAGCGGGCCGAGTTCGAGGAGTCCTTGACCGTCAACGTCACCGGCCCATGGCTGGCCTGCCGGGCCGCGGCTCAGCCGCTCCAGGACTCGAGCCGCGGCCGGGTGATCAACGTGGCATCGACCTTCGGCCTGGTGGCCGCGCCCGATCGCACCGCCTATACGTCCTCGAAAGGCGCCATCGTGCAGTTGACGCGAGCGCTGGCCATGGAATGGGCCCCGCACAGCGTGAACGTCAACGCCATTGCCCCAGGCCCGTTCCTCACCGAGATGAACGTGGCCCATGAGCACAGCGAGCACAGCGTTCGGGTGATCGGCCAGGAGGTTGCCCTGCGCCGCTGGGGCAAGTTGCACGAGATCGCGGGAGCGGCCATCTACCTGGCCTCCGACGCGTCGTCCTACGTGACGGGCTCAGTGCTGACCGTGGACGGAGGCTGGACGGCCCACTAGTAGCAGGAGGACCCAACCATGAGCCGACGATTCGAAGGACGCAACGTCTTCATAACGGGGGCCGGCAGCGGCTTCGGGCGCCGTACCGCTGAACTGTTCGCAGCCGAGGGGGCCAAGAATCTCTACCTGCTCGACTACAGGCAGGAGCGGCTGGACGCGGTCGCGCCGGTGATCGAGGAATTCGGGGCCACGCCGCACCCGCTCAACTTCGATCTCAGCGTCATGGAAAGCTGCGCCGAAGCGGTGTCCCGGGCTCTGGCCATCGATCCCAAGCTCGACGTGCTCGTGTCCAACGCGGCCGCCTGGGACCTGTCCGAGTTCGTGGATGTGAGTGACGAGACCTGGCGTCGAATCCTTGCTGTGAACCTGGACGCCTACTTCGTGCTGGGCAACCGGGCTGCCCGAGCGATGAAGGAGACCGGCGGTGGCGTGATCCTGTTCACTGCGTCGATCGCCGCGCTCGGACACGGTCGAGGATGCACGCCCTACTGCGTGGCCAAGGCAGGCGTGGTGGCGCTTACGAAAGCGATCGCGGTGGAGTGCGCCCCTTACGACGTCCGGTGCAATTGCGTTTCGCCGGGCCCAGGCGACACCCAGCAGTCGGTCGACATTGTGGGCGAGCAGTTGATGGACAAGTGGCGCAGCGAGGGCTTCCCGGCAGTGCCCGCCAACCGGCTCACGTCGGTCGATGACATCGCCAACGCCTTCCTGTACCTCGCCTCTGACGAAGCCAAGTACGTGTCCGGCATCAACCTCGTCGTGGACGGCGCTCTCAGCGCCCAAACCTACGACGTGCCCGAAAGCTGAACGAAAGGAGAGGATCGTGAGACTGACATCCGACGTTCATCTGGTAGGCGGCGGCACGCTCAGCGGCTTCGGTGTCTCGTCAGACTTCGACGCCCACTGTTATCTCCTCGACGGCGGTGATGAGCAGGTCCTCGTCGAGTGCGGCATGGGTACCGAGACCGGGTTCCAACGAGTCACCGGCAACATCAGGCGCGCCGGCTTCGATCCAGCCGCCGTCACCAGGTTGTTCTTGACCCACTACCACACTGATCACGCCGGAGGCGCATCGGTCTACCGCGAGCACTTCGGACTGTCGGTCGCGACGGGCGCAGCCACCGGGCGGGCGCTTGAGGCGGGCGACCACGAGGCCACGTCCTTCTGCCGGGCGCAGGCCGCAGGGATCTTCCCCGAGGACTATTCCTACGAACCCTGCCCCGTCGATGATCTAATGGCCGACGGCGCCCAGCGATCGGTGGGCCGTCTCACGCTCACCTACCTCGACACGCCGGGTCACTGCGGCGGCCACGGGTCGTTCCTCGTCGAGGGGGGCGAACGGACGTATCTCTTCGCCGGCGACGCCATCTTCGCGTGGGGAAAACTGCACCTGCAGGCCATTCCGGACTGCGACCTTCAGGCCTCGCTCGCAACCGTGCTGGCGCTAGCGGAACTTGAGTTCGATTCACTCCTTCCGGGCCACGGGGCAATCGCCCTCGATGACGGCAAGGCGCACATCCGCATGGCTAAGGACGCGATCGATCAACTCGCCGTCCCGCCGAGGCTGGTCTGAGGCCCGACAACACCCAGGATCAAGCCCGGCTCGGTGCGGCGACCCCCGGATTTACGGCGACTCGATCACGAACCGGTCTGAGGTGAGGCGCTCCAGGACCTCTGGCTTGGGCGCGGGCGCAATGCCGGCCTCTTCCCCGGCGACCGCGTGACACGCTCCGTCGGGCGCAATCTCGAAGGACACGGCCGGTTCCGCGAGGTCTTCGGCATAGAAGCGCGAGGAGGGAAAGATGTCGGATGGGTAGGTGAAATTCTCCAGCGTCGCCAGGGCAACGCAGATGGCGGCGCCAACGCCGCTCTCGAGCATGCCGCCCACCCAGCATCCGATGCCGGCATCTCGGCAGAGATTGTGGATCGACTTCGCAACCGTCAGCCCGCCAACCCGACCCGGTTTTATGTTGACATATCGGCAGCTACCCAGTTCAACAGCGTGCTCGGCGCTCTTGACGGAGACGATGCTCTCATCGAGACAGACGGGAGTGTCGATCTGCGCCTGCAGCTTGGCATGGTCCAGAAGGTCGTCGTGCTGTAGCGGCTGCTCGATCATCGCGAGTTCGAATCGATCGACGGCCCGGAAGAGATCCAGATCAGAGAGCCGGAATGCAGCGTTGCAGTCGATGTGGGCGGTGAGGTCGGGGAAGGTCGAGCGCACCGCCTCCAGCATGTTCAAGTCCCAGCCCGGCCGGAACTTGAGTTTCACGCGCCGGTAGCCGGCGCGGACGGCATCGTCCACCGCGGCCACGAGATCGTCGAGCGAGTCCATCACACCGAAGTCGGCTCCGACCTCCACCCGATTGCGCCGACCGCCGAGCAGTGCATGCAGGGGCTGCCCGACCCTTCGTGCTTCAAGAACCCACCAGGCGACATCGAGTGCGGCCTTGGCGAAGTAGTTGCCCTTGAAGCGAGAGAGGCGCGTGTGGAGTTTCTCACCGGAACCGATCTCGGCACCGACGACGGCGGGCGCGAGCCAGTCGCGGAGCATGGCGAAGGCGCCCCCGGCGTACTCGGGGCTGTAGTCGGGCGTCCCGAAGGGACACGACTCGGCCCACGCTTCGAGCTCTCCGCTGGTGACCTTGATCAGCAGGCTGTCGATGGCCGGAATCTCGTGCGATGCCGTTCTCCACGGATACAGCAGCGGCATCGTTACGTGCCGCACCTCGACCCGATCGATCCTCATCACCAGATCCCCATCTCGAGCCGCGTGCCGGAACCGAGGGCGATCCGCCGGCGGCCGCGGCCCGGTTGCCATCGGTACCGGGGAAAGGCCCCGAACGACAGGGTCAGGCGCACGCGGTGGCCGAGACCGAACTGGTGGGCGGCGTGGCCGAGGTCGACGATGGTGCTCGGCCCGGCTACGGCCGCGCCGCCGTCGGCGACGTTCCACACCGGTGCCTCGGGACCCATGTCGCTCAGCGTTGCGAACACCATGCCCTCCGGCCGCTCGGCGTCCGTCGCCACCGTAAGGGTCACCGGCCCGGCGATGGTCACCGCGGCGGGCAACGGCTCGGACGTGAACGTGGCCACATCGCAGCGTGCGTCTCGTGCCGTCTGGTCGAAGGGACCGGGCACAAGGTCGGGTGCCCACGGAAAGACCCGTCCCCCGACCGAGGGCGTCGGATCTTCGGCGTCCAGGCCCACATCGACTGTCGCCTCGTCGGCGGTCTCGGAGAGCCGGCCGCCCCCAGCGGGAAAGAAGCACAGCCGGCCAGTCCGAGGCGGCCACGTCGGAAGCGACTCCCAGCGGTTGGCGCCGGTGACGAACACCGTCGCCTTGGCTGCTGCGGTGTCGGCGTCGCGCAGGTGCCGATCAAGGAACGTCTGCTGGGCGCCTCCGAGGTCTAACGCGGCGGACGCGCCATGATCGCGTGCTCCCGCATCGCGGGCCAGGGGCAGGCCGCGGTGACCCCAGGGACCGGCCACGAGCACCGACTCGACGAGGGTGTCGTGAAGCTCGAACGTCGAGGGCTGGAATATGTCGAACCAGCCGGCCACCACGAGGGCCGGGATGGGCACACCCGCGACGGACTCGCGTGTCGGGATCGACGAGGCTCCGGCGTACGGGGCTGGGCGGTTCCACTCCAGCCAGGCTCCGGCCAGCGGAGTGGCGGCAATGAGTTGGTCGATCGCCGAGCCGCAGGCCGCGGTCGCGCTGGGCCGGGCCCAGGCGTCGAGCGCCTCAGCCGGGTCGGCCACGCGGCGGTCGACCGGCAACAGAGTCCCGAGCATCCAAGCGAGGTTGAACCCGTGATTGGGCTCTCCTCCGGCACGAACCCAGCCATCGCGCACATCGCAGGATGTGAGTCCAGGCATGATCGCCCGCAACGGCTCGGGCCGGTTCGCCGCCGCGGCCAGCTGGCAATAGCCGAGATAGCTGATACCGGCCATGCCCACCCGCCCGTTGCACCAGGGCTGCGCGGCCACCCACTCGATGGTGTCGACCCCATCGGCCTGCTCGTCGACGAACGGCTCGAAGCTGCCGCCCGATGAGAACCGGCCCCTAACGTCCTGGACAACCACCGCGTAGCCCGCCTCGGCCAGGCCCAACCCGTTCACCTGCAGGCCGCGCGACGCCGGAGTACCGCGGTTGTAGGGGGTGCGCACCACGACCGCGGGAACCGAACCGCCACCGGCGGGGCGGATCACGTCGGTGGCGAGCCTCGTCCCATCGCTCATCGGGACGCCGATGCCGAGATCGACACTCACAGAGCGCACCGCTCAAGAGCTTAGAGCGAGCGCAAGTAGGGCAAGAGTCCGCGGCGTTGCAGCGATGTCAGCGAGCGCAAGCGGACAGGCCGCTGAGCGCCGATGCTCTGGGGGATCCTCGCGGTTTGACGACGACACTTCGACTGAATATTGTGCAAGCTGGTGGATCTTATCTCGCGTCAGGGGGTATCAAAATGCGCGAAAGATTCAAGTCCCAATACCTTGGTCGGAGTGATGTGAGAACAGACGATCTCATGTCAATCTCCAACAGCGGACGCTTCGGTCGACGCGGCTTTCTTCAGGGGGCGATGGGTCTCGGGCTCTCACTCCCCGCTGCAGGGGCGCTATTGGCCGCTTGTAGTGGAGAAGATCCTGAGGCGACCCGGAGGACGTTGAGGTTTGTTGGCTGGGATTTCCTGCCTGACACGATTCAGACGCACTTGGACAACTGGTCGGCCGTGTCAGGTGGCTCGGTTGAACTCGAGGTGCTTCCGGTAACCGGTTACCCGGCTGCGATCCAGACGAGGTTCCGAGGTGGAGACCGACCCGATCTCTTCTACAACTTCACCTACCTGTTGGGTCAATTCCTCGAGAACGGCTGGAATCGGACACTGAACGATCTGCCGGGCGTGGAAGAGCGCATCGATGCGCTCTACCCGGGCGCACGATCACGATTTGTTACGCCCGACGGACAGATCACCAGCCTGCCCTACTTCTCGGCGGTCTTCATGAACCACTACAACGCGGCGATGGTCGAGCAGGCCGGATTCTCTGGTCCGCCCCAGACTCTGCAGGAATACTATAACCAATGCGCCAAGATCAAGGCTGACGGAATCTCGGACGCTCCATACGAGTCATCGTGGCTTAACGAGCGGATCGAGGAATACCTCATGGCAACTCTCCTAGGAGAGGGAATCACAGCGTTCGATGATGCTGCCCAGCCAGTATTCGCTGATGATCCGAGGTCTGTCGACGTTCTGGAGTGGTGGCGGGCGATGTACCAAGACGGTTTGACATCGCCAACGATTCTCACCGATGACAATCCGGAACTCATCGGCGGAATGACGCAGGGAACATTCGCGTTCTATGCGGGTCACGACTACTGGTTGAAGATCTTCAACGACGTCGGAGGACCTGCAGCCGCAGACCTGCGGATGGCCCCAATGCCCGGAGGGGGCCAAACGCTCCTAGCCGGCGAAGTCGTCCAGATGGGCCCAGACCTCGAAGGAACGGCGCTGAAGGACGCATGGGACCTGCTGAAGTTCTACACGGGGGCCGACAACGATGGGAACTTCACCGTTCCGTTGACCTGGGTCGAGGCTGCCGCGCTCGCCGTTCCCTACCCGTCCTTCTTCGAGGATCCCGCCATCCAGGCCGCCTACCCCTCCTACTACGACCTCGGCGTGATCCAGTCAGAGTACGACCGGGCGGCGACCCCGGCAGCAAGAGCGCTGAGCTGGTATCAGGGCTTCCAGGTCAAGGTGGGCGAGCGCGTCAACGACATGCTGGCCGGGGACGCGACACCAGCAGAAGCGGTGGCGAACATGGCCGACGACGCGGTGGAGCTGGCGGCGGGCTAGGAACGCTGACCCATTCGCGGGGATCGCTTCGAGCTCCGAGAGACGGCAGGAACGCACTCCGCATTGCCGCTCGAACGCTCGCGTGCTGACGTGACAAACGATGGTCTCTAGGGTCGGGTCGGGTAGTACTACCGGCGCCAAGGCGCTTCCACGGCCCGGGTCTCCGCTGAACGACCGGATGTTCGGCTTGGTTCTCGCGCTCCCCGCGATCATCTCGCTGATCTTGGTCGTTGGCATTCCGGGTGTGCAGACCCTGGTGTACAGCTTCCAGCGGGTCCCTCTCTCAGACGATCCCGCGACGTTCGTCGGGATCGACAACTACGCGAAGGTTCTCGGAGACGAGTCCTTCGTTGAATCGCTTGTGGTCACCTTGCAGTACACGGCCGGATACGTCGTCCTGGCCACGGTCCTCGGGCTGCTCTTCGCGCTGCTGCTCGACCAGCCGCTGCGAGGGCGAAGCATTGCCCGGGCACTTCTAATCATACCCTGGGCCACGCCCGTCATCATCGCGGGGGTGATGTGGAAATGGCTCATCGACCCGTCGGTGGGCGGACTCAACGCGGTTCTGTTCGAACTCGGTGTGCTCGAGGACTACAAGCCGTTCCTGGCCGACCGAGAATGGGCGCTCGTCTTCACGATCCTGGCGGCCGGCTGGCACCAGGCGTCCTTCTCGGCCCTCCTGTTTCTGGCTGCTCTCCAAACCCTCCCCAACGAGATAATCGAGGCGGCGAGGGTCGACGGGGCCACCGCGTGGCAACGGTTCCGCGGAGTTGTCTTCCCGTGGATCCGCCCGATGCTGTTGGTGGTTGTCGTCATCAACGTGATTTACGGCGTTCTCCAGTTCGACACGGTCTGGGTGATGACTCAGGGGGGACCCGGTGATGCCACGACCTTGCTCCCGATCCTCCTGTACCGGCAACTCTTCATATTCTCGGACATCGGAGCAGGTTCGGCTCTGGCAGTAATGCTGGGAGTCGTCGCGGTGCTTGTGAGTTCAATCGCACTGATCTTGCTCGGACGAGACGACCCGATCGAAGCGTAAGGGATAAGCGAGGGGCCGGCAGAACTGTGAGAAGACCAGTCCTCAGAAAGAGAGCGGTCACCGCACTGCTATATGCGGCTCTCGCGTTGTTTGCCGTGTGGGTATTGTTCCCGTTCTGGTTCCTCGTCAACAGCAGTCTCATGACTCCCACCGAAGCAGTGGCGGTACCACCGCACTGGATACCTGAGGAGCCGACTCTGGAGAACTACAGCGCGATTCTTGCCGGCAGAGTCGCTCCTGGAGGCGCTGAAGTAGGCCTCAGAGTGCTAACGGCGCTCGGAGAGAGTTTCGCCGTAGGCCTCCTCACGGTCGTGGTGAATCTCGCCCTGGGCGGCACGGCCGCGTACTCGATGTCACGGTACAAGTACCGAGGGTCCCGACTGGCCTACCTGGCTGTCCTCTTTGCTCGCCTCGTTCCCGCAATCGCCATCGTGGCCGCCTTTTTTGTGGCTCTCCGCGACCTGGGCCTCATCGACAGTCGCTACGGACTCGTGATCGTCTACACCTCATTCACGCTGCCGATAACAATCCTGGTCCTCAAGAATTACTTCGACGGACTGCCGCGTGAACTGGACGAAGCAGCTCTAGTGGACGGGGCCTCGCGGCTGCAGGCGCTCTGGTATGTGATACGTCCCATCGCCAGGCCCGGCTTCATCGCAGCCGCGTGTCTGGTGTTCCTTGAGAGCTGGGGAGAGTTCTTCTACGCGCTGACATTGACCAACCAGTTGACGATTCCACCGGTCCTGGCGGGCTTCCGGGGCTTCTTCCAATTCAACTGGACAACGCTCGCGGCTGCGACTGTACTCGCGGTCGTGCCGCCGGTGCTGCTAGCGCTCATATTCCAGCGCTACGTCGTGCGGGGACTGGCCCAGGGCGTCACCAAGTAATGAGAGTAGGACTCGCAGGCTTCGGTTTCGCTGTCCGGCACGCCCAGGTCGTAACGGCCAATCCGTTCGTCACCGAATTCGCCATTGCTGAGCTGCGCGCCGACCGCCGGCAACAGGCGGCGCAGGAACACCCACAGGCGCTGATCTTTGACGACGCAGTCGAGATGCTCCAGGACATGGAGCCCGACTGCGTGATAGTCGCCTCGTCCTCAGACAGTCATGCGGGTATCACCCGTGCCGCCCTGGAGGCCGGCATCCACGTCTTCTCCGAGAAGCCACTGGCTCTGTCCTTGGCCGAGGCCCGGGAACTGAAGAGCCTCGCACATCAGCACGGCCTCATATTCCAAGCGGGCTACATCCTGCGGTACGAGGCTCGCCACCAGCTACTGCACGACCATGTGAACAGCGGGCGCCTCGGCCGCGTGGTGTTGATTCGTTCCAAGCGGAATTGCTCCCGCACTTGGTTCGAGACATGGGGCAAGCACAGCCATCCCGTGCTGGAGAGCATGGTTCACGACATCGATCTGGCAACGTGGCTCACCAAGCAGCGTTGCGTTCGCGTGTCGGCATGGGGCCAGAAGTTCCTCGGAGGGCCTCCGCCCGAGGCAGTGGTGGCCGTCCTGGAGTTCGACGGCGGCGCCCTAGCCGTGCTCGAGACGTCATGGCTCATTCCCGACGGCGCGCCGGCCAACATCGTTGGCCCGCTCGGACGTGAGGATGAGGGCGCCGGTGTGCTGGACGCGCACTTCGAGGTTCACGGCACCTCGGCTGTCGAGGCGCTCTCCCTATACGGCCCGTCACTCCTGCTGATGACCGACGAGCGGAGCTACGTGCCGGAGTCCACACTGTTTCCCGCCTCGGCCCTGGGAGTGGGCGGAGCGCTCCGCGATCAGCTCTTCGACTTTCTGGCCCATGTCCGGGGCGATCTCCACACCGGCATCGCCTCGATTGAAGACGCGGTGCATGTCCAGGCGGTCGTGGAAGCGATAAGTCGCGCCGCGGAGTCAGGAATACCCGCGGCAGTCGAGGATTGAGATCGAGGACAGGAGGACGGATGCCAGTCGGGTTCTGGGTGTTCCCCTGGGACATCGAAGATGAGAGAATAGACCGCTTCGCAGTTCGCCTCGAGCGGCTGGGGGCCACATCGGCAAGCCCCAGCGTCCTCTACCACTCCGGCCGTGCGCTGCTGCCGCGAGCGCAGGGGCAGAAGGTGCGTCTTCTCGGCGGGGCGGGGGCCAATTTCCCGTTTGAGAGTCTCGAGGCGCCCTTTTCCGGAATGGAATCGGAGTTCGCGCTCAGATCGGGCAAACGCTTCTGGTGGCGGCTGGCTGAAACGCTCTCAGAAAGGGGAATCCGCCTCAATGCCTGGGCCATGCCGATGCACGGCTCGCAACTGGGGAGGAGGCTCCCTCTGGCGGTGGTGCGGAACTGCTTCGGTGACCCCTATGGGTATGCGCTGTGCCCCTCCCATCCGCAGGCCCGCCGTTTCGCCGAATCCCTCGTCGGTGAGCTGGCGCGGTCGCGCATCTTCCACGCGATCCAGCTCGAGTCCGTCGGTTACCTCGGCTATCGCCATTTTCACCACCATGAGGCGGAGTACGTCGGCCACGGTCCGCTCGAAGAGCTGTTCCTGTCGCTGTGCTTCTGCGACGCGTGCATCTCCGGGGCCCGCCGTGAGGGCATTGCGATCTTCGGGCTGCGGACGGCGATCAGCCAGGAGCTGGAGAGACGTTGGCGCGAGGACGTCGCGAGCGTCGGCGCCGCCGAGGTCAGAGAGGCGCTAGAGGCCGACGACGACCTCAGGGCGCTGCTGGCCTACCGGCAGGCGACCGTGTCCTCTCTCGTCACCTCGCTGGCTGCGCAATGCCGCAGCGAGAGCACGGAACTCCACTCCTTCTCTGCCATCTTCCCGCCGACGCTCGAACAGAGCACGTGGATCGAGGGCACCGACTTCGCAGCCTGGTCACAGGTCCTCGACCGGCTGATCGTCTTCGGCTACACGGCCGGCGGTCCCGGCGCGGCTGAAGTCGATGAGGAGTGGACTCGCTCTGAGCTGGAGTACGCGGGCCGCTACTTCGACCGGTCGCGGATCAACGTGGTTCTGAACCTCGCGCCCAGGTACCTGCCGACTCTCGACGATGCCAAGCGCCGTTTCGGCACCATCAGCCAGATGGGGTTCAGCGACTTGAGCATCACCAACTACGGGATGCTCAGCGAGACCCGCCTGGAATGGGTCTCCGAGCTGAGAAAGGTCTTGGACCCGCCTGCCCGGTAAGTGTCCGGGCTAGGCCAGCCAGGCCTGCCTGCTCAGCGTGCCGCCCCTTGGGATGGGGGGCGGGATGTAGACGTGTTCCTTCGTCACCCAGAATGTCCCGGTGGTCTTCGCGTAGTTGGAGACGTCCTCCCACGCAACGGCCATCTCGGGAGTCTCGGCGGCCTTCTCGAACGCGTCCAGGTCGTCCCACCACTGCTCGATGAACGCCTCAGTGTGCAACTCTCCCTGGACCTTGCTGATCACTTCCGAGACCACGTAGCCGCGCATCGGGCCGATCTTCGCCGAGATGGGCGCGTGGACATCTCGCCAATAGTCGAAGAACTCCTGGGTCGTGAAGTCGTCGCGCTTGTAAGCGGTTCCGATCACTTTGATCATGGTGGCCTCCAAAGTTGTGGGTCAGGCGATCCTATTGACCGGGGAATTGCCGTTCCAGAGGGCGGCGTGTGGTCTCGGGGCTACAGGAGATCTCTCAGCCCATCTCCCCGGTGGTGATGAGCTGCACGAGATCACGCCGGGTGACTCCCTCAAGCTCCAAGTCGGCGATGGCCTCGCCGTGGCGAAGCACGACGGCCCGCGAGCAGACGTCGAGCACCGCCTGGATGTTGTGGCTGATCAGTACCACCACCAGGCCCTGGTCTCGGAGAGTCGTTATCAGCTCGAGAACGAGGCCGGCCTGCTCCACGCCCAGAGCGGCGGCCGGCTCGTCCATCAGAACGATCCGGCGACCCCAGGCCACTGAGCGCCCCACTGCCACCGCCTGGCGCTGGCCGCCGGAGAGCTTCTCAACCGCATTGCGAACCGAGGGAATGCTGATGCGGAGACCCTCGAGGATCTCCTTGGCCTCCCGGTGCATCTGTCGCTTGTTCATCCACCTCAGGGCGCGCGGGCCCGACAGGATCTCCCGGTTGAGGAACAGGTTGCCGCTCACGTCCAGGGTGTCGATGAGGGCCAGGTCCTGGTGAACCGTCTCGATCCCGAGCTGGCGAGCTTCGAGGGGAGACGAGATGCTGACCTGCTCGCCTTCGAGGAGGATCTGGCCGGCGTCGGGCGTGATGATCCCGGCCAGGCAGTTGATCAGCGTCGATTTCCCGGCGCCGTTGTCGCCGATCAGACCCATTACCTCGCCGGCCCTCACACCGAAACTGACGCCATTGAGCGCCCTCACCGCCCCGAAGGACTTCTCGATACTGCGAACCTCGAGCGCGGCCTCCTCGACCTGCATGGTCTGCGGAGGAACGGGCTGCGGCGAGGTCATGTTCCACCCGCGGCTCGACGGGCCACGTACTTGCTGAGAGCATCGAGCGCGGCGGCCGCCACCAGGGCCAGCCCGGCGCTCACCCTCACCCAGAACGGCTTGGCCCCGAGCAGGAGCAGGCCGTCGTTCAGCACGCCGATGAACAGCACGCCGGCAACCACCCCGAGCAGGTTTCCCTTGCCGCCGCCGAAGGCAACTCCTCCGAGGAGGACCGCGCTCAGCACCGCGATCTCGTCGCCGTCGCCGAGGGTCGGGGGCGCCGCGTTCAGCCGTGAGACCGCGATGACCGCGCCGAGCCCGGCCGCGAGACCACTGGCTATGTACAGCATCAGGGGCAGCCGGTACAGATCGATTCCGGCCCGCCTGGCCGCCTCCGGGTTGACGCCCAGCGCCATCACGTGCCGGCCCCAGGTCGTCCTGGTGTGGAATATGGCACCGAGCACGAAGACCGCGGCCGCAATCAACACCGGGTATGGAATCGGTGTTCCCGGGAGAAGATTGCGGCCGAGCGCCCGAAAGCTCCTGTCCCAGCCGCTGGGAACATCCCCGTCGCTGATCACCAGCGTGAAACCCCGGACCGCGGTGAAGAAGCCGAGGCTCACCACGATCGGCGCGAACCGCAGTCGAGTGGCCAGCACGCCCTGGGCCGCGCCGGTGGCGCCCCCCAATGCGATGGCGATGGCCACCGCGAGCAGAGTGGGCGTTTCCGCCTCAAGCATCCGGCCCAGCACCATGGCGGCCAGACCGAGCGTCGAGCCGACCGCGAAATCGATGTAGCCCGACATCAGCAGCAGGGCGCTCGGCACCGCCATGATCCCCACCACCGCGACCTGAAGGAAGACGAGGCGGATGTTGTCCACGGTCATGAACTTGTCCGACTGGGACCAGAAGAACAGCACCTCGACCAGCAGGGCGATGACTATCCCGTTGCGTAGCGACCAGGCCCTCGCCCGGTCGACGCGCGGTCCGGAGTCGATTCCGACCGTGCTCGCCGGGCCAGGGCCTGAGATCGAAGGAGTCAGATTCTCCGACATTGGCTCATGGATGGCACCAGATCAGTCGACTTGGCGCAACACCCTGGAACGTTGCTGGATCAGCCACCGGTGAACTCGGCGTACAGGTTCAGCAGGTCCTGGGCGTCCTGCGGGCTGTTCGCCGACATGAGCTGGTATCCCATGTGCACGACCGCGTCCGCCGATCCGGCCTCGATCTTGCCCTCGAGGATGTCAGCCGGGAGGTCGACGACCGTCTGGCCGAGCTCGTGAAGCAGCAGGGAGGAACTGGCACGGTAGATGCCGCCCTCTCCGCCGCCTGCGGCCACGAGCTCCAGAGCCTCGTTCTGGCCGTCGATGCCGGCCACGAAGAATGCGCTCGCATCGCGACCCGCCTCGACCTCGCCAAGGATCGCCTCGTAGGCGCCCATCGCTCCGGCGTCGTTGACTCCGATCACCATGGCGATGTTCGGATTCGACTGGAAGAAGACCTGGGTGTCATCCAGGCCCTGAGGGATGGAAATCGCCTCGGATTCGAGGGGCGCCACTCCGGTGGCCTCGGTGATTATGTCGCGGATCGGGTCTGTGCGGTCCGTGCAGGGCTGCCCGCATCCGTCGTAGGTGAACAGCACCCACGAGAAGTCGTTCTGGTCACCGGTGAAGTCCTCGTTGAACCACCTGAGCGCTTCGGACGCGACCGACTCGCCCGCGCCACGGTTGTCCCAGAGGATGGCACCGTCGCCGGTCTCGGGGATCTCGCTGGCGTAGCCGACAACGACGATTCCCTTGGCCTCGGCGTCCTCGAGCGTCGGGACCAAGGCGTCGATGCCGCATATCGGCACAACCACAATGGCGTCGACATCCTGGACGACGAAGTTCTCGACGTCGCGGACCTGCGCGTCGCAGTCGCCGTTGGCCGCACCCTCCAGGAACTCGTAGCCACGGTTCTCAGCCTGCAGGCGGGCCGGGCCGGCCACGATCTTGTAGATGCCGACCTGTTCGTTGCCGAAGCTGAAGGCGATGGTTCCGCCCTCCTCCATGGCCACCTCTTCAGGCTCCTCCATAGGCTCCTCGGCCGGCTCCTCCATAGGCTCCTCGGCCGGCTCCTCGGCCGGCTCCTCCATGGCCTCCTCTTCAGGCTCCTCCATAGGCTCCTCGGCCGGCTCGGCGGCAGGCTCCGCCGGCGCGGCCGGAGCTTCGTCATCGCCATCATCCCCACATCCGGTTGCAATGAGAGCCACTGAGAGTAGCGATATGAGAATGATAGTTAGTCTTCTCATGTTTGGTTCCTTTCATGTTGTACTTGTCGTGGCCGCCAAGGGCCGACGCGGCAATCGCCAATGGAGAGTCAGGCCGGGGCCAGCTCGAACAACAGCTCGCGGTCGGTGACGGTCACCGGGACTGACAGCACGGGATCGGTCATGCTGGCTGCCCCCCGGGGAGGATGACGGCGCGGCCGTTGATTCGGCCGGCGCGCAGATCGGAGATCGCTTCGTTGATGCCGTCGAGCGGATAGGGACTCAGGGGCATGGAAAAAGCGTGGCGCTGGGCGAGGCGCACCACGTCGTGGAGGTCGAGAACGGTGCCGGCCACGACCGTGGTCAGCGCGGCCTCCGGCGCGAGTGCCTCGAAGCCGAAGGAGACATGACCGCCCGCGAGGCC
>LXNJ01000735.1_pt1 | contig 21517 bp, 25 predicted proteins | sample 809081 | NCBI WGS metagenome assembly LXNJ01 (sample SAMN04870510, study PRJNA318959) | sponge metagenome | biome: sponge; feature: marine sponge reef; material: water | host: Petrosia ficiformis | place: Greece: Milos, Mediterranean Sea | collected 2013-05-29 | depth 5-7 m | reverse complement strand
ATAACTCGGAGTGGCGATAAAACGCGATTCACCCCCCACCGATTCAGCCTTCGCACAAAACGCTCGGCTTCATCGACTCCCCCTCAAGGGGGGAGTGAATTTGAAACCCGACCGAGGAGAAAGGGAACACTCCCCCCACTTGAAGGACTTTTTCAACAACCCCGAGAAAGGAGCGTTTGTATCGAAGGGCGAAGTTCGCGCCTCCTGGGGAATAGCGCCTCCCATCCTTCGATACGGCGCTTGCGCGCTTACTCAGGATGAGGCGGTGCGGTTTTATTCGCCATTCCGGCGGTGGCCAATTCTGCAAGCGGAGAGGTTTTTCAACAACCCCGTTCTTGACCCCGTCTGGGGCCTATGATAAACGCAAAACCTTGGGCCGTTAGCTCAGTGGCAGAGCGCTGCCTTCACACGGCAGAAGTCACTGGTTCAAATCCAGTACGGCCCACCAACCAAAATCCTTTAGATGCTCGAAGATACCCTGCGGCTCCTAGACGTCGATACCTTCCAGAAGTTCTGTCATCTGTATCTTTCTTCCCGCTTCCGCCGAGCGGCACGAACCCTCCACCAGTGCGAGGGCATGGACGGCCTCCCGGGGGCCGGTTTCAGGCGCTGCGCCCGTGCGCGCGCAATCGGCGAATTCCTCCACCTCGTCGAGTATCATGTCCGCCATTTCGGGAACGGGCACGTCCGTCCAGCCGGCCTCGCCCGCTTTTTGGATCGCCAGAGTCGTCTCATCATTCGTCCGGTGCGCCAGGGTGATGTTTTCCCGGACCATCTCGAGAGAGACCACCGCCTGGGTGCCGTGCAGCTTGAGGGTAAAGACGCCCGGCGTCACGAAACTCGTCATCAGGGTCGAGACGGGGCCGCCTTCGTGCTCGGTGATCGTCATCGTCACGTCGTCTATCTCAGCAGGCGTGGCCAGCTTTTTGTGAATCCCCGTCACGCATACGGGCTCTCCCAGCAGGTAATTCAGCGTGTCGCAGTGGTGAATCCCCATCTGCATGAGGGGGCCGCCCGGGCACTCATCCCGGAAATATCGCCATCTGTCGGTGGTGAAAAACTGGCCCATGTGATTTGAGAACACCGCCTCCGCCCAAAGCGGCCGGCCGATGGTTCCATCTTCTATCAGCGCACGGATTTTCCGGTGCCCCGCCGCGCGGCGATAGCAGTGCCCCACCGCCAGGGTCTTGCCGGACGCTCGCCAGGCTTTGAGCACCCCAGGCGTTTCGGCCAGGATGTTGGTTATCGGTTTCTCCACCCAGACGTGCTTGCCCGCTTCGAGCGCGGCTATAATCTGGGCCGCATGCACCTTGTTCGGCGTGGTGAGCAGGACCCCCTCCACGTCGGGATTCTCCAGTATCGCCTCATAGCTGGGCGCCGCCTCACATCCATGCTCTCCCGCGAATGAGGCGCGCTTCTCTTCGTTGCGCGTGTAGCAGGCGACCAGGTCTATCTTCCCGCTTCTGCGGAGGGCATCGCCAATCGGCGTCGCCCACCATCCGAGGCCCACGAGGGCCGTTCTGAAATTTTCCTGAGACATAAACTCTCCTCGATTCGAAAATCTGATTCTTAAGAAAAACTCCTTTGAGGATAAATTTCCTCACATCAAACTTATCGGGTCTACGTCCACCGCCAGACGGACGGAGGAAAAAACCGCCTGCCCTTCAAATTCCGCCACCAAAGATTTCAACACACCACCCAGGCGCTTCGACCCTTTGGCCTTCAAAATCATGTGATACCGCCATACCCCGCGAATCCTCACGAGAGGCGCTGGCGCGGGACCCAGATATTCGACCCCTCCAGGATCGGCGGCGCGCCCGGCGGCGGCAACGCCATGTTTGCGTAAATATGAGGCCATCCATTCACCGGCTTTCGCCGCCAAGTGCTTGTTCTTGGACTCGAAACGGAGTCTGGCGAGACGTCGATACGGTGGGTAGCCCATCCGCTCTCTCGCCGAGGCTTCTCTCTTGTAGAAACCGGCGAAATCATGCGTCTGCGCGCACTGTACAGCGAAATGATCCGGTCTGAACGTCTGGATGATGACTTCGCCGGGCAAATCGGCGCGGCCCGCCCGGCCAGCGACCTGGGTTAATAGCTGAAAAGTGCGCTCGCTCGCCCTGAAATCCGGTAGATGCAGACCGACGTCGGCCACAACGACGCCCACGAGCGTCAGTTTCGGGAAATCATGGCCCTTCGCCACCATCTGCGTCCCGATGAGGATGTCTATCTCCCCGCTGCGCATGGCCCCGAATATGCTCTCATACGCGCCAGCCCGACGGACCGTGTCGCGGTCCAGACGCTGGACGCGCGCCTCCGGGAATCGCGCTTTCACGGCCTGCTCGACGCGCTCGGTTCCCACGCCGAAGTATCCCACGCGGTCACTGCGGCAGGAAGAGCACCTGTTGGGCGGATGGGCGCTGTAATCGCACCAGTGGCACTGCACCCTGCCCCCGCCTTCGCGGTGAAACGTCAGCGGGATGGAGCAGTAAGGACACTGGAGCGCCTCGCCGCAATCGCGGCACAGGATCACCGAAGAGAATCCGCGCCGGTTCAGGAACAACAGCGTCTGCTCGCCTCGCTCCAGACGTTCGCCGATGGCCGCCGCCAAATCACGCGTGAGAAGCTCGGGCGTCTTGGGGTCGGCGCCGGCTTCTTTTCTCAAATCCACCAGGCGCACCTGCGGCAAGGTCCCCCCCGTTGGCCGATGCGACAACGAGCGCAGACGGTAGCGGCCGCTTCTCGCGCTCGTATAGCTTTCAATCGACGGCGTCGCCGAACCCAGCACGACGGGAACCCCCAGATTCCTGGCGCGCACGATGCCCGTATCCCGCGCGTGGTAGCGAGGGGACTCCTCCTGCTTGTATGAGCCGTCGTGTTCCTCATCCACCGCTATCATCCCGAGATTATAAACCGGGGCGAAGACGGCGGACCTCGTGCCCACGACGATGGGCGCATCTCCATTCTTGATGCGCCGCCATTCCGATAGGCGCTTTTTGTCCGAATACGCACTATGCAGACAGGCCACCGAATTCCCGAAACGCTCCTGAAAACGCCCCAATAGCTGGGGTGTCAGGCCGATTTCCGGCACCAGAATCAACGCGCCCAGCTTGTTTTCCAAGGCTTTTTGCGCAAGCTGGATGTAGACTTCCGTCTTTCCGCTTCCCGTGACGCCGTGAAGAAGCGTGACCGAAAAATTCTTTTGCTCAATGTCGGTTTTCACAAGCTCAAACGATTCTCGCTGCTCATCGGTCAGGTCCATAGAGGGCGCACCTGGCCTTGGACTCGACTCTTTCAAATCCTCAACATCAGGGAGGAGGTCTTCTGCTACTTCGACCCATCCTTTTTTCTCCAAAGCCGCGCAAGCGGCACGCGCGCCTTTCGAGAGGATTTCCAGTTCCCCCAGCCGTAACCGCCCATCATCCGCCTGATCCAACAGGCGCAGGATTTCCGCCTGCCGCTTCGCGCGTTTTTCCAAATCCTGAAACTCATCCTCTTCCGGCATCCTTCGAAGGCGCGCATACTTGACCATCCGCTGTTTCGAACCACCCACCTCGTCGACGATTTTCTCCACGAAGCCCGCATCGACAAGGCGCATGAGTTCCGGGCGCGTTCCGCGCCCGAACGACGCTGCAAGAGAATGAAGGGTCCGAGGACCCTTGCGAAGCGCGACCAGAATGCGCGCCTTGTGGCTTCCCTTACCCTCCGAGAGTTTGAGGCCGGGGAGACCCAGTCCTCCTTCTTCGAACGCAGCCTCCAGCCTGCCCGCCTCACTCAGGCGGTAACGCTCTACGGTTTTCTTCTCCCTATGGGACGGCAGCGCGAATTTGAGCGCCTCCCCCCAGCCGCAACAATAATATTCCGCCACCCATCTGGTGAGTTCCAGAAGCTCCGGCGTGAGCAGCGGTTCGTCATCAATTATCTCCAGAACGGACTTTATGGAACTGGGCTCGACTCCGGGTGGCGGGCTTTCGCCCGGCGGGTGGATGACATATCCCGTCACCTTCCGCCTGCCCAGCGGCACCAGCACGCGCAGCCCGGGCGCGAGGCATCCCACGAATTCAGCTTCCACCCGATAGGTGAGCGGCTTTAGCTGGGGGACGCTGAGCGCAACCTCAACATACCGGCTCCCCGGTTCATGCGCGCGCGCGGCCTCTTTTTTGATGACGTATTTCACGGACGAGGCGTCCCGCCGCTGAGAATGATATCGAGGTGCTCGCTGGTGAGATTGCGCCCGCTCAAAATTGCGGCGACCCGCTTGCCCTTCAGGTCCATTTTCATGGCGGCAGCCGTCGGGGCGGCGCCTGCGCCCTCGGCGATGACGTGTACTTCGGATACGAGCAGGCGGATGGCGTCACACATCTCCTCCTCGCTCACGGTCACGATTTCATCCACGTATCGTTTGATCATCGAATATGTCAGCTCGAAAGGCACCCGCGTGGCGAGCCCGTCAGCGAAGGTGTCCGCTGAGGGCTGGGGCAGCAATTCCCCTGCGTAGAAGCTCTTGTAGAAGGCGGGGGCGTTTTCCGCCTGGACCCCCACCACGTGGACCTTGGGGTTGACCTGTTTGGCGACGAGGCCTGCGCCGCACACCCCGCTCCCCCCGCCCAGGGGGACGATGATCACCTCGATACCCGGCTCAGATTCCATGATCTCGAGCGTCTGGGTCGCCACGCCCGCGATGAGGCGCGGCTCGTTGGCCGAGTGAACGTAGCGCATGCCTCGATCTTCGCATTGCTCCTCGCACCACATTCTGGCGTCGTCGAAATCCTCCCCCACGAACGTGACTTCCGCCCCCAGTCTCTCGATGGCCGAGATTTTATCCGCATTCGCTCCGTTCGGGGCTGCAATCAACGCATTGACCCCGAAAATCCGCGCGGCATAGGCGATGGACTGCCCGTGATTGCCGGTCGAGGCCGTGATGAGGCCCGCTTGCTTTTCCTCCGGCCCGAGTTGGGAGACCAGATTCACGCCGCCGCGCACCTTGAACGCGCCGATGGGTTGCATGGACTCGAATTTCAGGAAATACCGGCACCCGATGCGTTCCGAGAGCACCGGCGCCTCGTGAAAAGGCGTAGGCTGCAAGTAGGCGGCGATGCGTTTTTGCGCCTCCAGAACATCGTCAAACGTGGGCTCGCGCATGGTTCCTCCACAGGTGGGCGTTTCACATCCTCTTATATCAAAATATCCGTCCTGGAGAGTCCCCGAAAGGCAAGAAGTCCATAGTTTGCGCTATCCGTCTGAAAACCTGCGCATTACCCCCTCATCGCGAAGCGAAGGTGAATACGGCGTCTGGGCCTGTCTCGTCCAAAGACGCGGATGTTGACCCCTTTCTTTGCGCAACTTAGAATGCCCTCGACCATAAAACTTTACACCGCCGTGGAGGGTCATGATGAAAAGCGCCCTGGAAATTGCGATGGAGAAAACTTCCGCCATCGGCGAGCAAGCGCGCCAGGAACTGGAAAAACTCACTCCTGAGCAAAGGGACAAGATTGAGGAAATCAAAAAGGTATACGAGGGAAAAATCGCTGAAAAAGACGTTCTCCATCAGCAGGAATTGATGAAAATGACCGGCGGCGCTCCCATCGAAGCCATTGAAGCGCAACTGGAACCCGAGGCCAGAGAGGCGCTGGGCGCATTCCGCCAGACATTCAGAAGCGAGCGTGAGGCGCTCGAAGCGGAACGCGACGACAAGATAGAAGCCATCAGAAAGGAAAGTTGAACGCCCATGAGCCGCGTTGCGATTGTCCGTTGTGAAGATTATGAGAAAGAGCGCGTAAGCGATGCCGTCGCCCAGGCCCTGGAAGCCCTTGGCGGCGCCGCGCAATTCGCCACTGAAACCGATGGGCTACTGCTCAAACCCAACATCTTGAAAGGCGCACCGCCGGAAAGCGCCCTCACGACCCATCCTGAAATACTCCGGGCGGTGGCGGAGCAGTTTCAGAATATGGCTACGCCTCCACGGAAACTATCCATGGGCGACAGCCCCGCCTGGGGAAGTCTCGCCAGTTGCGCCGAGCAAGCCGGTCTGTCGAGGGTGTGCGAGGAACTCAGGATTCCCCTCGTCACCTTCCGGAAAGGGGTGAAGGTTCCCAATCCTGATGGGGTCGTTTACGCGCATCTCACCATGGCGAAAGAGGCCATGGACGCGGACGGAATCATCAACCTGCCGAAGCTGAAGACCCATTGCCAGCTTTACATGACGGGCGCGGTCAAGAACCTCTTCGGCTGCGTGGCGGGAAAAAGAAAGGCCTGGTGGCATTTCAAGGCCGGGACTTTCGAGGATTATTTCCCGCTCATGCTCGTCGAAACGGCGCGGCTGCTCAAAACGAGGCTCTCTATACTGGACGCCGTCTTTGCGATGGAAGGCCAGGGACCCGCGCAGGGAACTCCCCGCAAGGTGGGCCTCATCATCGCGAGCGCCGACCCGGTGGCGCTCGACCGCGTCGCCTGCGAGGTCACGGGACTCTCGCCCGAGAAACTGAGAACCCTGGAAGCCGCCCGCGTGACGGGCTTCGGCGAAACGGATTTGAATAAAATTGATGTGGTGGGACTGCCACTTGAGGAAGCGAAACTCTCCAGTCCCCTGGTCGAGCCGAGGATGATTCCGATAGGATTCAGCATACCGCGCGTCGTCAAGAGCACGCTCAAGCAGCAATGGCTCACGCGCGTGCGCGAACCCCTCCAGAAAGTTTCGTGATTCTCAGCAGGGATTAGATGTTCGAGCGGCTTTGCGAGCCGTCCACGTTCCAGCAGGCCCCGTGCACGAGGCTCGCTCTCGGGCTGACCATGAAGACGGCCACGGCGGAGAGTTCCTCGGGGCGGCCGAACCGGCCCAGCGGCATTTCTGAGTCGATGAAGCCCTTGAGGCCGTCGGGCGCCTCGTTCACCCGCCGCTCCCAGACGCCGCCGGGGAATATGATACTGCCCGGGGCAATCGAGTTCACGCGAATGTTGTCCTGCGCCGTCTGCTGGGCGAGCCCCTTGGAGAAGCTGATGAGCGCCGCCTTGGAGGCGTTGTAGGTCATCGCGCCCTTCGACTCGCGCCCGTAGATGGAAGCGACGTTCAGAATGGAGCCGCCGCCTCTTTTTTTCATCTCCGGTATCACGAGGCGCGAGAGCGTCACGGCGTGATAGAGGTTGAAACCGAATCCTTCGCGCCACTCCTCGTCCGTGATGTCGAGAAACGCCTTGGGATTGCTGCCGCCGACGTTGTTCACGAGAATGTCGACGGCGCCGAACGCATCGAGCGTCTTCCGCATGAAAGCATCGGGCACGCCTTCCTGGGTCACGTCGCCCGCGAAGCCCGCTGCGCGTCCGCCGTCCAGCGCGTTCAGTTCATCGACGGCCTGGTTCAGGCGCTCCTCGCCCCGCGCGCTGATCGCCACGTGGCAGCCCTCTCCCACCAGATCTTTCGCGATGTGGAAGCCGAGCCCCCGGCTGCCGCCCGAGATCATCGCCACTTTATCGGTGAGCATCAAATCCATCGTTTTCCTCTCCCGAATCGGGGAATTGACGCCCTTATGCGGGCTCGTCCAGCGTCTGGGCGGCGCGCAGCAGCGTCATCGAGTCCGTCCCGTCGCCGTGCAAGAACGTGAGGAGGTCGCGCATCATCTTCTCCGTCGGCGTCTCCTTCATGATGCCGATGCCGCCGAGAATGTCCGTAGCGAAGGCAATCGTCTTGAGCGCCACCTGATCGCTGAACACCTTTCCGTACCGCGTGAAGCGCGTGTTGTAACTCTCATCGTTCTCCACGCCCCAGCAGATGCGCCACATGAACTGCTCGGCCACCTCGATGTTCATCAGCATCTCGGCGAGCATGTGCTGTATCGTCTGATGCTCGATGATGGGCTTGCCGCCCTGGATGCGTTCTTTCGCGTGCTGGAGGCAGAAATTATAGATGCCGCGCGCAATTCCCGTATTGCACGCCGGAAGCTCGGCGCTGCCCCGGAACACCGTGCCGAAGGTGTAAAAACCCTTGTTCACCCCGCCGAGGATGTCGTCCTTGTGGACGCGCACGTTGTCGTAGTAGCTCTCGGCATTGGGATACAGCCTGTAGCCGAGCTTGTCGTGCACGTTGCCGTAAGAGACCCCCTCCTGGTCCCCATGTACGAGAAAGCAGCTGGTTCCCTGATGAAGCGGAACAGTGGGGTCCGTTCTCGCAAAGACCAGCAAAATCTGCGCCCAACTCGTGAGCGAAGTGAACCGTTTCGCACCGTTGATGATGTAGTAGTCGCCATCCTCGACCGCCGAGGTCTTGAGACCCAGCGCGGGGTCGGACTGCCGGTAGATGTTGTCGGAGCCATAATCGGGTTCGGTGATGACGAACGAGCCCACGCAGTCGTGGTCCTCCACGAACATCTTCCCCCACTTTTCGATCTGCGCCTCCGTGCCGCATTTGAAGAGCGCGTTCGATATCTTCCAGCACTGGCTCAGGCACTTGATGACGCCGATCTCGATTTGCGCGCCCGTCCAGAGACAAAGGGCCTTGGTCGTCGTGTCGGCTCCGATACCGCCATGTTCCTCCGGGACCGCCATTGTGCGCAGGCCGAGTTTCGACGCCTTGTTGAGGAGTTCGCCCGGATAGCAATCCTTCGGGTCGGGCCGCCTGTCCATTTCCGCGGCAACGGGCGCGACATCGCGCTCCATGAATTCCCGTGTCAGATCGGCGAGCGCCAGCTGTTCTTCGGTGAATGGATATTGCATAACTCCTCCAAATCCTCAAGAAGAATTCTTATCGATAGTGAGTGTGTATTCCTTGGTTATCCTCTCGCGCTCATAGTGTCAACTTCAAAACGCAATGGTTCTTAGATTCTCAGGTGTTCGCATGGCGCGTTGCCGCTTCGCGTAATTTATCGGATATGGGGACTCTTTCGTGCGCAGGCATCCCACCGGCCCCCATCGACACATGAATGTTGGCCAGCCAGTTTTCATCGTCACGCTCAGGATAATCCGACCTCGTATGCGCCCCCCGGCTCTCTGCCCGCATGGACATCGCGCCCAGCATCGCCTCGGCTGTGAGGCACATGAGCCTCGCCTGCGCATGGCGCGAGACGAGCGCCTCAGCGGGCGTCAGCACCTTGATTCTTTCTTTTTGAGCGGCGATTCTCTCACATCCTTCCTGGAGCGCTCCGGCGGAACGCTCGATGCCGCCGGCGGAAAACATGACGTCTCGAATCTCTTTTTCGATTTCATCGAGTTGCGCTTCACCCGCCTCATCAGCGCCATTCGCGCCCGTCTCTTTCTTCTCGGGTGGTCCGCCCTCTCCTTCCACATGAGCGGCCGCCCGGCCCGCCCGGTCACCCATGACGGCGCACACGGTGAGGCCCCCGCTCGCCAGACGATTCGCCCCGTGGAGACCCCCGCCGTTCTCACCGGCGGCGAAGAGGCCGCCCACGTCCGTCCGCCCGTTTGTGTCGATGATGACGCCGCCCATGCAAGAGTGTGCGGCGGGAGCGATTTCTATCGGTTCTTTTCGCACGTCGAGGCCCGCCGACTCGAAATCGTCGATTATCTCTCCCATCACGTCCCGAAGTCCTTCGTAGGACACCTCTGTCAAATCGAGATACAAGCCGCCGTTTTCGGTTCCCCGCCCCTCGGTGATTTCGCGGTGCATCGCGCGGGAGAGAACGTCGCGCTTGGCGTGCTCCATATCCTCCGGCGCATAGCGGGCCATGAACCGCTCGTTCAGGCTGTTCCGCAACCGCGTTTCGGGGAAAGAAAGCGCCATGCCGCCTGAGTTTCTGCCTCTGAGTTGCGGCGGATGGGCCATCGCCGTCGGCGTGAATTGCACGAACTCCATGTCCCGCAAACGCGCCCCGGCGTCGAGCGCGGCCCCATAGCCGACGCCCGCGACGCCCGGCGCGTTCGTCGTGATGGGGTACATCCCCCCCAATCCACCCATTGCGAGAACCGTGGCGCGCGCATGCACCCGCACCAAATCTCCGCTTCCCTCTTCTTGAAAATCAGCCCCTACAACCCTCCCGCCTTCATCGCGAAGCAGTCCGATGAAGGACAGCCCCTCCAGAATGCGCGCTCCACTCTGCGCGAGCCGCGCACCCAGAATCATCATCATCCGGGGTCCGCCGCCCGGCACGCGCGCCCCTCGTGGATAGGTATGCCCGGGGAGTTTCGTCGGCGTCATCCGCCCGTTTTTCTCCAGGAAGGGAACCACGAATGCGCGCAGACGTTCTATCGCCGCGCCCGATTCCGCTGCGACCGTACGCACCAGGGCCGGGTCGGACATAAACCACCCGCTGCGATAATTATCCGACACCATGGTTTCCACGGAATCTTCCGGCAGGGAGAAGCCATCCAGTATGGTTGCGAATACGCCGCCCGCGCGCGCGGAATTTCCCGTCAGGCCGGCCTCACCCTTCATGGCGATGCAGACGTCCGCCCCTTCTTCGCGTGCGGCCAGAGCGGCCAGCGTGCCGGCCAGCCCGCCGCCTGCGACCAACACATCCGTGCGTATCTCTTCCACGATTCCTCCGAAAATCAAGCTGCGGGATAAGGGAGCGGGTCGCGCTTCCCGATTTCCTCGAACCCCTTACGCCTCAGGATGCAGGCGTCGCACGAACCGCAGGGCCGCCCCTCATCCAGTGGATCGTAACAGGTGTGGGTGAGAGAAAAATCCACCCCCAGTTCCAGACCCTTGCGCGCGATGTCGGACTTTCGCATCGCACTCAAAGGCGTATGAATTTCGAGAGGCGCGCCCCTAACGCCCGATTTTGTCGCCAGGCGCGCCATTTGCACATAGGCGTCTATGTATTCCGGGCGGCAGTCGGGATACCCCGAATAATCGAGCGCATTCACACCGATGAAGATATCGCTCGCACCCTTCACCTCGGCCAGCGCGAGTGCATAGCTTAAAAAAATGGTGTTCCGCGCAGGCACATAGGTTACCGGTATGCCCTCTCCGATATCGCCGCGCTCCTTGGGGACTTCGATGTCGTCCGTTAATGCGCTTCCGCCGATGGGGCGCATGTCGATGGACAAAACGGTGTGGCCGGACACGCCGATTTGCTGCGCCACTTTTCGGGCGGCCATCAACTCGCAGCGGTGTCTTTGCCCATAGTCGAAACTGAGCGCCTCGCAGTCGAATCCCTTCCGTTTCGCGGTGGCCAGAACGACGGCCGAATCCATGCCGCCGCTCAAGAGGACGACCGCCACTCTTTTCTCGTCCATGCGCAATTTCCCGTCTATGCCCGCTCGGATGAGCCATTCTGCGAAAAACCGCATAATAGGGTATTCTTGCAGTTCGGCAAAGGCGAAATGCGTGTTTTTCTCAACCCAAAGGAGCGGACGATGCCCGTGGCGACTGTGAACGGCGTGAACCTCACATACACCGTGAAAGGAGACGGCGCGCCCCTGGTCGCGATGCACGGATTCGCCAACTCCATATACACCTGGGAGCCGGTGATGGATGCGCTCTCCGGCCGCTTTCAGGCCTTCGCATACGACCATCGCGGCCACGGGGGGTCGAGCAAGCGCCAGGGCCCATTTGGTATCGAAACCCTCACCGATGACCTGCTCGCCCTTCTCAACTTCTGGGGGCTGGACAGGGTCCACCTCATGGGACACAGCATGGGAGGGCGGGTGGCCCTGTGGTGCGCCCTCGAACACCCCGAGAGGGTCGACAGCCTGATGCTCGTCGGCGCATCCGCCGCAGCGCCCGAAGGAGAAATGAGGGGACGATTCGAGTTTTTGCGAAAGCTGGCGCTCGATGAGGGAGTCGAGGCGGCCTTGGCGAGCGAGGGGATGCAGGCGACGCTGCCTCGGGACTACATCGACGGCGCGAGCGCGAAAGAATTCAGAAAACGCTTTCTCCAGAACACCCCTGAGGATTACGCCGCCGCGGTGGACGCCATCCTCGACACGCCGGATATGAGGGAGCGACTGAACGAAATCCACGTACCCACCTGGGTCTGCGTGGGCGAAGGGGACGTCGGGGCGATGGCATATGGGGAGATGTTCGAAGAGCGAATCCCGGATTGCGTGAGAACGATTATCCCCGCCTGCGGGCATTTCCCGATGCAGGATGCGTCCGAGGCTTTCTGCGCCGCGTTCGATGACTTCGTCGAGACGGCGATTGATGCGGATTCATAAGGAGATGCCCCATGACGCATGACGAGGCGCTGGCTTTCCTGAACGAGCAGCACTACGGCGTCCTGAGCACCCTGCTCGAGGACGGCAGATCGCACCCCACGCCCATCGTGTTCGATTATGCAGACGGCGTCGCGGAGATATCCATGACGTGGAACCGCGTGAAGGCCAGGAATCTCAAGCGCGACCCCAGGGCCACGCTTTGCGTGATGCCCCAGGACAGCTTCTACCCCTACCTCTGCGCCGAGGGAGAGGCCGAACTCGTCGAAGACCCGGACGGCGCGAAAAACCTCGACCTCTACCGGCGCATCACCGGAAAGGACCCGGACGACCTCGACGAGTACCTGCAAGCGATGAAGAACGAAAAGCGCCTCGTGGCGAGGCTGCGCGTCACGCGCATGTATCCGGTTGGGTGAACGAACGAAACGGAAGGCAAGCATGAGTCATTCACCTTTAAATACGACGACTTCATCGCGTGGTTTAGTGTGCTCAGCGATGGTTATTATCGTTTTGTCCATGCTTGTGTTGTCTGGTTGTCAAGTTCGGGAAGCCCCTACAAAGCTTCGCGAAGAACGGAATTTCGTGTTCAAGAAAACTCCAAGCAGGGCAAACCCTGCCATTCCATATTCAAGCCTCGATGTGACCTCGGGAACATTGGCTGTTTCTATCAATGGAGAGAAGCACGAACTCGAAACGCTTACAGTCACGCCTCAGGGAAAAGGGCCGTTTCCGCTCGCTGTAATCTCACACGGGAACTCAAGAAACCAGAGGCGAGTCCAACTTACCAGGTACCAGCGAATCGCGGAGGATTTCGCAGAGCGTGGCTACAAGGCTGTCGTCTTCGCCCGGAGAGGCGCCGCATCCTCCACGGGAGACTACGTGGATAATATGTGGGGCTGCCGGCATTTAGAAGCCGGGAGAACCTCCGCGGAGGATTACGCCGCAGTCATCAAGGCGCTCACAAGCCAGCCGGATATCGATAGGTCGACCATAATCGCTGCTGGACAATCAGGAGGCGGGTTCGCGGTATTGGCGCTCGCGTCACAGGCTCCCTCGGGACTCGTCGGAGTCGTCAATTTCGCCGGTGGGCGTGGCGGGAACAGACATGATGAACGTCACAATTGTAACGAATTCGGGTTCGTCAGTGCCTTTGCCGAGTTCGGCAAGACGGCGCATGTTCCGTCGCTTTGGCTCTACTCTACAGCCGACCATTTCTTCTGGCCCGACTTGGTCAAACGGGGTTTTGCCGCCTATGCCAAGGGCGGTGCGCCTGTGCGCCTGGAGTGGTTCGGGCCGCTCATGTACGCCGAGGATGGACACAGGCTATATAGAGGTGAAGGGCAATACCTATGGAGCCCGCGTATCAGTGATTTCCTTAAGGCCATAGGTGCGCCAAATTAACAGGCCAATTTTGGCATCTGAAAGTCACGCGCATGTATCCGGTTGGGTGAGAATTATCATGCACATGCTATAATCCGGCTCGAACCCATCGTATAAGGAGGATGCCTCATGGCCGTTACCGCAGTTGTCCGCTTCCCGTTTCCCGATGTTAAAACCGAGGAGGAGTTGATCGCGTCTTTCGAGAGTTCCTCGGCTCTCTACCGCGACGTACCGGGCCTCTTGCGCAAATACTATCTGATGTCCGAAGACCGGAGGTCAGGGGGCGGGGTCTATATCTTCGAGACGCGCGCCGACGCCGAGCGGGTCCACGACGAGGTGTGGCGCAACAGGCTGATCGAACGCATGGGCGTCGAGCCCGACGTCCAGTACTTCGACTCGCCCGTCATCGTCGACAACGAAGCCAGGGCCGCCACCACCGCATAAGGAGGACGTTCATGGCCGTCACCGCAATCGTTCGCTTCACGCTTCCCGAGGGAAAGACCCAAGAGGAGATGGCCGCGGCCTTCGAGCACTCGGCCCCACTCTACCGCGACGTGCCGGGTCTGGTGCGAAAATACTACCTGGTGTCGGACGACGTTCGCACAGGCGGCGGGGTCTATCTGTTCGAGTCTCGCGAGGACGCGGAGCGGCTCTACGACGACGCCTGGCGCGCCGGGATACGCGAGCGTCTCGGAGTCGAGCCCACGATTGAATACTTCACTTCGCCCGTCATCGTGGACAACGAGGTCGGAGCGATTTCGACAGCGTCCTGAAGGAACAGCGACTCACGCTCCCTCGAAGGCGAGCGGCGTTCGTTCCCGTTCCACCTAATGCGAAAAGCCGGGAGGCCGTATGTTCCGGGCCGATGCGATGACGCTCTACCTCGCCTTCCTGGTGTTCGCCGTAGGCGGGAGAATCGCGCTTCACTACTGGTTTACCGGAGATCACGGCATACGCACGGTGAAGCCGAGCGCTTCCAGGATAGCCAAATCCACGAGCGTCCTGCTGCTCACCTCATTCGTTGCGACGTTCGTTCTCTCATTCCTCGATGCGATTGGAACGGTTCAGCCGCAAGTCGATCTCGGCGGGTCCGCGAACACGGTCGGCGCGAGTATCTCGCTGGCCGGAATCGCGCTCATGATCGTCTCGCAATACCAGATGGGAGTTTCGTGGAGATTCGGCGTCGATCAAGACGAGAAAACCGATTTGGTGATGAGCGGCCTCTACACTCTCGCAAGGAACCCGATCTACAGCGGCGTGTTCCTGTTCTGCACCGGCCTACTGGTGTTGCTCCCCCATATTTTGATGCTGTTATTCCTCGCCGCGGCCTTTCTGAGCATCGAGATGCAGGTGCGCTTCGTCGAGGAGCCGCACCTTCGTGACTTACACGGCGCAGTTTATGAGAAATACGCCGAGCAGACGGGGCGCTATTTCCCAAAGCTCCGCCGTGGCTCCGGGCGATAGAGAGAGAACTTAGCTTACGAGCGCCTCGAGGCGCGCGCAGATATCACGGGGAAGCGCGCCGCCGCCCGATGCCGCCGCGTTCTCGCTCATGCGGCCCGCCCTGCCGGTGGCGGGAATGACGCTGGAGACCCTCTCGTCCGCGAGAAGGTATTTCAAGAGCGCCTGCCCCGGCGTCCCATCATGATGGGCTTTCAACTCCGGCATGCGGGCGATGCTGCCTCCGGAACCGAGCAGGCCGCTCTTCAAGTGGCTGAAAGGCCGCATGACGATCACGCCCAGATTCATCCGCTGCGCCAGGGGCAGCACCTCCACGCGGCACTGCGCCTCGCCCAGATAGTAGGGTATCTGGATCGCGTCGTACGCGTCCGTCTTCATGGCCTCGATGAGTTCGTGGAAATTATCGGGTCTTCTGTCGGTGATTCCCAGATGGCGGATTCTCCCCTCTCGCTGATACGCCTGCATCTCGGGCGTCACCTCGCGCCAGCCCGCCATGTTGTGTATCTGCAGGAGGTCGATGACGTCCGTGCGAAGCAATTTGAAGGAGCGCTCGATGCTCGCGCGGGCCGCCGATGCGCTCGACTCCCACACCTTGGTCGCGAGGACGATCTTCTCCCTGGCGCCTTCCAGCGCTTCTCCCAGCACCCGCTCCGATTCCCCGTAAATGGGCGCGGTATCGAAGAAATTGATTCCGCACGCCAGGCATTCCCGGACGATTTCGACGCACCGGGCGGGTTCGCTGGTCGCCATGTGCATGAAATTGTGCGAAGTGCCCAGGCCGATTTCGCTTACTTCAAGGCAGGTTCTGCCGAGAAGGCGATGGTTCATGTGCTCACTCCAGTTGAAGGTCTAAGTCTTTCGCGCTTTAACCCGCCGCTCTCGCCAGAATCTCGCGGTAACCCTCATACACCGCCTCCCCGTAGGCGGGTGGGGCGTGGACTTCGGTGAGCTTCCCGTCCTCTATCGTCTTATCCGAAGCGTACGGGTTGAAGACGGCCTCTCCGCTCGGGAAGATGAGGGTGGGGCTCGTCATCGGCAAACCCTCTTCGTCCCTCAGGCGCATGGCTTCCCTGTAGTCATCCATCACGCCCTCCTCGTACGCGCCGGATTCCAGGTCTGCGCGCACTTTGGAGCCATCGAGACCCGCTTCTTCCGCCATCTCACAAAGAACCGCGTCCTCATCCACGCGTATTCCCTCGTAGAAGAAACCGCGCCTGATCTGGAGATCGTAGACGCGCGCCTTTTCGGGGTTCTGCGCGTATGCGCTCGCGTAGGCCTGAAAGGCGCGGATGGTGGTCCTCAGGTATTCCTCGTGCGGCCAGCTTCGGCACGGCGAGAGCGGTTCCTGCACCGCTATCAGGGGCCATTCCTGATCCACGATGTAGCGCGGCGCCGGGCGGTCGTTGATGACCTCCAGCGGAAACGCGCGCCATTTGAGATGCAGCTTGTCCTCGAACTCGGGCATCACCTTGTCCAGCCGCGCCGCGGCCATGTACGCCCAGGGTCAGTGGTATTCGTGAAAAATCTCGACAACCGCCGTATCCGCCATCTCATGCCCTCACTCGCAAGAAGTCTCATGATGAAATCAGGACGGGAAGCATTCTCTCCCCTCCCCGATGATTTACACGCAGGCTTCATCGAGGGCAAGCCGTTTCCCAACCACCTCTGCCTCATGCGCTCGATAAAAGCTGTGGTATCATGCCGAAAATCATGGAGACCGCCGGAATGAAGCCTGAGGATCAGCTACTCGCCTCCATACTCGCAGGCGCCGAGACCATCGCCGTGATCGGTCTATCGGTCGACCCCTCGCGCACGAGCCACCGAATCGCCTCGTATATGCAGGAGGCGGGTTACCGGGTCATCCCGGTAAATCCCGGAATCGAATCCGCCCTCGGCGAGAAGGCCTATCCCAGCCTGGGCGATGTGGCCGAGCGCATCGACATCGTGAACGTCTTCCGGCGCTCGGAGGAGATACCAACCCTGGTGGATGACGCCATCGAGAAGCGCCCGCGCGCCTTCTGGATGCAAAAGGGCATCGCCCATCCCGTCTCCGCGCGCCGCCTGGAAGATGCGGGCATCACGACGATTCAGAACCTCTGCATCAAGACCGCTCACCGGGAACTCGCGCAATCCCCTCGATGAGAATGGACTGTTGCGAATCTCGCAAAAACTCCATCGCTACCTGCTCCTCGGCGCAGGCGCTTTGTTGGTCGTGGGAATGTTCGGGTTTTTAGAGAATTCCCTGCTCTATCACCCCTACCGGGAAATCGAGGTGACGCCCAAAACCTATCGAATAGCGTATGAGGACGTCTCCTTCAGCGCAGAAGACGGCGTGCGCCTTCACGGCTGGTACGTCGCGCCCAAAGACCCGGACGGTCCGGTACTCCTGTGGACGCACGGCAACGCGGGCAACCTCTCCCACCGCGCGGAGAACATCGCGCTCATCCAGAAAGAACTGGGAGCGGGTGTGTTCATCTTCGACTACAGAGGATACGGACAAAGCGAGGGCCGACCAAGCGAGGAGGGCCTCTACGCAGACGGCAGGGCCGCGTACGCGTGGCTCGCCGAGCGCGTGCCGCACGAGCGTATTTTTCTCTTCGGCCGCTCCCTGGGCGCCGCCGTGGTGGTGAAACTCGCCGCGGAAGGAAAGAAAGCGCGCGGCCTGATTCTCGAGAGCCCCTTCGAGAACACCCTCGCCATGGGCAAGAAGATGTTCCCCTTCCTGCCGGTGGGGTGGCTCATCTCCGCAAAATTCGACAGCGCGGCCATGATCCCGAAAGTGAAGACCCCCCTTTTCGTCCTGCATGGGGATAAGGACGGAATCGTCCCCTACGCGCAGGGGCTGCGGCTCTACGAGGCGGCGGGTTCTCCGCAAAAGCGGTTTTTCACCATCAAGGGGGCGGGCCACAACGACACGTATTCCACGGGGGGCGCGCCCTACTGGGCGGCGTGGCGGGAATTTCTGGAAAATCCCGAATCAGGGTGAATCGGGGCTCGGCTCCGTCTTCCTGGCCCTGCGCCTTGCGCGAAACTCCTGCAGCAGTCTTTCATGGTGCACGCTCGTAAAGAAATTCTCGACGAACGAGTTCACCGGATGGTTGATGAGGTTCTCCGGCGTATCGACCTGGACGATCAAGCCGTCGCGCATCACGGCGATCCGGTCGGCGATCTGAAAGGCATCCGTCAAATCGTGCGTCACCAGCAGGCTGATCGCCCCGATCTCGTCGTGCACACGTCTCAATTCTTTTCTGACTTCCAGCCTCGCGACCGGATCGATGTTCGCCAGAGGCTCATCCAGAAGAAAAACCTGCGGGGGGATGGCGATGGCGCGGCCGATGGCGACTTTTTGCTGCTGGCCCGCGCTCAGGCTGTCCGGACTGCGGCGGGACCATTTCTTGCTGATCCCCAGTCGCCGCATCACGTCCTGGGCGCGCTCGTTCAGGATGCCCGGCAGCCAGCGGCGGATTTTGAGTGCGAAGCTCAGGTTCGAGTATTTCTTCTCGTCAAATACCTTCATGTGCGGCCAGAGGGCGTAGCTCTGGAACACGAGCTGCACCCCGCGCCGCCCAGGCGGTATGCCATTAAGGCGCACGCCGTCCAGGTAAATATGGCCCGCATCCTCATCCTCCACGCCGGCGATGAGGCGCAAGAGCGTCGATTTCCCGCAGCCGGTGGGACCGACGAGCACCATGAATTCCCTGTCCTCGAGCGCCAGGGTGAGATTGTCGACCGCACACACGTCGTCGAAATCTTTTTTAAGGCCCGTAATCGTCAGACGGCTCATACCTCTCTCCGGTTCATTCAGTCCTTCGGCGCGAGTTTGTTCAGCGCCTCCATACCCGGCGTGAAGATTTCCTCCAGCACGAGCGGCCCATCGCCCGCGTTGCGCGTGGAGTGCTCCTGGTTCGGCGGAAATACCACGACGCCGCCGGGACCGAGCACCACCTCTTTCCCGCCGCACGCGAACCTAGCGCGTCCCTCCAGGACGATCGTCATCTGCTCGTTGGGATGCGAATGGGGGTTGTACATGTCCACGCCGGCGCGAATCGTCTGGCGAAGCACGGTCAGGCGCTCGCCCGCCACCACGCGCTGAATCCGCTCGCCGGTATCGTGCGCTGCCATCTCTTCGAAATGATAGTGTTTCACGCTCTTCTCCACCTGAATGGCTGAAACTTTACGAAAAATTTAAGCTCCGCTGTGGGAACCGCCTGATTCATCGTATAAAAGTATTTGCATCGGCTCAAACCTTCTCCTAAAGTGTCCGAAGGCTGTCTTTTTACGAGGAGACCAACATGAAGCGAACTCTCATATGCATCATCGCCATCGCATTGATCGCCGCGTTCTGGACCTTTCACCAGGCGGGCGCATCGGGACTCGGGCCCGGCGCGCAAGCGCCCGAGCTCAAGGGCGGGCCCTGGATTGGCGGCGAGCCCGTCAAGCTCGAAGATTTGCGCGGCAAGGTCGTTCTCCTCGACATGTGGACGTTCGCCTGAATCAATTGCGTGCGGGAGATCCCCACGCTGCGTTCGTGGCACGAGCGCTATGAGGACAAGGGGCTGGTGGTCATCGGAAACCACGCGCCCGAGTTCAACTTCGACAGGAAAAAAGAAAACATCGAAGAGGCAATGGCCAAGCTCGGCATCAAGTACCGCGTCGTGATGGACAATGACTTCACGAACTGGAACGCCTTTCAGAATCGCTTCTGGCCGACGAAATACCTGATCGACAAAAAGGGGATCGTGCGCTTCAAGACGATTGGCGAGGGCAACCACGAGCGCACCGAAACGATGATCATGAAGCTACTCGCTGAAAAATGATGGAAACAGAAGAAACGTCGCAACCGGAGAGCACGCCCGCCTATCCCTACTCATCTCTCCTGAGAATCACCCACTGGCTGAACGTGCCCCTCCTGCTTCTCATGATGGCGAGCGGGTTCCAGATCTGGTGGGCGTACCCCGCATTCGGGCCTGACATGCCCAATCCCGAAGCCATCTACGAGTCGCTTCGGGGGACGGAAACCCGGGCCGACCCGCGCGCCATCAACCTGGGCGCCGACTACAGGGTGTTCGTCCAAGGCCTTACGAAAACTTTCGGCATCGGCGGATGGCTTGCGGGCGCGCTGCGCTGGCACTTCGCCCTCATGTGGCCCTACACCATCAACGGGCTGGTTTTCCTGCTCCTGCTCCTCCTGACGGAAGAAGGGAGGCACTACCGGATCAGGAAGGCCGATTTTTCGGGCGCCAGGGAGATGCTTCTCCATCCAATCAAGACCTTTCACCATCCCCCGGGAGAGGGGAAATTCAACCCGATCCAAAAACTCGCGTACAACGTCGTCATACTGGCCGGCGTGCTATCCATCCTGACGGGTCTCGCCATCCTGAAACCTGTACAACTCGGTTGGCTGACCTGGCTTTTCGGGGGCTATCAGCCGAGCCGGTTCCTGCATTTTCTGGTCATGCTGTTCCTGGTCGTCTTCATGATCGGTCATTTCCTCATGGTGATATCCCACGGTTGGCGCCGCGGACTCGCGCCCATGATCGTCGGAATCAAGGCGGAGCGCGACGCCTTTCGGGCCAGACAAAGGCAATTCGCCAAAAAACTCGGACGCATCGCCGAGGAGGCGGCGATCCTGGTGCTCGCTTTCTGGCTTGGAGGCCTCGTTGCGGATATGATGAACGCAGCTTTGGGCGGTGAGGCTCATGGATTATGGTTCGGCGCGCCGGGCTATCTCCTGGTACGGCTCGGCCTCATGCGCGGACGGCGCGTCGGAGACTTCTGGCGCAAGACGAGGGCGGGAAGCTGATGAACACGGAAGAGCAAACGGAATTCGTATTGCCGACCCAAATGGCGAAGCGCAGGCTGTTCGCGGGCAGGCTGGTTTTGAGCGTCGTCTGCATCAACGCCATTCTGGCCCTGGTCGCCGCATATATCCTGAGCGGGCCGATGGACTGGGTAACGAGTTTTGAATTCGGCTTTCTGACGTGGGCCTGCATTCTGTACCCTACCTCTCTCGTCCTGGCCGTCCCGATCATCGCCCCCGTCGTCCTCAAGGTGCTGAAGCCGCCGCCCGAGTCTTCCGGAGAGTGAAGATGAAAAAAGGCGAAAAGCGGAATGCAAGCCCTGGCGAGGGCAAGTCGACGTCTTCGCGGCGCGGATTCATGAAAATGATCCTTGGCCTCGCATCCGCCTTCATGGCCGGGTGCTCGCGCCTCAATGAGGAGCCCGGCGTACAGGCCGTGCTGAGCTGGTTCGACCGCCTGAACCACAAGGTGGGCCTCATGACGGACAGCAACCACCGCCTGGCGCGCACCTATCCCCGGAACGCCGTTCAGCCCGAACAGATGCGGCCCAACGGCTCGGTGGTCACCCCGAACTCCCAAATCATCGAGACCCCTCCCGAGGAGTGGCGGCTCGTGGTGGGGGAGGCCCATCTCAGAAACGGCCAGATGATGAAACGCCACTGGGTCCGGGAATACACGCTGTCGCAGCTTCGCGAAATGCCCGTGCTGGAACAGACGGTGGAGCACATCTGCGTGGAGGGCTGGAGCGCGATATGCCACTGGCGGGGGGGGTA
>LXNJ01000734.1_pt1 | contig 21519 bp, 18 predicted proteins | sample 809081 | NCBI WGS metagenome assembly LXNJ01 (sample SAMN04870510, study PRJNA318959) | sponge metagenome | biome: sponge; feature: marine sponge reef; material: water | host: Petrosia ficiformis | place: Greece: Milos, Mediterranean Sea | collected 2013-05-29 | depth 5-7 m | reverse complement strand
ATAATGGACATAATATATGTCTGGTCATATAATATGTCCACTTAAAAACAATGTTTCTACCCCACCTCCACAACTCCAACATTCGCCAGCACCGCCAATAACTCCCGGCAATCCCTATCCTTCAGCGCCTCCCCGAGCGTTTCCGCATCCAGCGGTTCCCGGCCCGCAATAAGCGGAGCGGCATAGGCCAGATCCGGCTCCAACGGATACGTCTCGCCGTGGGCAAACAGGATAGCGCATCCGTTGTGGCGTTCGACGAAGGCGAAGCGATTCGGCCCCACCCGGACCAGTTCGGCCCCGCCCCGAAGCGCCTCGGCCAGTTCTTCCCCTGTCCATTCCCGTTCCGGCGTCGGCAACTCCTCGCCCCGCCGCGACTCTGTAACGAGCGCGCCGAAGGCTTCCGCAAGAACGGGGACGGTCAAGGTGTCCCATACCAAATTGTACACCTGGTCCAGCACATCCTCCCCGATCCGCCCCGGGTGTTCGGGCGGAGCCGATTCCGTTTCGGAAAAGCTCCCCAGCGGATCGGCGTCCGCGATCGCCCGGCGCAGCACGGCGTCAAGGTATTCCGCATGACCCGGCGCGCGAAACCCGACCGAAAACGTCATGCAGGGGCCGAGCGCAACACCATGATGCGCCACGCGAGGAGGTAAATAAAGCATATCGCCCTCTTCGAGCACCAGCACCTCGTCCGGCTCGAAATCCGCCAGCATATCCACATCGAGGTCCGGCACGGACACTTCCTCTTCGGCAGGCAGCGGCTTCGCGCCGATCCGCCACTCCCGCCGCCCGAGCGCCTGGATCAGAAACACGTCGTACCGGTCCACATGCGCGCCCACGTTCCCGCCCTCCGGGGCGTAACTTACCATGATGTCGTCGAAGCGCCACGACGGCACGAACAGAAACCGTTCGAACAGGCCCGCCACTTCGGGAACCCAGCGATCCACCTCCTGCACAAGCAGGGTCCAGTGGGACGCGGGAAGGTCCGCGAAATCTTCTTCCCGGAACGGTCCGTGGCGGAGTTGCCAGGGATACTCCCCGCCGCGCTCCAGGATAAGGCGCGAGACCGCCTCTTCCTCGAGCGCCAGGCCCGCCAGTTCCTCCGGCGTGATCGGGGACTCGAAATCCGGGAACGCGTTCCGGATAAGGAGAGGTTTCTTCCGCCACCAGTCGCGGAGAAAGGTATGGACAGACATGCCTCCCGGCAGGCGATCGGGCAGGTCGGGCGAATCGGCGGACGGCGGCATGTGGCTTGTGTGATTTTTCAGGGGATTATACACGAAAGTCGCCAGGTTGAATCATTGTCCGCATGAACGAGGCAAAGGCGGACATGTCATGTCTATAAGGATTCAGCGCAGCAGATACCGCACCAGTTCGAAGAGCGGCCAGAGCATCAGCACCGCGAACACAATAGCCGCCACCTTGATCGAAGAGGCGGTCCGGGGCAGGTCGTACCCGCAGTACGGACACATGTCCGCATGCGCATCGATGGGCAACGCACAAGACGGGCATTCCCTGTTCGAAGAACGTTCAAACATGAAACCGCATCGCTGTTTTTTTCTTTAAAGGATACCCTGCGAACACACCGTAAACGCGACCCCATGCGGACGCATATCTCTCGAACAGGCGCCTTGTTGCACACCGCTGCGCTATGCATTCTGGCGCATTTTGCCACGGAGCAAGTTGCGAACGGGCAGACCGTGAATATACAAGCCCGGGAAAATGCGAGCATACAAGCCGTGCAGGAACAGGCCACGACATCCAACGCCGGTCTCCTGCGAATCGCCGCCGTGAAATACGCCGGGGGCGGAGACTGGTACCAGGCCAGCACACCGCTTCCCAATTTCCTGCGGTATGTCCGCAATAACACGCTCCTGCAGGTCGATACCCGTCCCGATGTGATCGAACTCTCCAGCGACAAGGCGTTCGGTTTTCCGTTCCTTTTTCTGTCCGGCCACGGCAACATCGTGCTCTCGGACGAAGAAGCGCAACGACTCCGGCGTTATTTGCAAAACGGGGGATTCCTGTACGTGGACGACGACTACGGCCTCGACGAATACATCCGCCGGGAGATGAAAAAGGTCTTTCCCGAAAAATCCTTCGTGGAATTGCCGTTCGACCATGAAATTTATCATACCCATTACCCGTTTCCGAACGGGCTTCCTAAGATTCACGAACACGACAACGCCCCGCCCCGGGGGTACGGACTTTTCCACGAAGGGCGCCTCATCGTGTTCTACACCTACGAAACGAACATCAGCGACGGGTGGGAATCGCCGGAAGTGCATAACGACTCCCCGGAAACGCGCGAGACCGCGTTTCGTATGGGCACAAATATTCTCATCTACGCCATGATGCACTAACCGCACCTCCATGAACGATCTTCAGAAAAACGACCCCCGAATGTACGAAGCCATCCAGCAGGAGGTCGACCGTCAGAACGAAGGACTTGAACTGATTGCGTCGGAAAACTTCGTCAGCCGGGCCGTTCTGCAGGCCCTGGGAAGCCCGCTGACCAACAAATACGCGGAAGGCCTCCCCGGCAAACGGTATTACGGCGGATGCCAGCATGTGGACACGGCGGAGGATCTGGCGCGAGAGCGGGCGAAGGAATTGTTCGGCTGCGAGTGGGTCAACGTGCAACCGCATTCCGGCGCCAGTGCGAACGCCGCCGTGTTTCTGACGCTCATGAAACCCGGAGACACCTTTCTCGGGCTGGACCTTTCGCACGGTGGGCATCTCACCCACGGAAGCCCCGTCAATTTTTCGGGGATTCTGTACGAATCCGCCCATTACGGCGTCGAAAGGGACGGCCCGCTGGCCGGGCGCATCGACATGAACAAGGTGCGCGATCTGGCCCGGAAACAGAAACCCCGGATGATTTCCATTGGCGCAAGCGCCTATTCCCGCGACTTCGACTACGCCGCCTTCCGCGACATCGCCGACGAAGTGGGGGCTTTCCTCTGGATGGACATGGCGCACACGGCAGGACTGATCGCAGCGGGCCTGCTGAACGATCCGATGCCGCATTGCCACATCGTTTCCACCACCACGCACAAGACGCTGCGCGGGCCCCGGGGAGGCATGCTTCTTATCGGCAAGGATTACGAGAATCCCTTCGGAAAAAAGGCGCCTGCCTCGGGACGCGTGAAGCGCATGAGCGAATTGTTCGATTCGGCGGTGTTTCCGGGTACGCAGGGCGGGCCGCTCATGCACGTGATTGCGGCCAAGGGCGTTTCCTTCCGAGAAGCCTTGCAGCCGGATTTCGTCGAATACGGCAAACAGATCATTGCAAACGCCAAAGCCATGGCGAAGGCGTTCCTGGATCGGGGATACGATCTGGTTTCAGGCGGCACGGACAATCACCTTGTGCTGATCGACCTGCGCAGCAAGGGGCTCACCGGCAATGAGGCCGAAGCGGCCCTGCAAACGGCGGACATCACGGTAAACAAGAACATGGTGCCGTTCGACGAAACGAGCCCGTTCGTGACGAGCGGCATGCGGATCGGAACGCCCGCCATGACGACGCGCGGCTTTGGAGAAGCAGAGTTCGAGTGGGTGGTCGAGTTGATGGACCGCATCCTCTCCGACATGGGCAACGGAGACGTGCGTCGCCACGTAAAAGAAGAAGTGCGCGCGTTGTGCAGCCGTTTCCCGCTGTACGATTTCGCCGTCGCATAAACTCCGTATCCTTGCCCTGCCTGCACGGGCCAAACCCACGTGCGTACACATGTCGAATGGCGCGCCATCCCCATCCACCCATACGGATCTGGCCGACCTGGGTCGCCGCCTGTACGAGCGGGCGCTTGTCCGGCGCGGGGAAGAGCACCTTACCGACCCCCGGGGACGGCCTATCGGGTGGCTGCTGGACATACGCATTCCCATGCTCGACGCCGCCATGTTCCGCGAAGTCGGACAGGTGCTGGCCGACCGCCTCCGCAGCAAGGGAGTTCACCAGGTTGCAGGACACGGCTTCGGGGCGTACGCCATGGTATGCTCGGTGCTCGCTGCGGAAGGATCCCCTCCGTTTTCGGCAGGTTTCGTACGGGAGAATCGCAAACCGCACGGACGCCGCCGGCTCATTGAAGGACCGCTCGACCGGCGGGAACCTGTCGTACTTCTTGACGACATTCTCAACAGCGGGCGGAGCGCCCTGCGCGCGATTTCGCAACTCCGGAAGGACGGGTTCGAGGTGGCCGGCGTTATGACCCTCTTCAACTTTGCATGGAGCGGCGGCAAGGCGCAGGTGGAAAAGGACGGGATCTGGGTGGATTCACTGCTCGAACTGAATCTGCGCGAAGATAAACAGGATAAATCCGATCCGGCGTAACCGATGAAACTGTTCGGGTCTCGCAATATATCCGCTGCCGCCCGGAAGACAATCCAGGCGATCGAAGGGGACAGTACGTCGAACGGATTCGATCTGGCCGATGCGCTGGAGGAAATGTCCTTCCTCGATCACCTCGAGGAACTCCGATGGCGCATTCTTAAGGGGATCGGCGCCGTTATCCTTGGGGCCATCTTTTGCGGTATCTATGACGAGTTCGTGATCGACCAGATTCTTCTCGGTCCCACGAAGCAGGACTTCTTCATGTACCAGCTCTTCGGCTTCGAGGCCAAAGAACTGATTTTGCAAAACCGCACCGTGACCGGCCAGTTTTTTGCCTATTGGGGATCGGTGTTCGTGGTCGGCGTCATTATCGGTGCGCCCATCGCCATCTACCAGTTCTGGAAATTCATTGAGCCAGGGTTGTACCCTGAAGAGAAAAAGGGCATGCGCTTCGCGTCCTTCTTCGCCACCGGGTTCTTCGTGCTGGGCGTCGGATTCGGCTACTGCGTCATCACCCCGATGGCCTTGCAGTTCTTCGCAAATTTTGTCATTTCCGAACAGATCGTTAACGAATTCGACATCACGAAGTATTTCAGTCTGGTAACCATGTGGGTATTCGGGGTGGGCCTGGTCTTCGAACTGCCCGTGGTCATGTTTTTTCTGGCGAAAATAGGCATCGTCGATTCGACGATCTTGCGCAAGGGGCGCAAGTATGCGCTTATTGCTATTCTGATCCTTGGCGCAATTCTCACGCCCCCGGATCCTGTTTCGCAGTTGCTGGTGGCCTTACCTATGGTGGGACTTTACGAACTCTCCATATGGATTTCGAAACACGTGGAGCGGCGCGAGAAACGACGATTGCATAAACCCCTCGAATAAAGGATGCTCTGATTAAGTCCCCCGATCCGATGCGCATACCTCCTGCGATGAAAAAACGCCCGACGCTCATAGTCCTTGCGCTTGGCGTACTGGCGACCAGTTTTTTTGCTGTGGACGATGACGATTTCTTCGCGCTGCGAAAGAATTTTCGGATTTTCGGCTCGATCTACGAAGAATTGGTCACCGGCTATGTGGACCGCCCCGACCCCGAACGACTCATGCGGCTCGGCATCCATGCCATGCTGGAAGACCTGGACCCGTACACCACATTCATCGACGAGGCCGACAATACGCAGATCCATATCATCACGCGGGGCAGCTACGGGGGTGTCGGCCTGAGCGTCGATGTGCGCAACGAAAAAATCATCGTCGTTGCGCCGATCGAGGGAACGAGCGGGTACAAACAGGGCGTGCGTACCGGGGACGTCATTGTCGAAATCGAAGGACAATCGACCGACGGCATGACGCTCAGCGACCTTCGGAACCTGATGCGGGGCGAACCCGGAACCGCCGTCGAACTGACCGTCGAACGCGAAGGAACGCCCGAACCCATCCGTTTTCTGCTGTCCCGGCAGCAGGTCACCCTGAAAAATGTATCGTTCACAGGGTTCGCAGATTCCTCGGCAGGCATCGGGTATATCAAGTTCGACCGGTTTGCTCGCGGGGCAGGCTCGGAACTCCGCGAGGCGGTGGAAACCCTGCAAAAAACGGACCGCTTGCAGGGGCTCGTCATTGATCTGCGGGACAACCCCGGCGGCCTCCTTGACGAAGCGGTAGAGGTCACGCAACTGTTTGTCCCGCAAGGCTCCGTAATCGTATCCACACGCGGACGAACCCTCCGGAACGAGCGGGTCTATCGCAGCACAAGCCCTCCGATCGCTCCGGAGCTCCCGCTGGTCGTGCTGGTCGGTAACATCACAGCCTCCGCCGCAGAAATCGTGTCGGGCGCCCTGCAGGACCTCGACCGGGCCGTCGTGATCGGCACGCCCACCTTCGGCAAGGGGTTGGTGCAGGTCGTCAAGCCGCTGCCCTACAATACGTCCCTGAAGATGACCACCTCGAAGTATTACACGCCCAGCGGACGGAGCATTCAGGCGATCGACTACAACGGGAAGCAAGGCGCCGGGATAGCGAGCCCCGATTCGTTGCGGCAGCAGTTCACAACTCGCAACGGCCGACCGGTCCACAACGGCCGCGGCGTCGAGCCGGACCGCCGGGCGACGCCGGAAACCGAGAGCGAACTGGAGAAGGCGCTCGTACGCCGAGCTGCCTTTTTCTTTTATGCGAACCAGTTCGCCGCCCACAACGACTCGATCCCGCCCGACTTTACCGTATCCGACGACATCCTGACGGACTTTGCGGCATGGCTGGAGGAGGAACAGTTCACCTACCGAACCGACGCTGAACATGCGCTCGAAACGCTGGATGCCCAACTGGTTCAAAACGGCTACGAATCGACGCAGGACGAAATGGAGGCGCTGCGAGAAGCGATGCTGTCCGAAAAACGCACCGCTCTCGAACGACAAAACGACAACCTGAAGAAACAACTTCGCGAAGAAATCCTGGCTCGGTATTTCGGGCAATCGGCGCAGATTGCCGCCTCATTCGACCACGACGCGCAAATTCTGGACGCCGTACATCTGCTCGAAGACCTTCCCGCATACCGCCAGATACTGGCGCCCCGTTAAACAAGGCGGCGCCCACCCAACCCGCTCAACCGGTTTAGCCGTCATGGATATCGTCCACTTGGTGATTCTGGTAGCTGCCGGCCTCAGTGGAGGATTCGTGGCGGGGCTTTTCGGGGTCGGCGGGGGCATCGTCTTTGCCCCGGTGCTTTTCTTCTATTACCAGGAGATAGGCGTTTCCCCGGAGGCGCTTGCGCCGCTTACGATCGGATCAAGCCTGTTCTGCACGATGATTTCCGCCGCCGCCAGCGCCTGGGTGCAGTATGGAAAAAAGGCGGTCGTGAACAGAGTGGCCGTGATCGTCGGTCTTTTCAGCGCCGCCATCGTTCTGGTCATGACCCGCTGGGTCACCACGCAGCCCTGGTACGACGGCGAAGCGTTCCAGATCGTTTTCAGCATCGTACTACTTGCGCTGGTGGTGCGCATGCTGGTGCGTTTCGAATCCGAGCCGGAAAAAGATGTGTTCGATCCGCAGCGGCTCGGGGGCGGCATGCTTGCAGGGACGGGGACGGCTGCAGGCGCCATCGCTTCGGCTGCCGGCGTAGGAGGAGGGGTCGTGCTCGTACCGGCGTACAACCACTTCCTGCGTCTGCCGATGCATATGGCCACCGGCACTTCCAGCGCCACCATCGTATTCATTTCACTGGCCGGCATTCTGGCATACGGCTGGTTGGGACAGGAAGCGAACACGCCGGAACTCACGCTCGGGTATGTGGACGCCATACGAGGCCTTTTCCTGGCCGGACCTGCTACGCTTACCGCCAGGCTGGGCGTACGCACGGCGCACCGCCTCAACCAGCGCATGCTGCAACTGCTGTTTGCCGCACTGGCCGGTATTGTTGCGTTACGGCTGCTTTGGGATGTGGCCGCAGGGTGATTCTTCCGAAACCACCCCCCGGCGATCTCGTAACAGGCAATTCAGCGAACGATTCGCTTTCCCGGTTGCATTTTCTCGCACCTTGCGCCGTTACGGCGTCGGAAGAACACTTGAAAAAGGCCTCCCTCTCCATACCGCGCCTTCTCGGCTGCATCCTGTTGCTCTTGAGTACATTCGGGTGCAGGTACAATGCATCATCTCAGGCGATCCCGGGAAACGACGCTGCTGCGGAGAAAACCATTGGCGAAGATTCGGAGATCGTACTGCACGCCGGGGCCGTACAGGCCGGCATCGAGGCATCGCGCCGAACAGCCATCACCCGCGCCGTTGAGACCGCCTCCCCGGCCGTAGTGAGTATCAACGTCATAGAACAGGTCCGGTATCAGGATCCTTTCTTCTCCGATCCCTGGTTCGAATACTTCTTCGGAAGGCAGCAGCTCGAACAGGAGGTGGAAAATCTCGGTTCGGGCTTTGTGATCTCGTCCGACGGCTACATCGTCACCAATGATCATGTCGCAGGCAACGCCACAAGAATCACGGTCGCTTTTCCGGACGGCAAAGCGCTGGAAGGCGCCCTTATCGGATCCGACCCGGTTTCCGATATCGCCCTGATCAAGGTGGAGCCGGAGGACCCATTGCCCTACCTTGCTTTCGAATTTGAGGAAGACGCCTTCGCGGGAGAATGGGTCGTCGCGCTGGGTAATCCTTTCGGTCTTTTCGAAGCAGCTCAGCCCACGGTCACCGTTGGCGTTGTCAGCGCCGTGGAGCGCAACCTCGAATCGGTAAGGGACGGGCGTGTGTACCGCGACATGATCCAGACGGATGCCGCCATCAACCGAGGCAACTCCGGGGGGCCCCTCGTCAATGCCGTCGGGAAGGTCATCGGGGTGAACACGGCGATCTACAGCCGATCCGGAGGCTCCATAGGTATTGGTTTCGCCGTGCCGGCCTACAAGGTGCAGCGCATTGTCGACGAACTTCGCGAGCACGGTCGCGTCGACCGGGCTTTCTACACCGGGCTGTACGTCTCCGAAGTCAGTCGCGACATTTCCCAGGCGCTGGGCATGACATCCGAACAGGGAGTCCTCGTGCGTGACGTAGATCGGGATTCTCCGGCGGACAAAGCCGGCTTCGAACCCTACGATGTGATTGTGTCCATGGAAGGAGAATCCATCCAGGGGCATGAAGATCTGAGTGGCAAGATGCAAGACTACCGGCCTGGAGACCAGGTGCGCTTCGGCGTCTTTCGTAACGGATCGGTCCATCAAGTGACGATGCGTATTGGCCGGCGGTCCGAATGAACGGACATCGTTTTCGTACCGTCGCGGTCGTCGCGCTCCTCCTTCTGTCCGGCTGCCTTCCCTATTCCTGCCGGCGCCAGGAATCTACGGCGCTGACGCCCGCCGATTCCCTCTCCCGCGTGCTGGCCTCGTCGATCCCTGTGGACACGCTTGCGCGGGCATGGACGCGCCCCATCGGCGACGATCGCGGAGGCGCATATCCCCGGACCGTACGGTTTGGTCCCACCCAAACCGGCCTCATTTATCTGGGCGATGCGGAACAGGCGCTCGTGTTCGTCTTCGATCCGGCCGGGGCGCCGATCGACACCTTCGGCACGGCGGATATTCCCTACCTTGCCGGCGTACATGACGATACGGTGGCTGTTTTCGAACCGAAGGCGCCGGCCATGCACTTTTTCGCCCGCGGCGTGCCGATAGAAACCGTCCCGATACGGGATGCGGAACGTTCGGAAACCGCGCTGGTGTACGGCGCCTTCGGGGGCCATCCCGGAAACCGCGCCATCTACTACAAGCGCGTCGACCCGGAGGCCGGGGGGTTCGTCGCCAAAATCGACCCATCCGGCCACACAACAACCCGCCAGCCTCTGCCTGGGCCACACTGGCGGCATGCAGGCATGCTCCGGTTTTGGGGCGATTCACTCCTGAGCCTGTCCGGGTTTCGCCCTGTCGTGGACGTGATTGCGCAAGACGGGGTGCTCGACACGCTCGCGCTGCATGGTTTCGATTCACCGATGCTGGCTCGCAGCCGCTCCTGGATGCAGGGAGAAATCCACCAGGCGCCGCTGTTGACCCCTTCGGCGGCGGCGGAAAACGATCTGCTTTTCGTACTGAACCTGCGGGCCGGCTGGTTGCGCATCGACGCCTTCGACCGGACCGGGCGGCTCGTACACCGCCTGACGGAACCTGATCATGCCTGGGACGCCTCGTTCTTTCCACAAGACCTGGATGTCCGAAGTCGCGCGGACGGAACCTATGTCATCGCTGTCGCAGTATCGAGCCCCGATCCGGAGCTTCGTCTGTACATTTGGCGGCCTTCTGGATTACGCAATCCCGGGAAAGCCGGCGAGTAAACCGGTTCTGAAGACGCTGCATCAACCACACACCGCCCGGCAGGAACTCCCGCGGACACACGACCGACGGCGGGAGCCCTAACGGACCCCAACAGAACAAGAACGATGACCAGGGACGCTACGATCGGAACGAAGGACCCGCGCGTACTTGTCATCATTCCGGCCTTCAATGAAGCTCGCGCCATCGGCCGCGTCATAAGGGACATTCCCGCCGGCCAGGTCGAAGAGATCATTGTCGTGAACAATGCGTCCACGGACGAAACGGAACGCCATGCGCGGGCGGCGGGCGCCACCGTCCTGCGCGAGGATCGCAAGGGATATGGCTGGGCCTGTCTCCGGGGAATCGAATATGCCCGCAGCCGGCAATCGGACATTATCGTATTTCTGGATGGAGACCACAGCGACTATCCCGGGGAAATGCCGCACCTGCTGGCGCCAATCCTGCGCGGCGAGGCCGATTTCGTGATCGGCTCCCGCATGACGGGCGATCGGGAACCGGGGGCCATGCTGCCCCAGGCACTGATCGGCAATTATGTGGCCTGCTCCCTGATAAGCTGGATATGGGGCGTCCGGTTCACCGATCTCGGGCCGTTCCGCGCCATCCGGTTCGAGGCGCTGGAGAAACTCGCCATGCGGGACAAGACGTTCGGGTGGACCGTCGAAATGCAGATCAAGGCCGTGCGGGCCGGACTGCGCTGCCGGGAAACGCCCGTATCGTACCGGCGCCGGGTCGGCGTATCCAAGGTAACCGGTTCCGTCTCGGGAACGATCAAAGCGTCAGTGAAAATACTCTGGACTATCGGGAAATTCGCTTTGAAAAGGGGCGGTAGACCCAAAAAGAACCTTTGAGCGATCCCCTCGTTGCACGGTACCTTGCCGGTTTGCATTTTTCGCACCGTTTCAAAATCTTGCCGGAGGATTCATTCCTCTCATCCGCCATACGTATCCCATGACCTTGCACCCTATCTGGTTCAACGGCAAGCTGGTGCCGCACGAGGACGCCAAAGTGCATGTGCTGACTCATGCGCTGCACTACGGATCCTCCGTGTTCGAAGGCATTCGCTGCTACGACACGGACGCCGGGCCGGGCGTTTTCCGGCTGCGGGAGCATATGCGGCGGATGGTCGAATCCGCACGGATTCACCGGATGGATATCCCGTACTCCATCGACGAGTTGGTGGAAGCGGCGCTTGAGACGGTGCGCGAAAGCGGCATGCGGGAATGTTACATTCGCCCGCTGTCCTTCCGTGGAGAAGGGCCTATGGGCGTCAATCCGATGAACAACCCGGTCGAAACGATTATCGCCGTGTGGGAATGGGGTAAATACCTCGGTCCCGAGGCGCTCATCGAAGGGGTGGACGTCCATGTGTCTTCCTGGAACCGCATGGCGCCGAACACCTTTCCGGCACTTGCAAAAGCCGGGGGCAATTACCTGAACGCCTCGCTCGCAAAAATGGATGCGGTGCTGAACGGGTACGTAGAAGGCATCATGCTTTCATACGACGGGCACGTGGGAGAGGGCAGCGGCGAGAACCTGTTCCTTGTTCGCGACGGAAAAATCCTTACGACACCCATGGCGCTGTCCATTCTTCCGGGCATTACGCGCGACACGGTCATAACACTGGCCAAAGAGCGCGGGTACGAGATCGTGGAAACGCGCATCCCCCGGGAGGCGCTCTACATCGCCGACGAGCTTTTCTTTACAGGTACGGCAGCCGAGGTAACGCCGATACGCACGGTCGATAAGCACCGGATCGGAAGCGGACGGCGGGGACCTGTCACCGAAGAACTGCAGGAAGCGTTCTTCGACGTCGTTAAAAAGGGGAACGACCCGCACGGGTGGCTCTCGTTCGTGAACCGCACGTTCAACGAAGTGGCGGAAATCAACTGAAACCGTCACTCTGCGATCCGGCCCGGATCGCCCCCTTCAGGCTGCCCGGCTATCTCGGCAGCGGCGTCCCCCGAGGACTGGTCTTCGCCGCCATGGGCCAGATACCGGTCCATGCCCCAGTGCGCCAGATAAATGATCGGCGTAATCACGACGGCGATGATAAACTTGTAGGCGTAATTGAAAAGCGTAATCGCCAGAATGTCCTGAAACCTGAGCTGTCCCCAGAAGGCGACGCCCAGCACTACAAAGGTGTCGATGAACTGGGAGCCGAACGTAGAGCCGGTGGCGCGCAGCCACAACATGCGCCCGGCGGTAAGTTTGCGCAGCCTATGGAAGAGATGGATATCTACGAGCTGTCCAATCAGATAGGCGGTCATGCTGCCGAAAATAATCCGTCCCGTGGTGCCGAAAACGGTCGTGAACGCCTCGTCGGAGATAGGCGAAGAAGGAGCTGTCGGCACGGCCATAGCCACCTGCAACAACGCAAACTCGAACCCGATCATGACCATGCCCACGAACGTCACGAAGCGAATACCCTTCTTGCCGTAGTACTCGTTGATCAGGTCCGTCACGATAAACGTGACGGGAAACGCGATCACCCCGGCGGTCATAATCACTTCATTGAACGTGACCCCGAAAATGACAATGCCCCGGGGGAGTTCGAACGCCGTGAAGAATTTGCCCGCCGTCGCTTCGGCCACCACCAGGGCCGTGAGGAACACAGCGGCGCAAAAGACGAACAGCTTTTGCGGACGGGTAAGTTCGTAGGCCTTGCGCAGCATGCTATGTCTCTGTTCGGCAACCGGGAACGCGTAAAAGTAACGTGCTGAGCGAAGTGGTTTCGATCAGGGTATTCTAAACGGCTTCGGCGGAAACCGGCCGCTCCACCGCAGGCAGCAAAAACGAAAACGTCGTGCCGGAACCGGGCGTACTCTGTATGTCGAGCGTGGCCCCGTGCGCCCCGAGAATATGCTTGACAATGGACAAGCCCAGGCCGGTCCCTCCCTGCGCGCGCGACCGGCTCTTGTCCACCCGGAAGAAACGCTCCGTCACCCGGGGGACATCTTCCTCAAGCATGCCGATGCCGTTGTCTTCCACGGATACGCGCACAAACTCCTCCGATCGGCGGGCAGCAATCTCTACATAGCCGCCGTTATTGTTGTACTTGATGGCATTATCGACCAGATTCACGAGCACCTGCCGGAGTTGATCGCGATCCGCGTCCACCCACTCCGCTCCGGGACCGATCTGGCTGCGCAAGCGAATGTTCTTTTTCCGGGCCGCGTGTTCGAGCGATTCCTTGACCTCGTCGAAAATCTGTCCGGCGAAAAACGGCTCGCGGTCCAGTTGGAACGCCCCGGTTTCAAGGCGCGAGATTTCCCCAAGGTCTTTTGCGAGCGTATTCAACCGGAACGCATGATGCAGAATTTTCTGCACGAATCCGTGATTGACCTCCGGGTCGTGCAGGGCGCCGTTCAGCAGCGTTTCGGCAAACCCCTGGATAGCGAACACCGGGGTTTTTATTTCGTGGGAAACATCGCCTACATATTCCCGCCGGTAACTGTCCGCCCTGCTCAGATCGGCGATGTGACTTCTGACGGCGTGCCGGGTCTGATCCCCCCGGCGGATAAGCTGATCTATTTCGTCCCCGCTATTGTCGATCGGCGCTTCCGCGTAGCCTTGTTCTCGGCGGATCGCGCTCAACGCATCGTACACACTCTGCAGTCGTTGCGTAATCAGGCGATGCATGACGAAGTACATTGCAAGGCCGACCGCGACAGCAACGCATACGGGCCACACATACGATATGCGCGTAATCAGCGCAACCAGCAGGCAAGCTCCTCCCGCCAGAAGCGCTGCGGTCAACGCCGTCTTCGTCGCGATACGATGCATCAGTACGCTTTCATGTCGTTCTTTGCGCGTGAAAGTGAAGCGCTGATCAAAGTGAAGTTAATCAGAGCATCCTTAGTTTGTACCCCACGCCGGTTACTGTTTCGATGAGTTTGTTGCCGAGCTTTTCACGAATCTTGCGCACATGTACGTCTACCGTGCGATCGACCACATACACATCGTGCCCCCAGACAGCATCGAGTAAATCCTGCCGGCGAAACACTTTGCCGGGATTTGAAGCCAGAAAATAAAGGAGCTCGAATTCTTTCCTCGGCATCCGTATTTCCTCGTCCTTATGCACCACGAGATAGCGGTCGCGGTTGACCTCGAGCGCGCCCAGATGCAAAATGTCCGGGGGATTCTGCGTACGTCCCGTACTCCGGAGTAGCGCATTGACCTGACTGATGAGCACCGGTACCGAAACGGGCTTGCCTATGTATACATCCGCCCCCACATCCAGCCCCTCGATGTAATCCTGATCTTCGGTGCGGGCCGTCAGCATGATGACTGGTTTCCCGCGCAGGTTCGCATCCTGGCGAATTCCTTGACACACCTCGATGCCGTCCATCTCCGGCATCATGATATCGAGCACGATGAGGTCCGGGTCGCTTTGCTGCGCACGTCGCAGCCCCTCGGCTCCATCAAGCGCCGTCATGGTTCGAAAACCTTCCTTCTCGAAATTGTACTTCAGAAGATCCAGCAGATCCTGTTCGTCGTCCACGATCAGGATCGTCCGGCCTTTCGCCAAATTGCCGGTCATAGGTTTTCGCCGCCCCGAACGGCTTTCATGCACTGGCGAATGAGCTGCGGGCTGCCGGCAGAGATTTGCGCGGCGACCGCCAAATGAAGATACTTCGTGCGCAGGCTATCGACAAGATATCGGGAAAGCATGTCAGGTTGCTTCTTCGCCGGCGTATTCCTCGATAGGCGGGCATGCGCAAACAAGGTTGCGGTCCCCGTAGGCGTCGTCGACACGCCGCACGGCGGGCCAGAACTTGTGTGCGCGGGTCCATTCCGTCGGAAAAGCCGCCGTTTCCCGGCTGTACGGATACTCCCAGGTATCGGAGGCGACCATACGCGCCGTGTGCGGGGCATTCCTGAGCACATTCTGCTCGGGGTCGGCCTCCCCTTGCTCGATTTGCCGGATCTCCTCCCGGATACACTCGAGCGCTTCGCAAAAACGATCCAGTTCTTCTTTCGTCTCGCTTTCCGTCGGCTCGATCATAAGCGTACCCGCCACAGGGAAAGAGACCGTCGGCGCATGGAAGCCGTAGTCCATCAGGCGCTTGGCCACATCGCGCTCGGAAATGCCCGCGCTGCGGCTGAAAGGACGCAGATCGAGCAGAAATTCGTGCGCGCACCGGCCGAAGGCCCCCTTGTACAGCACCGGATAGCTTTTTTCGAGGCGCGCCATCATGTAGTTGGCGTTCAGGATAGCCAGTTTCGTCGCCCGGGCGAGCCCTTCCGCCCCCATCATGGCGATATAGGCCCACGATATGACCAGAATATTCGCACTGCCGTACGGAGCAGCCGCCACGGGCCCCACGGCAGCCTCTTCGCCCCCCTCTCCAGGGAGCGGCGAACCGGGCAGAAACGGCGCCAAATGTTCCGCTACGCAGATCGGGCCCATCCCCGGCCCTCCGCCGCCATGCGGAATACAGAATGTCTTATGCAGATTCAGGTGGCACACATCCGCGCCGAAATCGCCGGGACGGCACAATCCCACCTGGGCGTTCATGTTGGCGCCGTCCAGGTATACCTGTCCCCCGTGCTTGTGCATAATATCGATAATCTCCCGAATGTCTTTTTCGAACACCCCGTGCGTGGACGGATACGTGATCATCAGCGCCGCAAGGCGGTCCGAATGCGTTTCCGCAGCATGGCGCAGCGCATCCACATCCACATTGCCCGCCTCGTCCGTTTTGACCACGACCACCTGCATGCCCGCCATCACCGCGCTGGCGGGATTCGTCCCGTGGGCCGATTCCGGGATCAGGCAAACGGTGCGGCGCGCCTCTCCTCGGGATTCGTGCCAGGCCTTGATGACGAGAAGGCCCGTGTATTCCCCCGAGGCGCCCGAATTGGGCTGGAAGAAGGTGCGCGCGAACCCGGTGATTTCGCAGAGCCAGACATCCAGTTCCTCGATCAACGCGGCATACCCCTGCGCCTGATCTGTCGGAACGTAGGGATGCGGCTCGCTGAAACCCGGCAGGGTTATCGGCAGCAACTCGGCTGCGGCGTTCAGTTTCATCGTGCACGATCCGAGGGGAATCATGCTGGTCGTCAGGGACAAGTCTCTGGATGCAAGGCGTTGCAGGTAGCGCATCATCTCCGTTTCGGAACGATACCGGCGGAACACCGGATGTTCGAGAAAAGGCGTGGCGCGCTGCAGGGGTCCGGCATACGCAGCCGGCTCTTCCGGGGCAAGCGCCCCCGCCGACACGCCGTTGCGATCTCCGGCAAAGATATGCAGGAGTGTATCCACCTCTTCGAGACAGGTGGTTTCGTCAAGCGCCACGCCGATCGAATCGTCGTCGTAGCGTCGCAGGTTGACGCCATGCCGTTCGGCGTTCCGGAGAATGCGTTCCGCGCTGCCTCCCCTCGGATCGATGCGCAACGTATCGAAGAAATGCTCATGCCGGATCTCGTGTCCGAGACGGTCCAGGCCGTTTGCGAGCAGTTTGGCGAGACCGTGTATCCGTTCGGCAATGGCGCGGAGCCCGTCCGGCCCATGGTAAACCGCGTACATGCCGGACATGATGGCGGGAAGCACCTGTGCCGTGCAAATGTTGGAGGTCGCTTTGGCCCGCCGGATGTGCTGCTCGCGAGTCTGGAGCGCCATTCTCAGGGCGGGATCACCGTGCGCGTCCACCGACAGGCCGATGATTCGTCCGGGTATTTTGCGCTTGAACGGCTCGCTGGTGGCCAGATACGCGGCATGCGGGCCGCCGTAGCCCATGGGCATCCCGAACCGCTGTGTGGTTCCCACGGCGACATCCGCGCCGAAGCCGCCCGGCGGCGTCAGAAGCGCCAGGCTGAGCAGATCGGCAGCCACGACCACATGCGCCTGTACATGGTGCGCCTGTGCGCACAGATCCGAATAGTCGCAAATGGCTCCGTCGGTGGTCGGGTACTGCACGAGGGCGCCGAAAACCTCGTCGCCGAACGTGAAGGTGCGCCAGTCCCCGACAACCACCGTGATGCCGAGAGGCCTTGCCCGGGTTTGCACAACCCGGATAGTCTGGGGATGACAGGTTGCATCCACCAGAAAAGTGTGGGCGTCCCGCCGTGTCGAACTCCGGGCCAGCATGGTCATGGCCTCGGCGGCGGCAGTCGCTTCGTCAAGCAATGAGGCGTTGGCGACAGGCAGCCCGGTCAGATCCGCTACCGCAGTCTGAAAATTCAGAAGCGCCTCCAGGCGGCCTTGCGAGATTTCGGCCTGGTAGGGCGTGTACTGCGTGTACCAGTTCGGATTTTCCAGTACGTTGCGCCGGATCACCGCAGGCGTCACCGTATCGTGGTACCCCATCCCTGTGTACGACCGGCCGAAGCGGTTCTTTTCGGCCAGTGCATGCGCTTTCGCAAGAAGGTCCCGTTCACTGAGGGCCTCGGGCAGATCAAGCATTCCGTCCAGGCGAATGTCCGCCGGAATCGTGCGGGCGATCAGTTCGTCCAGCGAGGAACACCCCACTTGTTCGAGCATCCTGCGGATGTCTTCTTCCGTCGGCCCGTTGTGCCGCTCTGCGAAGCGATCGGTGGAGGAAAACGAGGTGGGCATGGTTGATTGAAACAGGTATGCGGGGCGTGTATGTGTTGCCGCTGTACAGGGCAAGCGCTACTCGTTCGGCGATTCGCGATGCAATCGGTCGAGCGCTTGGGCGGCGGCTTTCTGTTCGGCCTTTTTCTTGCTTTGCGCCTGGCCGCGGCCATACGCTTCGTCGCGCAGGATAACGTCGATCGTAAATACCCTTGCGTGCGGCGGGCCCTCTTCGCGCACAACGCGGTAATGAAGCTGGGGCCATCCGAGCGCCTGCACATATTCCAGGAGCAGGCTTTTGTAATTGTCCCGAACATGCGCAAGATCGTTCAGATCGAGTCGAGCAAGCATCCTGGTCCGGACGAACATACGGGCCGCTTGTTCTCCCATATCGAGGTACAGAGCTCCGATGACGGCTTCAAGAGCGTCGGCCAGAATAGCCGCGCTGTCACGGCCCCCGTCCCGGCACATGGCGTCACTCATCAGAATCATTTCCCCGAGCCCCAGTTCGGAGGCAAACTTCGCCAGGGACTGGCCGTTGACGATCTGCGCCCGCAAGCGCGTCAGGAAACCCTCGTCGCCGTCCGGAAAATGACGATAAAGATGTTCCGCCGTAACAAAATCAAGCACGGCATCCCCCAGAAATTCGAGCCGCTCGTTGGAAGCCGTATGCCCCTCTTCGGCTGTGTCGGAAAGCGAGGAGCGGTGTCGAAGCGCTTGCTCGTAGATTTCGATCCTGCGGACGGGCATCCCGACCAGTTTCTCTATTTCATGGCGCAACGCGCGTGGTCTTGCCGCAGCCTGTTTTTCAGCCGCTTTCCTGGCGTGCGCACCAGATGCACTCCGGAAGCGCCGGAAAAAAGCAAAAAGACCTTTGGGAGAGGAGGTCAAGACGCAAAAGATGCTAAAGGGTCCTTGTTACCCGGTCTATACGTACCGTGTCAGCTGGCCAAGCACCTCGATAATCGGTTGTGCAAACCTCATGCTACGTCGCACAGCGCTTCGAAAAAAGATTCCCTTATGGAGAATGGGTGTATTTGTTGCCTGCGGACCGCCGGGCCGGGCTGGTTCACCCTGTCGAAACATCCTGAAAAATCCCATCCAGCTGCTCGCAAAATACGCCAGAAAAAAGACATACCGAATTCTTGTACTTTCGTACGATCAGGGGATGTTTGGTTCCTCTCGTTGCTTCTTCGCGGATTCTTCGTTTGCGATGGTATACGCCGCCTTGCTATGCTGTGCACGTTCTTTGGTATACGCTTGTCAGGTTCCATGCCCCCGATTCGTCGGGTAAGGATTGGATAACAGGGAATCCGGTGCGCGCCGCAGGCGCTACTCCGGAGCTGTACCCGCAACTGTAAGCTGCGCAGATATACCGGTCATGACGCACCGCGCCACTGTTCCTGGAATGGGAAGGCAAGGTGTCGAACCGGGAGTCGTAGTGCGCGGCAAGCCAGGAGACCTGCCTGCAAGCTATCTGCCGCAAACCTTCGGGAATCAGAGGTTCGTGTGGTGGTCTTTTTGCCCGTCTGCCCGGTCTCTGCCGAGCGATCGTTGCCTTCTCGGGTCGAGCTCATCCCGATCCTCATAAAACTTCGGGATGTTTTATGATAGCTCGCCTTCGCGCCCTTCGTTGCGCACTCCTTCTTCTATTCGTTTTCTCCGGATACCCGACCGCATCGTTCGGCCAGATCCCGGATTCCGTGTTCGCCCTGAAAGAAATCACGGTTTCCGCCTTGCGGATGGGGGCGCCTGCCTCGCGGGCCCCGCAGCGCATCACGGTGCTTGGACAAGCGGATATCGTTGCCACGGGCTCCCGCACAGTTGCTGACGTGTTGTCTGCCCGCTCCGGATTCTTCATCCGGCAATACGGACAGGGCTTGGCCACCGTCTCCCACCGGGGCGGAGCGGCGGGGCACACGCAGGTATTGATCGACGGCATGCGTCTGTCCGATGCGCAAGCGGGACAATTCGATCTGAGCCTGCTTCCGCTCCATCTGTTCGATTCCATGGAAGTGCTGCACGGCCCATCGTCCTCTATCTATGGCGCGGACGGGATGTCCGGCGCCGTGTACCTGCGAGGCGCGCGGGGCGGAGGCGGGCGAGCAAGCGTCGCCACCGAAATCGGGGCCTGGGGCGAGTTGCTGACGTCGGCGGGCTGGGCCTTCGGCAAAGGCAGCGTATCCGGCCTCGTTTCCGGGGAATACCGTCGCAGCAAGGGGAATTTTCCGTACGAAACGGAGACCGTAGAAGAAATGCGGCTCGAAAACGCGGATCGGGAAGGCTGGTCCGTCATGGGTGCGCTGCAAGGCCGCACAGGCCGGCATACGCTTCGCGGCGCATTCTTCCACATAGACTGGCAACGACATCTTCCGGGCTCGTCCCTGTTCGGATCCCAGGGAGAACAACAATGGGATACGCACTCGCGCCTGTGGCTGGAAGATGCGGTGTCGCTGGACGCCGGGGCCCTTGTCTTGCGCGGATTTCTGCATCGCGGGAAACTCCGGTACCTGAACCCCCACCCTGTATGGGGACAGGACAATACCGGGCGCACGACGACGAGCGGGCTGGAAGCCACCTATCGGCTGCCTGCAGGAACCCGTCTGGACGTATCTGCCGGAGCGACCGCCGGATACGGCGCCGCCGATAATCCTTCTTTGGTATCGTCGGTCTCCGAATTCAGATCGGGCGCGTTCGTTTCGGCGGCGGGTGCATACGGACGCTGGCGGATCTACCCGGCAGTTCGGCTCGATACCTATCGCGAGAGCGACCGCACCCTGTCGGCGCTCAGCCCGCGTCTCGGAGCGAACGTACAGCCGTTCGACCGACTCCCGCTTTTCGTAAAAGCGAATGTCGGCGGGGGTTTCCGGGTACCCACCTTCAACGACCGGTTCTGGGCGGGCGCCGGGAATCCCGATCTGCAGCCCGAACGGTTGTATTCGGCGGACGGGGGCCTGCACGTGGACGGGCGGGCCGTGCAATTCGAGGTGTCCGCATACGCCGCGCGGTATTCGAACCGAATCATATGGACCCCCGACGACGAGACCGGCTTCGTATGGTCGCCCAAAAACCTGGCGAAGACCCGGTCGCTGGGCATCGAAACGTCGATCTCCGCGCTCGTGAACGGAGAACTGATCGTGGGGGCGCTGCATACCTGGATGCACGCCGTCGACCGCTCGGATGCGTCTTCTCCCGACTATAACAAGCCGATCCCCTTTTTGCCGGCGCACCTCGTGAAGCCCTACGTGTCGGCGAGGTTCGGACGGGTCAGCGTAGACCTGCACGGCCGGTTCATGGATCGCCGCTTCACGACGCCGGCGGCGGACAAGGAGGATAGCCTCGACCCGGCGTTCGTTGCCGGCGTACAGGTCGGCTGCTTCTGGAATACAGGACCGTTCGGCTGGTGGCTTTCGACGATTGTCGAAAACGCTTTCGACAAGCAGTACACCATTGTCGAAGGACACCCCATGCCGCCGCGTCACGCACGCCTTCGCCTCGTGCTGCAAACCCGAACCCGCTGAGGCGCCGCCTCCACCCCCACGCACTATGCACGGCCGGAGCCCTCTGCCCTTTCGTCAGGGTAGGGCCCCGGTCGGTCCCGAAATGCCGTATTCCTCCAGGCCGGAGTGTGTCAGTACGGCAGAGTATGGAATTGGCACGCCGTTTGATAGGACCGGGGCATTCCCTTTTTTGTAACCAACCATCGTCCGGTTTCTGCCGGAAGGAGGAAAAAAGAAACCATGACCAGCATTACACCGATAGGCGACCGCGTGGTCGTGCAGCCGGAGGCTGCCGAGGAGAAGACATCGAGCGGATTGTTCATTCCCGACACGGCGCAG
>LXNJ01000733.1_pt1 | contig 21522 bp, 21 predicted proteins | sample 809081 | NCBI WGS metagenome assembly LXNJ01 (sample SAMN04870510, study PRJNA318959) | sponge metagenome | biome: sponge; feature: marine sponge reef; material: water | host: Petrosia ficiformis | place: Greece: Milos, Mediterranean Sea | collected 2013-05-29 | depth 5-7 m | reverse complement strand
CGCGGTGTTTCGGGTTCCAGCGCGTCCTTGGTAACCGCTTCCCCCACCTTCAACGAAACGAACTTGACCGACTCCAAGTACCCGCCGGTGGCGTCCCGCAACTCCGAGCGCAGCAACAAGCCGGTTTCCTCGTCGAGCCACAGCAGGTAGCCGAAACGGTTGTCATCGAGGGGTTGGACCTCCAGGCAAACGGCCGGTCGACCGATCACTGTTCCAGGACCACTGAGTCTGAACCGATAACTCGCCGAAAGGGCCTCGCTGTTCATGAATAGCCGAGGGTAGGGTCCCGTCGGAAAGTCAGCCGCCAACGCGAACGACTTGTCGTCCTGCGGCACGATGTAGGAGACCTGCGGGCCGGTGCGCAGAATCTCGCGCCGTGGCCCGCCGCGGTGCGCGATCCGCTCGTGTTCGACACCGTCAATGACCATGTGGACGATGCGGAACGACGCGACCGTGATGTCCCGGGCGACATCGGCGGTGACGCTGAACGTCCTGTCCCCCCGTTGCCGCTCGATTCGAATCTGCGAGTGACTGGCAATGGAGTATTCGAAGACGCCGTCGTAGTTGAGGTTGCGAAACGCATTGTCCATGGCCTGAAGCCACTCGGTTGGGGTCGTGGCCGCGACGCGTTCCTCCGCGAATACCCAACCGGTCACGCCCGCCGCCGCGAGCACGACGCTGCATAGCCGCCAGATAGGCAGCGGCGAGATCAGCTTCACTGACCTTCTTCGCTCCCGCTTGGCACCGCCAGCGCTTTGACAAACGTCATTGCCGGCGAACGGCTGGCCACCGACGAGCGATGCGCGTGCTGCACGAGGTGGTCGAGGTTGCGGCGCAGATCCTCTTCGGACAATGGTTCGGCAACCATGGTCGTGCTCGATTGCGCCACCATGGGCTGACTGTCCGCGGTTTGCCGGTCCTGCACCGCAACGAAAGTCACGGCGATCATCACCGCCGCGGCCGCCGCCACACCCGTGAGCCAACGCCCACGGGACGGCCCGCGGGCAACATTTTCGTCGACTCCAGACATCGCAGAGTCGTCGAGATCCGCCATTCCGTGGTCGCCGAGCCGCATCGCACCACCGCGCATGACATCGCCGATCAAGTGCATGCGCTCCCATTTCCCGCGCAGCTCCGGGTCGCGCTCGACGGCATTCAGAACCCGGCGCAGTTCAAGCTCTTCCGCCTCACCGTCGACCACGGCGGACAACGCTTCGTTCAATGATTCTCGTGTCGTCTCGGTCATGTCACTTCTCCCTTCGCGAGACCCGTCGTTGATCCACCAAGGGCCGGATGTGCTCGTCCACGGACTCCCGGGCACGGAAGATACGGGACCGTACCGTACCCACTGGACAATCCATCACCACTGCAATCTGTTCATAGCTTAGACCATCGAACTCGCGAAGAGTTAGCGCGGCTCTCAAATCTTCCGGAAGGTCCCCAATCGCGTGGTCTACGACCGCCTGGAGTTCGTCGCGGCGCAGGGCGCTCTCCGGGTCTTCCGTCTCCTTGAGTGCCTCCGCCACCTCGCCCACATCGCCATCGCCGGCGTCGAGTTCTACACCCTGCGGTCGCCTGGCGCGGGATACCAGGTAGTTCTTCGACGTGTTGACCGCGATACGGTACAACCAGGTGTAGAACGCACTCTCGCCCCGAAAGCGTGGCAACGCCCGATACGCCTTGATGAAGGCTTCCTGGACGACGTCGTCCACTTCTTCCTGGGCATGTACATAGCGGGCCACCAGACCGTGGATCTTGTGCTGATAGCGTAGGAAGAGAAGGTCGAAGGCGCCACGGTCGCCTTTCTGCACCCGCCTGACGAGTTCTCTGTCGGTGTCCGCGCTCACCCGTTGTTCCTTGTTCGAGCACCCCACAGCCGGGACGTGCGTACACCCGGGCGCGATCACTATGCCCAACCTCCATTATCCCCGAGCCACCGTTGAGACGCGAATCGAAGAATTCGAAGAATTCGCGCATGCCGCGTGTCAGAGTGACCCGAATCGCGACGGTGACGCGGGCGTATACTCCATATCGTTGAACGGACATGCGAACCCCGCGACGACCGTGGCGAAACGACACCGAACGGACGTACTCATCATCGGCAGCGGCGCCGCCGGTCTGGCGACGGCGTTGCATCTGGCCGAGACAACGCGCGTCACCGTCGTCTCCAAGGACGCGGTGCAAGGCGGTGCCACCAACTGGGCGCAGGGCGGCGTCGCGGCTGTCACCAACACCGACGACAGCTTCGAGTCCCATATCGCCGACACCGTGGCGGCGGGGCACGGTCTCTGCCAGGCGGACGTCGTGCGCTTCACGGTCACCCAGGCGCCGAAAGCCATCGAACACGTCGTCGGACTAGGGCTCGAGTTCGACCGGCACGGCGAGGCGCTGCACCTCACCCGGGAGGGCGGTCACTCCCATCGGCGCGTTCTGCACGTCGCGGACGCCACGGGCGCGGCCATCGCCAGAACGTTGAACGAACGGGCGATGCAACACCCCAGCATCGAGATCCTGGGCGGGCGCGTCGCCATCGACGTCATCACCACACGCAAGCTCGGCCAGACACCGGACCAGGTGGTCGGGGCATACGTCTACAACATCCAATCCGACGCGGTGGAAGTCTTCGAAGCACCCTACGTGGTCCTGGCGACGGGCGGTGCCAGCAAGGTCTACGTGTATACCAGCAACCCCGACGGCGCCACGGGCGATGGCATTGCCATGGCATGGCGGGCCGGCTGCCGCGTCGCCAACATGGAGTTCAACCAGTTTCATCCCACCTGTCTCTACCATCCGCAGGCCGCGCGGCAAACGGGGCGCGGATCGTTCCTGATCTCGGAGGCGATACGCGGCGAGGGGGGCAAGCTCCTGCTGCCCGATGGCAGCCGTTTCATGGACCGCTTCGACCCTCGCGGCGAACTCGCCTCCCGGGATATCGTTGCCCGCGCCATCGACCACGAGATGAAGCGGCTCGGCGCGGAATGCGTCTACCTGGACATCTCCCACCAAAGCGGCGAGTTCATCGAGGCGCATTTCCCGAACATCCTGGCGCAGTGCCTGAAGCTCGGCATCGACATGCGCCGCGAGCCGATTCCCGTCGTGCCGGCCGCGCACTACACCTGCGGCGGCGTCGTCGTCGATCTCGCCAGTCGGACCGACATTCCGGGGCTATACGCCATCGGCGAAACCGCGTACACGGGTCTGCATGGCGCCAACCGCCTGGCGAGCAACTCCCTGCTGGAATGCCTCGTGTTCGCGGAAGCGGCCGCCCGGGACATCGCCCGGCGGCTGCTTGCCAAGCCGTGCCTGCAAAGCGCGCCGCCGGATTGGGACGAGAGTCGGGTCTCGGACTCCGACGAGCAGGTCGTCCTCGCCCACAACTGGACCGAACTCCGACGATTCATGTGGGACTACGTCGGCATCGTGCGGACCAACAAGCGGTTGCAGCGCGCACAGCACCGCATCGACCTGCTGCGCCAGGAGATCCACGACTACTACGCCCGCCATCGACTGAGTGCCGATCTCATCGAGCTGCGCAACCTCGTGCACGTGGCCGAACTGATCGTCCGGGCCGCCGTGATGCGCCGGGAAAGCCGCGGACTCCACTACACGCTGGATTATCCGCGCCCGGCCCCGCAACCAAGTCCGAGCGTCCTGTATCCGGCGGCGGATCCGCTCGATGTGCTTCAGCCGGTGGCCGCACCACCGAGGAGAGCGCGCCGCAACCTGGCGAACACCGCCGCGTCGTAGCGCCCGGCGCGAAGCACCAAGATGCGCCGGGTCGTGCGCACGACGACCCACCGCTCGGTCATCCACGGCGGACCTCGAAGCCGCGCCGGCACCCGGCTTCCGTCACGTCGTTCCGGCTCGAACAACACGACGCGTTCGTTCTCTAGCGCGAAACGCCAGCTTTGTGCGCGCCAAAACACCCACACGTAATAGCCGAACGCCGGTACCGCCACGGCGAGCAGCCACGCGCCGACCTTGGCAACCCACGGCACGGCCACCAGGATGTGGATGGCCAGAACACATCCCAGCCAGTCCCAACCCGGCGTCCAATCGACCTCCGACGTCGGCGCAGGATCGACAGACGAGGACTCCACCGCCGCATCAGGATTCGAGGTCTGCATCGGATTCGCGCGGCACCGCACCGGGCGTTCGGAAAGCCGTTTCATCACCTTGGCGAGCGTCGTCCGCGACGAAGCCGGCGATCAATTCCACGATCCGTGCAAACCGCGCGGTCGGCGCGGCCCGTCGCTGCAGCCATTCCCAGATCGTCCAGTCATCCTGCGCCAACAGACCGCGATAGGCTTCCTGGTCGGCGCAGGACAGCAGCGTGTAACGCGCCCGGGCAAAGTCGACGAGCACGAGATCGAGTTCCAGCATGCCCCGACGGCTCCGCCAAAGCACGCGGTCGTATTGGCGATCGTCTTCGCGCATGCCGCCATCATCGTCTGCCGATGCCGCCAAGTCATGCGAAAATGCCCACCACCGGATTGGGAACTCGTCGCCGTACGCCGTGAGAAACCTCGCACAACTGGACTTCGCCGGGCCGGACGCGGCCACCTTCCTACAGGGCTACCTGACGGCCGACCTCGATCAGCTCGAGCCCGACCGCGCCCTGCCGATGGCGTTGTGCAACCTGAAGGGCCGCGTTGTCGCCAACGGGTGGGTCGCCGGCGAGGCAAGCCACGTTCGGCTGCTCGTGCATCCAAGCGTCATGGCAATCCTGGCACGTGAACTCGGCAAGTACCTGTTGTTCGCGAAGGCGAAACTCGAGGAGGCGGACACCGGCCTGCGCCTGTCCCCGGACGGGTCGCCGGGCGCGGTCGAACTGGCCCCCGTCGGCTATTTCGCGACGCCGGGTACGCCCGACGAGAACCACGCGGGATTCGCCAATGCCTGTGCGGAAGCCGGCTTCGTTTTGGTCACCGAGGCAATCGCGGAGCGCTTCCTGCCGCAGATGATCGGCCTCACCGACATCGGTGCCGTGAACTTCGCCAAGGGCTGCTATCTGGGTCAGGAGGTCGTGGCCCGCGCCGAACACCGCGGGCAGGTGAAACAGCAACTGCGCCGTTACCGTTTCGACGGCTCGCCGCCTCCGGTGGGGGCCGACGTCATGGACGGTTCGAAGAAGATTGGCACCGTGGCCGCGATCGGCGACGGCCTCGCCCTCGCCGCCGTCCGCTCCGACGCCTCGCCGGTACAAGCCGGCGAATGCCGACTCGCTACTTCAACCTGATCGTCATGTTCGGGGCGTCGACCGGCGCTTCGTCGAACCAGCGCGCGGTCACCGTCTTGGTCTCCGTATAGAACCTCACCGCCTGTTTGCCGTAGACGTGCTGGTCGCCGAAGAACGAGTCCTTCCAACCCGTGAACGAGAAGAACGGCAGCGGCACCGGGATCGGGATGTTGATGCCCACCTGGCCGACCTCGATCTCGCGCTGGAAGCGGCGTGCCGCGCCACCCGACGAGGTGAAAATCGAGACGCCGTTGCCGTAGGGGTTGGCATTGACGAGACCGATGGCGTCGTCGAGCGTCGACACGGTGGACGTCGCCAGCACCGGGCCGAAGATCTCCTGGGCATAGATCGACATGTCCGGCGCCACGTTCGCGAACAGGGTCGGTCCGACCCAGTTGCCGTCGGGGTATCCCGGCACGTCGTAGGCGGAGCCGTCCAGTAGGCAATCGGCCCCTTCTGACTTGCCGGACTCGATGGCGGCGAGAATGCGTTGCCGGGCGGTACGGGTGATCTGGGGCCCGTAACCCGCTCCTTCGTCGTCCCAGGCTCCCGGACGCACGGCCGCCATGGCCGCCTTGAGGTCGGGAAGCCAATCCGCGGCCTCCCCCACCAGTACGGCAGCGCTGATCGCCATGCAGCGTTGCCCCGCCGCTCCGCAGGTCGCGCCTACCAGGCTGGCGATGGCTTGATCCTTGTCCGCATCGGGCATGACAACCAGGTGGTTCTTGGCACCCGCCAACGCCTGTACGCGTTTGCCGTGCGCCGCGGCCTTGGCGTAGACCGCCTTGGCCACGGGTGCCGATCCCACGAAACTGACCGCACGCACATCCGGGTGGGTCAGCAGCGCCTCCACCTGTTCCTTGCCACCGTGGATCACCTGCACCAAGCCGTCGGGGGCGCCGGCGTCCCTGAGCAGTGCCATCAACCGGTTGGGAACCGTGGGATCCTGTTCCGACGGCTTCAGGACGAACGTGTTGCCGCAGGCAATGGCGAGGGGATACATCCACAAGGGCACCATCGCGGGGAAGTTGAACGGCGTGATGCCTGCACAGACCCCGATGGGTTGCACGAGGCTGTAGGTGTCGATGCCCCGCGCCACGTTCTCCACCGTCTCGCCCATCATCAACGACGCGATGCCACAGGCGTGCTCGACCACCTCGATACCGCGCCACACCTCGCCGCGCGCATCATCCCAGGTCTTGCCGGTATCCCGGCACAGGTCCCTGGCAACGTCGTCCTGGTGCTTCTTGAGCAGATCCTGGTAGGCGAACAACAGCCGCGCACGCTCGGGCGTCGGCACCTCGCGCCAGGCGCGAAAGGTCTCCTTGGCGCCCTGGACGGCCCGGTCCACTTCGTCCGCCGTGGCGAAGGGCACTTCGCACAGGACTTCCTGGGTAGCGGGATTCGTCACCTCGATGCCGTCGGCGCGGCTCGCGACGAATTCGCCGTCGATGAATAGTTCGAGCTTGTTCATGGTGTTCAGTGTGGCTGACTTGGGTCGTGAGGGAAAGTCCGGCACCGTTCGTCGAGGCGGGCGGCCGCGCGTCGCTTCGCGACGCGTCAGGGTCGCCCCGACGCGGACAACTCCTGTTTGAGTGCAGCCAATTCCGTCTCGAGTACCTGTACGCGGGCCTCGAGTTCGTCGAGTCGGCTCGATCTCGGTGTGGCGGGCCCCGGCAGTCGTTCCTCCTCCGGTACGGAGTCGATTTCGCCGGCGAACAGGTGCATGTATTCGTGGTCGCGTCGTCCCGGGACGCGTGGCAGGCGGGCCACCACGGCACCGGCTTCGCGGTCGGGGTCGAGCAGACCGGCGAGCGTCGCCGACACCGCGTCGTTGTCCGCGAAGGTGTGCATACGCGACGTTCGGGTTCGCAATTCTCCGGGTGTCTGGGGACCGCGCAGCAACAGCACGCAAACCACGGCGTACTCGTCGGGGGTGAACTGCAACTCGCTGAATTGGGTATTGCATAGCCGCTGCCGGTACTTCGTGATGCCCGTTCTGAAGTTCTCTTCACGGGTAACAATGTCCTTGTCCTCCAGGACGCGCGCGGTGCGGCGCACCGTTTCTTGATCCAGTGCCAGGACGGGATCCCGGCTCGACTTCTGGTTGCAGGCCAGGGCGAGGGCATTCAGCGTCAACGGACACTGCTCCGGCGTCGTTACCGCCTTCTCCATCAGGGAGCCGACGATGCGGATTTCGTTGACGGTCAGGTTGGGGTTGGTGGGCACGCTTACTCCACGTCGAACCAGTTGATCGGCATCACGCCGTGATCCACCAGGTACTGGTTCGCCTTGGAGAAGTGACGACACCCGAAGAAACCCCGGTGGGCCGATAGCGGCGATGGGTGCGGCGATGTCAGCACGAGATGGCGCGACGTGTCCACCGCCGCGCACTTCTTCTGGGCGTAGCTGCCCCAGAGCATGAACACCACGTGTTGGCGTTCCCGGTTGACGGTCTCGACCACGCGGTCCGTGAAGGTCTCCCAGCCGCGGCCCTGATGCGAGCCGGCGCGGCCGGCGACTACCGTCAATACGGCGTTCAGCAGCAGCACGCCTTGGCGGGCCCAGGGCGCGAGACAGCCCTTGCCCGGCGGAACGGTACCGTCGTGGCGGCCGCACGGCACGTCGTCGTCGGCCATATCCGTGTTGATCTCCTCGAAGATGTTGACCAGCGACGGCGGCAGGGCCACGCCCCCCTGCACCGAGAAGCACAGGCCGTGAGCCTGACGCGGTCCGTGGTAGGGATCCTGTCCGATGATGACCACCTTGACCGATTCGAGGGGGGTCGCGTCGAGGGCGGCGAATATGTGCTCGCCGCTTGGATAGACGGTCTTCCTGGCCTGCTTCTCGGTCACCAGGAAGGAACGCAACCGCGCCATGTAGGCGGCCTCGAACTCGCCCGCCAGCGCCGCCTTCCACGAGGGTTCCAGCCTCACCCGGTCGGCGGCAGCGGCCATTACGAGTTGTCGTCCTCGATGCCCCGCAATTGCGGGAACAGCACCACATCGCGGATCGTCGTCGAATCGGTCAGGAGCATCGCCAGGCGGTCGATGCCGATTCCCTCGCCGGCGGTCGGCGGCATGCCGTGTTCCAGTGCGGCCAGGAAGTCCTGGTCGTAGTGCATGGCTTCCAGGTCGCCGCGGTCCTTGAGTTCCGCCTGCCGGGCGAAGCGTTCCGCCTGATCCTCCGGGTCGTTCAACTCGCTGAAACCGTTGGCGATCTCGCGCCCCGCCACGAACAGTTCGAAACGGTCCGTGAGGCGCGGGTCGTCCGCACTCTTGCGGGCCAGCGGGGAGACCTCCGCCGGGTAGTGGGTGATGAACGTCGGCTGGACGAGATTGGCCTCGACGCGCGCCTCGAAGATCTCCATCAGCAGGCGGCCCCAACCCCAGCCCGGCTGCACGGGCATGTTCATGCCGCGGGCCACCTCGCCGAGTCTTCCCTCGTCCGTGAGATCGCCTTCCGGGATGCCGGTCTCGGTGGCCACGGCCGTCGTCATTCGTTGTCTCGGGATCGCGGTCCCGAAGTCGATCTCGTGACCCTCGAACGTGATCGAGGTGCTCCCGGCGATGTCCCGGAGCAACTCGCCGAGCAGGTCCTCGGTCAGGTCCATGAGGTCGCCGTAGTCCGCGAAGGCCTGGTAGAACTCGACCGTCGTGAACTCCGGGTTGTGCCGCGGAGACAGGCCCTCGTTTCGGAAGCAGCGGTTGATCTCGTAGACCCGCTCGAAACCACCGACCACCAGTCGTTTCAAGTACAACTCCGGCGCCACGCGCAGATAGAGATCCGTGTCCAGGGAATTGTGGTGGGTGACGAAGGGACGCGCAGTGGCACCGCCCGGTATCGGGTGCATCATCGGGGTCTCGACTTCGAGGTATCCCCGTTCGTCGAAGAATCGGCGCATCGCCGTCACGAGCCGGGCCCGGGTGCGGAACACCTGGCGCGACTCCTCGTTCACGATGAGATCGAGGTGGCGTTGCCGGTAGCGGAGTTCCTGATCCGCGAGCCCGTGGTGCTTTTCGGGCAGTGGCCGCAGGGATTTCGCAAGCAACCGGACTTCACTCGCGTGCACCGTGAGTTCGCCGGTATTGGTCTTCATGAGGGTGCCCCGGACGCCCGCGATGTCGCCGAGGTCCCAAAGTTGGCGGAAGTCCGCGTAGGCATCCTCGCCGACATCGTCCCGCCGCACGTAGCACTGGATTCGTCCACTTGGATCCTCCAGCGTGATGAAACTCGCTTTGCCCATCACCCGCCGTAGCATCACGCGCCCGGCGACGGTGGCACCGACGCGCGCCTCGGCGAGTTCATCCTTGGTCGACTCCCCGTGTTCGACGACGAGATCCCCGGCTAGGTCTTCCCGCCTGAACGCGTTCGGATAGGCTTCGCCGCGGCGGCGAAGCTCACCGAGCTTGCGTCGGCGCTGTTCCGCCTCGTTGCGCGAGTCGTCGCTCATACGCCGGCCTTCAGGTTTGCTTCCATGAATTCGTCCAAGTCTCCGTCGAGTACGTTCCCGGGGTCGAACCGCTCGACCTGGGTGCGCAGATCCTTGACCCGCGACTGGTCGAGTACGTAGGAGCGGATCTGGTTACCCCAGCCGATGTCCACCTTGGCGTCTTCAATGGCCTGCTGTTCTTCGCGGCGCTTGGCGAGTTCGACTTCGAAGAGCTTGGCGCGCAGTTGCTTGTACGCCCGGTCCCGGTTCTGATGCTGTGAGCGCTCGCTCTGGCACTGCACCACGACCCCGGTGGGCAGATGGGTTAGCCGGACGGCCGAGTCCGTCCGGTTGACGTGCTGACCGCCGGCCCCGCTGGCCCGGTAGGTATCGGTACGCACGTCCCCCGGGTCGATGTCGATCACGATGTCGTCATCGATTTCGGCGGAGACGAATACCGACGCGAACGAGGTGTGGCGGCGGTTGCCGGCATCGAACGGCGACTTGCGCACCAACCGGTGGACCCCGGTCTCCGTGCGCAGCCACCCGTAGGCGTAGTCGCCGCCGAACTGTATCGTCGCGCTCTTGATGCCGGCCACGTCCCCCGCCGACACCTCCACGAGATCGGTTCGAAAACCGCGCTTCTCGCCCCACATCAGGTACATGCGGAGCAGCATCTCCGCCCAGTCCTGGGCTTCGGTTCCACCTGATCCCGCCTGAATGTCGAGAAAGGCGTTGGACTCGTCCTGTTCACCCTGGAACATGCGGCGGAACTCAAGCTCCGCGAGTCGCCGCGCGAGGTCCGACAGTTCCTCCTCGATGTCGTCCAATGCCTCCGCGTCGTTCTCGGCGGCGGCCAGTTCGGCGAGGTCGGCCAGGTCCGAAAGTGACCTGCCCAAGTGTTCGAGCCCGTTGACCACCGTCTGTAGCGACGACTGTTCCCGCCCCAGGGCCTGGGCACGGTTCGGTTCGTTCCAGAGCTCCGGGTCTGCGAGTTCGCGCTCGACCTCCTCTAGCCGTTCCTTTTTCGTGGCGTAGTCAAAGATACCCCCGTAGCGCATCGGTACGCCCGGCAAGGGACTTCAACGTCTCGCGTATGGAGGTGACTTCGGCCATGGTGCTCGGGTCGGCTTTCGGGGTCGCGGAATTCTAACAGCCGCAACTGCGTGAGCGGGCGTCCCTACGGCGGCGTAGAATAGCCCGCAGCGCCCTGGCGACGGTCATGTGCTACACCGACATCTGAACCACCAGGGATATACCGCCGCGGCCATCGACGACATCATCTCCCGTGGGCGATGGGACGACTGGGCGGACCTCCGGCGAGCGACGCTCGACGATCCTGCGCTGCTCGACAAGATCGAACGCATCTGCTCACCGCAGGTCGTCGACCCCTACGCGCAATGCCATCACTTCTGGATGAACCATGTCCGCTACCGGCGAGCCGTTCCCTGATTGGGAAATCGTACTGTCGGCAGCCGCACGGCTGCAGCGGATCCCGCCGGATGCGGTGCTGGTCGGTGGCACGGCTGCAGCGATCCACGCCGAACACCGGCTGTCGCACGACGCCGATCATGTATTGACCGATCTTCGAAGCCGATTCTCAGAGGTGCTTGCGCAACTCGAGTCGGTCGCCGGCTGGCGCACGGCCCGGGTGCGCCGACCCGTGTTGATCCTCGGAAACCTGGACGGCATCGAAACCGGCGTGCGACAACTCATCCGAGACGAGCCCTTGGAGACTACGACGCTGGATGTGCGAGGCGTTCCGCTGACCGTACCCACCGAGGCGGAGATACTTCGCATAAAAGGCGTGCTCATTCTTCGGCGCAATGCCACCCGCGACTACCTGGACTTCGTAGCACTGGCGGATCACCTGGGAGATGACGCAACCGCTCGAGCGTTGCGCTCGTTCGACCGGCTCTATCGGCAGGAAACCGGCGAATCGCCGCTTCAACAGCTGCAAGCTCAACTGGCTAATTCGGTTCCCTACGACCTGGAGGAATCCACCTTGGCCGAATACCGGCATCTGGATGCGAAGTGGCACGATTGGAATGTCGTGAAGTCGACCTGCGCCCGAGTGGCCGACGCAACGTTTGAATACCTGTGCAACACCTGCGGGCGCTAAGGGTCCTGCCGTATTCCCGGCACGCCGCAAGAACCGCGAGCCGACGTGAACGACGGCGGAAGCAGTACGAGGACGAACCCGCCGCAGGCATTCGCAGCGGGTGACCGGCGAGACGGAGGGTCTAGACGGCCTGGAGCGCCGCAATCTCCAACTGCAACGTATCGGCATCCCCGTAGTCGTTGACGCCCAGCCGGTAGACGGCCCGCGCCCGGTTGCCGGGCAAGGGTTCGGTGTTGAAGGCGATTGCATCGACCACCCGACCGTCGTGTTTGAGGGCGAGCTTGAGATGGTTTTCGCCCACGACGCGTTGCATCACGACGTCGAATTCACCGTGAAACAGGGGTTCTTCGAATCCCTGGCCCCACGGCCCGTGGGACGCAACGAGCTGGGCGTTGTCAATCCTCATGTCGGCGGCTGCGAGTTCGCCGTCGGTGACGATGACGCCCGCCAGGTCGCGCTCGCTGACCCGGGTGGCGACCACCTCGTTGAACGCGTGCCGGAAGCGTTGCAGATGCGCGTGGCGTAAGGTCAATCCGGCGGCCATGGCGTGCCCGCCAAACGGACCGACCAAGCCCGGGTGACGAGTCGCGCACTCGGCGATGGCATCGCGGATGTGCAAGCCGGGAATCGATCGCGCCGAACCCTTGAGTTCCCCCGGAGACGATGTGCCGGCGTCGGCGAAGACGATCGCGGGGCGGTGGTAACGCTCACGCATGCGGCCCGCGACGATGCCGATTACGCCTTGATGCCAGTTCTGCTGGTAGACGCAGATCGCCACGTCGTCGCCGACTTCGCCGTCCAGAAGGTCCGTCGCCTCCTCGACCATGCCGGCTTCGATGTCGCGGCGCGCCCGGTTGAACTCGTCCAACCGCTCCGCGAGCGTCCGCGCCGAGCGGTCGTCGTCAGCCAGGAGGCACTGAATGCCGATGGACATGTCCTCGAGGCGGCCGGCGGCGTTGAGTCGCGGTCCGATGGCGAAGCCGAGGTCCTTGGCACTCAAGGTGCTCGCCGCACGCCCGGACACTTCGATCAGGGCGCGTAGCCCGGGCCGGGTCCTGCCGCCGCGAATGCGTCTCAAGCCCTGGTGAACCAGGATGCGGTTGTTGCGGTCGAGTGGCACAACGTCGGCCACCGTGCCCAGCGCCACCAGATCCAGCCAGTCGGCCAGGTTGGGTTCGGCAATGCCCCGACCCTCGAAGAAACCCAAACCTCGCAATCGCTGGCGGACAGCCCCCATCACGTAGAAGGCAACGCCAACCCCGGCGAGATTCTTGCTGGGAAACGCGGAATCCGCCAGGTTCGGATTGACGATCGCATGGGCAGCCGGGAGTTCGTCACCCGGAAGGTGGTGGTCCGTGACCACAACGTCCACCCCATTGGCCTTGGCGAGCGCCACACCGTCGACACTCGATACGCCGTTGTCGACCGTGACGACTACCCTTGGCGAGCGCGACAGGGCGACCTCGACAAGCTCCGGCGACAGTCCGTAGCCGTATTCGAAGCGGTTGGGCACCAGGAAGCCAACATCGCCCGCACCCATCGCGCGCAACGCGGACACGCACAGGGCCGATGCCGTCGCGCCATCGGCATCGAAGTCCCCGGCAATCAGAATGCGTTCGTCCTCGGTGATTGCCGTCGCCAGGCGTTCGGCGGCGGCTTCGACTCCCGGCAGTGCGTCGGGAGCGTGCAGTTGGTTGAGCGAGAGATCCAGATCGTCGGGTGCCGCGACGCCGCGAGCGGCCAACGCGTCGCGCAGGAACATGGGGAGACCCGAACCGAGTTCGGACGGCCGCTTGGGCCGGGATTCGACGATCAACGCGGGCGTTTTGTTGGGAGCAAGCACCAACGATGTCCCAAAGGTCGGCACGTTTCAAGACGAGAAGGCGAGCGTTTGACGCGCATCGGGCGGATGGTTACGGTTGCCGAATGAGAACGTGGACAGCGAGACTGCTGGCAGCGGTGGCGCTGGTGCTTGCGTCGGCGGCTCATGCGGTGCCGGAGGTGGGCGATCTCCCGCCGTCGTATCTCGGCAAGGATCAGAAGGGCAACAAGGTCGATCTCGAGGACTTGCGCGGCAAGGTCGTCATCGTGACCTTCTGGGCGACTTGGTGCCCACCATGCCGCAAGGAGTTGCCGGTGCTCGAGACGATTCAGCAGCACGCCGGACGCGACCGGGTGCAAGTCGTCGCGGTAAACATCGAAAAGGCCATGGTCTACCGGCCCATGAAGCGTCGACTGAAGGACTACAAGATGACGCTGACCAACGATCACAACGGACGAATCAAGAAGCGTTTCGGGGTCAACGGTATTCCGCATATGGTCATGATCAAAAAGGACGGCACGGTTGCGGCCATCAAGCGGGGTTATTCCGAGGCGATGGTTCCCGCCGTGATCGACGAAGTGAACGCACTCATGCGTGCCGAACATGCGGCCGCGCCGGACGCGCGGTAGCCGAAGACACCCGGGCACGACCAGCCGGCAGACGCTGTCGACGTCTGCCTTGCGACACGCCGGGGAGGGAAACCATGAAGATCACCGGAATTGACACGTTCGTCGTCGACGCGGGTCGGCGTCTGCGGCCGCTTCTTTTGCTTGACGTCGTGGGCTCCCCATGACGATAACGGGGATAGACACCTTCGTCGTCGACGCGGGTTGGCGTCTGCGGCCGCTTCTTTTGCTTGACGTCGTGGGCTCCCCATGAAGATAACGGGGATAGACACCTTCGTTGTCGACGCGGGTTGGCGGCCGTGGCAGTTCGTGGCGGTGCGCACCGACGAAGGGATCACCGGCTACGGCGAGTGCTCCGACGGCCGCATGCCGTACAGCGTCGTCGGGTCCGCCAAGGAGTTCGAGACGATTCTCTTGGGCCACGATCCCCGCCCGGTGGAGGCTCGCTACTGGGACATGTACCGCATGGCGCGCCAGAGCCCCGGCGGCATCGCGGCCAAGGCCATCGCCGGCATCGAACTGGCGCTGTGGGACATCAAGGCCAAGGCGCTCGGCGTTCCGGTCTGCGAATTGTTCGGCGGCCCCTTGAGGACCCGGCAGCGGGTTTACTGGTCGCACTGTGGTTCGTCGCGCGCGGGGAACCACGAGATCATCGGCGTGCCGCCGCTCAAGACCTGGGACGACATCACCAACCTGGGGCACGAAGTCGTCGCCCGCGGCTTCACGGCACTGAAGACCAACATCGTCTATCCCGGCGAAGTCGCCCGCACGTACCGGGGCGGATTCGGCGGCGGAGAAGGCACCACCGATGGCACGGTCGACAATGCCATGATCGACCATATCCGTACGTTGATCGGGACCTTTCGCGATGCCGTCGGTCCCAACGTCGACATCGCCCTCGACCTCAATTTCAACTTCCGGGTGGAAGCCGCCAAGCGCATATGTCGGGCACTGGAAGACATGCGCATGATGTGGGTGGAGGTCGACATGTACGAGCCCGACGGGCTCCGGGAGGTTCGCGAGTCGACCCGTGTCACCATCTGCTCGGGCGAGAACCTGTTCACCTCGAGGGACTACCGGCGCTACTTCGAGGCCCGTTCCATGGACGTCTGCATGGTGGACGTGCCCTGGAACGGCTTTGCCAATTCGAAGCGCGTGGCGGACATGGCGGAGACCTTCGAGATCAACTGCGCACCCCACAACTACTACAGCCACCTGTCCACCCTGCACTCGCTCCATCTATGCGCGGTGATTCCAAACGTCCGGATCTGTGAAATCGACATCGACGACGTGCCCTGGAAGGACGACCTCGTGACCGAACGGCTCGAGTTCGACCACGGTCGCGTGGCGATCCCCGACCGCCCCGGATGGGGAGCGGACCTCAACGAGGAGGTCGCCCGGGAACACGTATGGGCCCGGGGCCGACCGCCCGGATACTGGTCCGGGCAGCCTCGCGGCTAGTGCCACCGACGATGGCCGCCAATCGCCGCAAGACCAAGATCATCTGCACGGTGGGGCCCGCAACGGCTTCCTACGAGGGCATCGAGCGCCTCTACGAAGCCGGCATGTCGGTCGTACGTCTCAACATGTCCCACGCGAGCCAAGACGAGGCGGCGGAAATCATCAGTTGGATCAAGACCCTGAACCGCAAGGTCCGCTATCCGATGCCCATCATGCTGGACACCCAAGGCCCGGAGATCCGTACCGGGCCGCTCGACGAAGCCCTGGCATTGCATCCCGGCCAGAAGATCTTCCTCGACATCGCCCCGCAAGGCGCCACCGACGTGCCGTCCATCGCGGTGAACTATCCCGGCCTCGCCGACGCGGTGTCGGTCGGGGACCATGTAAGGCTCGACAACGGGCTCATCAATGTGCGCGTCGTCGCCCGGTCCAACGGCCGCCTCGAATGCCAGGTCACGGACGGCGGCATGCTTGGTAGTCGCAAGCATGTGAATCTGCCCGGCGTTGCCGTCAACCTGGCGTCGATCACCGACAAGGATCGGGATGACATCGCGTTCGGCGTCGCCGAGGAAATCGACTTCATCGCCTTGTCGTTCGTGCGATCCGCGGACGACATCGCTGAACTGCGGGAAATGCTTGGTCCCAGGGCCGGCCGCGTGATCCAGATCATCGCCAAGATCGAAAATACCGAGGGCGTGGACAACGCCGAGGCCATCGCACGCGCCGCCGATGCCGTCATGGTCGCCCGGGGCGACCTCGGCATCGAGACCGACATCGCGACATTGCCCATCGTGCAACGTCGCCTGGCGGAGACTTGCGCCCGCCTGGGCAAGCGCTGCATCGTCGCCACGCACCTCATGGAGTCGATGATTGAGAACCCGATTCCGACCCGGGCCGAAGTCACCGATGTGGCCAACGCCGTGTACGAAGGCGCGGACGCCATCATGCTGTCCGGCGAAACCAGCATCGGCGCCTATCCCTACCGCTGCGTGGAGCAACTCGCGAACATTGCCGAGGCGAGCGAGCGGCAACGCGGTTTCTCGCTGCACGAGTCGCTAGCCAACGACACCGCCAAGCAGCATCTCGCCACCTCCGCCGCGCGGCTTGCCGAAGCGATTCACGCGGCTGGCATCGTGGTCATTACCCGACGCGGCATCACCGCCGACCTGATGACCAGCTGCCACCCCGATCAGGTACCGATATTCGCGTTCACGAACACGAGTCAGACACGGCGGCGGCTCATGCTGAACCGGGGCGTGTTCGCCTATCGCACCTCGTTCAGCAACGACCCCGAGAAGACGATCCAGACCGCCTTCGCGGTCCTCCGCGAGCGCGAGGGCATCGGGCCGGACGAATCCGTCGTGGTGATTTCCGACGTGCTGGCCGAGAAGGCGGTGGATGCAATCCAGCTACGCAAGGTGGGCGCGGGCTAGCCTCTACCGACGCAAGCACGAAACGCCGTGCGGAATCCCGCGCGGGCGACCGCGCGCCTGGCGGGCGCGTTCGGGTCGGCCCTACGAGCGTCGCCCTGGCGGCATCATGCGGAAAGGTCGGCGACCCGTATCCGTGCGATTTCGCCGGTCACGCCCGACAACCCGCCGAGATCCGAGACGAAGGCCCTCGCCACCGCCTCGGGGGCCTCGTTGGTGAGAATGATGATCGGCACCCAGGGTTCGGCACCGGTTCGGATCGCCTGCGGGCGCTGAATCACGGCCTCGATTGAGACCTTGTACCGGCTCAACACGTCCGCCACCTCCGCGAACACACCCGGTTGGTCGATCGCGGGAATCTTCAGGTAGTGCGGACACTCCACGCCCTCGACTCCGAGGCTTGGCAGCCGTCGTTCGGCCGGTTGGGGCACCGGCAACGTGCCGCGTGCCAGTTCGACGAGATCCGCGACGACCGCCGATGCGGTGGGCATGCCGCCGGCGCCGGGACCGACGTACAGCGTGGGACCGACCGCATTGCCGTGCGCCATGACCGCGTTCATCACGCCCGACACCTTCCCGATCAGCACCGATTCCGGTACCAGTGCCGGATGGACACGCGCCTCGACGCCATCGGCGTGCATGCGCGCAATGCCCAGGTGTTTGATCGAGAAGCCCAGTTCCCGCGCGTAGCGAATGTCCTCGATGTCGATGCCGGAAATGCCCTCGACGTGCACACCGTCGAAGTCGATGGTCGCATCGAAGGCGAGCGCGGCCAGGATGGCGAGTTTCTGCGCCGCGTCGATACCTTCGACATCGAAGGTCGGATCGGCTTCGGCGTAGCCCAACCGCTGGGCATCGGCAAGCGCCGTTGCGAAATCCAGCCCTTCCTCCTCCATCGCCGTGAGAATGTAGTTGGATGTGCCGTTGACGATGCCCGCGATGGCATCGATTCGGTTTGCCGCCAGACCCGTGCGCAGCGCGTTGACGATGGGAATGCCGCCGGCCACCGACGCCTCGAAGCCAACCGAGACCCCGCTTCTGTGTGCCGTCAGGAATATCTCGTCCCCGTGTGCCGCGAGCAGCGCCTTGTTGGCCGTGACGACGTGGCGACCGGCGCCAATCGCCGTGGCGACAACCTCCTTTGCAACGGTCTCGCCCCCGATCAGTTCCACGACCACGTCGACGTCGTCGGCGCCAAGCGCGCGAAGATCCGTATCGAAGGTCGCTTGCCCCAAATCGATTCCCGGTTTCGGTGTCCGGCTGGCAACGCGCGTCAGCGCCACGGGTCGCCCCGCACGTCGCTCGATCAGACGGGCGTTGTCACGCAGCAGCTTGGCCACGGTGCCGCCAACGGTACCGAGGCCCGCCAGGCCAACCCTTAGGGGTGTCAAGGAACTAATCCGGGGTTTGCACGCGCCCTAGAGCCCGAGCATTTCCGCCAGGTCATCAGGGGGGACGTAGCCCGGAAGCATCTGACCGTCGGGCAATACGATCGCCGGCGTCCCCTCGATGCCGGCAAGCTGCCCCAGTTCGTACTGTTCGCTAACCGGGTGGTTCTCGCAGTAGGTCTCTGGAATCCCCTCGCCACGCTTGAGGGCGGTCAACGCCTCACGGGTATCGTCGGCGCACCATGCCGAGACCATCTTGTCGTAGGTCGGCGACCCCACCCCGGCGCGTGGGTACGCGAGATAACGCACTTCGATGCCGTTGGCGAGATAGCTCGCCATCTGGCCGTGCAGCTGCCGGCAATAACCGCAGTCCGTGTCCGTGAAGACCATCACGGAGGCCTGGGCGCCGCCGTCGGGGGTGAACGTGATGAGATCCGTTTCGTCGATGCTGGCGAACAGTTCCCGCCGTTCAGCGGCACGTTTCCTTTCCGACAGGTTGACCAAACCGCCATCCCTTACCTCGTAGATGTTGCCGGCGATCACGTATTTCGCGTCCTCGGAGACATAAAGCACACCGGCATCCGTCGCCACCTCGAACAGCCCGGGCACTTCCGATGGCGCAACCCGTTTGATGGCGAAACCGATGTCCAGGGCATCCATGCGCTCGGCGAGATCCCGAGCCTTGTGGTCCTCGTCGGCAGACGCGAAGGTCCAAGGCAGGGAAGCGACGCAGAACAACGCCACGGTCAACGGCCACACGCGCTTGCTGGCTTCGGTCAAGTGAACCTCCAAGAATGCCGGTCGGTTGGACATCAACCGCGGGGGTGATGTTCCGCGTGCAGCCGCTTCAGCCGGTCGCGCGCGACGTGAGTATAAATCTGGGTGGTCGACAAGTCTGCATGGCCGAGCATGAGTTGTACGGCGCGAAGATCGGCCCCGTGGTTCACCAGGTGGGTGGCAAAAGCGTGGCGCAAGGTGTGCGGCGAAATCTCGCGATCGATGCCCGCCGCCGCTGCATACCGCTTGACGATGTGCCAGAAGGTCTGGCGGGTCATGGCTTGGGCCCGGTTCGACACGAACAGCGCGGGACTGGCGCGGCCCTTGAGAATCAAGGGGCGGGCTACGTCGAGATAACGCTCGATCCAGTCGATGGCGGTCTCCCCCAGTGGCACCAGACGTTCCTTGCCGCCCTTGCCCACCACCTGAACAGTGCCGCGACGCAGGTTCAGGGCCGTGAGGGTCAGAGAAACCAGTTCGGACACCCGCAGGCCCGTTGCGTAGAGCGTCTCGAGCATCGCGCGGTCGCGGAAACCCGTGGGCTCGGTCTCCGGATCGTTGCTCTTCGGTACGGCAAGCAACCGTTCCACCTCGTCCTCCGACAACGACCCGGGCAGCGGTCGCCCGAGCAACGGCCGGCTAAGGTTTGCGGTCGGGTCGACGTCAATCGTCCCCGCGTCCACGGCGCATTGGTAGAACCCCCGCGCGGCGGAGAGGAATCGAGCCATGCTGCGCGGCGAGCGTTGTTCGGCCAGCCGTACGGCAAGGTAGTCCTGAAGATCGCTCTCCCTTGCCGTTGCGAGGTCTCGCCGGAGCCATCTCGCAAACGCCTCCAGGTCGCGGCGGTAGCTGGCCAACGTGGCGCGACTCAACCCCCTTTGCATCCAAAGGTGATCCAAGTACGCATCAATTGCACCATTTTGGTTCATTGGCAACGACGAAGATTGCGGCATGGCGGGTCGCAGACGCGCAGATCAGGCGTCGCGAAGTATACAACCCCTTGAAAAACAACAGGAACTCGGAGTGTGGACCGAGACTCAGCCGCGCTTGGCACGATCCCTGCTTTGACATGCACAAGTCCGTCGACTCGCAGTCGCGCCATCGCGTCCATCGAGGCGTACGGATCGTTCGGCGACCGGTAGCCTCTCCCGGTGCCGGACATCACCAGCTTGTCGGGCGGGTTCTCCCCTTCGAATCCCCTCCGGCAAGCTGGTCACTTTTTTTCTCGATGGAACAAATCCGCAACCCGTTGAATCGCGGGGCCAGGTTGCAAATGGAAATGCGCTTCGAACCGCTCTTGAACGGCTCCGGTACTCCGGAGACGCGCTAGACCTTCTCGCGGATCCTCGCCGCGCGGCCGCGCCGTTCGCGCAGGTAGTAGAGCTTGGCCTTGCGCACGTCGCCGCGTCGCTTGACGCTGATCGAAGCGATCAACGGACTATGGGTCTGGAAGGTGCGCTCCACGCCGACGCCATGGGATATCTTGCGTACCGTGAACGCCGAGTTGAGACCGCGGTTACGCTTGCCGATGACCACGCCTTCGAACGCCTGTACGCGCTCCCGGGACCCTTCGCGCACGCGCACCTGCACCACGACGGTGTCGCCGGGCGCGAACGCCGGGATGTCCGTCTTCACCTGCGCCGATTCCAACTCCTCGATGATCTTGTTGCGGTGCATGTTCGTCTCTCCTCGTACCTACGAGCCTATTCGGGTGTTTCGATGTCGTGTTCGCGGCTGTCGCTGATGTAGCTTCCGAGTAGCTCTCGGTCCACGGCGCTCAACTCCCGGTCCAGCAACGCGCCGGGACGCCGCTCCCAGGTTCTGCCCAACGCCTCGCGACGTCGCCAGGCGGCCACCGCGGCATGGTCGCCAGACAGGAGCACCGCGGGGGCGCGATTCTCGCCGTCGATTTCAGGACGCGTATAGTGGGGATAGTCGAGCAGTCCGTCCACATGCGATTCGGCAACTGCGGAGTCCGGATTGCCCAGGACGCCGGGTACCAGACGTGCCACGGCGTCGAGGATCACGAAAGCGGCCAACTCCCCACCCGAGATGACGTAGTCCCCGATGGACAACTCGTCGTCGACCTCGTTCGAGCTAAACCGCTCGTCGACACCCTCGTAGCGTGCGGCCACCAGCACCATACCCGGTAATCCGGCCAACTCGCCCGCCAAGCGCTGATCAAAGCGCCTACCCTGGGGGCTCAGCAGGATCACGGGGGCGCC